>Ga0102591_1003475_pt1 | contig 14085 bp, 16 predicted proteins | sample AraplaCol_mCL_r2_2_FD_76860 | JGI IMG/M metagenome (GOLD analysis project Ga0102591, IMG submission 76860) | Arabidopsis root microbial communities from North Carolina, USA - plate scrape MF_Col_mCL_r2 (SPADES assembly) (version 2) | ecosystem: Host-associated > Plants > Roots > Endosphere... | reverse complement strand
CGGAAAGACGCCGCTTTGATGGCGATCTTTGCGAAGCATTAACCATTAAAATTTACGACTGAGGAGGATTCGTTTCAATGCCGGATTTCCGTCCGGCTCGAAACCATGTGGACACCGGAAAGGCCGTCATCATGACCTCCTCCTCGTTCAGACGCCAGGCGCCCGGCCGCAGCTATGATTTTCTGCCGCCCGAGCCGATCAAGCGCGAGGCCCGCCGAGCCCGCCCAGCCGATGTGGCCGATGCCGAATTCGTAGTGATCAACAACCGCTCCCAGGCCTTTGATGCCCGGAGCTTCACTGGCAATCGCCGACGTCCCCCAGCGCCTTCGATGCTCCGGCCGACGTTCCCGCGAGCTTCGATGGAATCATTCGTCCGAGCGGGCGAAGCCTGGCTGCAGCAGGCATCGGTCAAGACTTTCGCCGCCCTGGTGGTCGCGCTTTCGGTGCTGGTGTTTGGTATCGTCGGTGGCTTCTCCGGCCTCTCTGAAAGCGACGCTGCACCGGCAGAGGCACCGCTGCATTTCTCGCATGTCACGATCACGCCCCGCGAGGCAAACGGGATGCAGGTGTTGCTGATCAACGGCATCATCGACAACCAGAGCGGCACGACGCAGATCGTTCGCCCCATCCGCGCCAACTTTTTTGCCGGCGAGCAGTTGACCGCAAGCATCGTCATCAACCCGCCGGTGGATGTCATCTACGCAGGGCAAAGCCGCGGATTTTCTACGAGAGTCCAATACACCGGTGGAAAAATGCCGGAAGTCCGGCTTTCGTTCATGCCCTGAAGGGCTCTAAAGGGGTGTTTCATCGCGCCGTTTGTGGTAACGGCTTGTGCTTCTATTCATGGAGCAAGCCTGCTTATGCCCGTCGTGCGCGGAAAAAACATCGAGCCACTCTTCACAGCCGAGCAGATTGCCGAACGCAATCATGCCATGGCGAAGCAGATTGCATCGGGACCGACGAAGGACCTGCTGGTTATTGCGGTGCTGAAAGGCTCGTTCATCTTTGCCGCGGACCTCATCCGCGCGCTGCATGACAGCGGCCTCGCGCCAGAGGTCGAGTTCATCACTCTCTCGAGCTACGGCACCGGCACGGTCTCGCAAGGCGTGCGGATCGTCAAGGATATCGACAGCGACGTGAAGGATCGCGACGTTCTTCTGATCGACGATATTCTGGAATCCGGCCGTACGCTGCTGTTTGCCAAGGAACTGCTCTACGAGCGCGGCGCCCGCAACGTCACCATCGCCGTGCTCCTCGACAAGAGCGTCAAGCGCAAGGAAAAGCTCGAGGCCGACTATGTCGGTTTCGAATGCCCCGACTATTTCGTCGTCGGCTACGGCATGGATGTCGCCTACGCCTTCCGCGAACTCCCATTTGTCGGCGTCGTCACCGGCGACGCCTAGGGATCACGACCTGACCCTGAATGCGCCACGATGAGACGGGTTGTTAACCATCCCGTCCATCCCTTCCTGCCGTTTACCGATCGCAAAGGAAACTCGTGTGATTTCCGTTGCGGGGCATGAAACGGAGTGATGCACACCATGGCAAAAATTCTGATTACGGAAGACGAGGACTCCCTACGCTCTTTCGTAGCCCGCGCTTTGCGTCTTGACGGTCATGAGACCGAAGAAGCCGCTGACGGTGCGGAGGGACTGGAAAAACTCAGAGACGGCGTCTACGACCTGCTGCTCTCGGATATCCGCATGCCTGTGATGGACGGCATCGAACTGGCGCATCAGGCAAAATCCGCCTTCCCGGCACTGAAGATCCTGCTGATGACTGGCTACGCGGAACAGCGCGAACGCGCGGACGACCTGGCGGAGAAGATCGTCGATGTCGTCTCGAAGCCCTTTGCCTTGCCCGATATCCGCAAGGCTGTCGCGCGTGCGTTGGCCGCCTGAGGCGGCTAACGGCATGATCTCGACTATTCAGCCCTCATCGGGGATGAATTTGCCTTCATAGCGGACGCGAAAATTGCGTCGCTGGAAGTCCTGCTGGAAACATACAAAGATCAGTTCGATATCGGCCAGGCTGTCGCGCTTGTGGAGCAGGCTGAGCGTCACGACGATGACGCCGGCATAGCCGCGCGTCAGCCTAAACGCCGCGTTGCGGATGGCGTTGGCTTCGGCCTCCTGCCGGTCGTCGCGCCGCTCGTAGATCACCCAGAAGCGGCAGATATCCCAGGTCGAACGGAGAATTTCCGTGATTTCCGCCTGGAACTGCTCGGCATGCATGCCGGGTGACCAAGGGAGAGTCTTCTCGCCTTCGTCAGCCACGACGTTTAGGTAGCCATCGTATTCGCCGGTACGGGAGAGCGCATTCTCGATCAACTCGAATGCCGCGTTTTCACCGATTACGGTCTTGAAAAGAATTGCCATCGAATCGCTATAGTTATTCAGCTGCAGCGTGACAAGACGAAGCTTTCACCAGGCAGGACTCGCCTCGGTGGCGGAATTTGAAGTTTGTCATCCAGTCACGCACAGATCATGCCTTCGCCGCGCCACATGGAGACGATGGCCTCGTTGGCAAGATCCAACCCGTAGCTTCTCAATAGTCGGGGCAGGCGGGATTTATGGTCGTTCCGCTGTTTCCGCCCTGCGTCTGCAGCGTGCCGGGAATCGGCCTCGGCGGACAGTTGACGGGTTGCCGTGCCCTGGAGCGGCTGGACGAAATGCTCCCCGTTGTCTCCATGCTGTAGGGAGCCGGTCGGTAACTGTTCGATCCGCCCCAGCTTCGGCTCGATTCGTAGCCGTCGGCAGCAAGGGTCCTGCCGCCGCTGTTGGTCGTTGCGAAACCACCAATATCCATTGCGCTTGCCGTGCTTGCAGCCATGCCGATTCCAAGAGCGACAGCTGCGATCAGCTTCCATTCCGTTTTCATGGAAATACCCTCAACTCATGCCCAAACGACGCGCGATCTGCGTCAAAATAGACATAGGGAGTGCTGGCGTGGAGGTGGCGAATCTCACGCTATTGTGACCTGAATTGGCACAGCCGAGCTATTGAATGTCCAGAAGCCGTTCCAGGTAGCGCCGTTCGATTTCCTGCGGCGGGTTGTTGCCGAGCTTCTCGCGAATGGCATCCAGGATTTCGCGGGCGCGCTGCACGTCGATCTCGTCCGGGACCTTCACCTGATCGCCGAAATCGGGGCCTTCGGCGCGGCGCGGACGTCCAAGCGGGTCGCGGCCGTTCTGATTGCCTTGCCCGACCTGGCCCTGCTGGCCTTGTCCCTGTTGGCCCTGCATGGCCTGCATCATCTGGTTCATCATGTCGCGCGCGCCCTGACGGAGCGCCTCGAGGGCGCGTCCCTGGCCCTGGATGGCCGGTTCGCCGTGACCCTGACCGAGTTCGCGTCCGGCGCCTTCCATTTCGCGCTGGGCCTGGCCGAAGCCCGGACCGGGCTTGATGCCCATGTCGCCGAGACCCTTCTGCAGCTCGCCAAGCTGGTTGCCAAGTTCGTCCTGGCGCGAACGCAGCTGCTTCAAGGCTTCGCGCAGCTGCTCAGCCGTCATCTGGTCGGAAGGCGACTGGCCCTGCTGGTTCTGGCTCTGCTGTTGGTTCTGGTTCGGGTCCTGACTCTGGTCTTGCTGTCCCTGTTGTTGATCCTGCTGCATGCCGTCATTGTCCATCGGCATCTCGTCCAGCAGCGGATCGTTCATCCCCATGTTCGGATCGCCGCGCTGCATGCGATCCTTCAACTGCTGGTCCAGCTTGAAGGTCTCTTCCATCAGCTTCTGCTGGTCACGCAGGATCTGGCCAAGCTTGTCCATCTGCTGGCGCATCTGGCTGTTGTCCTGACCCTGCTGCCCCTGCTGCGGCCTGCCGGCCTGCAGGTTGTTCATCATTCGCTGCAGCTCGGAGAGCATCTGCTGGGCAGCGTCGCGGTTGCCCGAGCGCGCCAGATTTTCGATCTGGTCCATCATCCGCTCCAGATCCTGCTGGCGAAGGATGTTCTGAGCGTTCTGGTTCGGCTGCATCGGCACATTCTGCATGCGCTGCGCAAGATCCTTCATGTAGTCCTGCATCGCCTTGCGCAGCTCGTCCATGAGCTTCTTGATCTCGGCATCAGGGGCGTTGCGCTGGAGGGCGTCGGCCAGGTTCTGCTGGGCGTTGCGCAGATTGCGTTCTGCCTGCGACAGATCGCCATCCTCCATGCCTACAGCGATATCCCAGAGGTGGTCGGCGGTATCCTTCAGCGCCTCCTCGCCCTTGGCGAGCTTCATCCGCGTCAGAGCGGATTGCAGCAGCAGGTAGTTGGTCAGCTTCGGGATCGTCTCTTCCGGGCGCAGCGTCAGCGCCTCGTTCAGCGTGATCGCTTCCAGCATCTTGCGCGTGTCGAGCGAAAAGACCTGCCGCTCTTCGGCGACGGCGGCGGCCAGCGGCTCGTGGAACGGGCGGGCCGGCATCGTCATCTCGTAGGGCGAGCTGCGACCCGTCTGGCCGGCGGCGTCCTTGGCAATAAGGGTGATGCGGACCCGCTTGCCCGACAGCGGATGCTCGGTCAGGTTCTTGCTGGTCAATCCCTTGGAGTCACGCGAATTGCGGCGGGGGATCTCCAGGCGGAAGTCCGGCAGCGGATAAAGCGGCGTTGCGGCCGGGTCGGAGTCGACAGGAACGATCTCCGCGCGCGCTTCCTGCACGCCGTAATCGTCCTTGACCGTGAAGCCGATTTCGAGAGCGCCGTTGACGGTCGGCTTCGGTATTCCATTGAAGGCGATCTCGGGCGCCTTGTCAGGAATAACGTCGAAGCTCCACGCGCGACCGTTGACCTCGAGCCTGCCGTTTTCCTCGAGCTTCATCAGATGCGTCGTGGCGGACAGCGCGGGATTGATGGGAGCCGTGCCGTCGGTCTGCTGAGTGGCCACTGGCGTAACAGGGGGCTTGGCGGCTTCCTGAGGCGTGATGTCCTCGGCCTCGCCATTCTCGTGCCGGAAGACAACCTTCTCCGCCGTCTTTCCGCCGCTGACGCGGACCGTCAGGCTCGAGAGTTCGGGGACGCGGATCGCCGTCTGCTCGGTACCGTTTGCCGTCAGATAGATCGGCGCGCGACCGGTGTAGGAGGGGGGCGTGACCCAGGCGTCGATACGCACGGCAGGATCAACTGCCTGCGGCGCGGGCCGCGGCTGCAGCGCATCCGAGATCGAACCGCCGCTCGTCGATAGCGAATAGGCGAAAGCCATTACCACAAGCAATGCCGGGATGGCACGCAAGGCCAGCCGGTCGTGGGAGGCGATGTCGGGGCGTGGGAAGCCGGTATCGAGCGCCGCGATCTTCTCCGCCATCCGCGTCTGATGTTCGCGCCAAAGGGCGCGGGCGAAAGGCGTGTCGGTGGCGGGTTCGTCTTCCTGAACGGCAACAGGCTGATGCTGCAGGCCGTTGCGCTGCTCGAGCAACCGATCGGCAGCAGCCACATCGGGCCAATGAAGCCGGCGCAGCGGAAGGAGGGTGACGAGGGTGGCAACCGCAAAAATGATCAGTAGCGCCATGCGAATCCATTCGGGCGCGTAGCGGAAGACACCGAACCAAGACGCTGTGAGGTAGAGCGCCACAACCGACAGAATCGGCAGCAGGAGAGGTAGGATCTGTTCGAACAGCAGGACCAGGCGCGCCAGAAAGCGCTTGGCCGCGACCAGGCGCGCCAAGGAAGGCCTCAGGGCAAATGCTCCGGTTTTCTCCTTGCTGGAGCTCTTGTTCAATCCGTTCTCCGCGCGCTGGCGTTCAAAGCAGGAGGGCGTTTCCGGCGATTGCCGGGGCAATTCGCTCTCGATCAAGGATAGCATTCTTTGTGGCGAAGGCGAGGGCAAGCCCCAGCCAATGCCGGTTTTTCACGGTTCTTCGCCAAAAAGTGATGCCCCCGCCAGGCGGTGATCAGTCCAGCCAGGCCGGGATGGAATCGAGGGCGATGAGCTCTTCGTAGGTGCCGCGCGGGCGAATCACGTGGAAATCGTTGCCCTTGACGATCACTTCAGGAACCAGAAGGCGGCTGTTATAGGTGCCGGCCTGAACCGCGCCATAGGCGCCGGCGGTGCTGATGGCGAAGAGATCGCCGGACTTCGGCATCGCCATTTCGCGGTCGAGCGCCAGATAGTCGCCGGTTTCGCATACGGGGCCGACGATATCCGCCTTGATGCGCGGCGCGTTCGCTGCCGAGATCACTACGGGGCGGATCTCGTGATGGGCCTCATAGAGAGTCGGACGGATGAGGTCGTTCATCGCGCCATCGACGATCACGAAGGTTTTCTCGCCGCCGTCCTTCACGTAGATCACTTCGGTGACCAGGATGCCGGCATTGCCGACGATCAGGCGGCCGGGCTCAGTGACGATCTTGCAGTTGAGGTCGCGCAGAGTGTTCGTGACGATCGCAGCATAGGCTTCCGGCGATGGGGGCGGGTTGTTGTCGTCCCGGTAGGGGATGCCAAGGCCGCCGCCCACATCGACGTGATGGATATCGTGGCCCTCTGCGCGTAGCGTGCCGACCAGTTCGCGCAGCAGCTTGAAGGCGTCTTCGAATGGCTGCAGGTCGGTGATCTGGCTGCCGATATGCATGTCGATGCCGGTCACTTCGATGCCGGGCAGGCTTGCTGCGCGGGCATAGACGGCGCGGGCGCGCTCCCAGGAAATGCCGAACTTGTTTTCCTTCTTGCCAGTCGAGATCTTCGCATGCGTCCTGGCGTCGACATCGGGATTGATGCGGAAGGAGACAGGGGCCTTCTTGCCTGCCCTGACGGCGCGCTGGTTGAGGATCTCGAGTTCCGGCTCGGACTCGACGTTGAAGCAATAGATGCCGGCCTCGAGGGCCAGGTCCATCTCCCGCGCTGTCTTGCCGACGCCGGAGAACATGATGCGCGATGCCGGGATGCCGGCGGCCAGTGCGCGACGCAGCTCTCCCTCGGATACGACGTCGATGCCGGCGCCGAGATTGCCCAGCGTCTTTAGCACTGCCTGATTGGAATTCGCCTTCATGGCGTAGCAGACCATCGCGTCGACATCGCTGAAGGCTTCCGAGAAGACGCGGTAGTGGCGCTCGAGAGTGGCCGTGGAATAGACATAAAAAGGCGTGCCGACGGCCTTGGCGATCTCGGGAACGGGAACGTTTTCGGCGTAGAGAACGCCGTCGCGGTAGTCGAAATGGTTCACGTCAGTGGCCTCTCAAAGCATGTCTCCCGACGTGGGAACCGGTTTCGGGATCAGGACATGCATAAATACAAAGGCTAAAGCGCTGCTGGCGAATCCGAAAGATCGCCGCGTGCCTTAGAGAAGCGGATCGAGGATGAAGGGCCTGTCGACCCTGCCCGGCTGCGGCGTCGGCTTGGACGAGTCACCGGTCTTCGTTGCGTTCGCGCTCGGCGGGTCGAGATCGCCCTTTCGCCCGCACCCGGCGACGGCAAGGCCGATCACGGCGAAAACAACCGTCAGGCGGACGATCTGCGGCAAGCTCTTCTGCATGGAGTTCCTCTTGGGAAGCGGCACTGGTGGACACCTTCATAGCGAAGTTTATCCAGCTTGTGCACCCTGATTGTTGAGGTCAGTTGCGGGCTCGCCAATAGGCGATCTGCTTGCGCACTTCCGACGGCGCCGTGCCGCCGAAGCTCTTGCGGCTTGCAACCGATGCCTCGACCGTCAGCACGTCGTAAACCTTGTCGGTGATACCGGCATTGATCGCCTGCAGATCGGCAAGCGACAGCTCGGCCAAGTCGCAGCCCTTGCTCTCGGCCAGCGCCACCGCACGGCCGGTCACGTGATGCGCGTCACGGAACGGCAGGCCGGCTTCGCGCACCAGCCAGTCGGCAAGGTCGGTCGCGGTCGAATAGCCGGAACCGGCCGCTGCCTTCATGCGCACGCTGTTGACGGTCATGTCGCGGACCATGCCGGTCATGGCTGATATTGCCAGCTCCAGGCTTTCGGCGGCGTCGAAGACCTGTTCCTTGTCTTCCTGCATGTCCTTGGAATAGGCGAGCGGCAGGCCCTTCATGATCGTCAGAAGTGCGATCAGCGAACCGTTGATGCGGCCGGTCTTGGCGCGCACCAGCTCGGCTGCGTCCGGGTTCTTCTTCTGCGGCATGATCGACGAGCCGGTGGAGAAGGCATCCGACAGGCGCACGAAGCCGAATTGCGGCGTCGACCAGATGACGATTTCCTCCGCCAGGCGCGAAAGGTGCATGCCTGCGATGGCGGCGATCGACAGGAACTCGATGGCGAAGTCGCGGTCCGAAACCGTGTCGATCGAATTGCGGGTCGGCTCGCGGAAGCCCAGCGCCTTCGCCGTCATGTGGCGGTCGATCGGATAGCCGGTGCCGGCAAGCGCTGCCGCACCGATCGGGCTCTCATCCAGATGTTCGATCGCATGGCGCACGCGCGAGCGGTCGCGGCCGAACATTTCGACATAGGCCATGCAGTGGTGGCCAAAGGTGACGGGCTGGGCGGTCTGCAGATGCGTGAAGCCCGGCATGACGGTCTCGGCGTGCTCTTCGGCGCGATCGAGGAAGGCAGCGATCAGGTTGGTCAGCAGCTGCTCGGTCTTCTGCAGCTCTTCCTTGACCCAGAGGCGGAAATCGAGCGCGACCTGGTCGTTGCGGGAGCGGGCGGTGTGCAGGCGCCCGGCGGCCGGGCCGATCAGCGTGGCGAGGCGAGCCTCGACATTCATGTGAATGTCTTCGAGCTTGCGGGAGAATTCGAAACTGCCGCTTTCGATCTCTGACAGGATCGTGTTTAGCCCTTCGACGATCTTGTCTTTATCCTCGGCCGAAATGATGCCCTGGTGGGCAAGCATGGTGGCATGGGCGATGGAACCGCGGATGTCCTGGGCAAACAGCTTCTTGTCGAAACCGATCGAGGCATTTATCTCCTCCATGATCGCATCGGGACCGGAGGCGAAACGGCCGCCCCACATCTGGTTGGAAGATTTGGTATCCGTGCTGTCGGCCATGACGATGCCTGCCTTGAAGAACGCGTGTCTCGGAGAATGAAATGACGACAAGAAAGTCCCTGCGCCTGCCATCCCTGAAGCTGATCGGGATCGCGGCCGTCGCAGGCATTATTGCCGGTGCGGCAGCGGTTTACATCAGGGAAGCCGGGTCTGGCAATGGCGGGACGCAAACGGCATCGGGCGAATGCGCGGCGACAAAGGAGATCGCCGCCAGAATCGCCCCGCTGCTCAAGGGACAGGTGGCGGCGATGGTCGCCCCTGACGAGCACCGCAGGCTCACCACCGTTTCATTCAAGGGCGGCGACGGCAAGCCGATGACGCTCGACAATTTCGCCGGCAAGACCGTGCTCTTCAATCTCTGGGCGACCTGGTGCGTACCCTGCCGCGAGGAAATGCCGGCGCTGAACGCGCTCGAGAAGGAACTGGGCAGCGACAGGTTCCAGGTCGTGCCCGTCAACATCGACACCGGCGACGACGAGAAGCCGAAGGCCTTCCTCAGCGAGATCGGCGTCGACGCACTGCAGCTTTACCGAGACAACACGATTGAGGTCTTCAACAGCCTGAAAAAGGAAGGGCTGGCCTTCGGCCTCCCCGTCACGCTTTTGATCGACGGCAAGGGCTGCTTGATCTCCGCCATGAACGGCCCCGCCGCTTGGGACAGCGACGATGCCAAGGCGCTGATCAAGGGCACGGTGGGGTTGTAGGCAAGGCGGCTTATGGCCGCTTGCGCTGCAGAACAGCGGATGAGCTAGGTGGCATTTGCTACACCACTCTGAATTCTTCGTCGTTAATGTGCGATTTGAGAAGCTGCCGACAGCAGCTCTTCGGGATTGAGCGCCTGGCACACATTTCGCCCCTCGTCTTCGACTTCCGTGAAGCTCCAACGCACCACACTTTCTCGATCGAGCAAGAAGTGACCGACAAGCTGCATATGTCCGGCGAGGCTCACCCGCCGATCAGCTTCCGTAATTTCGTACCGGTCCTTTTTGTTGAGAAGATCGCCTGCTATGGGCGGGGCCATCGGTTCGGGCAACTCTCCCGGTCGATCGACCCGCATTGCCATGACCACGTCCATTCCAACCTTGTATGGCCAGTCAGTCTCATTGTGCGTGAACTCCAGGACGGGCAAGCCGAAGGCGCGATGCAAAGCCCGCTCCGGGTCGGATGCGGCAAGAAGATTGGGTATCGGCTGGTAACGGAAATAGAGTCGCGCGCGTTCTACCGGGGTACTTACAACGACCAGGGATTCGATGCCTTTCTCGCGCAGTGCCGAGCTGAGCTGTGCCATTGCTGCGACATGGCGACGGCAGAACGGACAGTGCAGGCCCCGAAACAGACCGATCAATAGCGGGCTGCGACCGCGAAAGTCATCAAGGGCGATCTTCCCTTCGCGTGAGATTGCGTCCAGCACAAAGTTCGGAGCTTGGTCGCCCGGTTGCAACAGATGCTCGACATGGCACACAGACATAGACAACCTCCTCGCCGCGGGGATCAGAAAGGCACCACGACAAGTGCTTTGAAGTCGAGCCCGCGTTGGGCGCTGCCGAGGTCGAGATTCAGCTTTGCAGGCCTGACCTCTCGTCTTGGCGAACCGCCAGGATCGATCCTAAGAATGGCCCCACATTGGCCGACGAGCAAGCGCTAAACAGCAAAACTGGTCTAGCTCTGCGGGGCGCCTGTTGGACGGCGGCGAGGGCGGCCAGATCTCCACATGAACGGCCCGCCGCCTGGGATAGCGACGAGAAGGCGCTGATCAAGGGTACGGTGGGGACGTCGCCTTAGGAGAGCGGCGGCCCGACGATCGCGATATGGTTTTCGGCGCAGCAGCGGGTGAGCGCGTCGATTATCTCGGGAGACGGGGCGGTCGCGGCGGGAAGTTCCGCTCGGTCCGCGACCCGGCTTGTCTGCCGCAGCATTGTCTCGAAGTCGTCGCCACGCGTGATCGTCAGGCAATGGGCGCCGGCGACGCTTTCGACCCGAAAGCTGTGCGGGATACCCTTCGGAGCAACCAGTGTCTGCCCCGCGCTGGCGTGAACCTCTCGCTGCCCGATTTGGAAGCGCATCTCGCCTTCGAGCAAATGGAAAACTTCATCTTCGCGATGGTGAACGTGCAGAGGGGGTGTCTCTCCCCATGGCATCCAATGCTCGATGACGCTGATCTTGTCATCGCTTGCCAGGGATGAAAGCCGGATGGCGACGAGCGTATTGCCAAACCAGCGAAGCTCGCCATTTGACCGCGGATGGGTGTTCATGTTCATCTCTGATCCTTCCAGGATTTGAAGTGCTTGCGAATGAGCGGTTTCTAGCGTCAGAGCCTGACTCCGATCCAATCCAATGATTGTATGGACTGAATCCACGCCATGAATTTCAATGGTCTCGACTTGAACCTCGTGCGCGTCTTCGATGCCTTGATGCGGGAGCGAAGCGTCACGCGCGCGGGGGATCGTATCGGTCTCAGTCAGCCGGCCGTGAGTGCGGCGTTGAATAGGCTTCGCCACCTCTTCAACGACAATCTTTTCGTGCGGCAGGGAAACGAAATGCTGCCCACGCCCAGGGCACTCGAACTTGGTGAAAGGGCCCGCCTGGCGCTCGCGGAAATCGAGGGAATGATCCGCTCGGTCCGCGGGCTGGAACTGGGCGAACTCGATCGGACCTACACGCTGTTGGGGGCCGACTTCTTTTCCATGCTGTTGATGCCTCAGCTGGCGCGAAAGGTGCACGAACAAGCGCCGAATGTGCGCCTGCGTTTGCTTGATAGCGCCAGGGGCGACGTCGCAAGGCTGCTTCAAGAGAATGCGGTCGATATGGCCCTCGAGCGTCCGCTCGAGCTGCCGGATTGGGTATCGAGCACGCTGCTCTTTCAATCGCCTTTCGTCATCATCGCATCGCGAAACAACGAGGCCATTGCAGCGATTCCGGACGGCAGGCAAATTCCGCTCGATCTCTTTTCGCGCTTGCCCCATGCGATACGTTCGATCGATGGGACGCTTTCCGGCATGGTGGACGAGGCTCTCAAGTCGCACGGGCTTCGTCGTGACGTGACGCTCGCGCTCCCGCATTTTCAGGGCGTGGCGCTCGCCGTTGCCGCCGGCTCGCATATCGCGGCGGTGCCCGTGCAGTTTGCGAGAGCGGTCAAGGCGCAGCTCGACCTGATGGTGTTCGAACCGCCGATCGATGTTCCCGCGCCCCACGTGAACCTCTACTGGCACTCCCGCTACGATCAGGATCGAGCGCATCAGTGGCTGCGATCGCTGATCCTGACCACGGTCTCGGAGTTGGGGTTCCCCCTTTAAAGGCAAGCCAGCGCCAAGCGGGCCAAAGCAGGATCGCGCCAGCGAAGTCCATCACCGTCCTTTATGCGGTGCTTACATCGGGTGCTCGTCCATCCAATCGAAAAGATATGCCCGCACCGATAATCTTAGTGGGCGGTCGATCATTTGGCCGCTTGAACAGTCATGCAGTTTTGCTGGAAGGATGAGGCGATGTACGGTCGCTGGTGGTTATATTACGTCGCGGCGCAATCGCGTCAGGCGGCTCAAACGCAATCATCTTGGAACCCCGAGAAGCACGAGGTTGCCTTCGATCGCGCCGGTGATTTCTGGATCTTCATCAGGCTTGCACTCGTTCTTGCGGTCTTCTTCGCTGGGCTTGCCTGTATCCTTTGGGTCGCAAGCTGATCGCTGGGTTTTCCTCCAAGGGCGAAGACGGCAACCGCCGACGCTCGACGGTTTCGCCGGCAAAGGCCGCGATTTTCAGTCTTTGGGTGACGGGTGACGCCGTTGCCGCTCCGGTCATCCGTCTGCGCCTCCTATCCGTCGCAAGCAGTCAGTGGTGGATTTAGCCACAGCACTGGGTAGCAGTATTCGCCGGCCCGCAGCAGGCCGCCTCTTGGGCTTGCTTCGCCAGCCACCGGTCACGCGGCTTGCAGCTTGCCGCGCGGGCAACGAGTTCAACCTGCACCACACCGTTGCTAATGACCGGGACCGAGGCGCGATAGAGCTGCATCGGCTGCACGCCATCGCTTACCTCAAAGGTCAGCTTAGCCGAGCCATCAAGCTTCACATGTTCGGAAACCTTGCGAATGATGGCGGCGAACTTGCCGGCCGGCATGTGGGTGCGGTCGCCCTCCTCGATATCCCAGAGCTGAACGAAGATCTCCGCCCACGTTTCGGGGTTGGCTCCGCAGTCGAGTGCCGAAAACTGTCCGGCCTTGACCTCGGTGACGTGGTAGCCCGGCTTCACCAACCGACCGTCGTAGCGGAACGCCAGAGGCAGATCCGGAGATGCCACCAGGGTCTCAAGCAGAAGGCCGAGGCTGATATCTGAAGACAGGGCCTTGTCGATCGCATTCATATGAGATACTCCTTGTTTCAACATTTCAAGGATTATTGAATTATGGATGAACGTCAAGCCCTCGCTTCGTTCGGCGCGCTATCTCAGGAGACCCGCCTCCAGATCGTCCGCATGCTTGTCGTTGCCGGCCCCGATGGCATGGCCGCCGGGACGATTGCGGAGAAGCTCGAACTATCGCCCTCGAACATTTCCTTCCATCTGAAGGAGCTGGACCGGGCGGGTCTTGTCAGCCAGCAGCGCGAAGCCCGCTCGATCATCTACACCGCCAATTACGATGCGCTCGGCGGCCTCGTGCGCTTCCTGATGGAAGACTGCTGCGCCGGCCATCCGGAAATCTGTGCGCCGGCTGCGGAAGTCACTGCCTGCTGCCCGCCCGGCAAGGGAAAAATTCAATGAACGTCCTGATCTGGTCCGGGACCTGAGGCCATGACATCTTTTCCGCTCTCCCGTCGCCTTGCCTCGGAGGCGTTGGGCACAGCTCTTCTGGTCGCGACCGTGGTCGGCTCGGGCATCATGGCGGACAGATTGACGTCGGATCCGGCGCTTTCACTGCTCGCCAACACGCTGGCAACGGGGGCGATCCTTGTTGTGCTGATCACCATCCTGGGGCCGATTTCCGGCGCTCACTTCAATCCGGTCGTATCGCTGGTTCTTGCGTTCCGCCGCGCGCTTCCTGCCTCTTCGGTGCCGGCCTATATCGGTGCACAAATCCTTGGCGGCGTTGCCGGAACGCTGCTCGCGCATGCCATGTTCGGACTGCCTCTGCTGCAGGTCTCGACCACCATCCGCACCGGCAGCGCGCAGTGG
>Ga0102591_1003472_pt1 | contig 14090 bp, 10 predicted proteins | sample AraplaCol_mCL_r2_2_FD_76860 | JGI IMG/M metagenome (GOLD analysis project Ga0102591, IMG submission 76860) | Arabidopsis root microbial communities from North Carolina, USA - plate scrape MF_Col_mCL_r2 (SPADES assembly) (version 2) | ecosystem: Host-associated > Plants > Roots > Endosphere... | reverse complement strand
CTTCCCAGATGGTCAGGGTGTTAGGCTCGGCGGTCGAGTAGCCGTATTCGAAGCCCAGCACTGCCTCTTCGGACAGCACGGAGTCGATCACGGTGAACGGTGCCTGGCCTTCTGCGATGTTCTGCAGCGGGATGTAGGTGCCAGCGTCCCAACGCTCGCGGTTCTGGTCGTGCAGCACGGCGTGACGATGGGTGAAGGTGCCGCGGCCGGCGTCCTGGCCGGTCAGGCGCACTGCGTAGCCGGAGGAAACCAGGGACGCGAAGGCCAGGTGTTCGCCCATGCCCCAGTCCAGGTTCATCTCGCCCTTGCCCATGGCAGCGCGGTCAGCCAGCACTTTCTCGACCAGCGAGTGCACCTTGAACGATTCAGGCACGGTGGTGATGGCGGTCGCCAGGCGCTTCAGCTCAGTCATCGGCACGGCGGTATCGGCCGCGTCGGTCCACTTGCGGTTCAGGAACGGCAGCCAGTCAACGGCGTACTTGTTCTTGAAGTTGGAGATCACTGGATCGACGGTGTGCTTGCCCTGGTCCATCGCAGCGCGGTACTCGGCCACCATGGCGTCGCCGCCGTCGGCCGGGATCACGCCCTGGGTTGCCAGCTTGTCCGCGTACAGCTTGCGGGTGCCCGGGTGCTTGGCGATCTTCTTGTACATCAGCGGCTGGGTCAGCGCCGGGGTGTCCTGCTCGTTGTGGCCCAGTTTGCGGTAGCAGATGATGTCGACAACGATGTCTTTCTTGAACTGCAGGCGGTAGTCCAGGGCGATCTGGGAAGCCAGGACCACGGCTTCAGGATCGTCGGCGTTCACGTGCAGCACAGGCGCTTCGATCATCTTCACGACGTCGGAGCAGTAGATGGTGGAACGTGCATCGCGCGGATCGGAAGTGGTGAAGCCGATCTGGTTGTTGATCACGATGTGCACGGTGCCGCCGGTGCCGTAGCCGCGGGTCTGCGCCAGGTTCAGGGTTTCCATCACGACGCCCTGGCCGGCGAATGCCGCGTCGCCGTGCACCAGGATCGGCAGCACTTGCGCGCCGTGCGCGTCGCCGCGGCGGTCCATGCGGGCCTTCACGGAACCTTCAACCACCGGGTTGACGATTTCCAGGTGGGACGGGTTGAACGCCAGCGACAGGTGCACAGGGCCGCCTGCGGTGGAGATGTCGGACGAGAAGCCCTGGTGGTATTTCACGTCGCCGGCCGGCAGGTCGTCGGCGTGCTTGCCTTCGAATTCTTCGAACAGGTCCTTAGGCGCCTTGCCCAGGGTGTTCACCAGCACGTTCAGGCGGCCGCGGTGGGCCATGCCGATCACGATTTCCTGCACGCCTTTTTCGCCGGCGCGCTGGATGATTTCGTCGATCGAAGCGATGAAGGTCTCGCCGCCTTCCAGCGAGAAGCGCTTCTGGCCGACGTACTTGGTGTGGAGGTAGCGTTCCAGGCCTTCAGCGGCGGTCAGGCGCTCCAGGATGTGCTTTTTCTTTTCGGCGGTGAAGTTAGGGGTCGAACGGATCGACTCCAGGCGCTCCTGCAGCCAGCGCTTTTCGGCCGGGTCGGAGATGTACATGTATTCCGCGCCGACGGAGCGGGTGTAGGTGTCCTTCAGCAGGTTGGTCAGGTCGCGCAGGGTCGCGGTCTCCGGGCCGAAGTAGGTGTTGCTGATGTTGAAGACGGTGTCCTGGTCGGCATCGGTGAAGCCGTAGAAGGATGGCTCCAGTTCAGGAATGCTTGGACGTTCCTGGCGCTGCAGCGGGTCCAGGTTGGCCCAGCGAGAGCCCAGGTAGCGGTAGGCTGCGATCAGCTGGGTGGCGGCCACGCGCTTGCGGCCCATTTCGGCGTCGGACGAAGCGACGATGGTGCGGATTGGACCTGCTTTCGCGCGTTCGGCGAAGGAGGCGATGACGGACGAGTGAACGACGTCTGGTTTTGCGCTGCCGTCAACTGCAGGCACGTTCTGCATGGCGTCGAAGTACTGGCGCCAGTTGTCTGGCACGGAGCCAGGATTCTCGAGGTACGCCTCGTACAGTTCTTCTACGTACGGCGCGTTCCCACCAAACAGGTAGGAATTGGACGTCTGTTGTTGCATCATTTCTTTGCTCACCTTTCTTCGCGCTTCGCGAGGAATTAGCGGGTTGTTCAAACCTTCCGCGACACGGCCTGACCGGTTAGCGGATTGCACATCAAGTTGTGGGGGAAGGGCTCTGTTGTTTCCAGATTTTCCAAAAACGGTCGCCTAGCATAGCACTGTCATTGAACTGAAACAACTAAAACTCGGCACCGCGGCGGGCGAACCAGTCGGCCAGGTAATCGAGCAAGGCCCGCAGCGCAGGCGGCATGTGCTGGCGCGATGTATAAATGGCATGAATTCCAAGCGCTTGCGGTTGCCAGTCCGGCAAGACTTCCACCAGCCGGCCCGCCGCCACTTCCGGTGCGACCACAAAGCGCGGCTGCATGGCGATGCCGGCGCCCTGCCCGGCCGCCGCCAGCAAAGCCATCGACTCGTTCGAGGACAGGTTGCCGCTGACCGGCACCTCCACCGCGGCGCCGTCGACGCCCGCCAGTGTCCATACGCTCTTGCCGAAATAGCTATAAGCCAGGCAGTTATGCCGCGCCAGGTCCTGCGGGTCGGCGGGCGAGCCACGCTCCGCCAGGTAGGCCGGCGCTGCCGCCAGCATCGAGCGGCACTCGCCCAGCTTGCGCGCGATCTGGTTCATCTCCAGCGCATTGGTAATCCGGATGGCCAGGTCGATGCGCTGCTCGACCAGGTTGACGGCACGATTATCGACCTGCAGGTCCACCGTCACCTGGGGGTACCGGCGCAGGAAGCCCGCCAGCGCATCGGCCAGCGCCGTCTGCGCCAGGAACTGCGCACAAGCCACGCGCAGCAAGCCGCGCGGCTCGCCAGCCCCAATGTCGCCCGCCGCCGGAATCGCGCCGGCCAGCGCCAGCAGTTCACGGCAACGCGCCAGCGTCACCTCCCCCGCCGCCGTCAGTCCCAGGCGACGCGTAGTCCGGTGCAGCAAGCGCGCCCCGGCCCATTCCTCCATCTCCGCCAGATAGCGGGTCACCATGGCGCGCGACATATCAAGTGCTTCGGCCGCAGCGGCCAGGCTGCCGCGATCGGCGATGGTGACAAAGACGTTGGCAGAAGCGATGCGGTCCATATGAACGATTTAAGCAATAAACAGTTTCAATATATACTATTTTTCGATCATGTCCAGCGGCCTACACTGGCGTCATCTACTTACCCAAAGGAATTCAGACATGATCAAGCACACCCTCGCCGCAGCCGCCCTCGCCGCAAGCACCGCCGGCGCCTCCGCCGCCCCGCTGACACTGGAAGTCTTCAACCCAGGCGAAGCCGCCATCTTCCCAGTTGCTTCCGTACTGGTGAAAGGCGAAAAAGACGCCGTGCTGGTCGACGCCCAGTTCTCGCGCGCCGAAGCGGAAAAGCTGGCAGCCCAGATCAAGGCCAGCGGCAAGCGCCTGACCACCATTTATGTCAGCCATGGCGACCCGGACTTCTATTTCGGCCTGGACGTACTGAAAGCCGCCTTCCCGCAAGCCCGCATCGTGGCACGCGGTACCACCATCGCCGCCATGGAAAAGAAAGGGCAAGCCAAAGTGACCTACTGGGGGCCGATCCTCGGCACCAATGCCCCAAGCGGCGTAGTTATGCCGGAACTTCTGCAAGGCGATATCGAGATCGAAGGCAAAAAGCTGGAAATCAAAGGCCAGGGCGACCGCAGCTACGTGTGGATCCCCTCAATCAAAGCGGTTGTAGGCGGCGTGGTGCTGTTCAAAGGCCTGCACGTCTGGGTAGCGGATACGCAGACACCTGAATCGCGCGCCCAATGGCTGTCCGTACTGGACGACATGGCCAAGCTGAAGCCGGTAACGGTGGTGCCTGGCCACTTCGCCCCCGGCTCCGCCCTGACGCCGGACGCGATCAGCTACACAGCCGACTACCTGCGCCGTTTCGAAGCCGCCACCCCGGCCGCCGCCGACAGCGCCGCCCTGGTCGCAGCGATGAAGTCCGCCTACCCGCAAGCCGGCCTCGAAAGCGCCCTGCAATTGAGCGCCAAAGTCGCCAAAGGCGAAATGAAGTGGTAACACAGCTGAGCCCGTGTCACACCATGGGGTCAGGCCCCCTTGAGACACGGGCTCAGCCGTCGCCGGCAGAGTAGACTTTCCTGTCTAGATCATTTATTCTAGATCCATCGATGTTCTTCCTGGATCTATCATGGCCCTGCCAAAACCTACTCCTAGCGAACTTGAAATGCTGCGCCTCTTGTTTGCGCTAGGGCCGGCAACTGCGCGGCAGGTGCATGAGGCGGCTGTCGAAACACGGCCGGATATGCAATACGCCACCGTGCTGCGCCTGCTGCAAGTCATGCACACCAAGGGTTTGCTGAACCGCGATGAAAGCCAGCGCGCCCACATTTACTCGCCTTCCGAACAGCAGGATTCGATCCAGACATCCCTGCTGAAGGATTTGATCCACAAGGCTTTCGCCGGCTCCGGCAAGGCGCTGGTGATGGCGGCGTTGCGTGGCGGCCATGTCAGCGCCAAGGAACGCGCCGAAATCCAGAAAATGCTGGACGAGGAAAGCTAGACGCAAGCTATACTGCGCCCACGCAAACTTTTCGGTTCTTCAGCATGCCACTCCTGATCGACGTAGACGGTCACCATACCGTCGGCCAGACCACTCATTTCGAATCCCATTCCCCGGACGGTAAATTCGCCGTTGTCTTCCAGGATGACACCGAAACCGGCTACTTTTACGCCATTGATCCGGCGGCCGAGGGCAACAAAGTCCAGGACGGCGTCCACGTCTACAACGTCGCCGGCGTGGCCGAAAACGAAAAGTTCATTCACTTCCACGTGGGCTGGTCGCAGGACTCGCGCAAATCGGTCCTGATGATCAATGGCGTGCCACAGGCGGTGTTCGACTTCGACGCCAAGCGAGGCTACTGCCAGTCCGGCTACCCTGAGCCGCGCGGCGACGGCGATTGGGGCAAGCATAGCCACGCCTGGACCGAAGATACCGCCAAACTCTTCGTGTAATTTGATGCAAACGCTTCAAGAGCTGCGCTCCGGCCAACTGGCCGGCGCAGTGCGGCTGCAACTGCGTTGCGGCCTGACCGAATTCCCGCGCGAGATCTTCGAACTAGCCGATACGCTGGAGATCCTGGACCTCACCGGCAACGCTTTGTCCTCCCTGCCGGACGACCTGCCGCGCCTGCACCGCCTGCGCATCATCTTCTGCTCCGAGAATCAGTTCACACAGCTGCCGCCAATACTAGGCAGCTGCCCCTCGTTGACGATGATCGGCTTCAAAGCGAACCGGATTGAAAGCGTGCCCGCAGCCGCCCTGCCCGCCCGCCTGCGCTGGCTGATCCTGACCGACAACCGCATCGAAACGCTTCCGCCCGAAATCGGCCGATGCCCCGACCTGCAAAAACTCATGTTGTCGGGCAATCGCCTGCGCGCGTTGCCGGACGAACTGGCAAATTGCGGCCAGCTTGAATTGCTGCGTCTTTCCGCGAACAACCTCCCGGCGCTGCCAGCCTGGCTAACATCGATGCCGCGACTGGCCTGGCTGGCCTTCGCCGGAAACCCATTCAGCGAGGCGGCAATTCCTCCGGCCGCCAGCATTTCCTGGAACGCGCTGCACATCCAGCACAAGCTGGGCGAAGGCGCGTCCGGCGTGATCCACCAGGCCACGCTTGACGGCCAGCTGGTGGCGGTCAAGGTGTACAAAGGCGCCATGACCAGCGATGGCTTGCCGGCCCAGGAAATGGCCGCCTGCATCGGCGCCGGAACGCATCCCAACCTGATTCCCGTACTCGGCACGATTCCCGACCATCCCGCAGGCCTGCCGGCGCTGGTCATGCCTCTGGCCGATCCCGGCTTACGCAACCTGGCCGGCCCGCCAAGCTTTGCCAGTTGCACGCGCGACGTTTATGCCGACGGCCAGCGCTTCAGCGCAGATACGGTGTTTGGCATCGCACGCGGCATTGCCTCCGCCGCTGCACATTTGCATGGACGGGGCATCATGCACGGCGACCTGTATGCACACAACATCCTCAACTGCGACAAAGGCAATGCGCTACTGGGCGATTTCGGCGGGGCGTCGCGCTTCGAACCCGGCACCGCACTCGCGTCTGCGCTGGAGCGGCTGGAAGTGAGGGCCTTCGGCTACCTGTTGGAGGAGCTGTTGGAGCGCTGCGAAGAAAACTTGCCGCAAGTGCGGGCACTGGCATCAGATTGCCTGCGCCCGCTGCCTGAGGCACGCCCTGCGTTCGCCGAAGCGGCAGCAAGGCTGGCCACGGTTTGATTCAACGGCTCTTGTCCGGATAAGCCGGACGCGCCGGACGGCTTGGCGGCGTTTTCGCCAGTTCGGCCTTGATCACCTCAATCGCCTTTTCAAGCTGGGGGTCGCGTCCCGCGATCACATCCGCCGGATTCTGGTCTACTTCAATATCCGGCGGCACGCCCTCGTTCTCAACACCCCAGCCACCTTCGCGAGTCCAGAAAGCCAGGTTCGGCGCCGTAATCGTGCCGCCATCCAGCAGTACCGGGAAACCGAGGATGCCAACCAGGCCGCCCCAGGTCCGCTTGCCAATCAGCGGGCCAAGCTTATTCTTGCGGAACATCCACGGCAGCAGGTCGCCGCCCGAGCCCGCGGTCTCATCGATCAGCATCGCCCGCGGCCCCTGGATCGAGGCGGAAGGCGTCTTCATATCCGCGCCATAGCGCATGGCCCACCAGGCAATCTCCTGCTTCTGCAGCAGCTCGATATAGTAGTCGGCCAGGCTGCCGCCGCCATTGAAACGTTCATCGATGATGATCGCGTCCTTATAGGCTTGCGGGTAGAAATAACGCTTGAAATAGGTATGCCCAAGCCCCGCTGTATTCGGCACGTAGACATAGGCAACGCGCCCGCCGGTTGCGGCATCGACTTTGCGGATATTCCCTTCCACCCAATCGCGGTTGCGCAGCGCATCTTCGCTTGCCACCGGCACTACCGTGATATGGCGCGCGCCCTTGCCATCTGCGTTCGGTCCGACCGTGATTTCGATCGAGCGGTTGGCGGTATTTTCGAACGCGCTGTACAGGTTAGTCGGCGGCGCCAGCGGACGGCCGTCGACCGCCAACAGGTATTCCCCCGCTTTCACGTTCAGCCCGGGCTCAGTCAATGGCGCTCGCAGCGTCGGGTTCCAGTTCAGGCCACCGTAAATTTTCTTGAAGCGATAGCGGCCGTTGGCGACCTCATAGTCGGCACCCAGCAAGCCACCCGGTACCGGCTTGGCGTCAATAAAGTTGTCGCCGCCGCCGCCGCGATGGTGGCCAACCGCCAGTTCGCTGCACAGCCACTGGATCACGCGGTTCAGGTCACTGCGCGTAGCCACGTCGGGCAGGAACTGGGCATATTTGTCGCGCATCGCTTTCCAGTTCACTCCATGCATGTGCGGGTCGTAGAAATAGTCGCGGTTGATGCGCCAGACTTCATCGTAGATCTGCTTCCACTCCGCGCGCGGATCGGCCTTGGTTTCGATCGCTTCCACACGCAGCTTGCCTTCCGATGGCGACAGCAGCTTGCCCGTGGCGGAGCCCATGTTCCACTGCTCCTTCAGGCGCCAGGCGATCTTCTTGCCGTCAGCGCTGATCTCAAAGTCATCCGCGTCGGCGACGATGGTTTCGGTCTTGCGGTCCTTCAAATCGAAGCGCTGGACCTGGCGTTTGCCATCCACCTCGCGCAGGAAGAAGATCTGCCCCTCCGCCCCAGCCTCCAGGTCGAAGTATTGTGAAACCGGCGGCGGCATATCGATCACGCGCGTCGAGATGCCATCCCAGTCGATGCGCATCGGCACAGGCGGCCTGGCCGTTGCAGCGGCAGCTTTCGCCTTGGCGTCCGCACCGCGGCTGGTCGTGGTGTCGGCCAGTACGCGCTCCTCGCTCTTGTCGCCCGCAGCGCCGTCCTTGGGCGGTTCCTTCGGCGTAGGTGGCGCTGTCGCTGCTCCCTTTTCCTCATCGCTTTCGCGCACCAATGGAGACGGGATGTCATTCCGCAGCACCATCAGCCAGAGCGAGCGAGTCGGGCGGTTGTCCTGGTTCTGCAGCGAGAACCAGTTATTGCTCGGTCCCGCGTCGGTGGATGCGAAGAAATACAGATACTTGCCGTTACGGTCGAACACAGGGTTGGCGACGTCGGACAGGCCGTCGGTCACCGCATGCGATTTGTCCTCGTCCAGCGCATAAATATACGCTGTGCGCGTGTAGCTCAGCGAATTGAGCGTGTAGGCGATAAAGCGTGAATCCGGCGACCAGGTTCCACGCAGCGACTTGTCGACGCCATACATGGGTTCCGTGGCGACTTTCCTTTGCACGCCCGTCGCCAGGTCGATGTAATACAGCGTCCAGGAATTGTCGATGAAGGCGATTTTCTTGCTGTCCGGAGACCAGGCGGCGCGCTCAAAAAAGCCGGAACCGTTCAGCTTGAACTTGCGCAGCTCTCCCTTGCCGTCCTGCTGCCTGACATGCAAGGCATACTCGCCGCCTTCATCGGAAAAGTAGGCGACCTGACGTCCATCCGGCGACCAGGCCGGGCCACGCTCGTGCACGCCAGGGGTCTGCGTCAAATGACGGATATCGCCCTTCTCCGCTGGAAGCGTGACGATGTCGCCTCGGAATTCAAAAGCCACCCGCGCGCCCGATGGCGATACCGACGAGTTGCGAATATATTTCGCTCCGCGCACCCAGCGCTCACGCGACAGGCCAAGGTCGGCACTGACGCCGATTGCCAGCCGCTTGCCGGCAGTCGCGCCCGAATTGATATCGAGCATATGCAGATAACCTGCCTGCTCATATAAGATCCGTCCACCAGCGAATGACGCATTCAGGACGGGAAAATCCGTGTGCCGGGTTAGCTGGTTAATGCTCTTGCTGCGAACATCGTAAACGTAGAGATTAAACTCCCCATCCCGGTCAGAACGGAAATAGACTTTATCTCCTGCCCACATCGGGTCCACGTCATTTACCCGGCTGGCAGGCTGCGGAATTCGTTCAACGGCCTGCGTATCGCGATTAAATAGCCAGATAATCGAGTTCAAGCCGCCACGATAGCGCTTCCATTGCAGGAAAGCGGGTGAAGTCGGGTTATACGCGATAGCCCGCCCATTCGGCGAAAATGTCGCGCGCGCGGCATTCGGGATTTCCAATTTGGTTTCGACACCGCCGCCTATTGGCACGGTAAACAAATTTCGGTATCGATTGTTCGATGCTACGCGTGGCGAAGTAAATAGGACCTGCGAGCCATCAGGCGTAAAACCCTGAACCAGGTCTTGTCCCGGGTGCCAGGTCAGGCGGCGCGGAATTCCGCCGGCAATCGGCAGAATAAATACATCGGTATTGCCATCTATATTCGCGCTGTAGGCAATAGTTTGGCCATCCGGGGAAAAGACGGGATTCGACTTTTCGCCGACATCGGAGGTCAACCTGCGGACGTCTCGTCCATTCTGGTCGGCCAGCCATACGTCGCCGGCGTAAATAAATGCAATATGGTCTTGGGAAAGTGCCGGCTCGGATAGCAGGCGGGTATCGGAAGTATTTGGAACAGCGAGCGCTGCAATTGGCAGGGCCATCACTGTGGCGAGACCAAGGTTACGACTGGTGAACAAGCAAGCCTCCATGTTGGGAAAGTACTTGGACTTCAACCGCTGAATGGTCTCAACGATATCAGAACTGAGCCTTCATGGGAGGGAAGGATGCCAACCGCGCTAAATAATTGCCTGATTACGCCAACATTCAGCATACATCTCTCTACTTCCCAAACACGTCCTTCAGGGTTCGGGCGTCAATCAGCGCCTCAGCCCATTTAGCAAGCTTGTCAGGACTTGCGCGGCTTAACCTCTTGAGAACCGTTTTTGAAAGCGGGCCGAATCGAATTTCCAATTGCCGCTCGAGCACTCCAGCGACGGCCTCTTTTCGGCCGCGCGCGAAGCCCTGTCCGATTCCGCTTTTCATGCCACGCTTAACTCCCACCGCAACACCATCTTCAAAGAAAATCTTCTCAATTGGACACATCCAGTTCATTTTCGGCCTCCCTTTCGCCCTTAGGAACACTCTCCACATCTTGCGCTCCAACTCATGGGGGAGCACCATCATCCAGTTAATAATTCTGAAAACATCCGATTCCATTTGCCGTGACCACTTCTTTCCGTGGTTAGCAATGAGAATCCGAATTTTTTCCGCATAGCGCCTGTCCGGGTCATCTTTGGTTTCCCTTGCCAGGATATACAACGCACAAATTGCCCCGAACGGATTCTCGTCCAAGATCATCTCTTCAATTCCCAGCGGCAGGCAATCAATCGAGGTTCGGTGCAAACGGAATTCAAATTCACGCACGCGCGAAACACTGGCAGATTGCCTTCCTCGTGGAGTTAACAACATACTGATTACTGGCAATCCTTTTAGCGCGCAGATCCGGACAAAATACGAAAACATCCGGCGCCTCATCGACCGGCCGCAGGCTCCTTGGATTTCGATATGCAAGATCGCCTTTTGTTCCCGATTCCGCAAATTAATTTCGACCAACTTGTCCGCCGATCCCGCGTGACCGAATGGCTCAAGGACAGGCGAAAAAAAAGCGAGCCGAAGCTCGCTTTTCTTATTGCCGGGAAGGCTGCAAGGATTACTTGCGGTCTTTCAGCGGAGGCACGTCGCGCACTGCCGAGCCGACGAACAGCTGGCGTGGGCGGCCAATCTTCTGCTCTGGGTCGGCGATCATTTCGTTCCACTGGGCGATCCAGCCGATGGTACGGGCCATGGCGAAGATACCGGTGAACAGGGACACTGGGATGCCCAGGGCCGACTGCACGATGCCGGAGTAGAAGTCCACGTTCGGGTACAGCTTGCGGGAAACGAAGTACTCGTCGTTCAGCGCAATCTTTTCCAGTTCCATGGCCAGCTTGAACAGTGGGTCGTCTTGCAGGCCCAGTTCGTTCAGCACTTCGTGGCAGGTTTCGCGCATCAGCTTCGCACGTGGGTCGAAGTTCTTGTACACGCGGTGACCGAAGCCCATCAGCTTGACGCCAGAGTTCTTGTCTTTTACCTGGGCGATGAACGCTGGGATGTTGTCGACGGTGCCGATTTCCTTCAGCATGTTCAGTGCAGCTTCGTTAGCGCCGCCGTGGGCAGGGCCCCACAGGCAAGCGATACCGGCAGCGATACATGCGAACGGGTTGGCGCCGGACGAACCGGCCAGGCGAACGGTCGAGGTCGATGCATTCTGCTCGTGGTCTGCGTGCAGGATCAGGATGCGGTCCAGGGCGCGCACCAGCACTTCGTTGACCTTGTACTCTTCGCATGGGTTGCCGAACATCATGCGCATGAAGTTGGCGGAGTACGACAGGTCGTTGCGTGGGTAGACGAACGGCTGGCCGATCGAGTACTTGTATGCCATGGCGACCAGGGTCGGCAGCTTGGCGATCAGGCGGATAGCCGAGATTTCACGCTGCTTGGCATCGTTGATGTCCAGCGAATCGTGGTAGAACGATGCCAGCGCGCCGACGGTACCAACCAGTACCGACATCGGGTGCGCATCGCGGCGGAAGCCGCGGAAGAAGAATTGCATCTGCTCGTGCACCATGGTGTGCTTGGTCACGGTGTCGACGAATTGCTTCTTATCCACTGCGTTCGGCAGTTCGCCGTTCAGCAGCAGGTAGCAGGTTTCCATGAAGTCGGCGTTCACGGCCAGTTGCTCGATCGGGTAGCCGCGATACTGCAGCTCGCCCTTGTCACCGTCGATGTAGGTGATCGAGGAATTGCACGACGCGGTGGACATGAAGCCTGGGTCGTAGGTGAATTTGCCGGTGGCGCCGTACAGCTTGCGGATGTCGATGACGTCCGGGCCCACGGTGCCCTTGTAGATCGGCATTTCAACCGATGGGCTGCCGTCGGAGAACGATAGCGTTGCTTTGGTATCAGAGATGTTCATGGACTCTTCCTTTGGGAGAGATGCAGCAAATAAAAAAACTTAAACTCAGGCTTGGCGCAGGCGTGCCAGTAACGCATGTACATGCGGCAGGTCTATTTCGCCTTCCGGCTCCTTACGGGCCAAGACCAGATCCATCAGTGCATTGTCCGACAAATCGAGGAGCCGCGTGAACGCGTCCACTTCTTCGTCGGTCAATTCAGCCTCGTGCGCATCAAGGAAACGAGTCAGGATAATGTCGTTTTCCAACAGGCCCCGGCGTGCGCGCCAGCGTAGGCGCGCACGGTTGGTCGGATCAGCCTGGTGCGCTCGTTTTTCGAGTTCCGCCATTTTTTAATTAAATCGCGCGGCGAACCATCAGTTCCTTGATCTTGCCGATTGCCTTGTTCGGATTCAGGCCTTTCGGGCACACATCGACGCAGTTCATGATCGAGTGGCAGCGGAACAGACGATATGGGTCTTCCAGGTTATCCAGGCGCTGGCCGGTGGCTTCGTCGCGCGAGTCGGCGATAAAGCGGTAGGCTTGCAGCAGGCCGGCTGGGCCGACGAACTTGTCCGGGTTCCACCAGAACGATGGGCAGGAAGTCGAGCAGCAGGCGCACAGGATGCACTCGTACAGGCCGTCCAGTTCTTCGCGTTCCGCAGGCGACTGCAGGCGCTCTTTCTCCGGAGGGATCGAGTCGTTGATCAGGAACGGCTTGATCGAGTGGTATTGCTTGAAGAACTGGGTCATGTCGACGATCAGGTCGCGCACCACCGGCAGGCCTGGCAGCGGACGCAGCGTGATTGGCTCGGTCAGCTCGTTCAGGTTGGTAGTGCAGGCCAGGCCGTTCTTGCCGTTGATGTTCATCGCGTCGGAACCGCACACGCCTTCGCGGCAGGAGCGGCGCAGCGACAGCGAATCATCCACGTCGGACTTGATGCGCTGCAGTGCGTCGAGCAGCATCTTGTCGGTGTCTTTCAGCTCGACCGTCAGGTCTTGCATGTACGGCTTGGCGTCCTTGTCCGGATCGTAACGGTAAATCTTGAATTTGAGAGTGCGTGCCATGTTGTGAGGCCCTTGCTTAGAAAGTACGTGCTTTTGGCTTGAAGGTTTCGACCGTCAGCGGCTTGGTGACGACTGCCTTGTATTCCAGGCGGTTGCCCTCGGAGAACCACAGGGTGTGCTTCATCCAGTTTTCGTCGTCGCGCTTCGGATGGTCGTCCTGTGCGTGTGCACCGCGCGATTCCTTGCGCGCGTTGGCCGACACGATGGTCGCTTTTGCGGTTTCGATCAGGTTGTCCAGTTCCAGCGCTTCCACGCGGGCGGTGTTGAACACCTTGGACTTGTCCTTGAAGGAGACGTGCTTGCGGCGCTCATCCAGCTGCATGATCGCTTCCACGCCCTTGGCCAGCATCTCGTCGGTACGGAACACGCCGCAGTATTTCTGCATGCTGGCGCGGATGTCGTTGGCGACGTCCTGCACGCGCTCGGAACCGGTGGAGGTTTCCAGCTTGTTCAGGCGGTTCATTGCGAAGTCGGCGGCGTCCTTCGGCAGCGGCTTGTTTTCCTTCTGCTTCAGGTTCTGCGCCACCACGTGGTTGCCGGCTGCGCGGCCGAACACCACCAGGTCCAGCAGGGAGTTGGTGCCCAGGCGGTTTGCGCCGTGCACGGAGACGCAGGCGCACTCGCCGATGGCGTACAGGCCGTTCACGACTTTCTGGCTGCCGTCGCCGGCAGGCACGACCACCTGGCCGTGGATATTGGTCGGGATACCGCCCATCTGGTAGTGGATGGTCGGCACGACAGGGATCGGTTCCTTGGTCGCGTCGACGTTGGCGAACTTGTGGCCGATTTCCAGGATGGATGGCAGGCGCTTCTGGATGGTCTCGGAGCCGATGTGGCGCAGGTCCAGCAGCACGTGGTCTTTGTTAGGACCGCAGCCGCGGCCTTCCTTGATTTCCTGGTCCATGGAGCGGGACACGAAGTCGCGCGGCGCCAGGTCTTTCAGGGTCGGAGCGTAGCGCTCCATGAAGCGTTCGCCGTTCGAGTTGATCAGGATGCCGCCTTCGCCGCGCACGCCTTCGGTGATCAGCACGCCCGCGCCGGACACGCCGGTCG
>Ga0102591_1003459_pt1 | contig 14153 bp, 16 predicted proteins | sample AraplaCol_mCL_r2_2_FD_76860 | JGI IMG/M metagenome (GOLD analysis project Ga0102591, IMG submission 76860) | Arabidopsis root microbial communities from North Carolina, USA - plate scrape MF_Col_mCL_r2 (SPADES assembly) (version 2) | ecosystem: Host-associated > Plants > Roots > Endosphere... | reverse complement strand
GGCGGTGAAGCGGGTCTGGCCGTTGACGATATCCAGGCCGACCGGCTTGCAGACATATTTCAGGCCGGCGTTGCGCAGCAGGGCGCCGGGCAGCAGACCGACCTCGGTCAGCACCTGGAAGCCGTTGCAGATGCCGACCACGGCCACGCCCTTGGCGGCGGCCGAGACGACTTCCTTCATCACCGGGCTCTGCGCGGCCATGGCGCCGCAGCGCAGGTAATCGCCGTACGAAAAGCCGCCCGGCAGCACGATCAGGTCCAGGTCGTCCGGCAGCGCCGTCTCCTGGTGCCAGACCATTTCAACACGCGCTCCGGCGGAGCGCTCGATGGCGACCTTGCAGTCACGATCGCAGTTCGAACCCGGGAAGACGACGACGGCGGCTTTCATGGCGCGGGCCTGTAGCACCGTTCGTGGGCGCTGTCAGCGGGCGGAACGGTTTAAAGCGCCCCCTCCGTCACGATGCGTATCCGCATCGCGCCACCTCCCCCGTTTCACGGGTGAGGAGGAATGACGCTCCCCTCCTGCCCCGCTTGCGGGGGAGGTGGCGCGGCGCCGATAGGCGACGTGACGGAGGGGGCGCTTCGCAGCGCCTAGGCGCACTCATCCAGTTCGGGCTCCACCGGCTCACCGGTTGGTGGCGGGAAGGGGCTCTTGAACAGGAACGCCCCTGGCGTGGAGCCATGCGCCGCGATCAAGGCGACCTTCTCCAGGGCCTCCTCGACGGTCGGCTGGTGGCCGACCGGGACCCACCAGAGGGCCATGTAGAAGTCCATGTGCTCGAACCACTCGCGGCGGCGGCGCATGATCTCGACGTGGGCGCTGCGATAGACGTAGGCGCCCAGCGAGGGGATATCTTCCCAGACCGACAGGTTGGGGATGTAGAGCGGGTCGCCGCCGATCGACAGGTCGGTGGCGTTGTTGCCGTCGCCCTTCAGGCGCCAGACGAAGCCTGGCGAGGATTCGGCCAGGGCGTTGATGCGGTCGAGATTGTCCGCGAAATCCTTGATCATGGGGTGGTCGATCGGCGCCCTCAGGCGTCCGACATTGACCTCGGCCAGGTGGAATTTCGCGCTCATCGACGTCTCCCTTTCGTCATCCTCGCCGAACATCGTGTGGCGAAGCTGCGATCGGAAGAGGCGGGGCGGAGAAAATTCCGCCCCGGAGAGGTCCGCCGCCTAGGCGACGTCGATGCGGTAGCTTTCGATGACCGTGTTGGCCAGCAGCTTCTCGCACATGGTCTTGACCTCGGCCTTGGCCTTTTCTGCGTCGGTTTCGGCCAGGTCGAACTCGATCACGCGGCCGACGCGGGCGTCCTTCACCGAGGGCCAGCCCAGGCCGTGCAGGGCGTTCTCGACGGCCTTGCCCTGGACGTCGAGCACGCCGGGCTTGAGGAACACGTGGACAGTGGCTTTCAATGTAGCTTCTCCCTGGCGACGCCACGGCGTCGCGGCCGCCCCGCAGGGCGGCCCTTAGATCAATGCACGCCGCCCTGAATGACGGTCGGCATTTCCTTCATGATGCCGAGGCGGCGGGCCACCTCGGTATAGCTCTCGATGACATTGCCCATGTCGCGGCGGAAGCGGTCCTTGTCCAGCTTCTCGTTGGTCAGGGCGTCCCACAGCCGGCAGCTGTCGGGGCTGATCTCGTCGGCCAGGATAATCCGCGAGAAGTCGCCCTCGTAGATGCGGCCGAACTCGATCTTGAAGTCCACCAGGGTGATGCCGACGCCGCTGAACAGGCCCGACAGGTAGTCGTTCACCCGCAGGGCCATGGCCATCATGTCGTCGATCTCCTGGGTGGCGGCCCAGTTGAACGCGGTGATGTGCTCTTCCGACACCATCGGGTCGTTGAGCTTGTCTTCCTTGTAGTAGAACTCGATGATCGAGCGCGGCAGCGGCTGGCCTTCGGTCAGGCCCAGGCGCGTGGCGATCGAGCCGGCGGCGATGTTGCGCACGACGACTTCCAGCGGAATGATCTCGACTTCCTTGATCAGCTGTTCGCGCAGGTTCAGCCGGCGGATGAAGTGGTTCTGTACGCCGATCGAATTCAGGCGAGTCATGACGTACTCGCTGATCCGGTTGTTGATGACGCCCTTGCCTTCGAGCTGGGCCTTCTTCTCGCCGTTGAAGGCGGTGGCGTCGTCCTTGAAGTACTGGATCAGCGTGCCGGGCTCGGGGCCCTCGTACAGGATCTTGGCCTTGCCTTCGTAGATCTTCTTGCGACGGGTCATGGCTCTCGTCGAGGCCCTTCCTGCGAATAAGCGCGCCGCCCTAGCCCGGTAAGGACTCCTGGAGAAACGAAAAGCGCGCGCGGCGGATAGCTGCGCGCGGCGTTCGACTCAAGGCCGCTCACTGAAAAATGTCTGTTGGAACCTACTCGAAGGCGGCCTTTGGCGCAAACGTGGCCTGCCATCGTGGTAAACCTTCGCCCTGCGGCGTCGCGGGCGATTGCCCCCCGCCTCGCCACGGGATATGGAGCCGCCACAAGAACCACTTCGCCTCGCGGACACCCTATGTTCGCACGGGACGAAACCGATCTACTCTCTTACACTGGATCGCCGCTCTACCGCCCTGGGTTGCAACCCATCGGCGGAGGCGTTTCGGAAAACTTGGGGCTTTCATGACGACCTTCGACGACCGCGAGCAGGCTTTCGAACGCAAGTTCGCGAACGACCAGGAGCTGGAGTTCAAGGCCACCGCCCGCCGCAACCGCCTGGTCGGCGAATGGGCCGCCGGCCTGATGGGCCTCGCCACGGTCGAGGAATACGCCCGCGCCGTGGTGAAGTCCGACTTTGAACAGCCGGGCGACGACGACGTGGTCCGCAAGGTCTTCGAAGACCTGAAGGGCTCGGGCGTGGCCGTGTCCGAAGGCGAAGTCCGCATGAAGATGGCCGAACTGCTGGCCTTCGCCCGCGAGCAGATCCGCTCGGGCGAATAAGCCGCGCCGCCTTCCAGGGGCGAAAAACCCCGGGGCGAGAAAAACGAAGAGGCCCGGCCCGGTTCGCACCGGCCGGGCCTTTTCTTTTGCGCTATCGCCGTTCTGTGAAAATGAACACCTTAAGGTTGTCGAAAATCTGAAATCGTCCTCAGGCTTTATCGGGCAGTGAATTCGCCCGTCAGGCGCATCGTCGAAAGACGGGGCGGCGACCAAGCGACCGTCCCGCTAACCCGGAGGACGACACATGGCTGACGACGTCGGCAACCTGCACTCCCAAACCACCGAAATCAGCCCGGTCGGGCTTTATCTGGTCAAGCTCGGGGTCGGTAACGTCGGCACGCCCGGCGCCCCGATCGTCAGCCTGGCCCTGACCGTCGACGCGCCCTCGGGCCATGTCAGCGGCATCGCCGAGATCAACCAGGCGATCATCGGCGGCCAGCACCGCTTCCCGGTGCAGGGCAACATCTACCACACGGGCCTCGGCCAGGATCAGCTGCTGGTCGCGCTGCACGGCCAGTTCGTGGCCAGCGTGCCGCCGCCCGCCATCGGCGCGTTCCTGGTGCAGTTCCGCGCTGGCCTCGTGGTCGACAAGAGCTGGAACGGCCACGGCGGCTTCGACTACCTCAACACCCACGTCGACAACGTGCCGGTGAAGAACGTCGGCTGAGGTCGGCCTGACGCGATGAGACGAGGCCCGGTCCGGCGTGCGCCGGCCGGGCCTTTTCTATTCGTGGACCGACGTTGTGCGAAATCGCACGGCGCACCCGGCGGCGCGGCCATAGGTTCGCGGCCGAACGTCGGGGCGGGGCAGCGGCCGCCGCACGCGTTCGGGGGAAACGAAATGGCGGACGACGTCGAAGTGTGCGGCGAAGCGGCGGTTGCGGTCCAGCTGATCGTCGGACGGGTGGGCATGCCCGGCGCGCCGATCCTGCGGCTGGAGCTGCAGATCGACGGCGCGGGCGTCAACGGCGTGGCCGAGATCAATCAGGCGGTGATCGGCGGCCGGCATCGGTTCGAGGTCTCGGGCGAGGTCGGCCCGGCCGAGCAGGGCCGTCAGGTCTCGCTGAACGGCCAGTTCACGCCCGCCGGCCAGCCGCCGGCCGATTTCACCGCCGTGCTGTCGGTGGGCGACGACTGGAGCGGGACGGGCCGGTTCGACTACCTCCAGACCCACGTCCAGAACGTGCCCGTGAAGGTCGAAGGGTAAAAATCCTCCCCCTCTGGGGGAGGTGGCCCCGGAGGGCCGGAGGGGGGGCGTTTTCAGCTTCCGCCGAGGCGGCCGGTTTCATTGCTGCTTCCCCTCCGTCGGCTTGGCCGACACCTCCCCCTTCAGGGGAGGATCCTAGAGCCACGCCCTCAGGCCCAGCCAGGCCTCGCGCTTGGCCTCGAACCCCATCGTCGCATAGGCCGGGCTCGACGAGGGCAGGGGGAACAGGGCCAGGCCCGATCCCGCCAGCTGCGGCGTGGCGATCTTGGCCGACCGGCCGCCGTTGAAGCCCACGGCGCGCAGGCGCGGCAGTTCGGTGATGAGCGCGCGCAGGTCGTTGTCGGCGGCGTTGCGAATGGCGGAGTCCAGGCTGCCGGCCCGCTCGGCCTCGGCGTGGACGTCCCACAGGCCGACCCCCGCCGACCGCAAGGCGTCCAGTCGATCCTCATAGGCCAGGGAAACCAGATCGCGGTCGATCACGGCGCCCATCAACCGCCAGAAGCCGTTGCGCGGGTTGCCATAGTACTGCCGGGCCGCCAGCGAGGCGTCGCCGGGCAGGGCGCCCAGCACCAGCAGCCGGGTGTCGGCGTCGACCACCGGCGGGAAGCCGCGTTTGCGTCCCGCCTCCATGGTCATTGTCCCCGCGGCGTGCCCGACGGCGGGCTGTCCTTCAGCCAGCCGGTCACCATCAGCCGCGGCGCGCCGGCATAGGGCGCGACGGGCGCGACCGAGTGCTGGCGGGGCACCTTGAAGATGGTCATCACGTTGAAGGCCGGGGCGAAGCCGCGCTCGATGTCGCCCTCGGCGTCGTGGAACAGCAGCTGGCCGCCCCAGTCGCTGCGCCATTCGCGGGTCAGGCTGATGGTGTAGGCCGCGCGGCGGTCGCCCTCGCCGGTGTCGTCGTGACGGGTCAGGAAGTCGCCGGGGCGGTAGAGCGTGGCCTGGGCGTCGAGCTTGGTGATGCCGGTCTCGCCGATCACCGCCGCCCCGAAGGCGATCATCTCGGGGCTGTTGAGGAAGTCGGTCAGATCGTGGATCGGGTGACCCTTGTCGCGCCCGTTCAGATAGGCGCTGATCATCGGATAGCCGAGATAGACATAGGCGAAGCCGTTGCGGGCCCGCAGGGTGGCGGCCTTCAGCTTCTCGCCGACCCCGGCCGCGCCCAGCCTCTGGATCGTCGCCCGGTCCAGCACCTCGGCCTTGCCGGTCTCGGTGGAGCAGATGACGTCCCAGTTCATGCCCTGTTCGAGCATGCGCGCCAGGACGTCGGCCGTGGCCGGCTCGAAGATCCCCGGGATCCGCACCACGCCGTCGCGAGCATAGGCGGCCGCGAAGGCCGCCGGATCCAGCGCCGGGTTCAGACGAAGGATCGGCGGTTCGCTCAAAGGGTTCAGGCCTGTTCGCCGAAGACGCGCTTGAAGATCACGTCGACGTTCTTGGTGTGGTAGCCGAAGTCGAACAGCTCCTCGAGCTCGGCGTCGGTCAGGGCCTTGGAGACCACCGGGTCGGCCTTGAGGAAGTCGAGGAAGCGGCCTTCGCCGCGCCAGACCTTCATGGCGTTGCCCTGCACGGCGGCGTAGGCGTCTTCGCGCGACACGTCCTTGTGCGTCAGGGCCAGCATGACCCGCTGCGAGAACACCAGGCCCCCGAGCTTGTCGAGGTTCTTGGCCATGTTGTCGGGATAGATGTTGAAGCGCTCGATCACGCCGGCCAGGCGGCGCAGGGCGAAGTCGAGGTGGATGGTGGCGTCCGGACCGATGCCGCGTTCGACCGACGAGTGGCTGATGTCGCGCTCGTGCCAGAGGGCGACGTTCTCCATGGCCGGCACCACGGCCGAGCGGACCAGGCGAGCCAGGCCCGTCAGGTTCTCGGTCAGGATCGGGTTGCGCTTGTGCGGCATGGCCGACGAGCCCTTCTGGCCCGGATCGAACGGCTCTTCGGCTTCGAGGACTTCCGTGCGCTGCAGGTGGCGGATCTCGGTGGCCAGGCGCTCGATCGACGAGGCCACGACGCCCAGGGCGGCGAAATAGGCCGCGTGACGGTCGCGCGGGATGACCTGGGTCGAGACCGGCTCGACGGCCAGGCCCATCTTGTCGGCCACGTGCTGTTCGACGCGCGGATCGACATTGGCGAAGGTGCCGACGGCGCCCGAGATCGCACAGGTGGCGATCTCGAACTTGGCCATCGCCAGGCGCTCCTTGGCGCGCTGGAACTCGGCGTAGTAGCCGGCCAGCTTCAGGCCGAAGGTGATCGGCTCGGCGTGGATGCCGTGGCTGCGGCCGACGCAGACGGTCATCTTGTGCTCGAGGGCGCGGCGCTTGAGGGCGGCGAGAACGAGGTCGACGCCGTCCAGCAGCAGGTCGGTGGCGCGCGACAGCTGCACGGCGAAGCAGGTGTCCAGCACGTCCGAGCTGGTCATGCCCTGGTGCAGGAAGCGGGCCTCGGGGCCGACGATTTCCGACACGTGGGTCAGGAAGGCGATGACGTCATGCTTGGTGACGCGCTCGATCTCGTCGATGCGGTCGCTGTCCCAGACCGCGTCGCGGCCCTTTTCCCAGATCGTCTCGGCGGCGAGCTTGGGGATGACCCCCAGTTCGGCCATGGCGTCGGCGGCATGGGCCTCGATCTCGAACCAGATCTTGTACTTGGTCTGGCTGGACCAGATGGCGGCGGCTTCGGGGCGGGCGTAGCGGCTGATCATGGGGCCGGGGTTTCGTCGCGTGGGGCCGCGGAGTCAAGGGAAGCGGGTTATTACTTAGGACGGCGGCCGGCGCGCTCCTCGGTTCCCGCCCAGTTGAAGGCCAGGCCCAGGAAGACGCCGACGGTCGCCAGGCCCAGCAGGTTGTGCATTCCCTGAACGGCCAGCAGCCCGGCGTTCTGGGCCGGGCTCAGATACACCACGAACCGGTCGGACTTGGCGAACCTCAGTTCCTTCTCGATCCGCCCGGCGGAGCCAGTCGCGGGGCTGACCTCGCGCAGGATGGCGTAGGTCGCGCCCTGGACGATCCAGCTGGCCACGAAGGCCGCGGCGATGATCCCGAGCAGGCGCGGATTGAGATAGCGGTCGAGCATGGACCAAACCTAAGGGGCGCTCTTTGAAAACGGAACGCCGCTCTTCGTTGCGCGTGCGCACAGGAGGCCGCGCCTCCGATCATGCAAGCTTGACGATGCATGGCGCATGGTTGCAGCCTTGGGTAACGCTGGTATTCGAAGCGCGGGGGGCGGGAATGGACGTTTTGGGCCTTGCGTGGCGAACGGCTCTGGTCGCGCCACTGCTGCTGGGACTGTCCGGATGCGGGCTGCTGGCGTCGGGCGGGCTGCTGGAGAACAACAAGGCCGTCGGTTCGTGCCAGACCTATGAGCTGGAAGGCGGGCCCGAGGACATCGCCGCCGATCCGAAGGGGGAATACTACTTCATCTCGGCCACCGACTGGCGAGGCTTGCGCCGGAGCCCGCAGGCCAAGGGCGTGATCTACAAGGCCTGGTTCGAGGGCGAGACCTTGCGGTTGGCCGCGGCGACCGGGCGCATGCCGGCCAACTTCCATCCGCACGGGATCGATCTGTGGGTGTCGCCGGACGGCCGGACTCGCCGCCTCTTCGCCATCAGTCGCCCCGGTGGCGGCCAGTCCCCACGGGTTGAGGTGTTCGAGGTGGACGACAAGGGCGCGCTGAATCACCTGCCGGAAGAAACCAGCCCGGATCTGCTCAGCCCCAACGACCTGGCGGCCATCGACGCCCACACCTATTACGTGACCAACGACCAGGTGGCGACGAGCGATGTCGGGAAGCTCTTCGAGAACGTCTTCGGGTCGCGCAGCAGTTACGTGTCGCTGGTCGAGAACGGAAAGGTCAGGCCCGTGGCCAAGGCCGCCTTCGGCAACGGCGTCGCGGTGGCTGGCGACAGGGTCTATGTCGTGGAGTCCGCGCTGGGCGTGATCCGGGTCTATCGGCGTGGGGCCGACAACGGCCTGACCCTGCTGGACAGCTACAAGGCCGGGCCAGGGCCCGACAACCTCACCCTGGTCGGAAACGAGCTCTGGTACGGCGGCCACAGCAACGGCCTGAGGTTTTTGGCGCACGCCCTGAAGGAGACGACAGGCTCGCCCAGCCGGATCGAGGTGCTCGACGTGACGGCCGATCCCCGGGACCGCAAGGCCCACCGGATCGTCTTCCGCAGTCCCGGCGGCAAGAAGGGCGACAACGCCGCTTCGGGCTATGCCGACGCCGCCTCGGTGGGCGTGCCGGTCGGCAAGGACCGGGTGATGGTCGGCGCGATCTTCCAGCACCAGGTCAGGGTCTGCCAGCGCGGCGACGCCCGGCCCTGACCCCGGGGCTGGGTCCTAAGCCCGCGACTTCATGTGCTTGACCATGCCGATCGCCGCCAGGGCGTAGTGCACGCCGGCCCAGGCGTAGAAGCACAGGGTGACGATGATCCCCTGCTGGGTGGCGCGGGCCATGGCCGCGCCGCAGGCCTTGGCGGCCTCGATCTGTGCGCCCTTGGGGGCGATCCCGCCGGGGCAGGCGTTCGCGAAGTCGATGGCGCCGGGCGAGAACATCCCGCCGAGCGCGCCGAAGATGCCGCCGGCCTGCGGGTGGTTGAAGTGGAAGCCGGCCAGGTGGTCGATCAGCCAGCCGGTGAACACCGGGCCGCCGCCCAGGGCGATCAGGTTGAGGAAGAAGAACAGCAGGGCCGTGGCCGTGGCCCGCCGGCGCGGCTCCACCGAGTTCTGCACCACCCCGAAGGTCGGGGCCAGGTAGGTGTAGTGGAAGATGCCGGGGACCAGCAGGATCAGCGCCATCGTCTTCCAGTCTGGCTGCAGGTAGGCGACGATGTAGATCGGGGTGGCGACCAGCAGGCCGATGGCCGGGACCAGGGCGTACCACTTGGCGCTCCTCCTGCCCGCCCAGTCGGTCAGGAAGCCGCCGACCAGGGTGCCGATGCCGGCAGAGAAGCCCGCGATCAGGCCGACGATCAGGCCTACCTGCGCCAGGTTCAGCCCGAAGCCGCGCACCAGATAGGGCGGCAGGAACGCGCCGGAGCCGTAGGAGCCGAAAGAGGCCAGGGTGACGCCCAGCATCATGTGCAGGACGGGCCACTTGCCGAACAGCACGGCCATCACCGCGCCGAGCTCCCGGAATTCGCCGGCCAGCGAGAAGGGCGGCTTGGCCGGCTCCACTACGACGTCTTCGGCTTCGAGCGGCCGTTCCTTGATCTCCGAATGGCCGCGCGGCGGCTCCTTGACGATCAGCTTGACCAGCAGGGCCAGCAGGATGCCCGGGAGGCCGACGATGACGAAGGCCACCCGCCAGCTGAAGGTCTGTGCCAGCCAGCCGCCCAGGATGGCGCCGAACATCGTGCCCAGCGGAATGCCGAACGAATAGATCGACAGGGCCGAGGCCCGGCTCTTGGGCTCGTAATAGTCGCTGATCAGCGAGTGGCTGGGCGGCGAGCAGCCGGCCTCGCCGACGCCCACCCCGAAGCGGTAGAGCGCCAACTGGGCGAAGCTGGCCGCACTGCCGCAAAGCGCCGTGAAGCCCGACCAGATGACCAGCGAGAGCGAGATGATCGACACCCGGTTCCAGCGCTCGGCCAGGCGGGCGATCGGAATACCGAGGATGGTGTAGAGCAGGGCGAAATAGAGCCCGCCCAGGAGGCCCAGCTGGGTGTCGGAGAGGTGCAGGTCGACCTTGATGGCCTGGCCGATGGTGGCGATGATCGTGCGGTCGATGAAGTTGAAGGTGTAGGTCGCCAGCAGCAGGGCCAGCACCGAGGCCTTGTAGCCCTTGGAATAGAGCGGCCCCTCGCCGCCCGGCGCACGCGCCTGGCCCATACTGACTCTCTCCCTTCAAACGTTTGTTCTATTTGTGGGGACTGTGACCCAACGGCAGGGCGAGCGCCACCCTCTTTTCGAAGCTTCGGAATGGTGGCGGCTTTGCGGCGCGGGAATGAACGGGAGACAACGACCGGGGAGCGGGGACGTTCAGGAAGGCGAGCGCCTACTCGGGTCACACAAGGCCGCTCGAACGGCCGCCGCGTCGGAGGTCTCCCATGCAAGCCGCCCGCCCGATCCGTCAGGAAACGCCCGTCCCCTCGGCCAAGGTCATCTCCCTGGCCGAGTTCAACCACGCCCGTTCGATGCGGGCCCTGGAGCGCTGGGACACGAGCGTCCCCGCCGACCCGTACCCCTTCGCCTACTGCTTCCCGAGGTCCTGAACGTCCTTCTCCCCTTGCGGGAGAAGGTGGCGGCCGAAGGTCGACGGATGAGGGGTTTCTCAGATGGGAGACGCTCCGCCCGGCCTGACCGCTGCACGCAGCTTTCAGTTCCGAGAGACCCCTCACCCGACCTGCTTCGCAGGCCACCCTCTCCCGCAAGGGGAGAGGGAACAGTTGTTCCGCTTTCGCGGGGATTTTACGGGGGAGGAAGGCCAGCTCCAGCTGAAGCTGAAAACGGCCCCTCTCCGGCCCTTCGGGCCGCCTCCCCCAGAGGGGGAGGATTTGGGGATCTACCCCACCATGTCCTCGCGGATCGTCTTCCGCGCCGCCCAGAACAGGGCGAAGGCGATCAGGCCAAACGCCAGGACGTCGCTGAGCGCGCCGACGGCGACGGGGCCCAGACCCAGGCCGATCAGGTTGATCACGAACAGCAGCACCGCCGAGGCCGTGGCCCGCATGGCCGGCGGCACGATGCTCTGGGTGGTCGCATAGACCGGCCCGTACCACAGCGTGCCCAGCAGCATCGGCACGGCCAGGATCAGGATCGCCGCGCCGACGGCGTTCAGGCTGACCACGGCGATGTAGAACGGCAGGGTGGCGAGCGAGGCGATGGCCGGCACGGTGACATAGGCCCGCACGTCCTTGGCCCCCAGGCGGTCGGCCAGCTGTCCGCCCAGCCACGCGCCGATGACGCCGGCCGTGCCGCCGATCAGGCCGAGCGAGAGGCCCAGGAAGCCGGCCGACTTCAGGCCGAACTGGGCGGCCAGGGCGGCGATGTCGGCGCCGTGGACGCGGAAGAAGTATGAGGCGATGAACGGCGCCTGGCCGTAGCCGACGAAGGCCTTCACCGAGGCGGCGAAGGCCACCAGCCAGAAGGTCTTCTTGGCCATCAGCACCGCCAGGGCCGCGCCGAAGCCGATCGGCTGGGCGGCGCGGGCGGCCAGGTCCTGGGCCAGGCGCTTGCGGGGCTCGACCAGGGTGAAGGCCGCGATCAGGGCGAAGACCACGCCCGGCGCGCCGGCGATCATGAAGGCCACGCGCCAGCCGTAGGCGTCGGCGACCAGTCCGCCCATGGCCATGCCGGCCAGGGTGCCCAGCGGCGTGCCGATCGAATAGAAGGCGATGGCGCTGGCCCGCTTTTCCTTGGGCACATAGTCGGTGATCAGCGAGTGGGCCGGCGGGGTGCAGCCGGCCTCGCCGACGCCCACCCCGATGCGGGCGGCGATCAGCTGCCAGACGTTCTGGGCGAGGCCGCATAGCAGGGTGAAGGCGCTCCAGGCCAGGATCGAGACGGCGATGATCCGCGGCCGGTTCCGGCGCTCGGCCAGCCGCGCGATCGGTATGCCCAGCACGGTGTAGAAGATCGCGAAGGCCAGGCCCGTCATCATGCCCAGCTGCCAGTCGGCCAGCCCCAGGTCGCGCTTGATCGGCTCGGCCAGGATGTTGACCACCTGCCGGTCGAGGAAGTTCAGCGTGTAGATGATCAGCAGCACCCAGAGGGCGTAGCGGCGATAGCCGCTCGACACGGGCGCGATCACCGGTGACGGGGTCGCCGTCTCCGCCATGGGCGTTCCTCCTCGAACAGTTGTTCTAATCGTTGTTGCGACTGTAGACGCGGGGTAAGCGAGAAGACCAGACGGCATCGCACAGGAGACCCTCATGGAACTCGTCATCGGCACCAAGAAGTGGTCGACCTGGTCGCTGCGCCCCTGGCTGGTGCTCAAGCGCGCCGGCGTCTCGTTCAAGGAGACGGTGATCCCGCTGCGCCAGGCCGAGGTCACCGACGCCGAGATCGCCAAGCACTCGCCCAGCAAGCTGATCCCGGTGCTCAAGGACGGCGACCTGACGGTCTGGGACTCGCTGGCGATCTGCGAATATCTGGCCGAGAAATATCCCGAGGCGAAGCTGTGGCCGGCCGATCCGGAGCTGCGGGCCCTGGCCCGCGCGGCGGCGGCCGAGATGCATTCGGGCTTCACCTCGCTGCGCGGCGAATGCCCGATGGACCTGGGCGTCATCAAGCACGCCGACCTCTCCGAGGCCACCCAGAAGGACATCCGTAAGATCGTCGAGCGCTGGAACCAGCTGCTGAAGCGCTCGGGCGGGCCGTTCCTGCTGGGCGAGTGGTCGATCGCCGACGCCTTCTACACCCCGGTCGCCACCCGCTTCCGCACCTATGGCGTCCACCTGTCCGACTACGGCGACGTGGGCACGGCGGGGGCCTATTGCGAGCGCCTGCTGGAGACGCCGGAGTTCCTGGCCTGGGAAGCCGAGGCCTAGGCTTCCGGGAACATGTGCAGATAGGGCCCGGCTTCCTCCAGCGTCCGCGCATAGGAGGGACGGGCCTTCAGCCGTTGGAGATAGGCCGCCGCGTTGGGCCGGTCGGCCGCCAGCGGCGTGATCTTGTCGGCGTAGAACAGGGCCGGTGCGGCGGCGCAGTCGGCCAGGCTGAAGGCCTCGCCGGCGGCCCAGGTGCGCCCGGCCATCTCGCGCTCGACGATGTCGAGGCCGCGGGCCAGATCGGCGCGAGCCGCGGCCAGGCCGTGCGGGTCCTTGGCGTCGGCCGGGCGGATGCGGTCGGCCACCACCTTCTGCATCGGCACGTGCACCGACAGGTCGAAGAACCGGTCCTTGGCGCGTACGTCCAGGGCGGCGTCCGGGTCCTCGGGGATCAGGCGCACGGCGACCGGATGATGGATCTGCAGATATTCGATCAGGATTGAGCTTTCCGGCACGACCCGGCCGCGCCCGGCGTCCTCCAGCACCGGCATCTTGGCCACCGGCCACAACGCCCGGAACGCCGCCGCCGAGGTCGGGTCGCCGAAATCGACCATCCGCTGCTCGAAGGGCAGGCCGAACTCGTACAGGGCGATCAGCGCCTTGTGGCAGAACGACGAGAGCGGGTGGGCGTGCAGGATCAGCGCCATGCGGTGGTTGTCCTTGGCTGCGGGGAAACCCCCTCCGGCCCTCCGGGCCACCTCCCCCAGAGGGGGAGGATCCAGCTAAGCAGATGCTCCCCCTCTGGGGGAGCTGTCGCGTAGCAACTGAGGGGGTTTTTACAGCCCGAAAGCCTTCAGCAGCCGATCCGCCGCGGCGGAGGCGGGGAGGTCGCCCGCGCGGACGGCGGCTTCGGTCTCGCCGACCAGGGCCGCCACGGCCGGGGCGGCGCGGAAGGCTTCGGCCAGGCGGTCGTTGACCATGGCCCACATCCAGCGGCTGTCCTGGTCGGCGCGGCGAGACGCTCTCGCGCCGTTGGCGCTCATCACCTCGCGATGGCGCTCGACCTGGCCCCACAGCAGGTCGAGGCCCGCGCCGGTCAGGCCCGAGACGGTCAGCACCGGCGGCGTCCAGTCGCGATGGGCGGGGGTCAGGATGTGCAGGGCGTTGCGATAGTCGCGGGCCGAGCGCTCGGCCCTGGCCGGATCGGCGTCGGCCTTGTTGATGACCAGCAGGTCGGCCAGTTCGATCAGACCCTTCTTGATGCCCTGCAGCTCGTCGCCGCCGCCGGGGATCAGCAGGGCCACGAAGATGTCGACCATGTCGGCGACGACGGTCTCGGACTGGCCCACGCCCACGGTCTCGACGATCACCACGTCGAAGCCGGCCGCCTCGCACAGCAGCATGGCCTCGCGGGTCTTGCGGGCGACGCCCCCGAGCGCGCCGCCGGACGGGGAGGGGCGGATGAAGGCGTGCGGATCGACGCTCAGCCGCTCCATGCGGGTCTTGTCGCCGAGGATCGAGCCGCCGTGGCGGCCGGACGAGGGATCGACCGCCAGCACCGCCACGCGATGGCCGGCG
>Ga0102591_1003458_pt1 | contig 14160 bp, 14 predicted proteins | sample AraplaCol_mCL_r2_2_FD_76860 | JGI IMG/M metagenome (GOLD analysis project Ga0102591, IMG submission 76860) | Arabidopsis root microbial communities from North Carolina, USA - plate scrape MF_Col_mCL_r2 (SPADES assembly) (version 2) | ecosystem: Host-associated > Plants > Roots > Endosphere... | reverse complement strand
CTCGTGGTAGGCGCCAGGAACCTCGACATACCGCCCTCGCGGGATACGCGCCGCGATCAGTTTCTGGTCGGGATTGAGCACCCGGTTGTCGAGCTCCGCCGCGCAGATCGTCACCGGGATCTCGATCGCCTCCACGCCCCGGCTCCGGCGCAGCCAGGCGCAGGCCGAGATGGCGAAATCGGCCCAGCCCCAGGTCATGCCGCCCACCGCGATCCGGGGATCGGCCCGCAGCTGGGCCTGGTAGCGGTCGTAGCGCGCCTCGTCGTGGGTCAGGGCGTCGCCCGCGAAAGTCTGGGCCAGAGGGTCGTACTGACCGCCCTGCACGTACTCGCCGGTGAAGCCGACGCGGGACATGGTCCAGGCCAGCGACGTGGCCAGCCAGGGCGGGATGCCGCCGCTGTTCAGCCCCAGCATCGGCGCGGACAGGACGGCGGCCGAGAACCGCGTTTCGCCATGGGCCAGGGCCAGCATCGCCAGGCAGCCGCCCATCGAGTGGGCCATGGCGATCCACGGCTTGGGCATTCGCGCCTCGAACGTGTCGAGCAGGGCCTTGTAGTCGGACAGGAAGGTCTTGAAGCCCTGGGCGTGGCCCCTGATGCGGTCGGGAAGGCCGCGAGCCGACAGCCCCTGCCCTCGCCAGTCGTGGACCAGCACGGCGAAGCCGCGCGCCAGCAGGTCCTCGATGACCTCGAAATATTTCTCGATCGGCTCGGTGCGTCCGGGGCTGAGCACCACCGAACCGCGCGCCTGCCCCGGCGGGAAAAAGGTCGCGGCGCGGAGGGTCACCCCGTCCGCGCCGCGAAACCATTCGGCCCCAGTGGAATTTGGGCCATGGTCGGGAACCGGAGCCTCGGGAATCGAGACCAGAAACGCCGGCTCTTCCATCCGACCGCTTAGCGCATCTTGGCGAACAGGGCGCCCATCTTGGGCTGCAGGGCCATGGCCGTGCCCATGTCCGACAGCTTCAGCTTGCCGGTCATCACCGCCATGGTCGGATCCAGCGCGCCGGCGCCGATGGCCAGCAGGTCGTCCAGGCTAAGCGTCATGGTCAGGTCGGCCGGCTTGTCTTCGTTGGTCACCGACCCGCCGTCGATGTGGATGATGCCGGCGTCCTTCAGGTCGAACTTGAGGCTCTTGCCGAGGCCGCTGTCGTCGCCCACGGCGCCCTTGATGCGATCGGTGATTTCTTGAAGCGTGGCCATGAGCGCGATCTCCCTCTGCGCGTATATGTTGCCGAAAAGCTAGACCGGCCAGAACGGATAAGTAAACACCGTTCAGACCCGCCTTGGCCTATTTTTTCCCGTCGTCGTAGCCCAATCGCGTTGGCGCGCGAGCCAATTTGATCCGGATTGCCCCCTTCTGCGTGTCGGGCAGGAATACCGGCGTCCCACCCACGATGGGCAGCGCTTCGATACGCCCGTCGCCGAAGACAACCTGTCCGTTCTGCGATCCGATGAAACCGATCCCGGCGAACTTCGGAACCATCAACGCCAGCGCGGGTCCCGCCGCCTTGCGCATCACCGTGTTGGACTCCGAAACGGCCAGGGTCACCTCGCGCGCATCATATTCCTGGGCCAGTTTCAGCGCCGGCGCCGGGTTCATGCTGATACTGAACTTCTTCTCGGCCGGCAGGTCGAAGACGACCTTGGACTTGCCATTCAGCTGAGCCAGGGTCGGCAGACGGTCGAACTCGCCATCCTCGCCCACCGGCAAGGGCGTACGCGCGCCGTTCGCCTCGACCAAAGCCACCTTGACGTCCCCCATCGGTTGGCCGTCGCTGCGCAATACATAGCGTAACCGCATGCGCGTGCGCTCCTGCACCGGCACCTTCAGGAACTTGTCGAGGTACATGAAGAGCTTCTCGGCCGGCGCGGTCTTCTCCCGCGCCACGGCGGGCGCGGATAGGGCCAGCGCAACGGTCAGTCCCAGGAGGCCCAACGTCTTCCACGTCACGCCCTGCCTCATTTCGGCTTCACGAACTTGAGGGTCATGCGGTCGCTCTCCCCGATGGCGTCGTACTTGGCGTGGTCGAAGCCCGGCTCGGCCGGCTCGCCGCGCGGCGACGACAGGCGGGTGGGCGGCAAGGTCCAGACGCCGAACGGATGGTCCTTGGTGTCCTTGGGATTGGCGTTGATCTCGCTGGTCCCGGCCAGCACGAACCCGGCTTCCTTGGCCATCTGGATCACGTAGTCCTGCTGGACGTAGCCGTCGGCGGCCAGGACGTCCTGCACCCGACCGGGCTCGCCCCGGTGTTCCTCGACGCCGAGGATCCCGCCCGGCTTCAGGGCCGCCAGGGCGTCCTTGAAGGCCTTCTCGGCGATGCCCCCGGCCATCCAGTTGTGCAGGTTGCGCAGGAACAGCACGAGATCGACCGTCCCGGCCGGCGCCACCGGGCCGCTGGTCGGGCCGAAGGCGGTGAAGGTCACCTCGCCATAGATCTTCTTCTTCTCGGTCAACTTGCGGCGATAGCCCTCGACGATCTCGGCAGCGGCCGGCTCGGACGGATCGTCGGCCTGCAGCACGGCCTCGTAGAGCTTGCCGTGGGTGTCGGCCAGGAATGGCGCCAGGATGTCGGTGTACCAGCCCGCCCCGGGCCAGAACTCGACCACGGTCTGGCCGGGCTTCAGCTCCCAGAACTTCAGGCTCTCGACGGGGTGACGCCAGAGGTCGCGGGCCCGGTCGGCGGGCAAGCGCCAGTCGCCGGCCACCGCCGTCTCGATCGTGTCCGGCCCAACCTTCTGCGCCGCCTTGGTTTCGGTCTTGGCCGGATCGTTCTTCTTGCCGCACGCGGAGAGACCGAGCGCGCCGACACTCGCCAGAACGCCTCGCCGCGACCATTGCTGTATTGGACCCATCGTTCCCCCGTAGCGCCCGCCAACCTCGCAGCCGACCTTGGCCAAAGTCGGGCCGGCCAAAATCAAGCCGGCTTGCGGAAGCGCAGGGTCATGCGATCGCTCTCGCCGATGGCCTCGTACTTGGTGCGGTCGAAGTTCGGATCGGCCGGCTGCCCCGCCGGGGCCGAGCGCCGGGTGGGCGGCAGGGTCCAGACGCCGAACGGGTGATCCTTGGTGTCCTTGGGATTGGCGTTGATCTCGGACTGGGCGTCCAGCTTGAAGCCGGCCTTCTCGGCGATGGCGATCACGGTGGCGGTGTTCAGATAGCCATCGGCGCCCGCGGCCTTCTCCGAGCGCGGATCGGCGCGATGGTCCTCGACGGCCAGCACGCCGCCCGGCTTCAGCACGGCGAAGAAGTCGGCGAACACCTTGTCGGCCATGCCGGGCGACTGGGTCCAGTTGTGGACGTTGCGGGCGGTCAGGACGAGGTCGGCCGACCCCGGCGCGCCCAACGGCCCCGACTGGGCGCCGAAATTGGCGAACTGCGGCTTGCCGTACTTGGCCGCGTCGGCGAAGCGCGCCTCGAAGTCGGCCCGGCCCTTCTTGGCGCCGTCGGAGATCTTCGGGTTCGAGAGGTCGGCGACGCCGGCGACATAGGTCCCGCCGGTGGCCTTGGCGTAGGGGGCCAGGATCTCGGTCCAGTAGCCGCCGCCCGGCGAGATCTCGATCACGGTCTGCTTCGGCTTCAGGCCCCAGAACACCAGGCTCTCGTACGGATGGCGCGCGCCGTCGCGGGCGGCGTCGCCGGCCGGACGGGTCGGCGACGCGATCGCGGCCTTCAGGGCCGCGTCGGTCGCGGCGAAGGCGGCGGGCGCGGAAAGGGTCAGGGCGGCGGCGAGCAGCAGAACGTGACGACGAAGCGGCATGGGGGACGTGTCCTTCGGCGGGAAAGGGAGGGCGACCTTAACCGGGGCCGGCGGTGCGTCAAACGATTCACGTTCGATGAGTTGTCGCCCCCTTGAACCGGAAAATCCGCTCACCAACTAGATCAGCGAAGGCGCTGGAACCCCGGGCCTTCCGGACCACCTGGCGATGCCGATTTCGGGTCGCCGACGGGACGAACATTCAAAGACCTTGCTTGATGAGAAGGATCTGAATCTATGCGTACGATCGACCTTTCGCCCCTGTACCGCTCGCTCGTCGGTTTCGACCGCCTCGCCGCCCAGCTGGACGCCGCGGCCCGTAACGAAGCGGCCTCGGGCTATCCCCCCTACAATATCGAACGCACCGGCGAGAACGACTACCGCATCGAGATCGCGGTGGCCGGTTTCAAGCCGGAAGAACTGAACGTCGAGGTGAAGGAAAACCTGCTGACCGTCACCGGCCGCAAGGCGGCCAACGACGACGCCAAGCAGTACCTGCACCGCGGGCTCGCCGAGCGTAACTTCGAGCGCAAGTTCCAGCTGACCGACTACCTGGTGGTGGTCGACGCCGATCTGTCGAACGGCCTGCTGTCGATCGCGCTGAAGCGTGAACTGCCGGAAGCCTTGAAGCCCCGCACGGTGGAGATCAAGGCGGCCCCGTCGCCCCTGATCGAAGGCGAAAAGGCCGCCTAGGCGACAGCCTCTTCGTAGTCTCCCCTAATCCCCTCTGAACTAGGCGGCGCGGCCATGCGCCGCCTTTTTTCTTGTCCCATCCGCACAAACAAAACCCGTCATCCCGCGCTTCATGCGCGGGACCCATGGGTCAGCTTCCAGGTGAGAATCCTTTTTCGCCCCGCACCTGCGGCGGAACGATGGGCCCCGCGAACAAGTCGCGGGATGACGACGGGGCGTTCTGGAAACGGACTCCGCCCTAAGGCGCCGAGAGATCCAGGCCCTGAACCTGACTCAGGTCCACCTCGCGGAAGCTGGCCTTGACCACGCACGCGCCGGTGAAGTCCGAACCGCGCAGATCCGCGCCGTCCAGCACGGCCTCGCTGAGGTCCGCCGTCTGGATCATGGCGTAGCGCATCCGGGCCGACTGCAGATTGGTCTGGGTCCGACGCTCCGGACCCAGCGGCAGCGGCGACAGGAAGGCCTGGCGCAGGTCGGCCTTGGTCAGGTTCGCGCCGGCCAGCTTGGCCCCGCGGAGGTCGGCGCCGCGCAGGTTGGCCGCGCGCAGGTCGGCGTTCTGCAGGTTCGCGCCTTGCAGCTGAGCCCCGGAGAGATCGATGCCGACCATGCAGGCGCCTTTGGCGCTCATGGCGGTCAGGCGCAGGCCTTTCAGCCGGTCGCCCAGCGGACGCAGGTCCTCGCCGTCGAGGCGGGCCGCCTGCCCTTCCTTGCCGCCGGTCTGGCACCAGCGCTGATTGTCGAGACAGCGCTTGTAGAGTTCCTCGGCCTTGGACAGCGCCTCGCGCGTCGAGGTCCTGACCGCGCCGACCATGCTGGCGCCGCTGACGCGGGCCGTGGACGTGTCGACGCCGGCCATCACCGCGCCGGACAGGTTGGCGCCCTCGAGATTGCAGCCCTTGACGTCGGCCCCGTCGAGGATCGCCCCGGCGAGGTTGGCTTCCTTGAGGTTGGCGCCCGACAGCTTGGCGCCGCGCAGCGAGCAGTCGCTGAAGTCGGCCTTGAACGCCGAAACGCCGTTGAACTGCGAACCGTCCAGCGTGGCGCCCGAGAAGTTGACCTCGTCGACCTCGCCCTGGCGGGTCTCGTGGCGCAAGGTTTCGAGACCCTTGCGAGGATGGGGAATAGAGATCTGGCCTTCGCGGAAATCGGCCTGGGTCAGGTCGGCCTGGGCCAGGTTGGCGCCGCGCAGACAGGCGCCGCGCAGGTCGGCCCGGACCAGGGAGGCCTGGCGCATGTCGGTCTTGCGCAGGTCGCAGCCGAACAGGCTGGCGCGATCCAGCTTGGTGCGCACCATGCGACAGCCGTCGAGGATCGAGGCGGACAGGTCCGCGTCGGTCAGGTTTCGGAACGACAGATCAAGGCCCGACAGCTGCATGAAGCGTAGGGAGGCCCGCTTGCCGCCCTGCTTGCCGGTAACGAATTTCTCGTGCGCCGTTACGATCATGTCGAGCTCGGCTTGGCTCAGGCGACGACGCCCGGCCACGCTTTGCGCGGCGTCCATAACGCTTTCCCCGTTTGGTCTCTTTTATAGGTTACGCGGACTGTAGCGGCGATGGACGAGCGAACCGTTAAGCTGGCGCCTGTCCATCGCGAAATATTTCTCAGATGACATCATCCAGGCCGCGCGCCGCGAGGCGGACCGCGCCGGTCAGGTCGACGTCCTTCAATTGCGCCCCGGTGAAGTTGGCGCGCGACACGTCCGCCCCGGCCATCCGGGCCTGGCGAAGGTCGGCGCGGGCAAGATCGGCATTGGCCAGGATGGCGCCCGTCAGGTCGACGGGCAGCACGCGGTCGGCGGCGATCAGCAAGGGTCCCAGCTGGGCGTCGCGCAGGTCCGAGCCCGAAAGCTTGGCCCCCTTCAGCCGCGCGCCGCGCAGGTCGGCCCGACGCAGGTTACAGGCCCGCAGATCCGCGCCGTCCAGCTGGGCGCCCTGCATCTGCACGCCTTCCATGTCGAGGCCGTAGAACACCGCGCCCTTGGCCGAGAGGGCCGTCAGGTTGAAGCCTCGGATCGAGCGCAGATTGCGCAGGTCGGCCTTGTCGAACACCGAGGGCTTGCCCTCGCCGCCGCCCGTCTCGCACCACCGCGCGTGGTCGGCGATCATCTGCTCGTAGGGCATGTCGGAGACGCTGGTGCCCGCCGCCTTGTCGGTCAGGGCGCCGTCCAGATTGGTGTCGCTGATGTTCCACGACATGGTCTTGGCGCCGACCAGGACCGTGTTGCGCAGGTCGGCCCCGGCGAGGTTCGCGCCCGACAGATCGGCGCCGGCCAGGTTGGCCCCGTTGAAATTGGCCTGCTTGAGGTTGGCGCGGACCAGCTTGGCGTCCTTCAGGATCGCGTCGCTGAAGTCGGCCTTGGTGGCGACGATGCCCGACAGGCGCGACCGTTCGAGATTGGCGCCGCTGAGGTTCGTGCCGGCGGCGTAGGCCTCGCGCTGGACCTGCTCGATGACGCGGTAGCCTTCCTTGCGGTCGGCGGCCGCGATCGTGCCTTCGCGCAGGTCGGCCTCGAACATGTCGGCGCCGGTCAGGTTGGCGCCGCGCAGGCTGGAGCCGCGCAGGTCGGCGCGGCGCAACGAGGCGTCCGTCAGGTCCGCCCCCTGCATGTCGGCGCCGTAGCAGTTGGCGTTGTCCAGCTTGGTCTTGCGAAGGTCGCAGCCGACCATCATCGCGCCGGTGAAGTCGGCGTCGCACAGATTTCGGCCCGTCATCGACAGGCCGGAGAGATCGCAGAACGCGAAAACGGCCCGCGCCCCGCCCATCCGGGCGGACCACAGGCGGTCGTGCTTGGCGCAGATGACGTCCACGTCGTACTGCGTCAGGCGCTTGTATTCCTGTGTCGAGGGCGCGGCGGCGCTCATGGTTCGCATGGAATCCCGGAGTGAGGATTCACCATGCGCAGAGCATAATTAACGCCGTGTTTCCAACAGCTTCTGGTGAAGCTTGCCGACAGCCTCAACCGACCGACGGCAGGGCTTCTGCGCGGCTTTCGTCCAGGTAGCGGGCGCTGGTCGGCTTCAACCGAGAGTCCAGCTCGATGACCAGCGGATTGCCCGTGGGGATCTCGACGCCGACGATTTTGTCGTCCGGCACATTGAACAGGTGCTTGACGATGGCGCGCAGCGAATTGCCGTGCGCGGCGATCAGCAGGGTCTCGCCGGCCTTCAGGTGCGGCGCGATGTCGCTTTCCCAATAGGGCAGCACGCGCACCAGGGTCGTAGCCAGGCTTTCGGTCGACGGCAGGTTCGCGCCCTTGTAGCGGCGGTCCGCGCTGAAGTCGTACTCGCCGCCCGGGGCCAGTTCCGGCGGCGGCACGTCGTATGAGCGACGCCAGATCGTCACCTGGGCCTCGCCGTGCTTCTCGGCCGTCTCGGCCTTGTTGAGGCCGGTCAGGCCGCCATAGTGGCGCTCGTTCAGGCGCCAGTCCTTGGTCACCGGCACGAAGCTCTGCTGGGCCGCGTCCAGCGCCAGGTTGCCGGTGCGGATGGCGCGGGTCTGGACCGAGGTGAAGGCGTGGTCGATCTGAATGCCAGCGTCCTTGATCAGCTCGCCGCCCTTCTTGGCCTGAGCCTCGCCCTCGGCGGTCAGGTCGACGTCGACCCAGCCCGTGAAGCGGTTTTCCAGGTTCCACTGGCTCTGGCCGTGGCGAAGCAGGACGAGGGTGGGCATCGGGCTACCTTCGAGTGTCGGGAATGTCAGGCGCGGGCTAAGGCCAGGCGGCCCCAGCGTCAAGCACGGAACCGCCGTCGCGGAGCGCCTCCCCTTTGTTCCCCCTCCCCCGGGCCGCCGCCCGTGCTATAGGCGGGCCATGCCTGATCGCATCTTCATGCCCTTGATGGGCCTGGTCGCCGCGGCACTGATCGCCTTCTCCCTCGTCTGGCCGCAAGGCGAAGGCGACCGGTCCTGGGGGCCGTTCGGCCACACGCCGGTGCAGCAGACGCCCGAGATGAAGGCCAAGATCCAGCGTGAGAAGGACGCCGCGGCCCGCCGCGACGCCGCCGCCAAGAAGGCCGTCGAGGCCGTCGGGCAAATGCCGCAATGAGCGCTTTCGACGCCGTCGACGTCGGTCGCCGCGTGCTGAGCATCCAGGCCGACGCCCTGCGGACGATGGCTGAGTCGCTGGGCGAACCCTTCACCCAGGCCGTCGAGACCCTGTTCGACGCCAAGGGCCGTGTCGTCTGCACCGGCATGGGCAAGTCCGGCCACGTGGCGCGCAAGATCGCCGCCACCCTGGCCTCGACGGGAACCCCGGCGATGTTCGTTCACCCGGCCGAGGCCAGCCACGGCGACCTGGGCATGATCGGTCCTGGTGACGTCGTCCTCGCCCTGTCGAAATCGGGGGCCGGGCGCGAGCTGTCCGACACCCTGGCCTACGCCAAGCGGTTCTCGATCCCGCTGATCGCCATGACCGCCTTCGCCGACAGCCAACTCGGCGCCGCCGCCGACATCCTGTTGCTGCTGCCCGACGCGCCCGAAGGCACGGCCGAGGTCAGCGCCCCGACCACCTCGACCACGCTTCAGATCGCCTTGGGCGACGCCATCGCCGTGGCCCTGCTGGAGCGGCGCGGCTTCACGGCCAGCGACTTCCGCGTCTTCCATCCGGGCGGCAAGCTGGGCGCCATGCTGCGCACGGTCGGCGACCTGATGCATGGCTCGGACGAGCTGCCGCTGATCGCCGCCGAGGCCGCCATGCCCGACGCCCTGCTGGTGATGAGCGAGAAACGTTTCGGCGCGGTCGGCGTTGTCGACGGCTCGGGCCGGCTCATCGGCCTGATCACCGACGGGGACCTGCGCCGACACATGGATGGACTGCTGCAGCACACGGCGGGCGAGGTCATGACCCGCGCGCCCCTGACCATCGCGCCCGGCGCCCTGGCGGCCGAAGCGCTGAAGATCATGAACGAGCGCCGGATCACCGTACTGTTCGTGGTCGAGGCCGAGCGCCCCGTCGGCGTCCTGCATGTCCACGATCTGCTCCGCGCGGGCGTGATTTGAAGGCTGCCGCCCACCAGGCGCCAAAATCGCTCATGCTTTTGGCTGCCGTGCTTCAAGTCACATCCGGATTTACCGAACCTTGTCATGTGATCGCGCTAGCCGTCCGACCAAGAGGCGGCTAAAGCGACCTCCTCGAAACTGAAGCGAGCCCTAGATGTTCTCCGCACCCCGCGCCGATCTGGTTCCGAATACCGCCGCCTACGAAAACGAACCGTTGGTCAAGGCGACCGGCTTCCGCGAGTACGACGCGCGCTGGCTGTTTGGCCCCGAGATCAACCTGCTGGGCATCCAGGCCCTGGGCCTGGGTCTGGGCACCTACATCCACGAGCTGGGCCAGTCGAAGATCGTGGTCGGCCACGACTTCCGCTCGTACTCGACCTCGATCAAGAACGCCCTGATCCTGGGCCTGTTGAGCGCCGGCTGCGAGGTCCACGACATCGGCCTGGCTTTGTCGCCAACCGCCTATTTCGCCCAGTTCGACCTCGACATCCCCTGCGTGGCCATGGTCACCGCCAGCCACAACGAGAACGGCTGGACCGGCGTGAAGATGGGCGCCCAGCGCCCCCTGACCTTCGGTCCGGACGAGATGGGCCGCCTGAAGGAGATCGTCCTCGGCGCCCAGTTCGTCGAGCGCGAGGGCGGCAAGCTGATCCGCGTGAAGGGCGAGGCCCAGCGCTATATCGACGACGTGGCCAAGCGCGCCAGCCTCAAGCGCCCGCTGAAGGTGGTCGCCGCCTGCGGCAACGGCACGGCTGGCGCTTTCGTGGTCGAGGCCCTGCAGAAGATGGGCGTCACCGACGTGGTGCCGATGGACACCGACCTCGACTTCAACTTCCCCAAGTACAATCCGAACCCGGAAGATGTCGAAATGCTGCACGAGATGGCCCACGCCGTCCGCGAGCACAAAGCCGACCTGGCCTTCGGCTTCGACGGCGACGGCGACCGCTGCGGCGTCGTGGACGACGAGGGCGAAGAGATCTTCGCCGATAAGATCGGCCTGATGCTGGCCCGCGATCTGGCCCCGCTGCACCCCGGCGCGACCTTCGTCGTCGACGTGAAGTCCACGGGCCTCTACGCCACCGACCCGATCCTGGCCCAATACGGTTGCAAGGTCGTCTACTGGAAGACCGGCCACAGCTACATCAAGCGCAAGAGCGCCGAGCTGAACGCCCTGGCCGGCTTCGAGAAGAGCGGCCACTTCTTCATGAACGGCGAGCTGGGCTACGGCTACGACTGCGGCCTGACCGCCGCCGCCGCGGTGCTGGCCATGCTGGACCGCAACCCGGGCAAGAAGCTCAGCGACCTGCGCAAGGCGCTGCCGGTGGCCTTCACCTCGCTGACCATGAGCCCCCACTGCGACGACGAGAAGAAGTACGGCGTCGTCGCCGAGGTGGTGAAGGAATACGAGGACCTGTTCGCCGCCGGCGGCGCGATCCTGGGCCGCAAGATCATCGAGGTGATCACGGTCAACGGCGTGCGCGTCCACCTGGAAGACGGCTCGTGGGTCCTGGTCCGCGCCTCGTCGAACAAGCCGGAAGTGGTCGTCGTGGTCGAGAGCACCCAGTCGGAAGACGACATGCGCGCCCTGTTCCACAAGGAAGTGAAGCCGCGCCTGGGCGCTCGCGTCGGCAAGTACAACCAGGAAATCTGAGCCGGCCACGGCCGACCGGAGGGAAAGGCCGGGGCGTGATCCCCGGCCTTTTTCATGTCACACGCCCCAGAGCCTGCGCGCCTCCTCGGCGATCAGCTCGGGCAGCTCCTCGGGGAAGAACAGCTTCACGTCGTCGACGGCGCGGATGCCCTTGGAGTTCGGGAAGGTCCTGTCCAGCCAGACGGCCCCTTCCGGCGGGAAGAGGTCGATGTCTCCCCAGACCATCCGCACCGGTCCGCGATAGGCCTTCAGCTTGGGAGCGATGGCCGGCAGCGGATTGGGCAGCATGTCGATCCCGTACTCGCGGGCCTGTTTCAGGCGCGCCTTGCTCGCGACGATCGGGCCGAAATAGACCTCGATATTGGCGTCGCTCAACGCCGTCTCCGGATAGCGGAAGGCGTTGGCGAGGCCGTCGCCGGTCCGGGCCCATTCGCGGTCCTTATAGTGCCGCTCCAACCAGGCGTCGGCGCGACCGTCGCGACACATCTCGATGAACGGCATCAGCAGCGGCGGCGGGCTGTTGGCGTCGACGTCGCCGTTGGTCAGCAGCAGGCTGCGCACCCGCTCGGGATGCGCCGTGGCGATCAGCTGGGCGATGCCCGTGGCGCTGTCGTTGGAGATCAGGTCGGCCTTGTCGACGCCCAGCCTGTCCATGAAGGCCACGATCATCTCGGCCTGGGCGACTGGCGACAGGGTCGTCCCGGCCGGTATCTCGCTGTAGCCCAGCCCCATCAGGTCCGGCGCCACGCAGCGGCGATGAGCGACCAGCCGCGCCATCACCCCGCGCCACTGGAAACCGTTCAAGGGATAGCCGTGCAGGAAGATCGCCGTCGGACCGCTACCCCGCTCGACATAGGCGATGCGGCCGACCGGCAGATCGACGAACTTGCGCGCGGCGTGGAACTGGGCGGGAGACCATTCGGCCAGTTCGGCCGCGATGGCGGGAAACGGCAGCGCGAGGGCCGCGCCGGCGATCATCAGATCTCGTCGATTCATCGGGTCCTCGTCGCGAAGCTGGGCTCGCAACGGCGTAGCTGGACCCCATATCCGTCTCAATGACGCGAGCCGTCATGGTTTCATGACCTCCGAGGTCATGGCTGGTGCAGGGATGGAACGCTAGGCGATGGTCATGACCCCTCCCAACGCGGCGCGGCAAAGAAGCGCTCATCCCCCGATCGGCGCGCTGCTGCGCGAATGGCGGGCGGCGCGGCGGCTGAGCCAGCTGGACCTGTCGCTGGAGACCGGCGTCTCGACCCGGCATCTCAGCTGCATCGAGACGGGCAAGGCCCAGCCCAGCCGCGACACCCTGTTCCGTCTGGCCGACGCCCTGGCCATGCCGCTGCGCGAGCGCAACACCCTGCTGCTGGCCGCCGGCTATGCGCCGCAGTACTCGGAGAACACCCTGGTCACCCCCGCCTTGGAGCGGATGCGCGAGGCGATCGAGCTGATCATCGCCCACCAGGAGCCCTACCCCGCCTTCGTCATCAATCGCCACTTCGACGTGCTGATGGCCAACCCGGCCGCCCAGCGGGTCAACGCCTTGCTGATGCGCGGCAAGCAGAGTCCGCATAGCAACCTGCTGCGCCAGGTGTTCGACCCCGACGACTTCCGCGCGGTGATCGTCAACTGGCCCGAGGTCGCCCAGAAGTTCCTGCGCCACCTGCACGCCGACATCGCAGCCGCCCCGTCGGACAAGACCGCCCAGGCCCTGCTCGACGAGGTGCTGGCCTATCCCGACGTGCCGGCCCGCTGGCGGTTCCGCGACGTCGAGACCGAGCCCGCGCCGGTGCTGAACCTGGTCTTCCGCAGCGATCTGGGGAACCTGCGGTTCTTCGAGACCATCACCACCTTCGCCGCGCCCCGGGACGTGACCTTGGACGAGCTGCGGATCGAGTGCGCCTTCCCCGCCGACGCCCACACCGCCGAGGTCTGCGCCCGGCTGGCGCGGGAGGCCGGCGCGGGCTAAAGCGCCGGGATGATCAGGCTTCGTCCTTCCCGCCCCGGAGACGGTCCGCGTGTCGTCGAGATCTGGGCCGCCGCCGTCGATGCTACCCATGATTTCCTGGCGCCCGAGGACCGCGCCGCCATCGGCCGTGAGGTCGAGGCGTTTCTCCCGTACGCGCCGCTGACCCTGGCCGTCGACGATCGCGACCGCCCCCTCGGCTTCATGCTGATCGACAACGGCCACATGGAGGCGCTGTTCATCGATCCCGAGCATCGCGGGGCCGGCGTCGGCGCGATCATGATCGACTACGCCCTGGCCGTGCATCCGATGCTGACCACCGACGTCAACGAACAGAATGCCCAGGCCGTGGGCTTCTACGAGCACATGGGTTTCGAGCGCATCGGCTGGTCAGCGACCGACGGCCAGGGTCGTCCCTATCCGCTGATCCATCTGCGCTTTGGCGTGTGAGGCGGTTTTCAGTTTAGCTGCGGGCGTCCAACGATCGAGTCGCCTCATGCGCCGCCTGCTCACCGCCCTCGCTCTGATCCTGGCTCCCGGCCTGGCGTCCGCCGCCCAGCCGATCCTGCTCAAGCCCGCCCGGGTCTGGACGGCCGAGAACGCCGGCCCGCCGCGCGAGGGTTGGGCCGTGCTGGTCAAGGACGGCAAGATCGCCGCCGTCGGCCCCGCGGCCCAGATTGACGCGACCGGCGCCGAGGTCGTCGACCTACCTGGCGCGACCGTGATCCCGGGCCTGATGGACTTGCACAGCCACCTCTTCCTGCACCCGTACAACGAGACCCTGTGGGACGATCAGGTGCTGAAGGAGACGCCGACCTATCGCACCCTGCGGGCGGCGGTGCAGGCCAAGGCGACCCTGGAAGCGGGTTTCACCACCCTGCGCGACCTCGGCACCGAGGGCGTCGGCGCCGCCGACGTGCCGCTGAAGAAGGCGATCAACGACGGCCTGATCCCTGGTCCGCGCCTGTTCGTGGCGACCAAGGCGATCGTGGCCACCGGCGCCTACGGCCCGGCCCGCCGGAACTACAATCCCGAGGCCGACCTGCCCCAGGGCGCGCAGGAAGCCAGCGGCGTTCCCGAGGTGATCAAGGCCGTGCGCGA
>Ga0102591_1003457_pt1 | contig 14164 bp, 12 predicted proteins | sample AraplaCol_mCL_r2_2_FD_76860 | JGI IMG/M metagenome (GOLD analysis project Ga0102591, IMG submission 76860) | Arabidopsis root microbial communities from North Carolina, USA - plate scrape MF_Col_mCL_r2 (SPADES assembly) (version 2) | ecosystem: Host-associated > Plants > Roots > Endosphere... | reverse complement strand
GACCGACTCGCGCTGCAGCGGCGACGTCACGGGCACGTGGCAGCTGTCGAAGAACTCGAACGTGTATGCCCGCGTCGCGAACGGCTTCCGCGCACCCAGCGTGCAGGGCCGCATCAACTTCGCCAACAGCATCTCGACGGCCAAGCCCGAAACGATCACGTCGTATGAAATCGGCTACAAGTCGACCTCGGACGACAACAAGCTGCGTTTCAACGCCGACGTCTACAAGTACAACATGCACAACCAGCAGCTCACGGCCGTGGGTGGTGCCACCAACGTCACGCAGCTGATCAACGCGAAGAAGACGGAAGGCTACGGCGCCGAGTTCGACCTCGAGGCCTACCTCACCCCGAACTTCTACATGACCGCCGGCGGCAGCTACAACCACACGGAACTGAAGGACCACAACCTCGCCGTGGCACCCTGCGGCGGCGGCTGCACGGTCCTCGATCCGCTGAACGCCACGGGCAACGCGCTGATCAACGGCAACGTGCTGCCCAACGCGCCGAAGTGGATCGGCACCTGGACCGCGCGTTATGGCATCCCGTACGGCGAGAGCGGCGAATTCTTCGTCTACACCGACTGGAACTACCGCAGCGAAGTGAACTTCTTCCTGTACGACTCGGAAGAGTTCCGCAGCAAGCCATTCCTCGAAGGCGGCATCCGCGTCGGTTACAACTGGGATTTCGGCAAGCGCGAGGTCGCGTTCTACGGCCGCAACATCACCAACAAGAAGGTGATCACCGGCGGCATCGACTTCAACAACCGTACGGCGTTCGTGAACGATCCGCGCATCATCGGCGTGGAGTTCCGCGCGGAGCTCTAAGCCGCTTCGCAGCGTGACGATGACGGGCCCTTCGGGGCCCGTTTTTTTTGCTCGTCATACCGGCGTACGTCGGTACATCGGTAAGGACGACTTCAACCTTTACGGCGTCCGGCGCATCTGTACCGTGCCTGCCCACCAGCACACCCCGGCACGGCATAGGCCATAAGTCATATGGAAATAAACGAAATTTCCGTTGACGGCTAAAAATCTGGTGTTATAGTTCACTACAACACCGGTCACCCACAGCACCACAGGAGCAGACACCATGAAAAGCCCGAACTTCGTCGCCCTCGCCGCCTCGTTCGCCATCGCCGCCTCGGCCATCGTCGGTTTCAGCAGCACCTCGACCACCGCCGCCCCGCTGACCGAGATCAACGGCAGCAAGGTTACCGACCTTGCCCCGATCGTCGTCTACGCCGACGCCGACACGAACGTCGCCTCCCTGTAACCCGCACCACACGCAGCCCGTCATCGGAGTATTCCCATGAAAGCGCCGAACCTCATCGCCTTGACCGCCTCCTTCCTGATTGCCGGCACGAGCGTGTTCGCCCTGCGCTCCTTCGATGACCGCGCCGCCGCGATGCTCGCCGCGCCGCACTTCGTCAACGGCATCCATGTCGTCGACCTGCCCTCTCTCGAAGTGCGGCCTACCGACGCCGAAGTGCGCGAGGCCATGCTGGCGAGTGAAGACACCCTGGATTCGGCCGCGGCCGCACTGAAGCGCAGCGCCGAAGACCGTGCCGCCGCGCTCCTCGGTGCGCAGCTGGCCATGCCCTACTATTCGTTCGGAAACGCACTGCGCCACACGGCGAAGGATTGAACTACATGTCCATCACCTGGAACGACAGCGTCCCGATTTACCGCCAGCTGCGCGAACGCGTCGTGGCGATGATCCTGGATGGCGCCTTGAACGAAGGCGATCCGCTGCCGTCGGTACGCCAGGTCGCGGGGGATTTTCAGATCAACCCGCTGACCGTCTCGAAGGCGTATCAGGAGCTGGTCGACGAACAACTGGTTGAGAAACGGAGGGGTCTTGGCATGTTCGTTATCGATGGCGCGCGCGACGCGCTGCTGAAGAGTGAAAGGGAGCGCTTCCTGCGCGAAGAATGGCCGGCGCTGTTCGCCCGCCTCCAGCGCATGGGCCTCGACCTGAAAACCCTGATGCGTGAAGCCAATGGCTCCACGGAGGACCCGTCATGACCGCGGTCGTCACCGCCACCGGCCTCACCAAGCGCTACAAGTCCTCGCTGGCCCTGGACGGCGCCAGCTTCCAGATCGGCCCCGGACGCATCGTCGGCCTGATCGGCCCCAACGGCGCCGGCAAGACGACGGCACTGAAGGCCATTCTCGGACTCACCACGTTCGACGGCCACCTCGACGTCCTCGGCCTGGATCCGCGCAAGGAGCGCGACAAGCTGATGGAGCAGGTCTGCTTCATCGCCGACGTCGCGGTGCTGCCGCGCTGGCTCAAGGTGCGCGACGCGGTCGATTTCGTCGCCAACACCCATCCGCGTTTCGACCGCGCCAAGTGCGACGCTTTCCTGGCCCGCACGAAGCTGCAGCCGGAGCAGAAGGTGAAGCAGCTGTCCAAGGGGATGATCGTGCAGCTGCACCTCGCGCTGGTGATGTCCATCGACGCGAAGCTGCTGATCCTCGACGAACCGACGCTGGGCCTCGACATCCTCTACCGCAAGCAGTTCTACCAGACGCTTCTGGAAGACTACTTCGACGAGGAAAAGACGATCCTCGTCACGACGCACCAGGTGGAGGAGATCGAACACATCCTCACCGACCTGATGTTCATCCGCGACGGGAAGATCGTGCTCGACACCGACATGGACAGCCTGGGCGAGCGGTTCTCCGAGGTGCTCGTGGGTGCCGAACTGGCCTCCGCGGCCCGCGAACTGAAGCCGCTGGACGAGCGCCAGGTGTTCGGCAAGAGCATCTTCCTCTTCGACAACGTCAGCCGTCCGCAGCTGGAGCAACTCGGCGAAGTCAGACGGCCGTCGATCGGCGACCTCTTCGTCGCCACCATGAAGGGCACCTACGCATGAAAACCTTCTACTGGCTGGTCAAGCGCGAATTCTGGGAAACGAAGGGTGGCTTCTTCTGGGCCCCCATCGTCACCGGCATCGTATTCCTCGTACTGAACGGCATGGCCCTGATCGTCGGCGAGGTGTTCGGGCGGCGCGGCGGCGATCACTGGCAGGGATTCCGCATCGGCGGGCAGGGTCTGCACGCGGACCTGGCCCCGGATCAGGTCGCGCAGATCGGCGCCGGCATCGACATCATGTTCTACGCCGTCGCCAGCATCATCCTCTGCGTGACCGCGATCGTGTTGTTCTTCTACGCCCTCGGCTCGCTCTACGACGACCGGCGCGACCGCAGCATCCTGTTCTGGAAGTCGCTGCCGATCTCCGATACGTCGACGGTGCTGTCGAAGCTGGCGAGCGCGCTGTTCGTCGCCCCTGCGATCGCCGTCGTGGTCGGTGTGCTCGTGGCGCTCGGCATGGCCGTGATCATCGCGATCGCCGCCGCCCTGCACGGGGTGGGTCTCTGGGCACTGCTGATGGCGTCGCATCCGATCAGGGTCGTGCTCAACCTGATCCTGCTCATCCCGCTGTACGCCCTCTGGGCCCTGCCGACCGTCGGCTGGCTGATGCTCTGCTCCGCCTGGGCCCGCAGCAAACCGTTCCTCTGGGCCGTCGTCCTGCCGATCGCCGCCGGCGTGCTGGTGTCCTGGTTCGACATGCTCGGCGTTCCCGGCCTGTCGAGCGGCTGGTTCTGGCCCAACGTGGTGCTGCGTCTGTTCGGTGGTCTCATGCCGGGTTCGTGGCTGATGCTGGGTGAACCTTCGTCCCTCGCCGGCCTCGATCACCACGATCCGGCGGCGCTGGTCGATGGCATGAACCTCGCCTTTCACTACAGCACGCTGGCCAATCCGACGCTCTGGATCGGCGTGATAGCGGGGGTGGCGATGGTCGCCGGCGCCATCTGGTTCCGCCGCTGGCGCGACGACAGCTGATCGACTCGACGACGGCTCCTGCGGGAGCCGTCTCCATCTGGGGAGGATGCACGATGGTTCGCTCGACGTTGCTTGGATCGCTTCTGCTGCTTGCCGTTTCCACCACCGGCGCCGCGGCCGCCGGAGACCCGCCGCTTCGCGGCGCCGCGCTCGACGCGCGCATCGCCCGGCTGATGAAGGAGGCGAAAGTGCCGGGCTTCGCCCTGGCGATCATCGAGGACGGCAAGGTCACCTCGGTGAAGGCTTACGGCAAGCGCGACGTCGCGAAGGATCTCCCGCTCACCACCGACACCGTGATGTACGCGGCATCCCTGACCAAGGCCGCCTTCGCGTACGCCACGATGTCGCTCGTCGAGAACGGAACCCTCGCGCTCGACGCCAGCATCGCCACCGACCTGCCGAAGCCGCTGCCCGACTACCCGAAGTACGCGGACCTGGCGGGCGACGAACGCTGGCGCAAGCTCACGCCATCGATTCTGCTCAGCCACCGAACGGGCTTTCCCAACTTCCGCTTCTGGCAGCCCGGCAAGGCGTACGACCCGAACGGGAAGCTCTCGTTCTGGTTCGATCCCGGCACGCGCTATGGGTATTCCGGCGAAGGCATCAATCTCCTGCAGTTCGTGCTCGAGAACGGCAAGGGCATCGACGTGGCCGGGCTGATGAAGACGCGGCTGTTCGAACCGTTCGGGATGTCGCGCACGAGCATGACCTGGCGCCTCGATTTCGCGGAAAACCTGGCGATCGGATACGACGAGAACGGCAAGGCACTGGGTCACGACCAGCGCGAATCGGTGCGTGCCGCCGGTTCCATGGATACGACGATTTCCGACTTCGCACGCCTCGTGGCGGCGATGTCGCGCGGCGCGGGCCTGAAGGCGGCGACGTATCGCACGTGGCTCACCCCGGTGACGCGCATCCGTTCGCTACGTCAGTTCCCGACCATCGGCCTGCCGGACACGACCGATAACGACGCGATCTCGCTAGGCTCCGCGCTGGGCGTCGTGACGTTCACGTCGCCGCAGGGGCCGGCGTTCTTCAAGGGTGGCCACGACGACGGCACGAACAACCTGTTCGTCTGCCTCGAGAAGACGAAAACGTGCCTGCTCATGATGAGCAACAGCTCGAACGGCGAATCCATCTTTCCGTACGTGATCGACGACGTCCTGGGGAGGACGTGCTTCCCGGTCTACTGGAACGGGTACGTCCGGTACGATCGGCCGGAAGACAAGGACGCAGCGGTGCCTGACCGCCATCCGGCGTGCGGGAGGTAACGGGGCGGCTCCGTCGCCCTGTCGTGCGGTAAGGCCGCGGATACCGGCGTGCGCCGGCATGACGGTGTCGTCACCCCGGCGTACGCCGGGGTCTACGGCCTCGGTCTGTGGCAGGCGACGGCTCTCAGCCGCCGCCACCACCACCGCCGTGGATGCCGCCCTTCGTCAGCGCGGCGGGATCCAGCAGCTTCGCCAGCTCGGCCTTCGACAGCCCGGTGGTTTCCAGCGCCACCTCCATGATGGGGCGCTTTTCCTTGTAGGCCTGCTTTGCCGTAGCCGCACCCTTCTCGTAGCCGATCACCGGATTCAGCGCGGTGACGAGGATCGGGTTCTTGTCCAGCGCCTCGCGGATGTGGTCCTCGTTGACCCGGAACCCGGCGATGGCCTTGTCCGCGAGCAGCGTCACCACGTTCGCGAGGATCTCGATCGACTGCAGCAGGTTGAACGCGATCACGGGCAGCATGACGTTGAGCTGGAAATTGCCCGACTGCCCCGCGATGGCGATCGTCGCGTCGTTGCCGATGACCTGCGCGGCCACCATCGCGGCCGCTTCCGGAATCACCGGATTGACCTTGCCCGGCATGATCGACGAGCCCGGCTGCAGCGCGGGCAGCTCGATCTCGCCCAGGCCGGCGAGCGGGCCCGAGTTCATCCAGCGCAGGTCGTTGGCGATCTTCATCACCGCCACGGCGAGCGTGCGCAACTGGCCCGACAGTTCCACCGGCGCGTCCTGCGCGGCCATGCCGGCGAAGTAGTTTTCCGCCGACTCGAACTTCACGCCCGTGAGCTTCGTCAGCTCCGTGGCCACCGCGGGTCCGAACTTCGGATCGGCGTTGATGCCCGTGCCGACGGCGCTGCCGCCCTGAGGCAGGCGGCGCGTGCGCTTGAGCGTGTCGCCGATGCGCTCGACGGCGTCGCCGATCTGCGCCGACCAGCCCGAGAGCTCCTGGCCGAAGGTGATGGGCATCGCGTCCATCAGGTGCGTGCGGCCTGTCTTGACGACCTTGCGCAGTTCCTTGCCGCGCGCATCGATGGTCTTGCGCAGATGCCTGAGCGCAGGCAGCAGCTTTTCGCTCGTCGCCAGCGTGGCGCTGACGAGGATCGCCGTGGGGATCACGTCGTTCGAACTCTGGCCCGCATTGACGTGGTCGTTGGGATGCACGGACCGGCCGGCGGCGGCCGCGAGGTGGGCGATGACCTCGTTGGCGTTCATGTTGGAGCTGGTGCCCGAGCCGGTCTGGAAGACATCGATCGGGAAATGCTCGTCGACCTCGCCGGCCGCCACTTTCGCGGCGGCGTCGCGGATGGCTTTGGCCGATGCCTTGTCGAGGTGCCCGAGCTTCACGTTCGCCTCGGCGGCAGCGGACTTCACCAGACCCAGCGCGCGGATGAACTCGCGCGGCATGGCCAGCCCCGACACCGGGAAGTTGTCCACGGCCCGCTGCGTCTGCGCCCCGTAGAGGGCCTTCGCGGGTACCTTCAACTCGCCCATGCTGTCGCGTTCGGTGCGGAACTTCGTCATGCGGAGAACTCCGGGTGGGGGTATGGCGCCTACAGTAAGGCCGAAGGCTACGCTTTTATAGGAGCCGCACTGGTGGGAGCCCGGTATAATCGCCGATTGACCGCCCCCGCCCCAGGAACGACCCATGTCCCACGCCACGCTGACCGCCCTCTCGCCGCTGGACGGCCGCTACGCCGCCAAGGCCGGCCCGCTGCGTCCGATCTTCAGCGAATTCGGCCTCATGCATCGTCGCGTGCACGTGGAGATCCACTGGCTGCTGGCCCTTGGCGCCGATCCGGGCATCGTCGAACTGCCGGCCTTCTCGTCCGACGCGGTGACCCGCCTGCTGGCCATCGCCAACGACTTCTCGCCCGAGGACGGCGAGCGCATCAAGGCGATCGAAGCCACGACCAACCACGACGTCAAGGCGGTCGAATACTTCATCAAGGAGAAGATCGGCAACGATCCCTCCCTGACCCAGGCGAAGGAATTCGTCCACTTCGCCTGCACCAGCGAAGACATCAACAACCTCGCCTATTCCCTGATGCTGCGTGACGCGCGCGAATCCGTGCTGCTGCCGGCCATCGACCAGGTGATCGGCACGCTGCGCACGCTCGCGCACGAGCACGCCGGCCTGTCGCTGCTGTCGCGCACCCATGGACAGACGGCGTCGCCGAGCACCATGGGCAAGGAGCTGGCCAACGTCGTCGCGCGCCTCGAGCGCCAGCGTCGCCAGCTCGTCGCCATCGAGATTCCGGGCAAGATCAACGGCGCGGTGGGCAATTACAACGCGCACGTCATCGCCTATCCCGCCATCGACTGGCCGGCGCTCGCCGCCAGCTTCGTGGACGGCCTCGGCCTCACGTTCAACGCGTACACCACGCAGATCGAACCGCACGACGGCATCGCCGAGTTCGCCGACGTGCTCCGCCGCATCAACATCATCCTGATCGACCTCGCGCGCGACATCTGGGGCTACATCTCGCTGGGCTATTTCCGTCAGGCGCTCAAGGCGGGCGAAGTCGGCTCGTCGACCATGCCGCACAAGGTCAACCCGATCGATTTCGAGAACGCGGAAGGCAACTTCGGCCTCGCCAACGCCCTGCTCGGCCACTTCGCCGAAAAGCTCCCCATCAGCCGCTGGCAGCGCGACCTCACCGACTCCACCGTGCTGCGTGCGCTCGGCACCGCGTTCGGCCATTCGCTGGTCGCGCTCGAATCCCTGATGAAGGGCCTCGGCAAGCTCAACGTCAACGCCGACCGCATCGCCGCCGACCTCGACGCCAGCTGGGAAGTGCTCGCCGAGGCCGTGCAGACGGTGATGCGCCGCTTCGGCCTGCCGGAGCCGTACGAGCAGCTCAAGGCGCTGACCCGCGGCCAGGGCATCACGAAGGATTCCATGCGGGCCTTCATCGACGGCCTCGACCTCCCCGCCGACGCCAAGAAGGCCCTCGCCGAGCTGACGCCGGCCTCGTACATTGGCCTCGCCGACACGCTCGCGAAGGCGATCTGATCCATGGCCATCCAAAAGCCCACCCGCAAGCCCCTGCCCCTCGAAGTCCGTGGTTCGGCGTCGCAGCCGCTCGGCATGAGCGCCACGCAGTTCCTGCGCGATTACTGGCAGAAGCGCCCGCTGCTCATCCGTAACGCGTTTCCCGGTTTCGAAGCGCCGATCGAGCCGAACGATCTCGCGGGTCTCGCCTGCGAGGAAGGCGTGCTGGCGCGCCTGATCGTGCACGACGAGAAGCGCGACCGCTGGACCGTGAAGAACGGCCCCTTCGACGAGGCCGAGTTCGGCAAGACCCCGAAGCGCGACTGGACGCTGCTGGTGCAGGACGTCGACAAGTGGGATGCCGACGTCGCCGCGCTGCTCGACGCCTTCGCCTTCCTGCCGACCTGGCGCGTCGACGACATCATGATTTCCTATGCCGAGGACGGTGGCGGCGTGGGTGCGCACGTCGACCAGTACGACGTCTTCCTGCTGCAGGGCCTCGGCGAGCGCCACTGGGCGATCAGCGACGATCCGGAAGCGCCCCTCGAATTCCGCAACGACATCGAGCTGAAGCAGCTGAAGACCTTCGAGCCCACGCACGAATGGCTGCTCGAGCCCGGCGACATGCTCTACCTGCCGCCCGGCGTGCCGCACGACGGTGTGGCGATCGGCAACTGCATGACGATCTCGATCGGCATGCGTGCCCCCTCGCAGGCGGAGCTGACCGGCGACCTCGCCGACTTCCTCGCCGAGCGGATGCCGGAAGAACTGCGTTACACGGATGCCGACCTCACGCCCGCGAAGCGCGCTGGCGAGATCGACGCCGCGGCGCTGAACCGCCTGCGCCAGTCGCTGCCGTTCGCGGCCGCGCTCGATCGCGACCTCCTCGCGGACTGGTTCGGCCGTTTCATCACCCGCTACCGCAACGCGCAGGTCGCGGCCGCGCCGCCGAAGGCGACCACCGAAGCCGCCTTCGACAAGGCCCTCGACGCCGGCGCGACGCTGGTGCGCCATCCGTTCGCGCGGATGGCATGGGTGAAGGGCAAGAAGGACGCCACGCTGTTCGTCAGCGGCCATGCCTATCCCTGCCCGGCCGACCTCGCCGAGCGCCTGGCCGGTGAGCGCGAGCTGACCTTCGACCGCGCGCCTGGCAAGGCGGACAAGGCCCTGCTGCTGGCTCTCGTCAACGACGGCCAGCTGGGCGTGCGCAAGGGCCGCCGTCGGTGACCGCGGCGGGCATGCCGTTGGTGGCGGAGGACAAGGCGAGCCTGGAGGCCGCCCACCTCCGGCTGCTGGCGGGCGCCCGCTACCGCGTCGCCTTCTACCTGCCCACCATGGAGCCCGGCGTGCTCGACAGCGAAGCCTGCCTGGCCGAGCTGCGCCGGGTCGCGACGAGCGGTCGTCAGGCGCAGGTGCGCATCGTCACGCACGACGCGGAACGCGCGCATCGCGAGGGGCATCGCCTCGTCGCCCTCGCCCAGCGCCTGCCCACGGCGGTCGCCATCCGGGTGCCCACGGAGGAAAGCCATCTCCGTTACGGTTCGGCCTTCGCCATCGATCTTGCCGGTGGCTTTCTGTTCAGGCCCATCGCCGGTCGCTACGAGGCCCGGGGAGACCTCGACGCCCCCGGTGAGACCTCTCGCCTGGCGGCATATTTCGACGAAGTGTGGGAGCGGGCCGAGCCCGCGTGGCAGATAAGACCACTCGGTATCTGACGACCGCGCGACATGCGCCGATGGGTTGGCGCGGTGCGGCGCCACGGGGCTATAATTAACGGATTCTTATGCCGCAGGCAGTCCCCACGTGCCGAGCGGCAGCCCGTCCTTTTCGTGTGTGCCGGTGGTGACGTGAGCGCAAACCTGATCCGCGAGTTTTCCGAATCTTCCCAACTCGCCGGCGGCAACGCCGACTACGTAGAGCAAGTCTACGAAGCCTGGCTCGCCGATCCCGGCGCCGTTCCAGCGGAATGGGACACCTATTTCAAGAGCTTCAAGGGCCGTGAGGCCGGCGACGTTCCCCACTCCGGCGCCATCGCCCGCATCGAGGCCGCGCAGAAACAGCGCCGCTCCGCGGTCGTCGCGCCGGCGGCGGGTTCGGCCGACGATGCCTACGCCCAGAAGCAGGCCGGCGTGCTGCGTCTGCTGACCGCCTACCGGTCGCGCGGCCACATCGCCGCCCAGATCGACCCGCTGGGCCTGACGGTCGCCGACATCGACACCCCGGATCTCGGCCTGGCCTTCCACGGTCTTTCCGACGCCGACCTCGACACCGAGTTCGACACCGGCACCTTCGCCGGCGGCGGCCAGCGCATGAAGCTGCGCGAGCTCCTCGCGAAGCTGAAGCAGATCTACACCGGCACCCTCGGTGCCGAGTTCATGTACATCTCCGACTACGACCAGCGGTCGTGGATCTACTCGCGTCTCGAAAAGGCCGCCGGCAACCCGGGCCTGCAGAAGGCCGAGAAGGTCCGCGTCCTCGAGGCGCTCACCGCCGCCGAGGGTCTCGAGCGTTACCTGCACACCAAGTACGTCGGCCAGAAGCGTTTCTCGCTCGAAGGCGGCGACAGCCTGATCCCGATGGTGGACGACATCGTCCGCGCCGCCGGCGACAACGGCGTCAAGGAAATCGTCATCGGCATGGCCCACCGCGGCCGCCTGAACGTGCTGGTCAACATCCTCGGCAAGGCGCCCTCGCAGCTCTTCAACGAGTTCGAAGGCAAGTTCGAGCACGACGACAGCCCGATCCACACCGGCGACGTGAAGTACCACATGGGCTTCTCCGCCGACGTCAAGACGCCGAACGGCGGCGTGCACGTCGCGCTCGCGTTCAACCCGTCGCATCTCGAGATCGTCAACCCGGTGGTCGCCGGTTCCGTGCATGCCCGACAGGCGCGCCGCGGCGACACCGCCCGCGAGAAGTCGATCGCCCTGCTCATCCACGGCGACGCCGCCTTCGCGGGCCAGGGCGTCAACATGGAGCTCCTGCAGATGTCGCAGGTGCGCGGTTTCGCGGTTGGCGGCACGATCCACCTCGTGGTCAACAACCAGGTGGGCTTCACCACCTCGCGTCGCGACGACTCGCGTTCCACGCTGTACTGCACCGACCTCGCGAAGATGGTCAACGCGCCGGTGTTCCACGTGAACGGCGACGATCCGGAGGCCGTGATCCAGGTCACCCGTCTCGCTTACGAGTTCCGCAAGCAGTTCAAGAAAGACGTCGTCATCGACCTCGTCTGCTACCGTCGCCACGGCCATAACGAGGCCGACGAGCCGGCGGCGACGCAGCCGCTGATGTACCAGGTGATCCGCAAGCGTCCGACCACGCGCGACCTCTACGCGCAGTCGCTCGTGAAGAGCGCCACCATCGGCGCCGACGACGGCCAGAAGATGCTCGACGAGTACCGCGGCCGCCTCGAGAAGGGCGAACCGCTGATCTCGATCGACGCGAATCCGCAGCGCGACATCTCCGTCGACTGGTCGCGCTTCCACGGCAACAAGCTGTCGATGGATGTCGACACGGGCGTCTCGCGCGACACGATGGGCAAGGTGCTCGACGCGCTGCTCGACATCCCTTCGGACGTCACGCTGCATCCGCGCGTCGCGAAGATCTACGACGACCGCCGCAAGATGGCTTCCGGCGAACTGCCGGGCGACTGGGGCTTCGCCGAGAACCTCGCCTACGGCACGCTGATCGCCGAAGGCAACGACCTCCGCGTCGTGGGCCAGGACGCCGGCCGCGGCACGTTCTTCCACCGTCATGCCGTGCTGCACGACCAGAAGAGCGACGAGTGCTACATCCCGCTGCGCAAGGTCCGCGACGGTGCGCGCGTCGAGGTCGTCGACTCGCTGCTCTCCGAAGAAGCCGTGATGGCCTTCGAATACGGAGAAGCGACCACGTCGCCCGACCAGCTCACCATCTGGGAAGGCCAGTTCGGTGACTTCGCCAACGGCGCCCAGGTCGTGATCGACCAGTTCATCAGCTCCGGCGAAGCCAAGTGGGACCGCCTCTGCGGCCTCGCGCTGTTCCTGCCGCACGGCTACGAAGGCCAGGGCCCGGAGCACTCGTCCGCGCGTCTCGAGCGCTTCCTCCAGCTGTGCGCGATGGACAACATGCAGGTCTGCGTGCCGACCACCCCGGCCCAGGCGTTCCACATGATCCGCCGCCAGCAGGTGCGCCCGGTGCGCAAGCCGCTGATCGTGATGACGCCGAAGTCGCTGCTGCGCCACAAGCTGGCCGTGTCCTCGCTCGACGAACTGGCCAACGGCCGGTTCCAGCTGGTGATCGGCGAGCACCGCGACGTGGCCGCGAAGAAGGTCAAGCGCGTGGTGCTCTGCTCGGGCAAGGTCTATTACGACCTGCTGGAAGACGCCGAAAAGCGTGGCCTGAACGACGTCGCCATCGTGCGCGTCGAGCAGCTCTACCCGTTCCCGCGCCCGGAAGTCTCGGCCGAACTGGAAAAATACCCTTCCGCGAAGGAAGTGGTGTGGTGCCAGGAAGAACCGATGAACCAGGGCGCCTGGTTCCAGATCCGTCACCACCTGCAGGCCTGCATCGGCCCGAAGCACAGCCTGTCGTACGCCGGCCGTGCCCGTTCGCCGTCGCCGGCCGCCGGTCATCTCAACACCCATATCGCCGAACAGACGGCGCTCGTCGAACAGGCGCTCGTCGCGCCGGTCGGCACCGATCACGCAGCGGAGTAAGACAAGCATGTCCATCGAAGTCAAAGTCCCGGTTCTGCCCGAGTCGGTCTCCGACGCGCTCATCGCCACCTGGCACAAGAAGGCCGGCGACGCGGTCAAGCGCGACGAGAACCTGCTCGACCTCGAGACCGACAAGGTCGTTCTCGAAGTCCCGGCGCCGGTCGACGGCGTGCTCAAGGAAATCAAGTTCGAGGAAGGCTCCACGGTCACCAGCAGCCAGGTCATCGCCGTGATCGAGGAAGGCGCCGCCGCTGCCGCCCCGGCTCCGGCCGCCGCGCCGGCCGCCGCCGAGGCGCCGAAGGCCGCGAAGGCCGAGCCCGCCGCCGCGCCGAAGGGCGTGGACGAGCTCTCCCCGGCCGGCCGTCGCGTCGCCGTGGAAGACAACATCGACCCGTCGACGGTCTCGGGCACCGGCCGCGACGGCCGCGTGACCAAGGAAGACCTGGTCAACGCCGCGAAGGGTGGCACCGCCGCCCCGGCCGCCGCCGCCGCTCCCGCCGCGAAGCCGACCCCGGGTTCGCGTCCGGAAGAGCGCGTGCCGATGACCCGCATCCGCACCCGCATCGCCGAACGCCTGATGCAGTCGAAGAACTCGATCGCGATGCTCACCTCGTTCAACGAAGTGAACCTCGCCGAGGTCGTCAAGCTGCGCAAGTCGCTGGGCGAGCAGTTCGAGAAGGCCAACGGCGTCAAGCTCGGCTTCATGAGCTTCTTCGTGAAGGCGGCCACCGAGGCCCTCAAGCGCTATCCGGTGATCAACGCGTCGGTCGACGGCAGCGACATCATCTATCACGGCTACCAGGACATCTCGATCGCCGTGTCGACGGACAAGGGTCTCGTCACGCCGGTGCTGCGCGACGTGCAGGACATGTCGTTCGCCGACGTCGAGAAGGGCATCATCGGCTACGCCAAGAAGGCGCGTGACGGCAAGCTCGGCCTGGACGACCTCCAGGGCGGCACGTTCACGATCACCAACGGCGGCACCTTCGGTTCGCTGCTCTCCACCCCCATCGTGAACCCGCCGCAGAGCGCGATCCTCGGCATGCACACGATCAAGGAGCGCCCGGTCGTCGAGAACGGCCAGATCGTGGCCGCGCCGATGATGTACATCGCCCTCTCGTACGACCACCGGATCATCGACGGCCGCGACGCCGTGCTGTTCCTGGTCGACATCAAGAACCAGCTGGAAAACCCGCAGCGGATGCTGCTCGGCCTCTGATGGCCGGTTGACCGCGGAATGTGAAGGCGGGAGTCGCACGACTCCCGTTTTCATGTTCCGACCCCATATCGGGCGGTAGCGATACCGCAGTGACATCCGGAGCGAAGCAATGAGCGACAAGTTCGACGTC
>Ga0102591_1003456_pt1 | contig 14164 bp, 7 predicted proteins | sample AraplaCol_mCL_r2_2_FD_76860 | JGI IMG/M metagenome (GOLD analysis project Ga0102591, IMG submission 76860) | Arabidopsis root microbial communities from North Carolina, USA - plate scrape MF_Col_mCL_r2 (SPADES assembly) (version 2) | ecosystem: Host-associated > Plants > Roots > Endosphere... | reverse complement strand
CGGCTTGGGCCGACGTCAGCAGACGGGCGCGGGCGGCGGGATAGCCGTCCCAGCGGTCCATCCACATCGGCAACCCTTGCGCGGCGGCGCGGATATCGTTGCGGTAGCCGTTGGCCTTCTTTTCGGAGGTCTCGGGGCGCAGCCAGTCCACGGCGTCCTTGGGCATCACGGTGCGGCCGATGATCGTGCCCATGCCGACCAGCTGCCAGGCCCCGGCATTGGCCTTCATCGCATGGGCCAGCCAGCTCTCCTGGGTCGCGCCCAACATGGTGGCGGCGGGATCGCGCCAGACGCCGTCGCGGAACGCCTTGAGGGCGGCGTCGGGATCGGCGGCCTTGAAGCGGGCGCCGATGTCGGCCGGCCGGGTGCGGGCCAGCAGCCGCGACTCTGTGCGGTAGAGGGTGGCCAGGGTCCCGATCGGATAGGCCTTCCACGGCTCCTCGGAGACCGGCATCCACTCGCGATAGGCCTGCATGGCCGCGGCGCGGCGGACGGTCCAGTCGCCCTCGGTGGCCGGCTGGTGGTTCTGGGCGCCGCCTTCCCAGCTGTCGTTGGCCGACTCGTGATCGTCCCACAGGGCCACCATCGGCGCCATCTGGTGCAGGCGCTGCAGGTCGGGATCGGCGCGGTAGCTGGCGTAGCGCAGGCGGTAGTCGGCGATGGCCAGGATCTCGGTCGCCGGCAGCAGCTGTTCCTTGCGGCCCGGCGCCCAGTCGGCCTCCCGGGTCGAGGCGAGGCCATATTCGTAGATGTAGTCGCCGGTGTGCAGCCACAAATCGAGGTCGGTCCGCACGGTCGCGTGGGCATAGGCGTTGAAGAACCCTTGGGGCAGGTTCGAGCACGAGAACACCGCCAAGCCGAAGCGAGCGACGGGGCCCACGGGCAGCGTCTTGGTGCGGCCGACCGGGGACTTGGTCCCGTCGGGCGCGACGAACCGGTACCAGTAGACCGTGCCCGGCTTCAGGCCGTCGACGGTGGTCTTGGCGGTCCAGTCGCGATAGGCGCCGGTGCGCACGTCGCCGCCGGCGACCAGCTTGGTGAACGCCGGGTCCAGCGCCACCTCGGCCCGCAGGTTCAGGATATCGTCGCCGGCGGCGGGGACGTAGCGCGTCCACAGCAGCATGGAGTCCGGTCCGGGTTCGCCGCTGGCCACGTTGTGGGTGAAGCCCGTCGCGCCCAGCAGCTCGGCGGCCAGGCCGCGGCCGGCCGGAAGGATCAGGGCGCCCAGCCCCAGCCCGCCGCCAAGAATCAGGCTGCGTCGATCGATCGTCAGAACCATGACGGTCCCCCAACAGTGAAAGATGAGAACAAAGAAAAACTCCCGCGACCGGCCGGCCGCGGGAGATGAAGTTTCAGGGGAAGTCTAGAAAGTGCCCTTGATCCCGACGTTCCACATCGAGCCGTAGATGCTGTACTGCTGCACCCGGCTGCGGACGTTCGAGTAGATGACGTCGGGGGCGTTGAAGATGTTGCGGCCGGCCAGCATGACCTCGAACTGCTTCGAGATCTTGTAGCTGGCGCTGACGTTCCAGAGCTCGCGGGCGGCGTGGTAGAGGATGCCGTTGTTGGGCGTCGTCGGCGTGTTGTTGAGCGCGCTGGTGCGGTACTTGCCCTGGGCGTTGCCGGTCAGCTGGACGTCGAACTTGCCGTAGCTGTAGCGCAGGCCCCAGTTGGCCGCGGTCTTGGGCAGGTTCACGCGCTCGCCGTCGGGATCGATCTTGGTGATCGAGCCGCGCAGGCCCAGGCCCCGCAACGCGCCCGGCAGGAAGGTCAGCTGCTGGTCGTACTCCAGCGTCACGCCCTTGTTGGTGCTGGTGCCCGGCAGGTTCTGGGCGCTGCGGAAGGTGTAGCCGGCATAGTCGCCCGGATTGTAGCCGACGTCCTCGGGGTTCACCGTCATGCCGGTGACCTGCATGTCCTTGACGTCCAGCTTGTAGAACGACAGGCCCAGCACGCCCGACGGCTCGAGATAGTACTGCAGGCTGGCGTAGTACTTGGTCGAGTGCTCGGGCTTGAGCAGCGGGTTGGGCACCGTGACGATCAGGTTGTTGTCGTCGACCGCGACCACGCCGCCGAGATTGCCGTAGTCGGGACGCAGGATCGACTGGCTGAAGGCCAGCTGGCCGACCAGCTTCTTGCTGAAGTCGTACTTGGCTCCGCCGCTCAGGAACCAGTCGTCATACTCGCCGTGACGCGTGACATAGGTCCCGTTGCGGTACTGGTAGAGCAGGCCGGGAACCGTGCTGACCGACAGGCCGGCGGCGGTGACCTCCTTGGCCGGGCGAATGTCGGCGACGCGGGCGTCGGTCTCGGTCTTCTCGTAGCGCAGACCCAGGTCGAACTGGGCGCGGCCGACGCGCGGCTGGATCTCGAAATAGGCGGCGTTGACCGTCTCGCCGACCTTCTTGTTGTTGTCCAGCTTGCGCTTCAGGTTGCCGACCGAGTCGGGCGCGAAGTACTCGGGATGGGCCTTGTAGATGTCGTAGACGGCGTAGTTGCTGTCGGCGCGCCAGTCCTGGTCGTTCATGTTGCCGGCGTCGAAGCCGTGGATCCGGAAGTCGTAGTTCCGGGTCCAGGGAATGACGGCCTCGGGGGCCTTCTGGGTCAGGTCACCCGTCGGGCCGACGTACTGAAACTGCTGGAACGAGCCCTCGTTGGTCTTCCAGACGTTGGTCCGATAGGTGGCCCCCGCCAGCACCTTGAGCTGGACCGGACCGAGGTCGAGCTTCTTCTTCAGGTCCAGATTGACGCCGTACATCTGGTTGCCGGCGTTGGATTCCGACGTGCGGATGTTGTTGCCGATGTCGTCGTCGCGATTGAAGCTGGTCGGGTCGCTCCACGAGCGGCCGGCCGTCTGTTTCAAGGTCCAGGCGTTCGAATCCTCCGACGCGCGATCCAGCGTGAAGCCGATGCGGGTCAGGTAATTGTCCGTACGCTGAAAGAACCCCTTGTTGTTGTCGCGGAAGTGGAATTCCGAGCTGGAATAGCTGCCGCGCAGCACCGCCTCCAGCGTGTCGCCCCGGTATTCCAGCTTCGGCGCGATCAGCACCGACGGGGTGCCGGCGTAGCGGTGCGAATACTGGGTGTGCAGGCGGGTGTTGGTCCCGTTCGGATTGACCGCGATGTGGGTCGAGTTGGAGTCCGCCGTCGTCTGTGACGCCGTCGTCGTGCCGAAGATCAGGTAGGTGTACTGGTTGAAGTACTCGACGTCGTAGAACGAATAGGTGCTGCGCAGCGACACGGCCCACTGGTCGGTCAGCTTGTAGTCGACGCTGAGGTTGGCGGCCTTGCGGCTGGTCAGCTTCGGACCCGGACGCCACATCACCTGGTACGGAATGACCCGGCCGCTGGCGAGGTAGGACCAGTCGGTCTGGATGCGGTCCTGCTGGACGTAGTTGGCGTTGTAGCTGGCGTTGAACGCGATCCCCAGGCGGCCGTCCAGGAACACGTCGGCGTAGCCGACCTGGGCCGACGGGAAGATCCGGGCGTGCTTCTTGTCGTCCGGGAAATAGGCCTTCGACAGGCCGGAGTCCGAGGTGCCCACGGCCCCCAGCTGGAAGCGCAACAGGCGCTTGTTGCGCTGGAAGGCGTACTTGCTGCGCAGGTTGATCGCGCCGCCGGGCGAGTCGGCGTCCATGCTGGCCTGCAGGGTGTTGTTCAGCTCGATCGAGTCGACGCCGGTGATCGACATCTGCTCGAACGAGTTCTGGCGGCCGTTGTTGTTGTTCGACGTGGCCGTGGCCATGCGCGCGCCGTCGGTGGTGAAGGTCGAATACTTTGGGTCCAGGCCGCCGATGCGCACGGCGGTGGCGTCCACCTCGGTATAGTCGAGCGAGATGCCCGGCATGTTCTTCATGAACTCGCCCACGTCGCCCATGGTCAGGGCCCCGAAGTTGTCGGCGGCCACGACGTTCTTGGCGTTGGTCGAGGCGCGGCGCTCCATGATGGCGCTGGCCTGGCCTTCGCGCTTGGCGGTGATCGTCACCGCCTCGACGCCTTCGCTCGTGGCGGCGTAGGGCTGAAGCGCGAACTCCACGGTCGCCATCTGATTGGGCGTGACGGTGACGACCTGCTTGGATTCCTGCAGGCCGGCGTACTTGACCACGACGGTGATGTCGCCGACCGGAACGTTCGTCAGGCGGAAATCACCGCCGTCTTCGGAGTAGACGACGATCGGCGCGCCCTCGACCCGGACCTCGGCGTTGCGCACGTACTCGTTCGTGGCGGTGTTGAAGATGCGACCGCGAATGACGCCGGCGCCCGCGCTAGCCTGGGGGCGAGCGGCGCCCGCCGTCGAGGAGCGCAGGGTGATGATCTGGCCGTCGTCGGAGTCGATCCGCAGCGGCGTGCCGGCGATCAGCAGGCGCAGGGCCGTGCGCACATCCATGCGGCCCTTGACGGCCGGCGTCTGGATCCCGTCGAGATGGCGCGCCGAGGCCACGATCTGCACCTGGCCCTGGCGGGCCAGTTCGGGAATGGCGCGCACCGCGGCCTGGGCGGAAATGTCGAAGACACGCTCCTGCGCGGAGGCCGGCGCGGCGGTCGCGAGCGCGATGACGGCCGCTCCGCACGAGAGGATGGAGTAACGAGAACGCATTGGCTGGAGGCCCCCAATCATCGCGTTGGTCGCGACGTTCGCGGTTGAGAGCCGTCAGCCGGAGGCTTCCGCTAGCGGTAACAAAAACTTCTTATTCCGCGGCGGCGCGGCGGGTCAGGACGATCGCGTCGCCGTCCTGGGTCAGCTTGGCGTCGAACACATGGGCGATGGCGCGGCCGAAGCCGACCGGGTCGTTGGCGGCGAACAGGCCGGTGACCGGCTCGCGCGCCAGGTCGGGGTCGCGGATCTGGATCCGCGTGTCGCTGTAGCGCGCGAAGGTTTCCGCCGCCTGCTTCAGGGTTTCGCCTTCGAAGGCCAGCTTGCCTTCGCGCCAGGCCAGCTCGCGGGTCACCGCTTCGGGCGCGATCGGCTGGGGATGCTCGACGGCGCCGCCGACCGCATCGGACAGGATCAACCGCGTATTGGCCTTCAGCGCCAAGGGGGCGGCCGTCCGCCCCTCCACCGCGAGATCGACCTGACCCTCGTTGACCAGCACGTCGACGGGATCGGCGTCCAGCTTGCGGACCCGGAACGCCGCCTGGGCCGTGCGCAGGCGGCGGCCATCGACCTCGACGACGAAGGGGCGCCGCTCGTCGCGGGCCACCGAGAAATAGGCCTCGCCCTGGAGCAGGGTGACGCAGCGTTGGCCGTCGTCGTATTTCACCCGGACGCGGCTTTCGGTGTTGAGCAGCACGGTCGAGCCGTCCTTCAGCGGAACCAGGCGGATCTCGCCACGCCGGGTGCTGACGACGGCGCCGGCCGCGGGCAGGGCGACACCCAGCGCCACGAGAGAAGCCGCCGCGGCCGCGCCGCCGGTCCAGGTCAGGGCTTGGCGTCGGGACAAGCCGGCGAACCGTGGCCGCCTCGACGCCTCGAAGGCGACCGGATCAAAGTGGGGGCCCAGCGCCTGGGCGGACTCGCTCATCATCGACAGCGCCTGGGCGCGCATCAGGGCGCCGCGGCTGCGGGCATCGGCCCGCAGCCAGGTCTGGAACGCGTCTTCTTCGTTCGGGGTCAGCGGCCCACGATCCAGCCGCGCCGTCCAGTTGGACGCCGCCCGATCAATGTCTCGACTGGTGTCTCGCTCGGCCATCTATCCCGGCAATCTCCGCTTCCAGGGTCTTAGAGGTTTGGGACCGCTTGTTTCCGCCACGGCCGAACCAATCAATCAAGAACAGGACGCCTCGGGAGATGTGGGTCTCGACCGTATTCTCGGAGATTCGCATCCGCGCGGCGATCTCGCGCTGCGGCAAGTCCTTGACGCGACGAAGGATGAAGGCCTCGCGCGTCTTGACCGGCATGGCCGCGATCGCGCGGGCCAGCTGGCGCAATTCGTCCCGGTCGATCGTGTGCTGCTCGGGCGAGGGGGCGTCGTCGCCGTGTTCCAGCCGCTCCAGGTCGTCGACCGAATGGATCGGGACGATGCGGGCGCGGCGGACGTGGCGGGTGATGACCGACCGCGCGACCTGGAACAGATAGGCGCGGGGATAGCGGATGCCCTCCACCGTCTCCAGCTCGGCCAGGATCGAATAGGCTTCCTGGATCACGTCGTCGGCGTCGACGCCCGGCAACGGGCGGCGCGACAGCCAGCCCCGCAGCGCGGACTCGTGCGGCAGGATATTCCGCAGGAACCACCGTGTTCTTTCCCTGTCGGCGCCGCTCATCCGTCTTCCGCTGGCTGGACATCGCCCGAAGGCGGTTCCTGCCTAGACGGCAATTGTGACACTCACTTGCGACGCACGCGGAGGAGTCGGCTAAAGCTTCAGCCCCAGTCCGACGGCGTTCTCGGCGTAGTCCGACAGGCGCCGGCCTTCCTCGATCTCCTCGGGCGTCTCGGGCCGCACCAAGGCGGTGACGACCATGGGCTGGCCGGTCGGCAGGCGCAGGATCCCGGTCTCGTTGGGCGCCAGGTCGATCGAGCCGGTCAGCTCGGGGCGGAAGGCCTTGCCCAGGCTGACCGTGACCCGCAGGCGCTGGCCCTCCTGAACGACGCTGGTGAACAGCGAATAGCGGCTGCCGCTACGGGCGTAGGCGCCCTTGCGATAGAGCCGCTGCGACCCGAAGGCGGTGAAGTCGGCCCAAAGCGGCGCGCCGTCGGGCGCCAGGCCGCTGGCGATCACCCGCACCGCCGAGCCGGGCTCGACGGCGGATCGGTCGGCGATCGCGCGGATGATCCGCGGGCTGCGAAGGTCGGCGAACGGCGGGGGCGCGGTCGGCGGCGGCGGCGCGGCCTGAATCTCGGCCTGGGCCAAGACAGGCTCCGGGGTGGCGGCGACCGCCGGCGTCTCGACGACCTTAGCGGCCGGCGAGGTGGGCTTGGCGGGCTGGCGCGGTGATGACGGGGCCTGGGTCGCCCGACGCGGCGGCGAAACGATCGCGGGCGGCGCCTCCGGGATGGAGGGCGCCTCTGAAACCAGCACGAACTCGGCCGGACGCGCCGCCCAGACGCCGATGGCGCCGGCCAGGCCCAGCACGAGGGTCAGGCCGACGCCGATCAGACGGCGGGCGCGGCTGGGCGCGGGGCGCGACAGCAGGCGCACGCGCTGAGCCAGCGGGTGGCTGGACCAGTAGCAGCCCAACGGCAGGGGGCGGGCGGCCAATTGGGTCTTCAGCATGGCTTCGGCATAGGCCTTGCGGGCCCTGGGATGGGCGGCGACGACCCGGGCGTCGCAGGCCAGCTCCTGGTCGATCCGCAGCCAGCGCGCCATCACGTGGCAGGCCGGATTGAACCAGTTCACGCAGGTCAGCAGGGCGACGGCGGCGTTGACCGGCGGATCGCCGCGCTCGAGGTGGGTCCGCTCGTGGGCCAGCACCACCTCGCGTTCGCGCGGCGTGTAGCGTTCGGCGAAGTCGGTGGGCGTCACCACGCGCGGGCGCAGCACCCCGACCACGGCTGGTCCGGCCTGTCCGGCGCGCACGGCGCGGGCGAACTGGATCTGGCGCCAGACCAGCCACGCCAGGCTCGCCGCCACGCCGACCAGCCACAGGCCCGCCAGCAAGGCTCCGGGATCGAAGGACCCGATGGCCATGGCGGCGGCTTCGGTCGAGGGCGCGCCGCCAACCGGCTGAGCCAGGGCGGGCAGGGGCGGCGCCGTCACCGTGACCAACCGCGCCGGGACCAGCATGGCCACGGCGGCCAGCGGCGGCAGGATCCACAGGGCGTAGGCGACCCGCGCGCCGAACAGTCTGCGCACTGGCAGGCGCGCGGCCATCACCACGACGATCGCGGCCGCCAGGGCCAGGTTGACGCGCAGCAGGGTTTCCAGCGCCTCAGTCATCGTCCTCGATGCCCGCGATCAGGTCCTTCAGGAGCTGGACGTCCTTGGCCGTCAGCGCCCGGTGCTGCGCGAAATGTGCGACCAAGGGCGCGACCTCGCCACCGAAAAGGCGATCGACCAGGCCCTGGCTCTCGGCTTGCACATAGTCATCGCGGGAGATCAGCGGACGGTAGAGATAGCCGCCAGCCTCGCGGGCGCCGGAAATCGCGCCCTTCTTCAGCAAGCGGGTGATCAGGGTCTTGACCGTACCCGACGCCCAGCCGTGCGCCTCGCCGACCTCGGCGATGACGCCGTCCGGCGTCAGGGGTCCGCGCCGCCACAGCGCCTCCATGATCTGGCTCTCGGCGCCCGAAATTCGCACGCGCCCTCTCCGCATTACGGAAACTACATTTGTATTCTGACTGAGAATACGGCTGTATCATAGCTCATTCCGTCGCGGACGCCAGCGACCTGAGGGGAAAGTCAAAGTGCATATCGGTCTCGTCGGGGTCGTGCTCGCCGCCGCCCAAGCCGCCTCCACCGCCACGCCCGTCCCCGCGCCCCAGAAGCCGGCGGAGAAGCCGGCCGAAGCCTCGACGGGGGTCAGCGCGGTCACGGTGACCGCCGACGCGCCGGCGGTGCGCACCTCGATCGACCGCCGCAGCTACAGCGTCTCGGGCGACCTGTCGGCCCAGTCCGGCTCGATCGCCGACGCCCTGCGCAACCTGCCCTCGGTGGAGGTCGACGTGCAGGGCAATGTCAGCCTGCGCGGCGATCCGAGCGTCACCATCCTGATCGACGGCAAGCCCTCGGGCCAGTTCCAGGGCGACAGCCGCGGCCAGGCGCTGCAGTCGATGCCGGCCGAGCGTGTCGACAGGGTGGAGGTGATCACCAATCCCTCGGCCGAGTTCCGCGCCGACGGGACAGGTGGGGTGATCAACCTGATCACCAAGAAGGCCAAGGGCGCGGGTCGCACCAGCACGCTGCGCCTGACCGGCGGCGATTCCGGGCGCGGCGGGGTCAGCGCCAATGTCGGCTACAATAGCGGCAAGCTGTCGGCGTCCGGCGACGTCAACTACCGCCGCGACCCGGCCAGCCAGACCGAATACGAGCGCCGCCAGCAGGCCGCCATCGACAGCGAGGTCAAGACCAAGACCCAGTTGGACCTGGAGAACCTGAGCAGTCAGGGCTCCGTCGACTACGACGTGACCGACAAGCTGCGCATCGGCGGCGAGGCCCGGGTCAGCCGCGTCGATTTCGCGCTCGACAATCTGGGCGCCACGACGCGCAAGGACGCCAGCGGCGCGCTGGTCCAGGCTTATCAGCGGGACCTGACCATCCGCCAGCGGCGCGACAACGCCGCGATCAGTGGCAACCTGCGCCGGAAGTTCGACGGCGACGGCCACGAACTGACACTGAAGATCAGCTACGACGTCGTCGACGACAACCGCACGCGGACCGGCCACACGGTGGGCTTACTGCCGACCGCGACCAGCGTGTTCGACCAGCAGCGTCTGGGCTACGACACCCGCCAGACCGACCTGAAGGGCGACTATGTCCGACCCATGGGCGCGGGCCAGACCCTGAAGCTCGGCTTCGACCTGCAGTTCGACGACAACGGTTACGACAACGAGGGGCTCAGGGGACCGTCGCTGGCCGGGCTGGCGGCCGATCCGACCCTGACCAGCCAGTTCTTCTACGAGCAGCAACTGAGCCAGGCCTATGTCACCTACGAGCGCCCGGTCGGCGAACTGACGGTGCTGGCGGGCCTGCGTTACGAACAGTCGAAGCTCGACCTCACCGCCCTGGGCCACAGGACCGACAACGACACCGCCCGGCTGATGCCCAGCCTGCATCTGTCCTATACGCTGAACGACCGCCAGAAGCTGACCGCCAGCTATAGCCAGCGCCTGCAGCGCCCCGGCCCGTTCGACCTGAATCCGGTGCCGTTCTTCCTGGATCCGCTGAACTACCGGGTCGGCAATCCGGCGCTGAAGCCGCAGCACACCCACTCGTTCGAGCTGGGCTGGCAGTACCGCAAGGCGCCGACCATGGCCCTGGCCACCCTGTACTACCGCGAGAACGAAAAGGTCGTGACCGACATCGTCTCCGACATCGGCGGCGGGGTGTTCGTCACCACCAAGGCCAATGCCGCCCAGACCCGCAACGGCGGGCTGGAGCTGGTGCTGAACGGCAAGCTGACGCCGAAGCTGACCTACAATGTCAGCAGCAACGTCTTCTGGGTCGAGATGGATGGCTCGAACCTCGGCTTCCCGAGCAAGCGCTCGGCCGTCACGGCCCAGGGGCGCGCCGGGCTCAGCTGGCAGGTGACGTCGAAAGACCTGCTGCAGTTGAACGGCTTCATGGCCGGCAAGCGCCTGACGCCGCAAGGCTACGGCATGCCGTTCGCCGCGATCGACCTGGGCTATCGCCGCAAGATCAACGACAGCCTGTCGCTGGTGGTGACGGTCCAGGACGCGCTCGACCTCTATCGCGACAAGCAGGTGATCAAGACTCCGGCGCTGAACAGCGTGGTGGTCCGCGACTTCGACGCCCGTTGGCTTCGCGTCAGCCTGGCCTGGACGTTCGGGGTGGGCAAGGGCCGCAAGGATCCGGGATTCGACTTCCAGGGGCCCGGCGGACCGCAGTAGCTGGCCCTATTCCGCCGGCAGGCTCTCGACGGGAACGGTCAGCATGTAGCCCTGTCCGCGCATCGTGCGGATCAGGGCCTCGCCGCCCGGGACGCGGGCCAGCTTGGCGCGCAGGCGGCTGACGATGACGTTGATCTGGGGCGGGGCGTCACGCCGCGCGCCGGTCTTCGGGTCCTGCTGGACCAGGCGCGCGCGCGGCACGATCTGCTGGGGGCTGGCCAGCAGGGCCCGCAACAGCGTGAACTCGCCGGCGGACAGCTCGACGCTGCGGTCGTAGGGGTCGAACAGCTGCCGGGTGACGATGTTGAGCCGCCAGCCGTCGAACCGGTAGACATTGGCGCGATCGTCCCCGGGGTTCAGGCGCTGGGGCGTCTGCCGGCGGCGTAGCACCGAGCGCAGCCGCGCCAGCAGTTCGCGTGAGCGATAGGGCTTGGCCAGGTAGTCGTCGGCGCCGATCTCGAGCCCGACCACGATGTCGCTCTCTTCGGCCATCTCGCTGATCACGATGACGCCCGGCGACGGCACGTGACTGCGCAGGCGATTGCAGACGGAAAAGCCGCCCTCGCCGGGCAGCATGATGTCCAGCACCACCGCGTCGACCGTCGTGGTGGTCAGGATCTTGTCCATTTGGCGCGCCGACGAGGCGGTGACCACCTCGTATTCGTGTTTCGACAGCAGGTCGCACAGTTGAGCGCGCGCGGCCGTGTCCGCATCGAGCAGAAGAATTGTTTGCCGCACGCCCGCCAAGCTCCCTCGTCCAAGACCGGGCGAGGATTAAGCGTGGCCGGTGGCGAAATTAGCGGCCCACTGTATTGAAACATTCGCGATTGTGGCGCGATTGCGGCGGCTTTCCGCGCCTTAGAGCCAATCGACATCCATCTGGGGCAGGTACAAATCCCACGGCCTTCCTGGGCCCTGCGCCCAGGACCCATGTTTGGGGCAGACGCGGCCCCTTCAGGTTCACGCGGCCGAAAGGCCGTGAACTCAGCCTCGACTCCGTCGAATCCGAACCCTGGATCCTGGGCGCAAGGCCCAGGAAGGCGGGTAAATTCTACTCTCGGTGAATGTCGATTGCCCCTAGAACATCGCCCGGCCGGAGAAGCGCATGTAGTAGCGGGTCTGCTTCTTGGCCGCCTCGGCCCCGCCCTCGAGCGCCAGGTACGACAGCGCCGAGCCGGCGCGGAGGGCGAAGCCCAAGGTCGCCGCGCCCTGCTTGTCAGCGACGGAGGTCAGGGTGAACGCCTGGCCGCCCCGGAAGCGGGCCACAGTGTCGTCGATGTGGCCGGACAGGGTCTTGCGATAGCCGACGCGGATCTCCGGCCGCCACCAGACCGCCTCGCCGAACTGGGCGCCCAGCACCAGCCCGACGTCGCCGCTGAGATTGCTGAAGGCGCGGGCGTCGCGGATCAGATCAAAGCCGTCGCCGCCGCCCGTCTCGCTGCGCTGGCCTTCCGAGAAATAGACATAGTCGGCGCGCGCTTCGGGGCGGACGAAGTAGCGGCCGATCTTCTGCTCATAGGCCAGGCCGGCGAAGGCGTTGGCCATCGCCCCGTTCCAGTGGGCGACATTGGTCACCGCGACGTCGGCCACGCCGTCGGCGTTGGCGTCCTCGCTATAGAAGCTACGGTCGCCGGTCAGCCAGCCATAGCCGGCCCCGCCGCCGAGGTTGAAGCGCCAGCCGCCGAGCGCGCGACGCCAGTAGAGGCCAGCCTGGACCATGGTGTTGGTGGTCTGTTCACCGACCTTGGCGGTGGTGTCGTGCTCCTCGATATTGATCACGGCCAGGGTCACGCCCAGCGCCCCGCCCGCATCGCCCATCGCTTCGTAGCCGGCGACAAAGCCCAGCGCCTGGCTGTCCGAACCCTGGTCCTCGCCGTCCTCGCGGCGGACCATGGTGTTGATCTGCTGCACCCAGACGCTGTCGGGACCGTAGCGGTCGCCGAGATCGGGGCGGATGGCGGTGGCGGCCGAGATCTGCTGGTTCACCGCCTGCAAGGCCGAGACCATGCCCAGCCCCTGGTCGGGCAGCATCTGGTTGTAGAGGTTGTAGAAGCCGTCGCGGGTGTTCTGGTTCAGGAAGGCGCCGGCGATGTCGTCGTTCTTGGCCAGGGCGGCGAACACGGCGTCGTAGGCGGCGGCCTGGTTGCCGGTCATGCCGGCCTCGCTGGCCGTCCGGCGGCGCACGTCGATGTCGATGCTGTTCCCCGACTGATAGGCCTTGGCGACATAGAGATACGGCGCATTGCCCAGCAGGTCCTGGCTGATGTCGCCGGCGGTCAGGGCGTTGGCCTTGATCACCTCGAACGTCGTGGCGGTGGTCAGCAGGTTGTTGAGCACCAGGCCGAGATTGGCGCCGGTGGCGATCGTCGCGGTGTCGGCCACGAGGCGGGTGGCCGTGCCGGCGGCCGGGTCGACGCTGAAGATCAGCTTGCTCTCGGCGCCGAGGGTCAGGTTGGTGATCTTCAGGTCGTTGGTGTTGGTCAGGCCCAGCACGCCCTTGCCGATGCTAATGTCGAGACGCCCGTCGGTGTCGGTCAGGTTCGACAGCACATAGCCGCCGCCATCGATGACCAGGCTGTCGGCGCCATCGCCGAAGCTGATCGATCCGATCATCGTGCCGTTCAGGATGCTGAGCTTGTCGTCGCCCGAGCCGAACAGGATCTTGCCGACGATGCTGGGCTCGTCGGCGTCGTCCACGCCGTCGCCGTCCGTATCGGTGTCGGCCACCTCGTCGTCGCCGTCGTCCCCGTCGTTGACCCCGGTCTGGGTGATGGCGACGCCGGTGGTGTTCTTGGAGACGTCGATGGCGATCGCCTTGCCGGTGACCGTCTCGTCGCTGGCGTCGGTGTTGTCGTCGTCGGTGTCGTAGTCGTCGTCGGTGGCCGTGACATAGGCCGTGATCGCGCGGGTGTTGTTGATCGTGGTCAGGGTCCCGGCGTTGTCGAGGATGGCGTACGACGCGCCCTTCTCGCCGGCCACGCTGGCGCTGATCGCGCCGTCGTTGTTGAGGGTGGTGACGCTGGCGCCGGCCTCGATCACCAGGGCGCGGGCGGAAAAGTCGCCTTCGGAGGTGGTCGAGGCCGCGATCGAGCCGGCGTTCCAGATCGTGTCGGCGACCGCGCCCGCCTTCAGGCGCAGGCCGTTGGTCTGGGCCTCGTAGCCCGAGGCCGACACCGAGCCGGTGATCCGGATCCCGCCGGTGATCAGGGTCTGATAGCCGGCGTCGCCGCCGATCTGGACGCCGGTGGTCTCGACCCCATCATAGACGCTGGCGGCGCTGACCGAGCCCTTGATGATCAGGCCGTAGGCGTCCTCGCCCGCACCGACCGCGCCGAGCATGACCGTGTTGCTGTTCGAGCCGATCTTCAGGGCCGGCGCGCCGCCATAGACGCTGATCGAGGCCGTGCCCTCGGAACTGTCGGTGACGCCGTCGCCGTCCTCGTCGTCACTGGTGTCGTCATTGGTGTCGGTCGGCGGGATATCCAGCAGCACGCCGCCCGAGACGTTGGCGGCGATGTTCACCCCGCCGCCGCCTTCCAGCTTGTCGTCGGCGTCAAGCAACGCCCGGTCGTCGGGATCGGTGTAGCGCGAGGTGATCCGATAGCCCGTGGAATAGACCGAGCCCTGCAGTACGAAGGCGCCGTCGATGGCGGAATCCA
>Ga0102591_1003454_pt1 | contig 14173 bp, 13 predicted proteins | sample AraplaCol_mCL_r2_2_FD_76860 | JGI IMG/M metagenome (GOLD analysis project Ga0102591, IMG submission 76860) | Arabidopsis root microbial communities from North Carolina, USA - plate scrape MF_Col_mCL_r2 (SPADES assembly) (version 2) | ecosystem: Host-associated > Plants > Roots > Endosphere... | reverse complement strand
CAACCTCGCCACCCGCGAGGACCACATCGCGCCGGCGGAATCGGTGCTGTACGGCTCGCAGTTCTTCGGCGGCCCGGTGAAATATGTACTGTCGGGCTCGGGCCACATCGCCGGCGTGGTCAATCCGCCGGCCTCGAACAAGTATCAGTACTGGACCAACGACAACATCAAGGACGTCAGCGTCGCCGAGTGGCTGAAGAGCGCGGTGGAGCACAAGGGCTCGTGGTGGCCGGACTGGCGGCAATGGCTCGGCGAGCTCGATCCGGAGCAGGTTCCGGCACGCGTGCCGGGAAACGAGGCCTTCCCGCCCATCGAGGACGCGCCCGGCAGCTACGTCAAGGTTCGCGCATAGCGGAATCGGCTGGGCTTTCGTATAGACTCGCGCTCAATGCAGCGACGACAGAGGGGATCGAACCATGACGCGCGAATTGTTCTGGCTGACACTGACGGTGATCCTCACCGGGATCCTCTGGATTCCCTACACCATCAACCGCTGTCAGGTTCGCGGTCTCAGTGGCGCGATGGCCAACCCCTCGCGCGGCGACAAGCCGCAATCGGAATGGGCCAACCGGTTGATGTTCGCGCATGACAACGCGGTCGAGAACCTCGTGCTCTTTGCGCCGCTGGTGCTGATCCTCAACGCGATCGACTATTCTACCAAATGGACCGTGCTGGCCTGCGCGGTCTATTTCTGGTCGCGCGTCGCGCATCTGATCGTCTACGCGCTCGGAATCCCGGTGTTCCGGACGCTGGCCTTCACCGTCGGCTTCCTCGCCCAGGCCGTGCTGGCGCTGGCGATCTTCAAGGTGCTTTGATTTGGTGTCCCGGACGCGCGAAGCGCGAGCCGGGACACAGAAGGCTGTAATGAAACAAGCGAGAATGGGCCCCGGCTCTTTAGCGCACCGCTGAAGGAGCGCTGCGCTGCGTCCGGGGCACAGCATCCTACTCCTCCGGCAGGCCCAACATCAGCCGCATGTTCTGCACGGCCGCACCGGACGCACCCTTGCCGAGATTGTCGAGCCGGGCGACCAGCACCGCCTGGTGATATTTGTCGCTGGCGAAGACGTAGAGCTCGAGCTGATTGGTCTCGTTGAGCGCCTCCGGCTCGATCCGGCCGCCCTTGCTCGCCTCGTTCTGCAGCGGCATCACCTTGACGTATTTCGAGCCGGCATAGCGCTTGGCGAGCGCGGCCTGAAGGTCGGCACCGCCGGGCTTGCCCGGCAGCGTGTCGAGCTGCAGCGGCACCGAGACCAGCATGCCCTGCCGGTAGTTGCCGACCGAGGGGATGAAGATCGGCCGCCGCGTCAGGTTGGAATAGAGCTGCATCTCCGGCAGATGCTTGTGCTCGAATCCGAGGCCGTAGAGCTCGAAAGACGGCGCGCTACCATCCTCGAAGCTTGCGATCATCGACTTGCCGCCGCCGGAATAGCCGCTCACCGCATTGACCGTGACCAGATAGTCAGACGGCAACAGGCCGGCATCGACGATCGGCCGAAGCAGCGCGATCGCGCCGGTCGGATAGCAGCCGGGATTGGAGACCTTCCTGGCGGCCTTGATCTTGCCGGCCTGGTCAGGCGTCAGTTCCGGAAAGCCGTAGGCCCAGTCGGGCGCAACCCGATATGCGGTGGACGCATCCAGCACCTTCGGGCCAGAGGCGCCCATGCTGTCGACGAGTGCGACCGTCTCCTTGGCGGCATCGTCGGGCAGGCAGAGGATGACGAGATCCACCTCCTCCATCAGCGCCTTCTTGGCGGCGGGATCCTTGCGCTTGTCGTCGGCAATGGTCTTCACGGCGACGTCGTTCTGGAGCTTCAGCCGCTCGTTGATGCCGAGCCCGGTGGTGCCGGAGCCGCCGTCGACGAAGACGGTGGCCGGCTTCCTGGCCGCGCTGGTGGTGGGGGCTTTGGTGGTGTCAGCGAGGCTCATGGTGCGCTCCCTTCGAGCATGTTCGTGTCGTCCGCAAAAACCTGCGGCCTTGCCTGCCGCATCAATTGTGATATCTGCCTGGCGTCGGCATCGCCGGCGCTGAGCGCATTGGCGATCGCCGCGTAGTCGGCGTCGGATTTGTGCTGGTTGAGCTTGAAGCTGCCTTCGACCTCTTCAACATTCATCACCAGACCCACGATCGCCTTCTTCATCGCCTCGAGCCGGCCCGCCGTCATCTTGACTGACGTCCACGGCTTCTTCGGCAACAGCCAGTTCTCGAATTTGTCGCTGAGCGTGTCGATCTGCACCGCCAACTCATCGTCCGACAAAAGCCGCACCGGCCCGCTCAGATGCACCGATTGGTAGAGCCAGGTCGGCACCTGATCCGGCGAGACGTACCAGTCGGGCGATACATAGGCATCGGGCCCGTTGACCGCGAGCAGCCAGGACGCATCGCCGCCGGCCAGCTTTAGCAGCGGATTGTGACGGGCAACATGAAACGCGGCCTGCGGCGTGCCGTCGGCCGCGTAGGTCAGATAGAACGGCAGCGGGGAAGCAACCGGCTTCTTTCCGTCGAAGGCGCACATGGTGCCGAAGCCGCGCTCTTCGGCGAATTTCAGGCTCGCAGCGCGGTCCTGCTTGAAAAAGGGTGGCGTGTACATCGTGGTCTCCTGCTGGGCCTCCGTGGGGGCCGCCGGATCAGATCGCGCTGACAGGAGAGAGAATGCCGCGGATCGGATCCAGCGGCAAAGACGATGATCTCAAACGCGATCGACCGCCCAAACCGCAAGACTGCGGCGGCGGCGACGGGCGAACAGGATGGTCGCGGCGTTGATCATGGCGCGCGGCTATAAGGCCCGCGGGTTCCGGGGTCAAGTACAAAGTGGCGACGCATGGCGGCCTCGTCCGCCACCGCGAGCGAAACTGTCCCCGTAGACTTGCGATAGAATGTCAAGACAATCTAAACTTATCCTAGAACCGCCGGACCTTTCGCACTTGGGGCATGTCGTGACACCCGATGAGATCCGCAACGAGCACCTGAAACTCAGCGCGACTTGGCTCAACAACCTGTCCGCCGGAATTATTGCGGCTGGAACCTTCGTTCCGGCAGCACAGGTGATTTTCAATCTTCTCCCCTTGGGAACCGATAACGGTCTCGTTGTTGGGGTCGGGTTAGTTTGCTTTGTGACGGGTTTCGCCATACATTTGGCCGGACACGTATTTTTGGGAAGCCTGCGATGACCACCGACCAGGCGATCGCGCTGCTCTTTCCTCTCGCCGCCGGTAGCGGCGCACTTTTGACGGCCTTCATCGCCAAGAAGGTTTGGGTGGATCGCCCCGTGTCCGCCAACTCACACGGCCCTGACGAAGTCGTTGAAGAGATCGTCGATCGCGCGCGATCTTCCCGCGAACTCCGCGGCGACAAGGACGACCTCAATGAAGCTGCGGCTCAAGCCCATCGGCTGATCGACATCGTGCGCAATGCGCTTCAGAAGACCCATTAGACCCAGCGCTATTCAAGCCGCGAGCGCCGGTCAGATCACCCGCCAGATCCATTCCATGATCTTGGCGAGCACGTCGCCGAACAGCAGGAGCACGGCCGACCAGACCAGGGCCGAAATGAAATTGGCGGCCTGGAAGCTCCAATAGGGCATCTCGAAGATGCCGGCCGCAAGCGGCACCGAGGCGCGCAGGGGACCGAAGAACCGGCCGATGAAGATGCTGGGCACGCCCCAGCTGCGCACGAAAGCCTCGCCCCTGGGCAGCAGTCCCGGATAGCGCGACAGCGGCCACATCTCGGCAACCTTCTCCTTGTAGCGGTAGCCGAACCAGTAGGAGACCCAGTCGCCCAGCGCCGCGCCGAGGCCGCCGGCGATCCAGACCGGATAAAAGCTGATGCCGCTCGCCCCGATCAGCGCACCGATCGCGACCAGCGCGCCCCACGCCGGAATCAGCAGCGAGATGAAGGCCAGCGATTCCCCGAAGGCGAGCAGGAACACGATCGGAGCCGCCCAGGCCTGGTGAACGCGCACGAAATCGGCCAGGGCGTGCGCAAATTGCTCCATCAAAAATAGCCTTCCGCCCCGTCTCAAGGTGCTGCTCGAGGAAAAAGACTGGTAAGCCAAGGGCTTGTGTGACATCAAGTCACAAAACCCGGCTCGGCCAGGCTGGCAGGTCAAATTGCCGGCAATTGGAGGGCCTGCGGCGTAAAATCGCCGGGATTGGCCCCCAACGACACCGCCCGGCCCGCCCTGCGATAACCTTTCCAAGTCAGAAGTGGCATAGTCGGCCAAATCGATTCGCCGCTATTGCGGCCCTCAAAACGCATCAAGATATATGTCCAAGCAGTTGAAACCCAAAGCAAAAGACGACTTTTTCGGCGGCGACGAGCCGAAGCCTCGGGCCGCCAAGGCGGCGCCCCGCGGGAGCGGCGGCGAAGCCGATTACACCGCGGCCGACATCGAGGTGCTCGAAGGTCTGGAACCGGTGCGGCGCCGGCCGGGCATGTATATCGGCGGCACCGATGAGAAGGCGTTGCATCATCTGTTCGCCGAAGTCATCGACAACTCGATGGACGAGGCGCTGGCCGGGCACGCGACCTTCATCGGCGTCGAGCTCAGCGCAGACGGCTTCCTCACCGTCACCGACAACGGTCGCGGCATCCCGATCGATCCGCATCCGAAGTTCCCGAAGAAGTCGGCGCTCGAAGTCATCATGTGCACGCTGCATTCGGGCGGCAAGTTCGACAGCAAGGTCTACGAAACGTCAGGCGGTCTGCACGGCGTCGGCATCTCCGTTGTCAACGCCCTGTCCTCGCGTCTCGAGGTCGAGGTCGCGCGCGGCCAGAAGCTGCACCGCATGATTTTCGAGCGCGGCCATCCCAAGGGCAAGCTCGAGGACCTCGGCAAGGTCAACAACCGCCGCGGCACGCGCGTGCGCTTCAAGCCCGACACCGACATCTTCGGCGCCAAGGCCGCGTTCAAGCCGCAGCGCCTGTTCAAGATGACGCGCTCGAAGGCCTATCTGTTCGGCGGCGTCGAGATCCGCTGGAATTGTGCGCCCGACCTGCTCAAGGGCATCGAGGACGTGCCGGCAGAGGCGACGTTCCACTTCCCCGGCGGCCTCAAGGACTATCTGGCGGCGGCGATCCACGCCGACACGCTGGTGCATCCCGACATCTTCTCGGGCAAGTCGGGTCGCAACGGCGCGCATGGCGCCTGCGAATGGGCGGTGGCCTGGACCGCCGATGCCGACGGTTTCCTCTCTTCCTACACCAACACCGTGCCGACGCCGGATGGCGGCACGCACGAATCGGGCCTGCGCAGCGCGCTTCTGCGCGGGTTGAAGGATCACGCCGAACGCGTCGGCCAGGGCAAGCGTGCTGCCTCCATCACCTCCGAAGACGTGATGGTGGGCGCGGCCGTGATGCTTTCGGTGTTCGTCCGTGAGCCTGAATTCCAGGGTCAGACCAAGGATCGTCTCGCCACCGCGGAGGCGCAACGCATCGTCGAACAGGCGATGAAGGATCCGTTCGACCATTGGCTGTCGGGCAATCCGAACATGGCGAACCGGCTGCTCGACTTCGTGATCGACCGCGCCGAGGAGCGCCTGCGCCGCCGCCAGGAAAAGGAAACCGCGCGCAAGACCGCGGGCAAGAAGCTGCGCCTGCCCGGCAAGCTCGCCGACTGCACCGACGCCGGCACCGAGGGCTCCGAGCTCTTCATCGTCGAGGGTGACTCGGCCGGCGGCAGCGCCAAGCAGGCGCGCGACCGCAAGACGCAAGCGGTGTTGCCCTTGCGCGGAAAAATCCTCAACGTCGCGTCCGCCGGCAAGGACAAGCTGACGGCGAATGCCCAGCTTTCCGACCTCGTGCAGGCGATCGGCTGCGGCCAGCTCTTGCAATACCGCGAAGAGGATCTGCGCTATCAGCGCATCATCATCATGACCGACGCCGACGTCGACGGCGCTCACATCGCTTCGCTCCTGATCACCTTCTTCTACCGGCAGATGCGGCAGTTGATCGATGAAGGCCACCTCTTCCTTGCGGTGCCGCCGCTCTACAAGCTGACCCACGGCTCGAAGTCGGTCTATGCGCGCGACGACGCGCACAAGGAGGCGCTGCTCAAGAGCGAGTTCAACGCCAACGCCAAGGTCGAGGTGAACCGTTTCAAAGGCCTCGGCGAGATGATGCCTGCGCAGCTCAAGGAGACCACCATGGATCCGAGCAAGCGGACGCTGCTCAAGGTGGTGCTGCTCCCCGACGACCGTGACACCACCGCAGATTCGGTCGAGCGCCTGATGGGCACCAAGGCCGAGGCGCGCTTCGCCTTCATCTCCGACAAGGCAGAGTTTGCCAGCGAAGAATTACTGGACGTCTGAGCCTTTCGGGCCGTCCACTCCTCTCAAGAGCCTCGGCGAGGAGCCGGGGCTCTTTTGTTTTGTGGGGTCCCTTGCCGGTAAGATCTGCCCGCGGTCCGCACGGCTTTGAGCGATTCCCGGCGCCGCGACCGCGACTCGGCCAGCGACTCACGGTGCGAGGCTGAGGCAGGATTGCCTCCATTTCGGACAAAGCCGGTTTTCCTAACGAAACCTTACCCGAATTCGAGATTTCAAGATCCGAACAAGATACTGATTTTGCTTATTTATTTCAATTTTTGGGGACTGTGACCCAAATGCCCAGCCGGCGGCGTTTTCCGGCGACTGTGCCTAGCCTGCAACAGCATTTCGGCGCGAAACGTCTATAGTCCGGTCATCAGATGAAACGGACTTCAGCGCGCTCGCGCCTCTAGACAGACCAAGGTTGGGGATTTTGACATGAAGAAGACTTTGCTCGCTCTGACCGCGGTTGCCGCGATGACCGGTTCGGCCTCGGCGGCTGATCTCGCTGCCCGTCCCTACGTGAAGGCTCCGATGGCGGCGCCCGTCGCCAACTGGACCGGCTTCTACGTCTTCGGCGGTGGCGGCGGCGGCCTCTCGAATGCCGACCAGCACGTCCAGACCACTGTCGGCGCTGTTCCGCTGACGATCGACCAGCGTCAGGGCGGTTCGGGTTGGTTCGGCACCGTCGGCGCCGGTTACGACTGGCAGTTCAGCGGCACCTGGGTCGCCGGTGTGTTCGCTGACGGTCAGTTCGGCAGCATCCGCGCCACCATCCAGGATCCGACCATCGGCATCACTGGCAACCAGAAGCTGGAAACCTCCTGGGCCGCGGGCGTGCGCCTCGGCTGGCTGGTCGCCCCGAACGTTCTGTCCTACGTCAACGGTGGTTACTCTGGCGCCCATTTCGGCCAGACCAACTTCACCAACCTGGCCGGCACCCCGGCTGGTATCCACCTCAACAGCTACAACCGCAACGGCTGGTTCGTCGGCGGCGGTGTCGAGAACAGCCTGAACATCTTCGGTGTCTCTTCGCCCGGCTGGTTCATGAAGACCGAGTATCGTTCGGCCTTCTACAACACGAAGACCTCGGACGAGCTGTTCGACGGTACCAACGCGCTGGTCGGCAACTCCATCCGCGCCAACAGCTGGAACCAGACGATCTCGACCTCGCTGGTCTACCGCTTCAACTGGACCGGTCCGGTCGTCGCGAAGTACTGATCTGATCTCACGATCAAACGTCAAAGCCCCGGCATCGTCCGGGGCTTTTTCGTTGTGGGCGCGTCGGCCGCCACGGCTCACCTCCAGCGGCTCACCTCCAGCGACGGCATGGCGGCGGTGGCTGAGTTTCCATCGTCCGCACGGCACCGATAGCCCTGCTCTGCGCATCGCGCCCTAGGCTTGGCGTCGCGGCTTCCGGCGCCGCCATTGTAACCGAACCAAAGCTGCGGCTAGTGTGCCCCCCAAGCTTTCGAGGCCGCGGCATCGTTGATGCCGCGAGTCGCGACGGAAGCAGACCGAGGGGGAGGAATGCATGCGCAGATTTCTGCTTGTCGCAGGCCTGTTTGCCCTCGCCGTCGGGCTGCTCTGGATCGGACAAGGCACGGGCACCATTGCCTGGCCGCGATCGAGCTTCATGGTCAACCAGCTGCAATGGGCCGGCTATGGCGCCGCCATGGCCGGCTTCGGGCTGGTGCTGATCTGGCAGAGCAACCAATAAAAGAAACCAGAAAGAAGAAGCATGACATCCAACCGGTTCGATCTCCGCGGCAAGGTCGCGATCGTCACAGGAGGCAATGGCGGCATCGGGCTCGGCCTGGCGCACGGACTCGCCGATGCCGGCGCCGACATCGCCGTGGTCGGACGCAACGAGGCGAAGTCCAAGGCAGCCGTCGACGATCTCAAGGCGCGCGGCGTGAAAGCGATCGCGGTCGCGACCGACGTCACCGATAAGGCGGCGATCGAAGCCATGATCGCGCGGGTGGTCAAGGATCTCGGCCGCATCGACATCCTCATCAACAATGCCGGCATGAGCATCCGCAAGCCGCCGCACGAGCTCGAGCTCGACGAGTGGAACACGGTGATCCAAACCAATCTCACCAGCGCCTTCCTGTGCTCGAAGCTCGCCTATCCGCACCTGAAGGCGTCAGGCAACGGCAAGGTGATCAACATCGGCTCGATGATGTCGATCTTCGGTGCGAGCTTCGCCACCGCCTATGCGGCGAGCAAGGGCGGCATCGTGCAGTACACCCGCGCCTGCGCCAATGCCTGGGCGCCCGACAACATCCAGGTCAACGCGATCCTGCCTGGCTGGATCGATACCGACCTCACCCGCGGCGCGCGGCAGCAGGTCTCGGGATTGCACGAGCGGGTGCTGGCGCGCACCCCTGCGGGGCGCTGGGGCGACATCGACGACTTCGCCGGCATCGCCGTGTTCCTGGCATCGTCCGCGTCGAGCTTCGTCACGGGCACCGCGATCCCGGTCGATGGCGGCTTCTCGGTGATGGCCTGAGATCGGGACTGCACCACGCAAAAAAGAAGCCCCGGTCGAAGCCGGGGCTTTTGAATTTGGCAGTACTTTTTTGATCGTTGGTCGCGTTGCGGTCGACGTGCTCAGTAGCGGGCAATGGTGGGCGCATCGAACTTGTAGCTCGCGCGCACCACGGCCCATTGGATATCGCGCGGCTTGGCATCGAAGGTGTAGTTACCCGAGGTGCCACCGAGCTGATAGGTCTGGCTGCCGAAGGCAGCGTAATTGTATTCGAGTCCCACGATCCAGTTGCGGGTGACGCCGTATTCCCAGCCGGCGCCGACGGTCCAGCCGTTGGCCCAGTGGGTCTGTCCGCCCGAGCCCGTCACGCCGACGGTGTCGTTGACCGAGAGACGGTTGTTCACGCCGGCATAGCCGCCCTTGATGTAGAAGAGGTTGTTCTGCACGGCGAAGCCGGCACGGCCGACGACGGTTGCGAGCACGTTGGCGCGCCAGGAGAACACGTCGTCGCCGGCGCCGAACGCGGTGTTCGTGAACGAGCCCTTGTTGTCGAGGCCGGAGATCGTGCCTTCCATGCCGAACACGTAGTTGTTGGCCTGCCAGTTGTAGCCGATCTGGGCGCCGCCCATGATGCCGGATCCACGCTGACGATAGCCCTGGCCCGGGACGAGGTCGCCGAACGGCGCGCCGATCCCGTTGTTGATGAACTGCTCGTTGGTCCATGCGCCGCCGATATGGCCGCCGACATAGAAGCCGGTCCAGTTGAACAGCGGCTCGACATAAGCCGGCGCCTTGGTGTAACGCGCGCCGAGATCGGCAGCGGACGCCGCACCCGTCGAAACCAGAGCGGTCGTGCAGGCGAAGGCAGCAATCAATTTGTTACGCATGGTACACCCCGTGTCCTTTGATGGACGTACGGTCACAGACGGGTGTTACTAAAATTGGAATCAACAGAGTTAACGGGGCGCGTCGGCCTTTGCCGACATGCAAATGCGTCGGCGCTGTTGCCGACTCGCAACGCCGGATGCGCGATTTAACGCGGCATTATCCCTACCGAATTGCGACGCTACAATCCTGCGGTCGCCTTCGACTGCACATGCTCGGGCCGCACGCCGAGCGCAATCAGGCGCGCCGGAATGCCCTGGAGCCATGGCAGCGCGGTGATGAGGCGCACGATCAGCGGCACTTTGAGCGGCCGGTCGCTCGACTGCAACGCGCCGCTGATGATCTTGTTCTGCACGATCTCCTGCATCCGCTGCGTCATCTTCACCGGGAATTCACGGCGACGGCGCACGGCATCAAGCTCGTCCTCGGACGGACAGCCTTGCCGCAGCTTCTCCGCCAGCAGGTTGGCCGTCGCGACCGCATCCTGCACGGCGAGATTGACGCCGACGCCGCCAACCGGCGACATCGCATGCGCGGCATCGCCGATGCAAAGCAGGCCCGGCCGCGTCCAGCGCGTCAATCGGTTGATCGCAACGGTGAGCAGCTTGACGTCGTCGAAGCTCTTGATGTCGGCGATGCCTGCCTTCAGGACCGGCGCCATGCGCACGACATCGTCGATCAGTGCCTGCAGTCCCCTCGCCTTCACCATCTCGTGCTGTCCCTTGGCGATGACATAGGCGCATTGCCAATAGTCGCCGCGATCGAAGGTGATCATCATCTTGCCGGGCTCGACGCGCGCGAACACGTTCTCGGTCTCGCCGGGTTTGCGGCCGGCACGGAACCACAACACGTCCATCGGCGCGCCGATCTCCTCGACGGCAAGGCCCGCGCGCTCGCGCACCGTCGAATGCCGGCCGTCGCAGGCGATGGTGAGATCGGCTTCGATCTCGATGAGGCCATCGGGAGTCTTCGCGCGCACGCCGGCGACGGTCTCGCCGCGGCGGATCAGGTCGACCGCCTCCGTGCTCATCATCACCTCGAGCGAGGCAAAGCGCCGGCCGGCCTCGCGCAGGAAATTCAGAAAGTCCCATTGCGGCATGAAGGCGATGAAGGGGTATTTGGTGTGGAGCCGGGACAGATCGGCAATGCGCACCGGCGTGCCGTCGAACAGGCCGTCCATCTTCTGCAGCCGCTGATGCGGCAGCTTCAGGAAGCCGTCGATCAGGCCGAGCTCGTCCATCACCTCGAGCGTCGAGGGATGCACGGTGTCGCCGCGGAAATCGCGGAAGAAATCCGCGTGCTTCTCCAGCACCACGACCGCGATGCCGGCACGCCCCAGGAGATAGCCGAGCATCATGCCGGCAGGTCCCCCGCCGACGATGCAGCAGCGGACTTCTTTCGTCCGGTTCGATGGCTGGTCGAATGTCATTGCAGCCGGGATCCGCGCGTAACGCTCGAGATGTCGCAGGCAATGTAACGCCGATTCCGGGCGTTTGCGTGTGAATCTAGATGCGGGACGCGACCTCCAATGCCGGCCGGCAGCTTGGATCAGGCGCGCGTCTGCCCCCGGGAATAGACCGCCCTGCCGGTTGTTGTTACAAGGGAACACGACCCAAAAGGGCATCAGAGGAAACGTTCAACGTGGCATGGTTGCTTGCAGGCGTGGCAGCCTGGCTGGCCGTCAACATCGCGCTCGTCTATCTGCGCACGCGCCGAAGCCGCGATGCGGAAGAGAGCGAGCCGCGGGTGTAGCTCTTGCGTGCTGCACCTGCTCGGCCGTTGGCGTCAGAACAGCGGCTGCCCTTTAAGGACCACGCGAAAGTCCCCCGCTGCGCGGGCTTCATGGACGAAGCCAGACTATTTCTGATCCTCGTTGCTGGTCCCCGTGCCCGGACTTCCGATCGGCAACCCGTTCGGCGCATGACCGACGCCCGAGTTCCGTTCCGCTTGCGCCGCCGCAGGCGTCTTGCCGTTCGCAGTCGGCGCCTGGACGTTCGGATTGTTCAGGCTGTTATTGGTGTTGACGTTCGCTCCGGTGGTGGTGCCCTGCGTCCCCATGCCCGACGGAGCCGACGGCCCCGAATTGGCGCTGCTGGAGGAGGTGCCCATTCCGGCGCCCGAGCTGGCCGCGGATCCCGCGCCGCCGGTCCCAGTTCCTGCCGCAGCGCCGGCACTGGCTCCGCCACCCGCGCCGCCGCCGCCTGCCCCTCCTCCTCCTCCGCCACCGCCGCCTTGAGCAAAGGCCGCCGTCGAAAGTGCAGCACAAGCGATCGTCACGAGGATGGATTTGCGGATCATGGATCGTCTCCCTGGTTCGCGGGACAATCCTGATCGCGCGGAAGTTGTTCCTTTTTTCGAAGATCCCAACACAGGCAGCAACGAACCCTCAATTGTTGCTGCGGTTGGCGCTCCTGAAACTCTTGATCTCAGACACGCTGCCGTCGCGATAGGTCAGCTCCACCGAGACGGACTGCGTCGCTGGGGCGAGCTTCATGTAGAGCGGCATGCCGGCGGTGATCGCGCTGGGGTCGCGCATGTCGCAGGGCGGCATCTTCAGCACCTGGTTGGGCACCACGCTGTCGATGCCGATGCGCACTTCGCGAATGGCGCAGCGATAGGACACGAGGTGGGTGTAGTAGACGAGCAGTCCGTTGAACTCGCGGAACGACAGCCAGCTCGTCGCGGTCATGTCGAGGATCTTGCGCTGGTCGCGGATCAGCGCGGCCTCGGGATCGAAGCGGATCGGGAACGGCCCCTGCATGTCGCCGGACTGGTCGACATAGCGGACCTCGATGGTGCCGGCCTGCGCATCCGCAGGCAATTCGATCGACGGGTTCGGCATCCGCTTGCGCGTGCGCGGATCGAGCGTGTCGATGAATCCGGTCTCGCGGAAATCGCCCTTGCCGGCCATACGCCAGGAAATGCCGAGCGTCGGATCGGCGAAGGAGAACACCACGCTCCAACCGCCATTGTGCCGCGAGAAGCTCGCGATCGGCGCATTGAGGCTCTCCTCCTTCGGCAGCTGCGGTACCGACACCGGCGGCAGCGCGGCGAGCTTCTGCGGCGGCGGATCGGCCGGCCGCGCGGCGGCATCCTTCGCCATGCCGCTGAGGAAGACGTCGTCGACCATCTGGTCGAAATACACCGGCACCTGCCTGTGCTTGACGGTGTCGGCCATCTCGCTGACGGCGCGGCGGGTGCGCTGCGCCACCTGCACGAGGTTCTCGCCGGGCTGCAGCAGCTCCTTGGCGAAGGTGCGCGTGAACACCGAATTGGGATTGGTATCGTCGTTCGACAGACGATCGAGCGCGGTCTGGCGGGGACCGGCCGAGAACACCGAGAATACGCCTTCGGGCAGTTGCACCATCGGCGCAAGGCCGCCGCCACCCGCGACCGCGCGGGTGCCCTTGCGCTCGAACGGGTTGTTGCGGCAGGCGTCGAACACCAGGATCGACGTGCGCGCCTTCTTGTTCTGGAGGCGCTCGACGATGCGGTCGGCCAGGATCGATGCGTCGCGCACCAGCTCTTCCTGCCCTTCCGTCGCCGCAGGCACGTCGGTCGGCAGCAGATAGTTCTGGCCCGCGATCTCGAAGCCGTGGCCGGCATAGAAGAAGAAGGCGGTATCGCCCGGCTCGATCGCCTTGTCGAAGGCGAGCAAGGTCTCGGAGAATTGCTGCCGGTTCTGGTTCTCTGCGACCATCACCGAGAAGCCGAGCTGCTTCAGCGTGTCGCCCATGGTGCGCGCGTCGTTGACGGCCTTGAGGAGCTTCGGCACGTTCCTGTAGTCGTTGTTGCCAATGACCAGCGCCACGCGCTTCTCGGCATGAGCGGGAAGCGCAAAGCCGCTCAGCCCCGCTGCCAGGCCAAGGGCCGCCAGAATTCTGAAAAGCCGACGCGTCATCGCAAAATTCCCGTTGCAGAACGGCACAGAGGCCGCTTCCTTCGAACGGCAGTTCATTGGACCCCCTGCCGCTGTGTGATAGTCGGCCCAGACGTAACGACGGTTCAAGGACCCCGGGCTCCGGTTCCATGATCTGGCTATGGCAGATTCCCGTGGAATCTGCTCTTTTGAGGGCAATTGCGCTGCAAGCGGGGGCTGCCGTGTATCGCTGGTGTACCGACGAGGTCGAGCCGCATGATCGCTTCGACTATTGGCGCGAGGTGCGCTCCAAGGGATTGTTTGGCGTCACCGCCGAGCTCGAGCGTGAACAGCGCGCGAATTTCTTCGGCGAATTCTCGCTGCGCCAGCTGGGCGGCGCCGGCCTCGTCGAGCTGAAGGCCTCACCCTACACAGTCGAGCGCAGCATCTCCGACATCGCCTACGCGCCGGGCGACGCCATCTGCGTGTACCAGCAGCTCGGCAGCGGCGGCTGGTTCGGCGGTCTGCGCAGCAGCGACTTTGCGATCGCCAATGGCAGCTTCGCCACCAGCCATACCGACCTGCCCTACCGCACCGCGCCGCTGGGCGCCGGCGGTTTCCACCTTCGCATCCTG
>Ga0102591_1003448_pt1 | contig 14196 bp, 14 predicted proteins | sample AraplaCol_mCL_r2_2_FD_76860 | JGI IMG/M metagenome (GOLD analysis project Ga0102591, IMG submission 76860) | Arabidopsis root microbial communities from North Carolina, USA - plate scrape MF_Col_mCL_r2 (SPADES assembly) (version 2) | ecosystem: Host-associated > Plants > Roots > Endosphere... | reverse complement strand
GCCCGCGCGATCGCGACGCGCTGCTGCTGGCCGCCGGAGAGTTGCGGCGGATGCGCGTCGGCCTTCTCGGCGAGCCCGACCTGGGCGAGCAGCGCGCGGCCGCGCTCCAGCGCTTGCGCACGCGGCTCCTTCTTCACATAGAGCGGCCCTTCGATCACGTTCTCCAGCGCGGTGCGATGCGGGAACAGGTTGAAGCGCTGGAACACCATCGAGACCTGGGTGCGGATGTTCACGATCGACGGCGCGTCACGATCGACCTTGAGGCCCTCGACGCTGATCTCGCCGCGGTCGTAGCTTTCCAGCCCGTTGATGCAGCGCAGGATGGTGGATTTGCCGGAGCCGGAGGGACCGACGATGCAGACCACCTCGCCCTTCTCGACCGACGCCGTGATGCCCTTGAGCACTTCGACCTTGCCAAAGCTCTTGTGGATGTCGTTCAGCTCGATCATCGCTTGCCGGCCCGCTTCTCGAAGTGACGGACCAGCAGGATCAGCGGAATGCTCATGGTCAGATACATCAGCGCCACCAGCGTGAACACGTTGGTGTTCTTGAAGGTCGAAGACGCGATCAGCTTGCCCTGCAGGGCGAGCTCGGCCACCGTGATGGTCGAGGCTTGCGAGGAATCCTTCAGCATCATGATCATGACGTTGCCGTAGGGCGGCAGCACGATGCGCACGGCCTGCGGCAGCACCACGCGCCGCATGGTCAGCCACCAGCCCATGCCGATCGACTGCGCCGCCTCGATCTGCCCCTTGTCGATCGCCTCGATGCCGGCGCGAAAATTTTCCGCCTGGTAGGCCGAATAGGCGATGCCGAGCCCGAGGATCGCGGCCTGCAAGGCAGACAATGTGACGCCGAGGTCGGGCATCACGAAGTAGAGATAGAACAGCAGCACGATGATCGGGATGCCGCGGATCACGTTGATCAGGCTGGCGCTGAGCATCGACAACGCCTTGATGCCGGAGACCCGCATCATCGCCCAGATCAGGCCGAGCGCCGTCGAGAGCAGCAGCGAGCCGATGGTGACGACGATCGTCAGCACGACGCCGTTCATCAGGATCGGGAAAAACTCGGCGGCGTCGTGCCAGAAGCCTTTCATCGGCAAGCCTTCATCGAAGAGCCTTCTTCAATCAGCTTCTGTCGATCAGCCTTGTGCCTTCAGGCCCCATTTACCCAGGATCTTGTCGATACTGCCGTTGGCCTTGAGCTTCGCCAGCGAGGCGTTGATCTTGCCGAGCAGCGCGGTCTCGCCCTTGCGCACGCCGATGCCGACCGAGCCGACGGTGACGGGCTTGTAGCCGTCGACGAGACGCACCTCGGGGAATCCGCCCTGCTTCAGATTGTAGGCAAGGATCGGATAGTCGGCGTAGCCGGCCTTGAGGCGGCCGGTGTTCACGTCGCGCAGGATGTCGGGGATGGTGTCGTAGGCTTTCACCTCGGCGAACAGGCCGGTCTTCTTCAGCGCGTCGACGAAGGCGGTGCCGACCTGGGCGCCGACCGTCTCGCCCTTCAGATCGTCCTGCGTGGCATAGGCCTTGGTATCGCCCTTCGGCACCACCAGGCCCTCGCCATAGGTGTAGATCGGATCGGAGAAGTCGACGACCTCCTTGCGCGGCGGCGTGATGAACATTGCGGCGGCAATGATGTCGATCTTGCTCGAGGTCAGCGAGGGGATCAGGGCCGAGAACTGCATCGGCTCGATCTGCACGTTGAAGCCGGCATCCTTGCCGATTTCGGTGATGAGATCGACCATGATGCCCTGGATGGTGTTGGTCTTGGTGTCGAGGAAGGTGAAGGGAATGCCCGTCGGCGTCGAGCCGACCTTCAGCACCTGCTGCGCCGAGGCCGGCATGACAGTTGCAATCGCGAATGCCGCCATCGCGGCCTGAACAATGCGCTTCATCGCATCCCCCTTTGGGTGTGGCCGATGGCGACGCACGCACATGTCGTGATCAGACGTTGTTCTGATCAGACGTTGCGGGCCGCGCCGTTTCGGCCTATTTTCACCAATATGAAAATTTGGTCACACTTTCGCGGACGATGCAAGTGGTTTTCATGCACATGAAGGAAGCGGTTTGACGTGAGCGGTGGCAAAAGAATGCGCAAACCGGCCGCCGCAAAGCCGGCGAAACAGGTGAAAGCCAAAGCCGTGACCAAGCCGGCCGAGCCCGCGATGGACGTCGCGGTCGGCCGCCGCATCCGCGATCTCAGGCGCATCAGGCAATTCTCCCTGGAGAGCGTCGCAGCGCGCACCGAGCTGTCGATCGGCTTCCTCAGCCAGATCGAGCGCGGCCTGTCATCACCCTCGCTGCGCGTGCTGGCCACCCTCGCCGACGTGCTCGGCGTCGGCATCGCCGCCTTGTTCGGCGCAAGCCCGAACGCCGACGGCGCCTCCGACCAGGTGGTGACACGCGGGCTGCAGCGGCCGGAGTTGAAGCTCTGGCGCACCGGCGTGTCCAAACAATTGCTGAGCCCGGCGAGCGCCGACAACAAGCTCAATCTGTTCCTGGTGCATCTGGAGCCCGGCGGCTCCACCGGCGACGAGCTCTACACGCATGACGGCGAGGAGGCCGGCCTCGTGCTCGAAGGCGAGATGATGCTGACAGTGGACAATGAGACCTGGTCGCTGAAGACCGGCGACAGCTTTCGGTTCGCCAGCCGCAGGCCGCACCGGTTTTCCAATCCCGCCGAGGACGCGAAGGCCGTGGTGCTGTGGGTGAATTGCGTGACGGGGGCGGGGTAGTTTCGCCGAACGCCATCTGCTGGCATGATGTGGAGGCATTCTACGCGAAGGGCCACGTCGATGGATGACCTCATCATCGCTGCAATGCGGCGGCGGCTGAAGACAAAGGCCACCGATCTGGGCCGGCCTCCGCGCGCCGGACTGATCCCCGGCAAGGCCGGCGATATGGCCTCCGACGAACGGCATCTTCGTTTCCGGCTGCCGCCCCTCCTGAGGCGAATATATGCCGATATCGGCAACGGAGGTTTTGGCCCCGGATACGGACTCATCGGACTGACGAACGGCGCTCCCGACGATACCGGCAAGACGGCCGTTGAGATCTACGAGATGCTCCGGAGCGCCTCAGAGCTGGCTTGGCCGGATGGCCTTCTGCCGATCTGCCATTGGGGATGCGCCATCTACTCCTGTGTCGATTGCCTCGACCCGGATTTCCGGATGCGGATATTCGATCCCAACGGTCACGATGGCGATGACTGGACCGACGCATTCTTCGAGGAGTCCCTCAGCTTCGAAGACTGGATCACATCGTGGGCATCTGGCGTCAATCTATGGGATGCCATGTACGGTGATGATGGCTATATCGCCCGGATCATGTCCGCACGTCGCAAGCTGCCTTGACGCGCGGGTCGCAAACTCATCCCGTCATCAGTCGGGGCGCATAAAGCGCCCATCTCAGCAACAACCGCTCTGCCATTGCGACGGGGGTGACGGTGATGGATTTGGACGCGCGCTGCCTCCGCACTGTCATTGCGAGAAGCCCTTGCGACGAAGCAATCCAGACTGCCTCCGTGGAGGGATCCTGGATTGCTTCGCTGCGCTCGCAATGACGGACTGAGAGAGTCTACCCAAACCGGTGATTATACCGGTCCACCGTCAGCGCAGTCACGTCGATGTCCGGCTTCTTGCCCGACAGCATGTCGGCGAGCACGCGCCCCGAGCCGCAGGACATGGTCCAACCGAGTGTACCGTGGCCGGTGTTGAGGTGGAGGTTGGCGTATTGCGTCGGGCCGATCACGGGCGGACCGTCCGGCGTCATCGGGCGCAGGCCGCTCCAGAACGTCGCCTTGTCGAGATCGCCGCCGCGCGGAAACAGGTCGGTCAGCGAATGATCGAGCGTGGCGCGGCGCGCATCGTAGAGCTTGTCCGAATAGCCCGAGATTTCGGCGGTGCCGCCGACGCGGATGCGATTCCCCAAGCGCGTGATCGCGACCTTGTAGCTTTCGTCCATCACGGTGGATTCCGGCGCGCCCGAGGCGTCCTTGATCGGCACCGTGATCGAATAGCCCTTCACCGGATAGACCGGCAACGAAATGCCGAGCGGGGCTGCGAGCCGCGACGAATAGCTGCCGAGCGCGAGCACGTAAGCGTCGGCCTGCAACATCCCGGCACTGGTCGCGACACCGCTGACGCGCGCGCCCTCGGTGACGATGCGATCGATGCCGGTGTTGAACATGAAGCGCACGCCGAGCGCCTGGGCGTGCCTGGCCAGCGCCTGCGTGAACATGTGGCAGTCGCCGGTCTCGTCCTGCGGCAGACGAAGCCCGCCGACGAATTTCTCCTTCACCCCAGCGAGCGCCGGCTCGACCGCGATGCAGCCCTCGCGGCTCAGCACCTCGAAGGGCACGCCATATTGCTTGAGCACGGCGATGTCCTCGGCCGTGCCGTCGAGCTGCGCTTGGTAGCGGAACAGCTGCAGCGTGCCCTGCGAGCGCTCGTCATACTGAATGCCGATATCGCGGCGCAGATCGCGCAGGGAATCGCGGCTGTATTCCGCGATCGGGATCATCCGGCTCTTGTTGACGGCGTAACGCGCGCTGGTGCAGTTGCGCAGCATCTTCAGCAGCCAGACCCACATGACGGGATCGAGCTTCGGCCGGATCACCAGTGGGCCGTGCTTCATCAGAAGCCACTTCACCGCCTTCACCGGCACGCCGGGGCCGGCCCAGGGCGAGGAATAGCCGGGCGAGACCTCGCCGGCATTGGCGAAGGAGGTCTCCAGCGCCGGCTCGGGTTGACGGTCGACGACCGTCACCTCGTGGCCGGCACGTGCGAGGTAGTAGGCAGAGGTGACACCGATGACACCGCTGCCGAGGATCAAGACTTTCACGCTTCGTCAAACTCCCGCGGCATCACGCTCGCCGCTGCAAGGATACAACTCGCAACGGCGAGAGCAATTATCAGGCCACCCGCTTGATGGCGTCGCCGAGAATCGAGACGATGTCGTCGATGTGGCTCTTCTCGACGATCAACGGCGGCGACAGCGCGAAGGAGTCGCCGCTCATGCGGAAGTACAGCCCGCGATTGAAGCAGTCGACCATGACGTCGTAGCCACGCGCACCGACCGCACCATCGCGCGGCGACAGCTCCACCGCGCCCATCAGGCCACAATTGCGGATGTCGATGACGTTCGGCAGCCCCTTCAGCGAATGTAGCGCATCGCGCCAATATTCGGCGATCGAGGCACCGCGCGTCAGCAGGCCCTCGTCCTTGTAGATGTCGAGCGTCGCGATGCCGGCGGCGCAGGCGGTCGGGTGCGCGGAGTAAGTGTAGCCGTGGAACAGCTCCATCACATTCTCCGGACCGATCATCATGGCGTCGTGCACCTTGCGGTGCGCGAACACCGCACCGCAGGGGATGGTGCCGTTGGTGATGCCCTTGGCCGTCGTCATCAGGTCCGGCGTAACGCCGAAGAAATTGGCGGCGAACGGCGTGCCGAGGCGGCCGAAGCCGGTGATGACCTCGTCGAAGATCAGGAGGATGCCGTGCTTGTCGCAGATCTCGCGCAGGCGCTGCAGATAGCCCTTCGGCGGCGGCAGCACCGCGGTCGAGCCCGGCACCGGCTCGACGATGACGGCGGCGATGGTCTCGGCGCCATGCAAGGCGACCAGACGCTCGAGATCGTCAGCGAGCTCGGCGCCATGCTCCGGCTGATCCTTGGCGAAGGCATTACGGGTGAGATCGTGGGTGTGGCGGATGTGATCGACGCCCGGCAGCAGGGTGGCGAAGGCGCGTCGGTTCGCGACCATGCCGCCGACCGAGGTGCCGCCGAAGCCGACGCCGTGATAGCCGCGCTCACGGCCGATCAGCCGGGTGCGGCTGGCTTGGCCGTTGGCGCGGTGATAGGCCAGCGCGATCTTCAGCGCGGTGTCGACCGACTCGGAGCCGGAATTGGTGAAGAAGATACGGTCGAGGCCCTTCGGCGCGATCTCGGCCAGACGCTCGGCGAAGTCGAAGGCAAGCGGATGGCCCATCTGGAACGACGGCGCGAAGTCCAGCGTCATCAGCTGGCGCTCGACAGCGGCGGCGATCTGCTTGCGGCCGTGGCCGGCGTTGACGCACCACAGGCCGGCGGAGCCGTCGATCACCTTGCGGCCATCGACCGTGGTGTAGTGCATGCCCTCGGCCGAGGAGAACAGGCGCGGCGCCTTCTTGAACTGCCGGTTGGCCGTGAACGGCATCCAGAACGAGTCGGTCTTGATAGTGTTCGGAATCTGATGAAGGGTCACGGCCGCGCTCCTTTGCTGACCCGCTAGCAGAGGCACGGCTTGGAATGCGCAACAAGTCCTTTTCTGCTCAGCCGCAACCCATTGATTTGTCTGGGGCTGCTGGTCCATATTTGCGCGATCCGCAACACCAGCAACACGGGACTTGGGCATGAGCGTCGACATCGGTGGACGGCTGCGATTCATCCGGGCGCGCCACAAGCTGTCGCAGCGGGAACTCGCCAAGCGCGCCGGGGTCACCAATTCGACGATCTCGCTGATCGAGTCCAACCAGATGAACCCCTCCGTCGGGGCGCTCAAGCGCATCCTCGACGGCATCCCGATGGGGCTCGCCGAGTTCTTCGCGCTGGAGCCGGAGTTAAGGCGCAAGATCTTCTACCGCGCCGAGGAGTTGACCGAGGTCGGCAAGAAGCCGATCTCGTTCCGGCAGGTCGGCGACAATCTGTTCGGCCGCAGCCTGCAGATCCTGAAGGAGCGCTACGAGCCCGGCAGCGACACCGGCCGCGTCCACCTCGTCCATGAGGGCGAGGAAGGCGGCATCGTGATCTCGGGCAAGCTCGAGGTCACGGTCGAGGACGAGCGGCGCGTCCTCAATCCGGGCGACGCCTATTATTTCGAGAGCCGCCGTCCGCACCGCTTCCGCTGCGTCGGCGGCAAGCCCTGCGAAGTGATCTCGGCCTGCACGCCACCGACGTTCTGAGCGCGATCGGCCGCCCACCGCATATCCTGCGCCGACACCGATAGATTACGGAGCTTGAGCCATCTCAATTTCCGCAACGGCCAGGCGCGATATATTACGAAACGTAGCCGAGCAGCCTGGCTTAGAGGTGCTGAGGTTATGGCCCCGGACTCCTAGGCTCTCCGGGGCCGCTTCGTAGACGGAGCTCGCGCATGAAGACCACCCCAGCCAATGCCCAAGCTGAAGCCGTGCCCAGCGTACCTCTGCGTGATGCCGACAAGCTCCACTCGCGCGAGCTGCGCAAGGCGATCGCCGAATATATCGAGCTGCAGAAAGAAGCGGTGAAGGCACTTCGCAGGAAGCTGAACTGACCGGATCGGCGCGACGGCACGGCCTCGACCGCTCGGCTGCTTCCGGCGCGAGCCTCTGCCGACATCGACAATTTTTCGGGCTCGATCCGCTAGAGCGGAGATGTCTTTAGGTTGAATCGATGGCCGCGGGTCTTTCACCTCTCCCGCTTGCTGGAGAGGTCGCGCCAAAGGCGCGGGTGAGGGCTTTCTCCTCTAGGGGAGTGTCCCATTGCGGATACACCCTCTCCCCAACCCTCTCCCGCAAGCGGGAGAGGGAGCGCACCTCCGTCGTCGCGACGATCGACTTTCAACCTTTCAAGACTGCGTCAACAGTTCCTCGATCTTGATCGGAAACTTGCGGACGCGCACGCCGGTCGCGTGCCAGACCGCGTTGGCGACCGCGCCGGCGCTGCCGGTGATGCCGATTTCGCCGACGCCCTTGATGCCGAGCGCGTTGACGTGCGGGTCGTGCTCATCGACCGTGATCACGTCGAGCGGCGGCACGTCGGCATTCACGGGGACGTGGTACTCGCCGAGATTGGCGTTCATGATCCGCCCGGTCCGGCGATCGGTAATCGCCTCCTCGTGCAGCGCGAAGGACAGGCCCCAGATCATGCCGCCGAACAGCTGGCTCTGCACCATCCGCGGATTGACGATGCGCCCGGCCGCGAATGCGCCGACCATGCGGCTGACACGGACCTGGCCGAGTTCGGGATCGACCTTCACCTCCGCGAACACCGCCCCGTGCGCGTGCATCGCATATTCCTCCATCGCCGCCGGGTTCGGCGCGCCGGTGCCGCGGGCCTCGACTTCAGCGACGCCGGCGCGCGCGAGGATCTCGGCATAGCTCTCGCCGCGGCTCTCGTCGTCGCGCCGGACCAACCGGCCGCCGCGTGCGATCACGCCGGCATTGCCGGCCCCGAACAGCGGCGAGCGCTCGTCACCCGTCGCAAGCTCGGCGAGCTTCGCAATCACGGCCGCACCGGCGCTGTGGATCGCCGCACCCGCAGTTGCGGTATGCGCCGAGCCGCCGGCAATGCCGGCATCGGGCAGGTCGGACGTCCCGGCCTTGAACGCGACGCGGTCGATATCGAGCCCGAGCTCGTCGGCTGCGATCTGCGCCAGCGCGGTCCAGGCGCCCTGCCCCATATCGTGCGCGCCGATCTCCATCACGCCCGAGCCGTCGCGGCGGATCGCCGCGCGAGCTTCGGCCTGGAACATCAACGCGGGGAAGGTCGCGGTGCCCATGCCCCAGCCGACCAGAAGGCCATCATCGTCGCGCATCTGCCGCGGCTGCAGCGAACGCTTGGCCCAGCCGAAACGCGCCGCGCCCTGCTCGTAGCAGGCAAGCAGCGCCTTCGATGAGAACGGCTTGCCGCTGATCGGTTCGACCTCGGCATAGTTCTTCAGGCGAAAGGCCAGCGGATCCATGCCGCAAGCCCAGGCCATCTCGTCGATCGCGCTCTCCAGCGCGATCGAGCCGGTCGCCTCGCCGGGCGCCCGCATGAACAGCGGTGTGCCGGTGTTGACTCGCACGGCGTCATGCGAGGTGCGGATGGCCGGCGCCGCATAGAGCGTGTGCGAGGCATCGGCCGCCGGCTCGTAAAAGTCGTCGAACGTGCTCGACACCGTCCGCGCATGATGATCGAGCGCGGTCAGACGTCCCTCGCCGTCGGTGCCGAGGCGCAGGCGCTGGCGGGTCGGCGCGCGATGGCCGACCGGGCCGTACATCTGCTCACGGCGCAGCACGAGCTTGATCGGCCTGCCCACCAGCTTGGCCGCCATGATGCCGAGCACCGGCGGACCGCCCATCAGCCCCTTCGAGCCGAAGCCGCCGCCGAGGAAAGGACTGCGGATGTGGATCTTGTCGTGCGCGATGCCGAACAGCTCGGCGATGCGCGCCAGCGACAGCTTCAGGCCCTGGGTCGGCATGTCCACGGAGAGCCTGTCGCCGTCCCATTGAACCACGATCGCATGCGGCTCCATCGCGTTGTGATATTGCGGCGGCGTCTCGTAAGTCGCGTCAATCTGCTTTTCGGCCAAGGCAAGACCCGCCTCGACATCGCCGCGGTGATTTTCGGTGGGATTGCCGACGCCAACGACGGGCGGCACGAAGGTCTCGCCGGCATCGAGGCCGACCAGCGGGGGCAGCGTCTCGTAGCGCGGCGCCAGCAGCGCCTCGCCTTCCGTCGCTGCTTCCAGCGTTTCCGCGATCACGACCGCGATGGGCTGGTTGGCATAACGCACTTCGTTGCTGTGCAACGCCTCCATCCGGAACACGAACGGATTGGTCTTGATCTCCGGATCGATCGCGAGCTGCGGCTTGTGGTCCGGCGTCATGACGTCGACGACGCCGGGATGCCGCTTGGCGGCGGCGACATCGAGGAAGGTCACGCGGCCATGCGCGATGCTGGACACGGCGATCACCGCGAACAGCATACCGGGCGGATGATTGTCGGCGGCATAGGTCGCCTGCCCCGTGACCTTGAGAAAGCCGTCGCGGCGGGTCAGCGGCTGGCCGATGTTCGAGCCGTGGCGCAGATGGGCGGGTGCGCTGGTGAGATTGAGCTCAGGCATGGATGGCTCCGGAGGTCGAGGCAAAGGGAGAGGCCGGCAGCGCCGGCAGACGCGCGGGCGTGCCCGCGGCGGCAAGTCGCAGTGCGCGCACGACGATGCGGCGCGCGAGCTCGATCTTGAAGGCGTTGTCGCCGGACGGTTTTGCGTCGGCGAGCGCGCGCCAGGCGGCTTCCTGGAAGGCGTCGGTCGTCGGCGCGACACCCTTCAGCACATCCTCCGCGGCGCGGGCGCGCCAGGGCTTTGCCGCAACGCCGCCGAGCGCAAGCCGCGCCTCCGCGATCTTGCCGTTCTCGATCCGCAATGCCGCAGCCGCCGAAACGACTGCAAAGGCATAGGAGGTGCGCTCGCGGACCTTGAGATAGCGCGCATGCGCCGCAAAGCCGCGTGCCGTCGGCGGCAGCCGCACCGCGACGATGAGATCGCCGGGCTCGAGCACGGACTCGCGCTCCGGCGTGTTGCCGGGCAGGCGATGCAACGCGTCGAGCGCGATCTCGCGACGGCCGCCCTTGCCCTCGATCTCGACCACGGCATCGAGCGCGACCAGCGGCACGCAGAAATCCGAGGGGTGCGTAGCGATGCAGCTCTCGCTCCAGCCGAGCACGGCGTGGCCGCGGTTCTCGCCCTCGCGGGCGTCGCAACCGCTGCCGGCCTCGCGCTTGTTGCAACGGCTGGCAGTGTCGTAGAAATACGCGCAACGCGTCCGTTGCAGCAGATTGCCGCCAACCGTCGCGGCATTGCGCAATTGCGCGGACGCGCCGGAGAGCACCGCCTCGGCGACAGCGGGATAGGTCGTTGCAAAGGCCGGGTCATGCGCGAGATCGGCATTGCTCACCAGCGCGCCGATGCGCAAGCTACCGTCGGCGAGCGTCTCGATGGCATCGAGCCCGTCGAGATGGGTGACATCGACCAGGCGATCCGGACGGCTGATATTGCCCTTCATCAGGTCGAGCAGATTGGTGCCGGCGGCGAGATAGACGGCGCCCGGCTGGGCCGCAGCGGCGACGGCCTCGGTGACCGTGGCGGGCCTGACGTAATCGAACGGTTTCATGCCGAGCGCCTCTGGTTGGTTTCGTCCATCTGTCCTTGCGCGTCGAGCACGGCATCGACGATGCCGGCATAGGCGCCGCAGCGGCACAGATTGCCGCTCATGCATTCACGGATGCGCTCGGGGTCGTTGCCGGCCTGCGCTTCCTGGATCATGCCGATCGCACTCATGATCTGTCCGGGCGTGCAGAATCCGCATTGGAAGCCGTCATGCGCGATGAAGGCGGCCTGCACCGGATGCAGCTGGTCGCCGCGCGCGACGCCCTCGATGGTGAGGATGTCGGCGCCGTCATGGCTGATGGCGAGCGCGAGGCAGGAATTGATGCGCTTGCCGTCGACCAGAATGGTGCAGGCGCCGCACTGGCCGCGGTCGCATCCCTTCTTGGTTCCGGTGAGATGGAGGCGCTCACGCAGGAGATCGAGCAGCGTGACGCGCGGATCGTCGAGGACGAAATCGCGCCGCGCACCGTTCACGGTGAGGCTGATGGAGTGGTTCATACAAGGCTCCGATCAGATTTGGACATGAGTCATCGTGCAGCGCGCCACCGCCGTGGCCGCTGTCGATAGGCGCCGACCGGGCGGAAGCCGGCCGGCAGCCAGGCGAAGATACGGAGGCACCCTCCGCTTAACAAGGGCCGCCGAAAAATATTTGGAATTCGTCAAAAGCCCGTGCGTCGACAACGCGATGCAGCCCTGCGGGGGTCCGACAAGGGTTCAATCTAACCAATTCGTGATCTACATTGGCCGCATGGACGACCACACCGACCAGATTCGAAAGCCCCGTGCCGACGCCGTGCGCAATCGCGAGCGCGTGCTCGAGGCGGCGAAAGCGGTGTTCAGTGCCGGTGGCCCGGAGGCGAGCCTGGAGGCGGTGGCGAAACGTGCCGGCGTCGGCATCGGCACGCTCTATCGGCATTTTCCGACGCGCGAGGATCTGTTCGAGGCGGTGTACCGGCGCGAGGTCGAACAGCTCAGCGAGCTCGCCGAACATTTGCGTGCCGCCAAGGACCCGGTCGACGCGCTGCGCCGCTGGCTTCGCTCAGGCGTCGAATTCGTCGCCACCAAAAAGGGGATGGTAGCAGCCCTGGCGCTTGCGGTGCAAAGCGGGTCCGAGTTGCACGCCTTCTCGTTCGATCGCCTGACCAAGGCGACCGGCTCGCTGCTCGACCGCGCAGTTTCGGCCGGCGAGTTGCGCGCCGACATCGGTCCCGAGGACCTGCTGCGCGCGTTCTTCGGCATGTGCTACATCCACGACCAGCCGGGCTGGCAGGCGACGGCGCTGCGCCTGCTCGACGTGTTCGTCGACGGCCTGCGGGTGCAGCCAGCGGGCAAGGCCAAGACGGGTACCAGCAAGGCGCGCGCCGCCAGACCCGCGGTGAAACGCAAGCGATAGCGCCGCCGTATCTCCCTGAGGTCATGCTAGGATCAGCATCGCCGGGATTTCAACGCGGAGCCTGTCATGCGCATTGCCGCCGTGCTCGTCGCTATCAGCCTTGTCTTCAGCTCGACCGCAGCCCTCGCCGACGATGTTGCCACAGCGCAGGGCGTCATCCACGCCCAGGAGCAGGCCTTGGTCCGCGGCGATGCGGCCGCCGCCTATTCCCACGCCGCGCCGGCGATCAAGCAGATCTTCCCCGCGCCCGACATCTTCATGTCGATGGTGCAGAACGGTTACGCGCCGATCTATCGCCACAAGAGTTTTGACTTCGGCGAGAGCAAGAGCGAGGGCAGCTGGATCTCCCAGCGCGTTCATATCATCGACGCCAATGGCGAAGCGTGGGAAGCGCTCTACACGCTCGAGCAGCAGCCGGACGGCAGCTACAAGATCACCGGCTGCTCACTGCTGAAGGCGGGACAGTCGGTCTAGGTCGCAAAGCCAGGCCCGGTCTTGACCGACCCCATCCGCGAGCGGATCAAGAGCAGCACGACGATGCTGATGTTGACCGCGTTCCACGCCACGCCGTTGGTGAACGCTGCAGCATACGAGCCTGTGGCGTCGAAGATGACCCCCGACACCCAGCCACCGAAGGACATGCCGAACACCGAGGCGAAGATCACGATGCCGACGCGCGTCGCCGCCTCGCTCGCCGGCATCGCCTCGCGCACGATGATGGCATAGCTCGGCACGATGCCGCCCTGGAACAGGCCAAACATCGCGGAGATCAGATAGAGCGAGGTGAGGCTGTCGAAGAACAGATAGAAAACCAGCGCAAAGCCCTGCGCCAGCGATCCCACCAGCAGCGTGCGGATGCCGCCGATCTTGTCGGCGAGGTAGCCGGAGCCGATCCGGCTGATGATGCCGCAGCCCATCATCAAGGACAGCATTTCGGCGCCGCGCGCCACGCCATAGCCGAGATCGCCGCAATAGGCGACGATATGCACCTGCGGCATCGCCATGGCGACGCAGCAGGAGATGCTGGCGATCGAGAGCAGCACCGTCAGCGTGTTGGTCGAGAGCTTGAGATCGACCCTCGGCGGCGGCGCATTGGCATGGTCGCGGACATGGTCGTGGCCCATCTGCGCGCGCAGCACCAGCACCAGGATCGTCATCAGGCCCACGCAGACGAGGCCGATGCCGATATGGGTGTGGCGCCAGCCGATCGACTGCATGCCCCAGCTCACGATCGGAGGCCACATCGTGCCGGCGAAATAATTGCCGCTCGCGACGATGGTCACGGCGAGGCCACGATAGCGCTCGAACCAGTGCGAGGCCTCCGCCATCAGCGGCGCGAAGGTCGCCGAGGTGCCTAGCCCGATCAGGAAATACGCCGCCACGAACTGCCAGAGCTGACCAGACAGGCCCGCGAGCACGTTGGCGACGCCGAGGAAGGCGATGCTGATCGCCATCGCCGGCACGATGCCGAACCGGTCGGTGATCTTGCCGGCGATCACGCCGCCAAGCCCGAAGCCGAACATCATGAGGGTGAACGCCAGCGACACCGCGCCGCGCGTGGCGGCGAATTCGGCCTGGACCGCGGGAATCATGACCACGATCGCCCACATGCCGACGCCTCCGATCGAGCCGATCAGAAGCGCAATGACGAGCCGCACCCAGGCCTGACGGGAATCAGGGCTGAATGAGTCTGAGGTGTGTCCGGGATGATTTGGGGCGTGCACGGGCCGGACCATTGCCCGCGGATCGGAACACGGTCAAGCTTCGTGGCGTGATATTGGGCATGCGCGGTGCACTGCGGTAAGAAGATGCTTGGCGGATGCGCGTTTTGCCATTAGTTTGCAATCTGCGTGTGCAAGAGTGCCGCGCGAGGAGCCTATCGGCGGAATGCTGTTGCGATTGACGCG
>Ga0102591_1003447_pt1 | contig 14200 bp, 10 predicted proteins | sample AraplaCol_mCL_r2_2_FD_76860 | JGI IMG/M metagenome (GOLD analysis project Ga0102591, IMG submission 76860) | Arabidopsis root microbial communities from North Carolina, USA - plate scrape MF_Col_mCL_r2 (SPADES assembly) (version 2) | ecosystem: Host-associated > Plants > Roots > Endosphere... | reverse complement strand
GACGACTTCGCCTTCGACGAAGAGGTCCTGCATCAGGTAGCGATCGCGCAGGTCGTCGTTGCTGACCGCGAACATCATGTCCGGATGGGTGGCGTGGTAGGTCTTGGCGAACATCGAGTTTACTCCGGAAGTGGTGTTCTTATTCGGCGGCGAGCGCCGGGGCCGGTAGCGGCCGCGGCTGGTCGAGCTTGTAGGCCTTCTTAGGCAGATTGTACGTCAGGTCTACGATGAGCTCCTGAGCTTCCACCAAATCCATGCGGTGCTCGCTCACCATGCGCGCCAGGAAGGCGCTGTCGACGCGACGGGCGACATCGTGGCGGGCGGGGATCGACAGGAAGGCGCGGGTGTCGTCGTTGAAGCCGACGGTGTTGTAGAAGCCGGCAGTCTCGGTGACCTGCTCGCGGAAGCGCATCATGCCTTCCGGGCTGTCGTGGAACCACCAGGAGGGACCCAGCTTCAGCACCGGATAGTGGCCGGCCAGCGGGGCCAGTTCGCGGCTGTAGGTCGTCTCGTCCAGGGTGAACAGGATGATCGACAGGCGCGGGTCGTTGCCCAAGCGGGTCAGCAGCGGCTTCAGCGCATCCACATATTCGGTGCGCATCGGGATGTCGGCGCCCTTGTCGCGGCCGTGGCTGTCCAGCAGGCCGAGATTGTGGTTGCGGTGCGAGCCGGGGTGGATCTGCATCACCAGGCCGTCCTCGAGGCTCATCTTGGCCATCTCGGTCAGCATCTGGGCGCGGAACAGCTCGGCCTTCTCAGGCGTGACGTTCCCCTTCACCAGGTCGGCGAACAGAGCTTCGGTCTCGGCTTGCGACAGGTCGGCGGTGGCGGCCGTCGGGTGGCCGTGGTCGGACGAAGTGGCGCCGGCCTCGATGAAGGCCGCCCGGCGGATGCGGTGGGCTTCGAGATAGCCCTTCCAGCTGTAGACGTCCTGGCCCGAGATCTCGGCGAAGCGTTCGAAGGCGCGCGGGCTGCGCTCGTCCTCGAAGTCGATGACCGCGTCGGGGCGATAGGCGGTGATGACGTGGCCGCCCCACCCGCTCTCGCGGATCGCCTTGTGGTGCTTCAGCGGATCGTGCGGGCCTTCGGTGGTGGCCAGGGTCTCGATGTTGAAGCGGTCGAACAGGGCGCGGGGACGGAAGGCGTCGGTCGCCAGGGCCTCGTTGATGCCGTCGAAATAGGCGTCGGCGTTGTCCTCGCCGAGGAACTCGGTGAAGCCGAACACCTTGGAGAACACGTGGTTCAGCCAGATCCACGACGGCGTGCCGCGGAAGAGGTGGAAGTTCTTGGCGAACACCTTCCAGGCCGCGCGCGGATCGGTGGCCGGCACGCCGGACTTGCGGGGGACCTTCAGGTCGTCCAGCGCCACGCCCTGGCTGTAGAGCATGCGGAAGACGTAGTGGTCGGGCGCCAGCAACAGGTCGGTGGCGTCGCGGAACGGCTCGTTGGTGGCGAACCAGGCCGGGTCGGTGTGGCCGTGCGGGCTGATGATCGGCAGAGCCGCGACGGTGGAATAGAGCTCGCGGGCGATGCCGCGCACGGTCGGATCGGCCGGGAACAGACGATCGTCGTGCAAGATCAGGGGGCGGGCCATGGCGTGTCTCCTCGTCCCTTCGCCTCGAACCCTAGCGGGTCGCTTCGAGGCGCTTGGTAACCGGTGTCAGAACTTGGTGCAAGGTGCAGGGCGCGGCGCGCACCCTACACAGGTTTGGGAGCGGCGGAAGACTCGCGCACCACCAGATAGGGGATCGTGGTCGCCGGATCGCCCGGCTCCTTGCCCTCGCGGGCGATCAGCTTCTCGGCGGCCATGCGGCCGACCTGGCGCGTCGGGATGTGGACGGTGGTCAGCGGCGGCCAGACGGCCTGCGCGATCTGGAAGTCGTCGAAGCCGACAACGGTCAGGTCCTCTGGCACGGTCAATCCCGCACGGCGGGCGGCCTGCAGCACGCCAGCGGCCATTTCGTCGTTGCCGGCGAAGATGGCGGTCGGACGCGGGGTCTTGGCCAGCAGCGCCTCGCCGGCGGCCAGGCCCGATTCGAAGGTGTAGGCGCCCTGCACCACATAGTCCGGGTCGAGCTTCAGCCCCGCCGCCGCCAGGGCGTCCTCGAAGCCCCCTCGCCGCTCGTGCGACGAACGGAAGCTGGGCAGGCCGGTGATGAAGCCGATGCGCTCGTGGCCAAGGCCCACCAGGTGCTCGCCCATGGCCTGGGCGCCCAGCCGGTCGTGGCCGACGATCATGTGCTCTTCCTCGTCCAGCGGGACCGAGGCGATGCGGATGTATTCGCAGCCGATGTCGCGCAGCAGGTCGGCGACGCGTTCGTCTTCGGAAACCGACGGCGGCAGGATCACCCCGAACAGCTTCTGCCGCTCAATGAACATTCGCACGTCCTGCAGGAAGGTCGGGCTGGAGCGGTCGCAGGGGTGGACCACCAGCTCGAAGCCCGAGCCGCGCATGCCGTCCAGCAGGCCAAGCTGCATGTTGACGACGTACTGCGGGTTGGGGTTGTCGTAGATCATGCCGATCAGGAACGAGCGGCGGAACGCCAGGCCCCGGGCCTGGGGATCGGGGGCGTAGCCCCACTCGGCGATCACCGCCTCGATCCGCTGGCGGGTTTCCTCGCGGACGAACGGCGACTGGTTGATGACCCGCGAGACGGTCTTCTTGGAGACCCCGGCCAGGCGGGCGATGTCGTTGATGGTGGCGCGGCGACGACCGCTTTCCAGCGCGGCGTTCACATCCGTGTCGTCGGCGGACTTGTTTGGCGTCTTAGACGAGGTCACGGCGTTTCCATGCAGTGGTTTTCGTTTTTTGTCATACTCCAGCGTCTGGAGCGTCGCTAATCAAGCGGCAAAAAGCACGCTGGCGAAGCTCTTGACACCGGTTTCCACTCCCTTAGGACCGGATGGCAGCACAAAAAGTCGCAAAGACAAAGACCCAGATGAGCGAAACAGCCTCCCTCCCCGGCGAATCGATCCACGGCGTCGACCCGCGCGACCACGTCGCCACCGCCCTGCGCCCCCTTGGCGTCGGCGAAACCGTCGATCTGCACGGTCAGTCGATCCTGGTGCGGAGCGAGATCCCCAAGGGCCACAAGATCGCCGTCCGCCCCGCCGCGAAAGGCGAGGACGTGCTGAAGTACGGCTGGCCGATCGGCCGGGCGACCAGCGACATCGCCGTCGGCGACCACGTGCACGTCCATAACGTCGAGACCCGCCTGGAGGGCGTCGAGGGCTACGCCTATGGGCCCGCCGCCTCGGACAACACCGAAGTGGTCGGCGAGCGCAGCTTCCTCGGCTACCGCCGCAAGAACGGCCGCGTGGGCACCCGCAACGAGATCTGGGTGCTGTGCACCGTCGGCTGCGTGGCCAACACCGCCCGCCGCATCGCCGAGAAGGCCAACGCCCGCTTCGCCGGCCGCGTCGACGGGGTGTTCGCCTTCCCCCACCCGTTCGGCTGCTCGCAGCTGGGCGACGATCTCTCCCACACCCGCCAGCTGATCGCGGGCCTGGCCGCCCACCCCAACGCCGGCGGCGTGCTGATCCTAGGCCTGGGCTGCGAGAACAATCAGCTCAAGGCCCTGCTCGACAGCGCCCCGGACCTCGACCCCGCGCGCCTGCGCTCGTTCACCACCCAGTTCGTCGAGGACGAATACGAAAAGGGCCTGGAGGCCATCGAGGAACTGGTCGCCATCGCCGAGCAGGACCGCCGCGAACCCGCCCCGATCTCCGAGCTGGTGGTGGGCCTGAAGTGCGGCGGGTCGGACGGCTTCTCGGGCGTCACCGCCAATCCGCTGGTCGGCCGCATCGCCGACAAGGTGGCCGCCGCCGGCGGCACGCCTGTGCTGACCGAGATCCCAGAGGTGTTCGGGGCCGAGAACGTGCTCCTTCAGAGGGCCGCGAGCCGCGAGATCTTCGACGAGGCCGTCGCGGTGATCGACGACTTCAAGCGCTACTTCATCGACAACAACCAGCCCATCTACGAGAACCCCTCGCCCGGCAACATCGCCGGCGGCATCACCACCCTGGAGGAGAAATCCCTGGGCGCGGTGCAGAAGGGCGGCCGCGCGCCGCTGGTCGAGGTGCTGCGCTACGGCGAGCGGGTGGGCCCGCACGGGCTGACGCTGCTGGAGGCGCCGGGCAACGACGCGGTGTCGTCCACCGCCCTGACGGCGGCGGGCGCCACGGTGATCCTGTTCACCACCGGCCGCGGCACGCCGCTGGGCTTCCCCGCCCCGACCCTGAAGATCGCCTCCAACAGCGCCCTGGCGGCCCGCAAGCCGTCATGGATCGACTTCGACGCCGGGGTGGTGCTCGACGGCCAGACCATGGACCAGGCGGCGGACTCGCTGCTCGACCTGGTGGTCGCCACCGCCTCGGGCCAGGAAACCAAGGCCGAGCGCAACGGCGAGCGCGAGATCGCCATCTGGAAGTCGGGCGTGACGCTCTAGGCGCCCCGCGCCGCCAGCCCCCGCAGGGCCAGACGCGCCGCCTCGCGCAGTTCGTCCTGGCTCGCCCCGCCGCGCGCGGCCACCTTCAGGCCCGAGCGCAGGGTCAGCAGCATGCGGGCCGCCGCCTCGGCGTCGAGCCCGGCGTCGAACGCGCCGGCGGCGATCCCGCCCTGCACGCGGCCGGCGAAGGCGGCGACGACGGCGCGGGCGGCTTCGTCGTTGAGGGCGTTGACCTCCGGATCCGAGCGGCTGAACTCGACGATCGAACCGACGCCCAGGCAGCCGCTTTCCAGCTCATCGGAAGAGCCGAGCCCGACCAGCAGCGCGGCCTCAATGGCGTCGGCTGCGTCGTCAAGGGCGGCCAGCGCCCCGGTCATCTGCGCCAGAGAGCCGGCCGCATAGCGGCGCAGGGCTTCCAAGAACAGGCGGCGCTTGTCGCCGAACGCCCCGTAGAGGCTCTGGCGGCCAATGCCCATGCCCTCGATCAGGTCGCTGGTCGAGGCGGCCTCGTAGCCGTGGCGCGCGAACACCTTGATCGCACTGGCGATCGCCTCGTCCCGGTCGAATTCAGAAGGCCTGGCCATGATCGCATCCTAACGATCTTGATCGATCAGTCCAGAATTATTCTTGACTGATCGATCCCGAATACACAGTTGTTATGGACCAATCAGTCCATAACGGAACATCGCCATGACCACCGCCTCTTCCTCCCCCGCCCCCGCCCTGGTTTTCGGCGGCTCGCGCGGCATGGGCGCCGCCATCGTCCGGCGCCTCGCCGCCGAGGGTCGCCCGGTCGCCTTCACCTACGCCAGCTCGCCGGGCAGCGCCGCGGCTCTGGCCGCCTCCATCGAGGAGACCGGCGGAACGGCCCTGCCCCTCCAGGCCGACAGCGCCGACGCCGAGGCGGTGCGCGCCGCCGTCGAGGCCGCCGTCGCGCGGTTCGGAAAGCTGGGGGTGCTGGTCGTCAACGCCGGCGTGCTGATCCCCGGCGCGATCGACCAATACGCCTTCGACGATTTCGACCGCATGCTGGCGGTCAATGTGCGCGGGGTGTTCGCGGCTATCCGCCATGCCGCCCCGCACCTGCTCGACGGCGGCCGCATCGTCACGATCGGCAGCAACACGGCCGAGCGGATCGGCGCGCCCGGCTCCAGCGTCTACGCCATGACCAAGGCGGCCGTGGCCCAGCTGGTGCGCGGCGCAGCGCTCGACTTCGCCCCGCGCGGCATCACCGTCAACAACGTTCAGCCGGGTCCGGTCGAGACCGACATGACCGCCGGCCTGATGGACTACATCACGCCCCGCCTGCCGCTGGGCCGCATCGGCAAGCCCGAGGAGATCGCCGGCCTGGTCGCCTGGCTGGCCGGTCCGACCGCCGGCTACATGACCGGCGCCAGCCTGACCATCGACGGCGGCTGGACCGCCTGAAGCCCAAAGGCCCTGGCGCGACGGCGGCGCCTAGTCCGGGACCGAGAAGTTGACCGGGATGAGGATCGGCTCGTCGGTCGGGGCGCCGTCGATCGTCTCCGGGCTGAAGCGGAACAGCCGGCTCATCTTCAGCGCCGCTTCGCCGAAGCCGTATTCCAGCGGCGATTCCGACAGCAGCGTGCAGTCCTCCACCCGGCCCTTGACGATCCGGGCGCAGCTGAGCTCGGCCTTGCCGCCGACCTCCATGCGCTGGGCGCGATCGGGGTAGTAGCGGGCGGCGGAGTCGGCATCCATGCCGGCGCGGATCAGGGGCCGGTAGTCGATGACCCCCGGCCCCGGCTTGGGCAGGTCGGGCTCCGAAGCGGCGATCGAGGGCTTGCCGAACTTGCCGACCGGCACGTCCAGCAACACGGTCGCGCCGATCGTCGAGCGGCCCTCGTCGGTCCAGAGCTGGGACACGACCTTGGCGAGCCGCGCCCGTGCGTCGATCTCGGCCCCGGCGTCGCCGGCCGGCGTCAGGCTCAGAATCTCGCAGCCCTCCAGCTTTCCGCTCAGGCCGACCCGGCAGCGGGTCCGCGCCTCGCCCGCGACCGGCGGCGTTCCGTCCGGCCTCGGCGTCGGTGCCGCGTACGGCATGCTCATCCAGTAAGGCCGGCCCTCCGGGTTTCCGAAATCGATCACGACCGCCTGGGGCGTGAGCACCGGGACGGCCGGAGCCTTCTTGCGGGCGCTCGACGCGGCGGAGGCCGCCGGCGGCTCGAGCCGGAAAGCCGAAGCCAATCCCAGAGCGGCCTCGCCGAAGCCCTCGCCCTTCACCGTTTCGGCGATCACGCGGCAGTCCTGGAGCCGGCCTTCGTCGTTGGCCATGCAGCTGAGGCGGACCAGCCCCTTCACCCCGCGCTGCCGGGCCGAGGACGGATAGGCCGCCAGGACGTCAGCCTGGCTGGGCGCGGCCCGCCACGCCAGGGTGGGCTGATAGCGCGCCCCCTCGAACGGGCGGCAGCGGTAGTCGCAGGAGAAGAACACCTTCACGACGGTGGTCATGGCGACCGGAACGCCGTTCCTGCGCCCGGACTGGAAGCGATAGAGGGGCGCCACGCTCAGGGCGGCGGGGCCCAGGTCCTGCGCCACGCTGCGTTGCGACAACACCCCGCAGTCCTTGGCGCGCCCCTCCAGCGTCACCGTGCACAGCAGGTCGACACTGCCTTCGAGTCCGCTGAAGCGCGCGGCGGCCGGCCAGGCGGCGTGCAGCGCGTCCTGAGAGGGCTGCTCCACCTCCAGCGGGGCGACATATTCGGCCCCGCCCGCATGGAACACCCGCGCCTTGGGCGCGATGAACTGCACGGTGATGGTGCGCGAGCCGGTCACGGCCTGGGCTCTCGGCGCGACCTCGTAGCGCTTGACCATGGCCAGCGCGGCAGGGCCGAAGCCCTCGCCCGCAGGCGTCTCCGACGTCAGGGCGCAGCCCCAGACGCGTCGCTCGGCCGACTGGCAGGTCACGACCGCGGCGCCGTCCAGGCCCGTGGCCTTGGCGGCGGCCGGATAGACGCCCTGCACCTCGTCATAGCGATAGGTGAAGACCGGGTCGCCGGTTCCCTCCTGCGCGGCGGCGCCGCCGCCGCCCAGCCCCGCCCAAGCCAAGCCGATCCAGGCCAGGGCTGCAAAGGCGCCGGCCTTCCCGGTCGTACGATAGGTCATGATCCACCCCGAAACTCGCCTCAACCTATGGACGGCGGCGACGATTGCCAAGCCACCGCCCGGCGAGTTCGGGAAGCGGAGGAACGGGCGGCGCGACGCGCCGCCCTCCCCGCGTCAGTGCGCGGCGTCCTTGGCCTTTTCACCGGCCTTTTCCGCCTGGTCGCCGGCCTTCTCGGCGGTCTCGCCAGCGGCGGCGGCCGCGTCGCCCGCGGCCTTGGCCGTGCTGGTGTCGCCGGCGGCCGCGGCCTCGGCGCTGGCGTCGGCGGCGGTGTCGGCGGCGCTCGAGGCCTGGGCCGCGGCGTCGGCGGCCTTCTGGCTCTCGACCGAGGCCTCGGCGGCCTTTTCGGTCTTGTTCTCGCAGGCGGTGACGGTCAGGGCGACGGCGGCCAGGCCGATGAGCAGGGTATGACGCATGTGAACTCTCCCAAACGAGCTTCGCCGGTCTGTCGCCGGCTTGGCTCAACCCGCATGCGGCGGCGTTCGTTCCGCCGCCCTCCGCTCAGGCCTTCGGGCATGAAAAAGCCCGGCGGCGTCCTCTCGAACGCCGCCGGGCCGGTCTTTTCAGCGAAAGCGCGTCCTTAGAAGCGCTTCGTCACCTGCACCCCGTAGGTGCGCGGTTCGTTGACGAAGGCGGTCAGGTTGTTGAAGTCGATCGCGCCGATGACGTTGGCTTCGTCGGTCAGGTTGCGGACGTAGACCGCCGCTTCCAGGCCCTGGGCCGGGTTGCGCCAGCCGGCGCGCGCGCCGCCTTCGAAGTTGGTGTCCTGCATGAACTCGACCGACTCATAGAGGAACAGGTTGAAGTCCTTCTGCATGACCCAGTCGGTCGAGGCGAAGAGCTCGGTGCCGTTGCTGAGGCCATGCACGTAGTTCAGCGTGATGTTGGCCGTGTACTTCGGGGCCTGCGGGAACGGGTTGCCGTCGATGTTGGCGCGACGGGTCGTGCCCACCGTGACGATCGGATCGGTGACCGTGCAGTTGGCGCCGCAGAAGGCGACCAGCAGGTCCTTGTCCTTGATCTCGGTGTGATTGTAGGCGAACCCGCCGGCCAGGCTGAAGCCCGCGCCCAGATAGACGTCGCCGTCGAGCTCCAGGCCGTAGCCCTCGCCCTTGTCGGCGTTGATCAGCTGGTTGAAGTTGCCTTCGCCGCCGATGGCCGTGAACTGCGGGTCGGTGACCTCGTAGTAGTAGACCGTGGCGTTCAGGCGGGCCTTGCCCTGCCACAGGCGCGACTTCAGGCCGGCCTCGTAGGACATCACCGTCTCGGAATTGGCCGCCGTGATCAGGTCGGACGAGGTGATCCGGCCTTGCAGAGACGGACCGCGATAGCCCTTGGCCACGCGAGCGAAGGCGTTCAGGTCGCTGTTGATCTCATACAGAGCGCTAAGGTCCCAGCTGACCTGCTCATCGCCGACCGAACGGCGCACGTTCGACAGCGGCAGGGCCGTGCTGGTGCTGCCGGCCGGGATGATCCGGTCGCCGTGGAAGTCGCGGCTGTCTTCGGTGTAGCGCAGGCCGCCGGTGATCTTCAGGGCGTCGGTGACCTTGTAGTTGGCCTGGCCGAACACCGACCAGGATTCCGAACGCTGGATGATGTCGCCGATGACGATCGGGTTCAGGCCGCCGACGCCGTTGAAGGTGCCCGAGACGAGGTTGAAGCGCTCGTCCCAGAAGAAGGCGCCGACCTGCCAGCCCAGGCGGCCGTCGCCGTTCGAGGCCAGGCGCACTTCGATGGTCTTCTGATCCAGGTCGCTCGACAGGGTGCCGGTCTCGGAGTTGAACGGCGTCTTGTAGGGCGCGGTGGAGGCGGCCGAGGCGACGCCGCCGTCGATGTCGCCGTCGCCGGCCGAACGGCCCTGATAGGCGCTGACCACGCCGGTCAGGGTGACCGGGCCGAAGTCGTAGGCCGCCTGCAGGCTCTGCGAGGTGGTGTGCTGCTTCTGCGGGTTGTTGCGGCCGCCGTCGTAATAGACCGTGTCGCGGTCGAAGTTGCCGTTCAGCTCGTTGGAGCCCTTGGTCAGCACGTTGGCGCGGTTCAGCGTGCCGGTGCCGGTGTAGTTGCGCGACTGCAGGGTCAGCAGGGTCGACAGGCGGTCGGTCGGCTTCCAGGCCACGTGCACGCGGGCGGCGGTGTCGTCGAAGCGGCCCAGGTCGTCGCCGTCGCCAGCGAACGAGGGGTTGTAGGCGTTGTTGACCCAGTCGTCGCGATGGTTCCACAGGCCGGCGATGCGCACCGACAGGGTGTCGTTGACGGGGATGGTCACGCCGGTCTCGGCGCGCACGGCGCCCAGGTTGCCGTAGGCGATCGAGCCGAAGCCGCCGAACTCGCCGCCCGGCTTGACGGTGTCGATCTTGACCACGCCGGCCGGGGTGTTGCGGCCGAACAGCGTGCCTTGCGGGCCGCGCAGCACTTCCAGCTGGTCGACGTCGAACAGCGGGAAGCCCTTCAGGTAGACGTTCTCGAGCACGACGTCGTCGAGCACCACCGAGACCGGCTGCGAGGCGTTGAAGTCGAAGTCCACGTTGCCGAGGCCGCGGATGTAGAAGCGCGGGGCGTAGCGGCCGTTGGAGCTTTCAATCTGCAGGCTGGGCACGCGGGCCGAGAGCGACAGCACGTCGCCGCCGCCGGCCGACACGGCCGCCAGGGTCTTGCTGCTCATCGCGGTGACGGCGAACGGCACGTCGCGGATGTTTTCGCTGCGGCGCTGGGCGGTGACGACGATCTCCTCGGTCACCGTGGCGTCGGAGGCCGGCGCTTGAGATTGGGCCAGAGCCGGCGCGGAGATCAGCAAGGCCATGCCGCTAGCGGACAAAGCGAGCCAGTTTTGAAGATTCATACGTGCAACCCCTCATATTTTCGGGGCGCACCTACGCCATGACGTTACATCAGCGCCACAAAAAACCGGCGTGATTGCTTGAACTTTTCAAGACAACTCGATCTTCGTGCAGCGAACACCGAACTTTGAAACAGCTTTACTGCGAGAACGCCGAACACTGAACGGGAATATATGACCCGTACCTGACGCCGAAACGCAGCCTCCCAACGCCAACGTCCGGCATGTAAGAAAACAATTACCCGTACGAAATTCCGCATACGAACCATTCGCAGCGAATGCCGACGACGCGGCGGCCGTGCTCAGCCCTCGATCCAGATGTTCCTGGCTCCGACCAGCGTGACGCTCTGCATCACCCCCGGCCGGCTGCGCGTGTAGGCGCAGACTCGGAAGTCGGCGAACACGCGGGGCCGGAACAGGTCCTGCTCGTAGGGCCGCAGGCGCGCCCGCAACGACGGCGGCAGCTTGTCCAGGCCGTTGAAGTTGTCGCCCTCTTCGTCGACGACGCGCAGCATCCGCGTCGTCCCGATCGCCCAGATCCGATACGAGAACGTGCCGTTGGCCAGCGACATGCGGCCATGCACCGTCCGGCACTGACCAGGCGGGGCCGAGCGCGGAAAGACCGCCGCCTGGGCCGAAACGGCCGCGACCGCCAGCAGGACGCATCCCGCGAGGCCGACCATGATCCCGATACGCCGCCTCATTTCGCCTCCGCGATCTCGTACATCAGGTCGACATAGCTCATCGTCCCGCCGACCAGTCCCTCGACCTTGGGATTGCTGCTTTCGATCACGTAGTACTCGTTGGGCGCATGGGCGCCGCTGCCGTGGCCCAGGCCGAACTGTCCGGCCGGCAGGCTGACCGGCGGCGAGGTGAAGACCGTGCCCGGCCAGGAGCCCGCCAGGCGCGGATAGAGGGTGGCCGGCGCGCCCAGGCGCTTGTAGCTGGCCAGCTGGGCGCGGATCAGGCGGCTGTCCTCGGGCGTCTCGGTCGGGTCGTAGCCGCCGCTGACCTTGATCTCGACGTCGTTGAAGCCGCGCTTGTCGAGGTGGGCGCGGATCTTGGCCACGGCGTCGTCCATGGTCATGTCCGGCACCAGCCGCAGGTCGATCTTGGCGACGGCGCGGCCGGGCAGCACGGTCTTGCCGCCGGGGCCGGTATAGCCCGAGACCAGGCCCTCGATGTTGATGGTCGGCTGCGAGGCCAGGCGCTCCAGCGCCTTCTCCCATGGCAGGTCGTCGATCCAGCGGTCGACGCCCAGAGCCTTCTTGGCATCGGCCTCGCTTATGCGCTGGGCGGCGAGCGCGATCAGCTCCTTCTCGCGCGGCGTCAGCGGGCGGACCTTCTCGAAATAGCCGTCGACGGCGGGCGTGTTGCCGTCGGGCGTGACCAGGGTCGTCAGCGCCTGCACCAGCCGCCAGGCCGGACTGTCGACGCGGGCCTTCTCGCTGGAATGGATGTCGGTCTTGGGACCCCTGCCCCAGGTCGCGCCGCTGGCCACCAGCTCGAACTCGACGACGCCCTTGGCGCCCAGGTTGACGCTGACGCCGCCGTTGCTGGGGCTCTGCCAGCCGGCCGGAATGATCACGCCCTCGCACTTCTTCAGGGCCGCCAGCACGTTCGGCCTGGTGACGATCTGGCGGAAATGCGGGCTTCCGATCTCTTCCTCGCCCTCGCAGACCAGAACGAGGTTCACGGGCGGCTTTTTACCGGCCGCGCGGATGGCGTGCAGGGCGGCCAGGAACGCGCCTTCCGGCCCCTTCTGGTTCACCGCCCCGCGCCCGACGATCACCTTGCCGAAGCCCGGCTTGTCGACGATCCGCGCCTCCAGCGGCGGCGAGCTCCACTCGGCCGGATCGTACTGCTTGACGTCGTACATGAAGTAGATCGCCAGCCAGCGCCTGGCCCCGACGTCGAGCACGCCGAACACGCCCGGCGCGCCGTCGGTCGGGACGACCTCCACCTGCTGGAAGCCGGCGTCGCGGGCGAGGGTCGCCATGTAGTCGGCGCCCTTGTCCATGTCGCGGTTCTCGGCGGCGATCGACGGCAGGGCGATCCAGTCCCGGATGCGCTTGACCGAGGCCTCGTAGCCGGCTTCGGCAGCCTTCCGGATCGCGGCCATGTCGGCCTCGCGCGCCGAGGGCCTTGCGGCCCGCGCCAGGCCCGGCGCCAGCAGGGTGGCGGCCGCGGCGCCGGTCATCAGGGCGCGGCGGTTCTGGACGGCGAACTCAGGCATCGGATCCCCACACGAAACTCCAGGTGGAGGGATTGGAGGCCACGACTCGCGGGGCGGCAAGGGCGGGGATGCACCGACAAGATCCTCCCTCCTTGGGGGAGGTGGCCCGGAGGGCCGGAGGGGGTCGGCGCGGCCTTCGCCGCCCCTCAGTCGCTCCGCGACAGCTCCCCCAGTGGGGGAGCATCCAAAGCCCCTACGCCCCCGGGATCGCCTGGGCGAACCTGAACACCCGGTCCGGATCGACCGCCGCCTTGATCGCCTTCAGCCTGGGCAGGTTGTCGCCGTAGTAGGAGGTGGCGAAGTAGTCGGGCTTGGACGGGTCCCTCGACAGGCCGGGGTCGGCGAAGTTCTGGTAGGCGCCGCCGCCGGCGCGCGGGCGCATGGTCTTGTAGAAGGCGTCCAGCCAGGCGTGGTTGGCCTTCATCCTGGCCTCGTTGTGCGAGTCGGCCTCGCCCCAGTAGAGGCCGTTGACCATCAGCCAGCGGCTGTCGCGGTGGACGAAGGCGGTGTCGGCCTTGCCCACGGCGTTGATCTGGCCGCCGGTCTGGAAGAAGCGCAGGTCGCAATAGCCGTAGGTCCCCGGCCATTTGCGCAGATGCTCCAGGCCCGCGGCCAGGTCGTCGGCTCCGAACCTGCGGTTGGTCACGAAGGCCGAGCGCTCCTGGTAGAAGGTGGCGAAGCCGTCCTCGTGCAGGAAGTCCTGGGCCGGCCAGTAGAGCAGCTCCTCGACCCCTGCCCCGCCGGTCGGCTTGGCCAGGTCGAACACCGGCTGCAGGATCTTCATCAGCTGGTCGCGCGGCCCGACGAACTGGCCCAGCAGGCTGATCGGCACGTCGTAGCCGGCCTTGACCTGCACCGGCGTCACCGCCCCGAACGACACCCGCGAGCCCAGGGCGTTGGGCGCTTCGTCCAGCACCGCCATCAGCTTGGCCCCCAGCTCGGCCACCGAGACCTTGGGATGCGGCGCGTCGGGCGTGCGGCTCCAGCTGAGGTCGAAGACGGTGACGACCTTGCCCTTCACGTCGAAGGTCTGCAGCGAGAACGAGGTGCTGACCCCGAAATTGCCGCCGCCGCCGCCCTGGCTGGCCCAGAAGAGGTCGCGGTCCTTCGGGTCGGCCGCCTTGGACGAAAGACGACGCAGCGAGCCGTCGGCCAGCACGATCTCGCTCTCGACCAACTGGTCGCAGCCCAGGCCATGGGCGCGCATGTTGAAGCCGATGCCGCCGCCCAGCAGGAAGCCCGCCGCGCCCACCGACGGGCAGCGGCCGTGGGTGACGGCGCGGTCCTGGCTGCGCAGCAGGCGATAGAGGTCGCGGTTGCGCGCCCCCGCTCCGGCCCGGGCCACGCCCGTGGCGGCGTCATAGCTGGCCTGGCTGAGGCCGCCGGTGTCGAGCATCAGGCCCGTGGTGGTCGAATAGCCGGCGTAGGAATGGCCGCCGCCGCGCACAATCAGCGGCACGTCATTCTGGCGCGCCCAGCCGATGGCGAAGGCGACGTCGGCGGCCGAGCCGCAGCGGGCCACGCCCTGCGGCAGGGTTCCGGCGAACTCCAGATTG
>Ga0102591_1003445_pt1 | contig 14208 bp, 20 predicted proteins | sample AraplaCol_mCL_r2_2_FD_76860 | JGI IMG/M metagenome (GOLD analysis project Ga0102591, IMG submission 76860) | Arabidopsis root microbial communities from North Carolina, USA - plate scrape MF_Col_mCL_r2 (SPADES assembly) (version 2) | ecosystem: Host-associated > Plants > Roots > Endosphere... | reverse complement strand
CGGTAAAGTATCGGGCTCAGACTTGGATTCGAGACGAGGAGATCAAGATGCCGCCTTGATAGCCGTTGACGCCATACTCCTCATGTGAAGAGGATCCAACCGCTGGCCGCGACGACATCGTCGACATCGCACGATCGCTGGCAAGGGCAGGGCGGCGCTCGTGACCTGCGAGATGACGAGACCTGACGTTGGTCAGGGGCACTTCACGAGAGCTAGCTAGCGCAACAGAGGGAGCGATGAAGGGCGCGCCTCCGATGGCGTCGTCACTGTTCCTTCATGGCCACCGGAAGCAGATGGATTATCGCTCGCAGCGAGCCGTCCCATCAACGAGACAGGAAAAGCGAAATGTTGCTGTCTTCAACATTGAGCGCGTAACGCCGCCGAAAAGGCGTTGCTGTAGCCTTGGGTGGTTACAGGCGCCCATTACAATCATATCGGCGGCGACATCAGTTGTATGTTGCCTCAAGGTTTCATCCACGCTGCGTCCGGCACTTGTCAGCCCGGTCGACTTCGACTCCATGGACTTCCCTCCTTGAACGATGAGGTCAGTCCATCGCGTTCCGAAAAATCCTCTTGATATCTGTCAAAGCGCGGCCCTCACGAGGACGTCATCGGGACGTAATCGCGACCGCTGTCGATCGTTGTGGGCCGGCCATCGAGAGACAATTCGGCGATCCGTGGCTTTGATTGAGCGATAATCTTGCCCCGGCGGATGACCCAAAGCCGTGTGGGCTTGAGCCGTAATGCCTCAATCGGGTCGGCTGCCTGCAGGACAACAAAGTCCGCGTTGCAGCCTTTCATCATGCCATAACCTTCAAGACCCATCGTCTTTGCAGAGTTCAGCGTAAGGGCGTCGAAGATCTTTTTCTTGTCAGCGATGCCGGCCATCTGCGCGACATGGATCGCCATATGTCCGACTTCCAGCATGTCGCCCGAGCCCATCGAATACCAGGGATCCATCAACTGTGATTGCCACGCTGCTCCTTCTTTTCAATGGTTGGAAAAGCCGGTCCTGCTTCGCACTCCTGGAAAATGTCACCACTCTTTGGCCGCCCACCGGAAGACAGCTAAACGTGCAACTCCCACGGTAGGGTGGCCCGCGAAGGGCAATTCAGCAACGGGCGTGAAGATGCGAACGCGGTAGGTCGTGGTCGAAAATGGGGCAGTTCAAACACAGTCTTGCACGTCGCCCTTCAGCATTTGCCGCCATCACCTTCGCACCTGGACCGCTGCCCCAATCTAATCCATGCCAAATCTGCCACCTAACCATTCGCGGGTATCCGGAAAACTGCGGGACGCCTTATTTGCCACAAACCCGCGGCTCCCGCCCGCAACTCGGAGAGAGAGTTGCACGCCAAGGGCATTTCCGCCTTTCTCCTCGTCGTCGCGCTATCGTGTAAGGCAGTGTACGCGCCTGTGCGGACGACATCTGGTCATACAATTCGGTCCTGTTCGGAACATAAGGGAGATACATCCTAAGAGCTCATCTTGGGCGTACCTTTTGAAACCCCAAGACGGAGTTTTTCCAATGTCGTCCTTTTCAATTGATATGAACCGGCGCAGTTTTATGGCAGCCGCGGCCATCGCTGGCGCAGCAACAATGTTGAAACCTGCCATGTCGTTTGCTGCCGCAGGAGCACCTGATGAAATTCGTCCGTTCAAAGTAAATGTCCCCGACCGCGCGATCCAGGAACTCAAACAGCGCCTGGCGATTGCTCGGTGGCCCGCCAAAGAAAACGTTGCCGACGACTCGCAGGGCCTCCAGCTCGATCGCTTGCGCGGCCTGGTCGACTACTGGGCAAACGATTACGATTGGCGAAAGGTCGAGGCGAAGTTGAATTCGCTTCCTATGTTCATCACTGAAATCGATGGACTGGACATCCATTTCATCCATGTCCGCTCGAGGCACGAAAATGCGCTGCCGCTGATCATGACGCATGGTTGGCCAGGTTCCGTTCTCGAAATGCTTAAGGTCATCGACCCGCTGACAAATCCAACCGCGCATGGTGGAAGTGAAGCAGACGCCTTCCACTTGGTGGTGCCTTCGATTCCGGGATTCGGTTTTTCTGGGAAGCCGACGGTGAAGGGTTGGGGATCTGATCATATCGGCCGCGCATGGGCAACGCTGATGCAACGTCTAGGCTACGAGAAATATGTCTCGCAGGGTGGCGATTGCGGCTCAGTCATTTCCGAGCGTATGGCCCACCAGAACGTACCGGGCTTGCTGGGAATTCACCTCAATATGCCTGCAGTCGTTCCTAAGGAGATTGTCCGCATTCTCGCGGTTGGCGATCCGGCACCCGCGGACCTCGACGCTAAGGAGCGTGCCGCCTTCGATAAGCTCGCCGCGTTTTACAGAGACAACGCCGGCTACGCGCAGATGATGGTTACGCGTCCCCAGACGATTGGGTATTCGCTGGACGACACGCCAGTAGGCATGGCGGCTTGGATGTACGATAAATTCGTCACGTGGACCTACAGCGACAAGCAGCCTGAAAAAGTTCTGACTAAAGATGAAATGTTGGATGACATCTCTCTCTACTGGTTCACGCAGACAGGCACATCTGCCGCTCAGATCTACTGGGAAGACAAAACGAACAATTTCAATGCTCTCGACATCATCGCCTCGGTTCCAGTAGCCGTCAGCGTGTTTCCAGGCGAAATCTTCCAAGCGCCGAAGTCCTGGACCGAGCGCGCGTTTGCGAACCTGATCTACTTCAACGAAGTGAACGATGGCGGACACTTCGCTGCCTGGGAAGCTCCTGATTTATTCACCAAGGAAGTGCGTGCAGCGTTTCGCTCGCTGCGCTGAGCTCCGGCACCGCATCGCTCCATCTGAATTTCCCGATCGGGAAATTTTTCCAAACACAGATCATCGGGCGCTCATGATTTTCCCGATCGGGAAAATTTTACTCGACAGGGCGGCTGATGTGCTGTTATTTTCCCGATCGGGAAATAAAGATGGCAAAACAAGTCAGAAGTCCAGCCGATATCGGCGCCCTAGTACGCAGCGCACGCAAGGAGCAAAACTTGCGACAGGACGAGCTTGCCGGGGTCTCTGGAGTTGGCCTAAGGTTCATTGTGGACCTCGAAGCCGGCAAGCCGACAGCTCAGATAGGAAAGGTTTTGCAGGTTCTGCAAACGCTGGGTTGTTCGATTGATATTCTAGCCCCCGGTGAACGTAGAAAATGACGGTTAGGGTTCTCAATGTCTGGTGGGGTGGTCGCATTGTCGGGCAATTCACCCAAGATAAGCATGGCGATATCGGCTTCGCATACGCTGAAGCTTGGCTTGATGACGAAAAGACGCCTCCACTGTCGGCCTCACTTCCGAAGCGTCCACAACGTTTTTCTCGCCGTGAATGCCGGCCATTTTTCGGCGGCCTGCTGCCAGAAGAAAGCCAGCGTCTTGTTGCGGCGCAGGCGTTGGGTGTTTCACCTGCCAACGACTTCGCGCTTCTTGATCGCTTGGGCGGCGACGTCGCCGGCGCGCTTCAGCTTTTGCCTGAAGATCAGGAACCCATCGGGGCAGAACCGATTGCGGATCAGCAAACGGCACCTCTGGATGAGGCAGGAATCGTTCGGATATTGGACGCACTTCCGACACGGCCGCTATTGGCCGGCCAGGAAGGCTTGAGGCTATCGCTTGCGGGCGCCCAATCAAAAGTTCCAGTTGTTCTAGTCGATGGCCAAGTCGCCCTACCGCTTCCAGGCCAGGCGACTACGCACATCTTGAAACCACCAATTGCGCGCTTTCCGGGGACCAGCGAGAATGAAGCCTTCGTGATGAGGCTTGCTGCCGCAATCGGGCTCGACGTTGCTCCCGTCGAACCGAGGTCCGCGAATGGTCGCCCTTTCCTTTTGGTCGAGCGATACGATCGCTACTGCGATGCCGACGGTGTGGTTCGCCGCATCCATCAGGAAGACTTTTGCCAAGCACTCGGTGTGCCACCTGAAACTAAGTATGCAAGCGAGGGCGGGCCGACCTTTAGGGATTGTTTTGAGTTATTGCGGCGGGTATCTGAGCGGCCGGGTCCGGACATCGCAAAGCTTTTGGATGCTGCGATTTTCAATCTCATTGTCGGAAATGCGGATGCCCACGGCAAGAATTTCTCGATCCTTTATGATGATCGTGGACCGCGAATGGCTCCGCTGTACGATCTGCTATCCACGGTGGCCTATCCAGACCTTTCTCCGAAGATGGCTATGCGAATCGGCAAACGCGCAACGCTTTCGGAAATGGACGCCGCTGGTTGGCAGGCTTTCTCGAAGGAGACAGGTGTCGGCTTACTCTTAGTACGCCGTCGGGTGAAAGAACTATCAGATGCCACAGGGGGCGCGATTCCCCGATTGTCAGAAAAGATGTCTCCACTTGCCACAAATGCTGTGACGTTAGATCATGTAGCCGATTCGATCGCAGACCGTGCCAAACTCGTGGCCCTGAGCATCTAACTCAACAGCGCCAACCATCTCCGCAGACATAACCCAAATATTGAGTTGTGACCCCGGTCGCAGCGCGTGCGGCCGGCTTGCGGTGAAACCTCCTAAAACCAGGCGTAGCTGCAGAGCAGCGTCGCGCGAGGGCATTGTCAAGGTGAAAAGGGTGACGACGTCCCGAAGCTGGCCATGCTCGGAGAGGCAGCTCGCGAGCACACGGACGCGTTCCTTGTTGCCACCGACATGATTGATGCCGATCAGCGGGAGGCTACGCCGGGGATGCGCGAGCAGCCCTAGCGGACAGCGGTTCAAACGTCGGCCCCTCTTGGAGGACGTCAACGCCCGCGATAGTGTGCGAAAAAGTCTGGCTGGGGGCCGAATGGACACGCTCAACATCGCGTCGCTTGTATTCTTCATCGTGGTGTGGATTGCGATTGAGCCGCTATTGGCTCTCGGGTGGCCACGGCCCAACGATAGCTTGTCCGTAGATATGGTGCGGGTCCGAGCCGCGTGGATGCGCGAGACGCTGACCCGCGACAACAATTTCATCGGCGACGCCGCGATCCTGGGCCACACGATCAATTCCGCGTCCTTCTTCGGCTCAGCAAATCTCATCGTGATCGTCGGCCTCAGCGGCGCTTTGTTCATGGAGCCCAACTACGGAAACGGTGACGGCCTGATCGCTATGTTCGCGGCTAAGGACCCCGCGTGGCTCTTCCAAACCAAGGTTTTGCTGATCATCGCCACACTCCTCAGAGGACTATCGGATTTCATCTGGGCGGTGAGGCAGCTGAACTACTGTCTGGCCGCAATCGGCGCCAGCCCGTCGCGACAAGAAGAGCGCGACATCGCGGCCTGGACCGAGGCGCTCACGCTGGTCCTGAACCCGGCGCTCCGATCATTTAGCGTCGGCGTGAGGTCGTACTACTTCACTGTAGCGGCGGCCTTCTGGTTCCTGGGTCCGCTCCCGTTTGTCGTGGCGACGGTACTCGGCGTCGGCCTGCTGATTTGGCGTCAATCTTGGTCGGATACGGCGAAGGGGATCATGGCGATCCGCAAGCTGCTGGATTGACTTTCTGGCGGGCCATGGCCGACCGAGGGCAATAGTGGGAGAGGGGAGCGCGAACGGAGCTTCTTTTCACCCTGCGCAGCCTGTCAAGCTTTGGGTGGAGACGATGCCGATGGGTTCGACTTCAAGGGCGACCTGGAAGCGGCGGAAAGCCTTTTCCGTTTTGGTGACCAAAACGATACCAGCCCGGGGGTTAGGGCCGCTCCGATCGGCGCCACGTCGCGAACATTCCTGCTGGAGCCTTCATTCTGGACATTCATCGCCGTTTCCTCCTGCCTCACAACGTGCAGGAGGCTCGGCGGTTCACACACTGCCTATTTCCAGCGGGAGCTGGAATTTTCCGAGGCTCAGGTTCAGTTCGGCGGGGGTGAAGGCTCAAGGAACGCAGGTGGATTGCGGTCGCCATCTCGAATTCCCAAAGCTGTGTGAATCTGGCTGACTACCGCCGCGCCTTCGCCCACAGCTGCTGCCACCCGCTTGGTGGAGCCCGCTCTTACATCTCCAATGGCAAAAATGTTCGGTATGCTGGTTTCGAGGGCCAGAGCTGCGCGGCCCACCTCTTGTTCGACGAAGGGATCGAAAGCAGCTCCCGTTACGATGAATCCGGCGCGGTCCGTAGTAATGTGCGGGCATAGCCAGCTGGTGTTAGGATCAGCACCAATGAACATGAAGAGCTGGCGAACTTCGAATTCCGTCTCTCTTGCGGACTTCAAGTTTCTGATCTTCACTGCCAGAAGCGACGCATCCCCCGATAAGGAGGCTACCTCGCATCCGACGTGCATCACGACATTCGGGAGGGCGGCAATCCGCTCAATCAGGTAGGTCGACATCGTATCCGCAAGCTCCCTTCGGATCACCAGATGGAGACGGCTGACCTTGGGGGCCAAATAGGCGATTGCCTGACCAGCAGAGTTGCCCCCACCGACGACGACAATATCCCGGTTCTCACACCACTTTGCTTCGATGGGCGTTGCCCAGTACGACACGCCGGCACCCTCGAAGTCCGAGACATTCGAGATACTCGGTCTGCGATATCGTGCTCCAGATGCAACCACGACCGTTCTCGCCATTATTGCTCGCCGGTCGGTCGTGCGAAGATTGATTAGACCATCGCGCCGACTGCCGGGAACGGGCGGTGACATCTCAGAAATTCTCAAGGGCAGGGCAACTTCGGCGCCGAACTTCAGGGCCTGATTGAGTGCTCGACCGGCAAGGGCCTGGCCCGAGATGCCGGTCGGAAAGCCCAAGTAGTTTTCGATGCGGGAAGAACTACCTGCTTGTCCTCCTGCGGAACGTTCGTCCAGGACGATAACGCTCAGGCCTTCAGAGGCGGCATAGACCGCCGCAGCCAGTCCTGAGGGACCCGCCCCGACGATCGCAGTGTCGTACACCGTCTCCGGGTCCAGCTCCGGTGTAATACCCAGACAGCATGCTACCTCGGCGTCGGTGGGCTTTTTCAGGACTGTCCCGTTTGGGCAGACCATGACCGGTAGATCGCTGTCCCGGATACCCAGGCGCTCCACCAGATCGTGACCCTCGCCCTCGCTGGAGGCATCGACCACAACGTAGGGATATCCGCTCCGGGAGAGGAAGATTTGAAGGGCACGCAAATCCGAGTTTCCATCGTGTCCAATCAGCACGGTGCCGGAATTCCCGGTGTCGATGAGCGCGACGCGTCGAAGAATGTAGGCCCGCATGATGATTTCGCCGACCTCGGCCGAGCCGATGATGAGCGCCTTGACGTGCGTGGCGTCAAAGGGGATGGCAACGCAACCATGGTGGCCAGCCCGTGAAGCCGCCATAGCAGGCCGCCCCGACAATTGATTGAGTTCGCCTGAGAAGTGGCCCACCCCATGCGACACGATTGCGGTCTCCGAGTGGGAGCCAATTTTCCCGAAGACATCAAGCCGCCCGGAAAGGACCAGCCAAGCAGGGACTTCCCGGTCACCAATCGATGAGACCTGTTCTCCAGGACCAAACGTCTTTGGCTCTCCGCTGGCGAATCTTTTGGCTACTTCTATCTGCAACGGGGTCAGGACGGGAAACAGCTGGGCTTGGCGAGAGTGGACGTCCATGCACTCAACCTCCTGTCTAATAAAACTGCGGAATCGGTCCGACCTGAGGGGTCTGATCAGGAAGGTCAACCATTGTCTCATCCACGTAGCACCAACCCCAGCCTTCCGGCGGATCGTAGCCTTCGATGATGGGATGGCCCGTGCTCCGGAAATGCGCCGTCGCATGCTTGCCGATTGATTGATCGCAGCATCCAACGTGTCCGCATTCACGGCACAGTCGCAAGTGGACCCAAGCTTGTCCGATTGCCAGGCATTCTTCACACCCCATGGTCTTGGGCTTGACGGATCGAACGGAGTTCTGATGGCTGCAACGCGTCATTTGAAATCCTATCCTATCGTTGGATCTCAGTTAACATACCTGAGAACGCTACGTTGGTCAGTCATACGCAAGTGTTATGGTGACCGCTTCATTTGCCGTCCATCGAACTGAGCCGGGTTAGACTGCCTCACTCGACCGTGTGCTAGCCATTTGAAACGTAAGAATGCAGAAATTGCGAAAGACGAGCGCTTTTTGGTGAAGATTATGGGCAAACCCCCGTTGGCTGTGCGGGTAAAGCCTTGGCCACGTGATTGGCAGTTCAGCACATGGCAAACGGGGGTAAAGTCGCGACGGAGCGCGAAGCGGTGAACATATTTGCCCGCCCCTGGTTGCCTCAGCTGCCTCATTGTTGAACGCCGCCTTGACAAGCGTGTGGTTGAAACTCGCTGCCTGCGGATGGATTTTACTGTTGTTGTTTCGGCTGCCGCGTCTCGCGCGACAGCCTTCAATTAAAGTGCGCGGAGATCTTCAGCCGCTGTTTTACCCGAACGCCGATCCTGCTTCGGTTCGTAACTGACTTTTTGACCATCCTTGAGGCCTGAAAGCCCGGAACGCTCTACTGCCGAGATGTGTACGAACACATCGGGAGAGCCATTATCGGGGGCGATGAAACCATAGCCCTTTTCAGAGTTGAACCATTTTACTGTACCAGTAGCCAATGTAAGTCCTCGGTTGATTTGCGATCAGCAAAATAGTCACGAAGGCCTGTTTGGCAAGATGCACGGTTTGATTTGGGGGAGTTGACCCTCCGGAAATATCCGAGGCCATTGAACATGGACAAAACATTACGGCGCTCAACCCGATCGGGGAGCGCCCGTATGTCTGCTAGCGACAAAAACCAACTGCGTGGCAGGCCGCTTGCTCGAGTCGTCCATCTATCGACGGAATCCGAGTCGGGCAACACTAGTTACGCAGCGTAGCTATGCATTGCCCGTCGTTTTCGTCCTCGCCGCCAACCACCGTCGTCAGAAGTCAACTACGACTGACCGAGCGCTGCGGTTGGCCGGTCCGTGATACACCGCCTCTATGTTGTTCCCGTCTGGGTCAAGCAGGAAGGCGGCGTAGTATCCCGGGTGATATGATCGTTCGCCCGGTTTACCGTTGTCGGTACCGCCGTTGGCGATGCCCGCGCTGTGGAATGCGTCGACAGTGGCACGATCCTTTGCCTGAAAGGCCAAATGATGCCGCCCAGTCAGCTCCCCGAGGGCAGCGTCGCTGTCTCGGGATGAAATGAAGAGTTCGTCAGCCCAGAAATAGTCATCGGCCTCACCACCAATTGGAATTTCGAGCACCTCTAACAGTGGGAGGTAAAAGGAGCGGCTTGCCGAAAGATCGGCGACGACCAATTGGATGTGATCGATTAGTCGGCCGCGATGAAGTTGGGCAGTGTCCATTTCGACGCCTCCAATTCGGGAAGATAACGAAACGGCAGGGGGCGGTTTCAGTTCCATGTTTCGCCGTGATTTCAGTGGAAGTCGACATCCCCTTATTGTCGCTACCGTTCGAGCGAAGCGTCGCTCGATTCATAAATCCCCCAAGGGCGTGAGAGGCTTGAGTAGTTCACGGCCAAGGATGGCGCGCCGTGCTGATCAAGTTTTTCCGAAACGGCCAAGGCAGACACCTGAGTGCCTTCAGTTGCGCAAAGAGCCGTAGCGCTCTGTCTTGGCTCTAGAGGAATTGTCGGCTGTTGCTTGCGTGATTATCAAGTTGTACCCGGTTGCTTTGGAACAAACCCAACGCCAAATCCGAACACGCGGCCAATCTTTTCCAACGTTTCGAGCGTGGGGTTCGCGGCGCCGGCTTCGATCTCCGCAACTTGTCGCCTGGTAAGCGGCAGCATCTTGGCAAATTCCTCCTGCGTCATGCCGAACCCTTTGCGGATCTCCGCCACAGCACCGGGCAGCCTCAGGTCCCCAGTTCGAGCACGCTCCGCAAGTGTTCTCCGGTTTTCAAGAATCTCCTCTTTCGTCGGCTTCTTCCATCGAGCCATTTAGCGGTCCTTCGCCATCATTGCCCCCCCGCCAGACCGCTGTCCGCCATCGCTAGACAGCTGCAGCGGCAGATCGAAAGCGCCCAAACCCTCAGCAAGGCTGAGGTGATCGGCAAGCTTTCGCCTTGCGTGCCCCTGGGGCATAAGATCCAAGAGGAAGGGTGGCCAGCTGCGGCTGTATCGATTTTCGAGGTCAACGGGATAACGGACTGAAAAGGCACGATGGTCGCGGACCGCTTTGCCGGTCGCGAATTCCGCCGACGCCATCGTGACGAAATAATCGAGATCGTAATCGACGACCGACGCGCCCTGGAAGCCGGCCGCGTCGTCCTTGAATTCTAGGGTCGCGGCGTGATGCCATTCGTCATGAAGATGGTTTTGGAGCGTTAGGCGCATTAATTGACCCTTTTAATGGTTCAAATAATTCATTTTTAGAAATTATTCAACCCATCAAAGTGGGTTGAATGACTTCCGCCAGAACTGCCAGCTACCTGTGCGAGGCCGTGAAACCTTTGGAACTTAGCCAACTTACCTATTTCAAAGCGGTGGCCGAGGAACTGCACTTCGGCCGGGCGGCAGCCAGGATGTGCATTGCCCAGCCGGCGCTCAGCAATCATGTGATGTCGCTGGAAAGGGAGCTTGGCTGTCCGCTGTTCATCCGCTCGACCAGAAGGGTGGAACTGACCAGGGCGGGGGAGCCGTTCTATGATCGCTGTGTGCGGATCTTAAGCGACATCGACCTGACCACCGAACTGACGCGGGCAGCCGGCGGCAGCCGCATCCGCCAGATCAGGATCGGCAGCATCTACCCGGCCACCATGGGCATGCTGCCGACCTTCCTTGCCAAGATCGCCCGCAAGTATCCCCATGTCCGCATCTACCGCTGGCCGCGATGATATCGTCGACATCGCACGGTCGCTGGCGAGGGCAAGACGGTAAGACACCTTCCGCGACTTCGACAACTGTGTTCTTGCAGCTCTGAGCTGTCGCGGACAAATCCGATTGGTCTGTCAGGACTGGAAGGTTAGTTACAGTATCAGCGGCCGCCTTAATGTGGACTTGCTCAAAGATGAGACTGGCCGGAAGGTGCGGCCGAGGGAGTTTGACCGCACTGTGCGCGATCTCGTCGTCAATGGCTTCTGCTCCCTGACGTCTCGGAATGTGCACTGCGAAGAAAGCCTATGGCTAACCTAGGAGGGTGCAATGCAGCGAAGCGGCGAGCTCGATTTCAGAACGATGTCCAAAGCCGTTCGGGCGTGGTTTCTTTACTACGAGGAGAGCCCTGATGAGAGGGCGTCGAACGTGCTGTCCAGCGCGGCGATAGAATTTTACAACGACGGCTATCGCAATGCTGAGGACATCGCAGCGATGCTGATCGGCACCTACGTCGGACTGTATTCGACAAGAGTTAACGCTCCAACCTCGCTGGCCATCCACTAGGTAATTTGGGCACTCGAAGCCGACATCGCGCGCTTTGCCAACTTCGACCGGATTGCCTCAAGTGATTTGACGCTGAGCGAAAATTGCCGGCAGAGCATCTCCTGTGTCCTGTCGTCAGGGGGCAACTTGCCTGCCAGCGCAACAAATATCTTTCCCGTCCGCCACGCGTCGAGCGAGCTAGAATGGACTGTTTTCCGCCTTAGGCCGTCTGGCATTTCTCGGTCGATGCCTAGCCATGCACTCAGACTTGTGACGCCAGGCGTCACGGGCTGGCGCGCGGGAAGGGCGTGCTTTGCCATACGGTAGGTGCAAACTATCCGTCCTGGAAATTCGATAATCGATGGGTCACCTTCGCCGAGCATAAGCAAGTCGCCAGTCATATCGTGGGCGACAACGACCCTTCCGGCCAGCAAGTTCGCAATCTCCTCTTTGACTTCCGTGAATTTCGGAGCAGATCGCACCTGTCGGTCTCCTATCCCGTGCTTTACTCTCGCAAAATAGCTAATCGGGCGCTCGGGATTGATCAGCCAATGGTGCTCTCGCACGAACGCACCGTGACTAAACTCGCAAACGGAAATCTCTACGGGCCGCTGGTTTTTGTTACCGTCGCCTTCAATATCCAAAGCCAGGAAATCACCGTTGGCTAGCTCGGAGAGGCGAAGCATTCTATATCCTGGGAAACATTTCGAGGGCGGCCAATACTTATAGAAAAAGTCCGCGTAGACCAACTGCCCTGATAGGCGACCATGCGTCAGACAGCTCCGAGCATGTTTTTGCCGTTAGTGGAGCGAAGCTTCTAATGGCCAAGAGCATCAGCTATTTGAACCATTTCTTGTCGGGCGTTGCCATAAGCTGCCGTAAGGTCAAGATTCCACTGCGGACCTTCGACAAGTGGCGCCGGAGAAGCGTCGACAGAGCCAGCGCCTTACGGATATGACGACACCCATTACGACATATGACGCCGCCGTCACTCGCGAGCTTCCTGGCGGCGATTGCCTAATCCGCAGCCGAAGACTAGGCGGGCCTTCACGTTTCCGTGTTTTCACCATCATGTGTGTAACAAGGTCGGGCTTTCTCACGTAGTTCCGATAAGTAGTATATTCAGTGGAATATATTGCTCCAAGCAAGCGGACCTGGTGTGTCACGTTAGGTGAGGAGAAGCGAATATGTTTACCAGACGTCTGTTGTTTCTTAGTGCGGGGGTCACTGTCGTTGCATCGCGCTTTGGCTGGGATGACGGAGAAGCAGTCGCAGCGCAATCCTTCCCTGTCTCACATTCCGATGCAGAGTGGAGAAAGATTCTCACGGCCGACCAGTACTCAGTGCTGAGGCAGGAGGGGACCGAGTATCCCTTCACCAGCCCACTGTTGAACGAACACCGCAAGGGCAATTTCGCCTGTGCGGGCTGCGATCAGAACGCCTTCTCCTCGACCACGAAGTTCGAAAGCGGCACCGGCTGGCCAAGCTTCTGGGCACCGCTCAAGGGGGCGGTATCGACTAGCCAGGACAGTTCAGGGGGCAATGTGCGTAAAGAGGTTCACTGCAGCCGTTGTGCCGGCCATCTCGGCCACGTCTTCGACGACGGTCCAAAGCCGACCGGGCTGCGATACTGCATGAACGGCGTTGCCATGACTTTTCACCCGGCCTGATGCTTGCGAGATAGACTTATGCTCCTTTTCATCCTTGCCTATCTCGGCGGTGCGCTGACGGTTGTCAGTCCCTGTATATTGTCGGTATTGCGTTTCGCTTTCGCGCGCGTCGGTCAGCCCTTCCTTCGCAGCACGCTTCCAATGCTCGTTGGTATGGCAGCGACCTTTGCGGCCGTGGCAACACTTGCTGCGGTTGGTGCCGGTTGGGCGGTATAGGCCAATGAGTACGGCCGCCTTACTACCGCGGCTGAATGAATGGGGCCTGACTGGAAATTGGACCGTCGGTGCAGAGAAAGCTGGGCTGAACGATAGGAACGGCAGCCTCTATTACCGCTTCCACGCCCGAGACCTGCATCTGGTGCTCGGGGCGGGAGCGGACCGAAAGCCGGTTCGGTTCCAGGTGATGATCGACGGCAAGCGTCCGGGTGACAGCCATGGTGTCGATATCGACTCGGAAGGAAACGGTACCGTGACAGGTCAGCGGCTCCATCAACCCGTGCGCGAGGCGGGATCGGTCGCGGACCACACGTTCGAAATTCGGTTCTTGGATCCAGGTGTCCAAGCTTAGGCGTTTACATTGGCTAGAGGAGATCGCTACGATGCACATTTCTGACAAGAAAGCAGGAAGTTCTCTGCATCTAATTATTCTCGGCGCGGCGGTGTTGGCGAGTGTCGGCGCCTGTCTGGTGCTGCCAGCGTCGGCCACGGAGGAGGCAACGGTGATCCCGGCGCCGGTCGAGGACGAGCCGGTAAGCGCCGCGTCCGAAACCGCCGTTCTCGCCGCAGGCTGCTTCTGGGGCGTCCAGGGCGTTTTCCAGCACGTGGAAGGGGTCATGAGCGCGACCTCGGGCTACGCTGGTGTCCCGCAGTCCTCGGCACAGTACGAGACGGTCAGCACGGGCTCGACGGGGCATGCTGAATCCGTGGAGGTCGTCTTTGATCCTACTAAGGTCAGCTACGGCCATCTGCTACAGATCTACTTTTCGGTAGCGCACGACCCAACGCAACTCAATCGCCAGGGGCCGGATACGGGCACCCAATATCGCTCGGCGATCTTCCCGCAGACCGATGCGCAGACCAAGGTCGCCAGGGCCTACATCGATCAGTTGAATCATGCCCGCGTCTATGATGCTGCGATCGTCACCAAGATCGAGCCAGGCAAGAGCTTCTATCCGGCAGAGGCCTATCATCAGAATTTTCTGACGAACAATCCGACCTACCCGTATATCG
>Ga0102591_1003439_pt1 | contig 14235 bp, 18 predicted proteins | sample AraplaCol_mCL_r2_2_FD_76860 | JGI IMG/M metagenome (GOLD analysis project Ga0102591, IMG submission 76860) | Arabidopsis root microbial communities from North Carolina, USA - plate scrape MF_Col_mCL_r2 (SPADES assembly) (version 2) | ecosystem: Host-associated > Plants > Roots > Endosphere... | reverse complement strand
CTTCGGGCTCCAGGCCCAGACCCAGCCGGCGACGAACAGCACCAGCAGGACGGTCGTGACGATTCCCGAGACCATGTCAGCCTCCCCTCGGAGCGTGCTTGCCCAGGCCCTGCAGGTAGGCCACGACCGCATCGAGCTCGGTCTTGCCGTCCACCGCGGCCGGTGCACCGGCGATGTCGGCGTCGGTGTACGGATCGCCGATCTTGCGCAGCGCCTTCATGTGCGACTGCACCTGTTCGCCGTCGAGCTTGTTCTCGGCCAGCCACGGGAAGCCGGGCATGTTGGATTCGGGCACGACGTCGCGCGGGTTGTGCAGGTGCACGCGGTGCCAGTCGTCGGAGTAACGCCCGCCGACGCGGGCGAGGTCCGGACCGGTGCGCTTGGAGCCCCATTGGAACGGATGGTCGTAGACCGATTCGCCGGCCAGCGAATAGTGGCCGTAACGCTCGGTTTCGAAGCGCAGCGTGCGCACCATCTGCGAATGGCAGTTGTAGCAGCCTTCGCGGACGTAGATGTCGCGGCCGGCCAGTTCGAGCGCGGGGTAGGGCTTCACGCCGGGGAGCGGGGTGATCGCTTCGGCCTGGTGCATCAGCGGAACGATCTCCGCCAGGCCGCCGAAGGAGACGGCCACGGCGATCAGCACGGCCATGAGGCCGACATTGGTTTCGACTTTCTCGTGTGAATGACTCATGTCATCGGCCTCAGGCGTGCGCGCTCGCGGCGTCCGGCGGCATCACCGGAGTGGGCACCAGATCGCGCGCCTGCTGCCAGGTGCGGATCACGTTCCAGGCCATGATGAACATGCCGGCCAGGACGATCACGCCGCCGGCCAGACGGCCCAGGTAGTAGGGATACGTGGCGTTGAGCGCCTCGACGAAGCTGTAGGTGAGCGTGCCGTCGGGGTTGGTGGCGCGCCACATCAGGCCCTGCATCACGCCGGCGATCCACATCGACACGATGTAGAACACCACGCCGACCGTGTGCAGCCAGAAGTGCAGGTCGATGGCCTTCACCGAGTACATGCGTTCCTGACCCAGCAGGCGCGGCAGCATCGAATAGACCGCGCCGACGGAGATCATCGCGACCCAGCCCAGCGCGCCGGCGTGCACGTGGCCGACGGTCCAGTCGGTGTAGTGCGACAGCGAGTTGACCGTCTTGATCGACATCATCGGACCTTCGAAGGTCGCGATCATGTAGAACGACACCGCCACGATGAGGAACTTCAGGATCGGATCGGTGCGCAGCTTGTCCCACGCGCCGGAGAGCGTGAGGATGCCGTTGATCGCGCCGCCCCAGCTGGGCGCCAGCAGCACCAGCGAGAACACCATGCCCAGCGACTGCGCCCAGTCCGGCAGCGCGGTGTACTGCAGATGGTGCGGGCCGGCCCACATGTACACGGCGATCAGCGCCCAGAAGTGCACGATCGACAGGCGGTACGAATACACCGGTCGATTGGCCTGCTTCGGAACGAAGTAGTACATCATTCCGAGGAAGCCGGCGGTCAGGAAGAAACCCACCGCGTTGTGCCCGTACCACCATTGCGCCATGGCATCGACCGCGCCGGTGTAGAGCGAGTACGACTTGCCCAGGCCGACCGGCATCGCCATGTTGTTGACGATGTGCAGCAGCGCGACGGTGATGATGAAGGCGCCGTAGAACCAGTTCGCGACGTAGATGTGCTTCACGCGGCGCTTGACGATCGTGCCGAAGAACACGATCGCGTAGGACACCCAGACGATGGTGATCAGGATGTCGATCGGCCATTCGAGCTCGGCGTATTCCTTGCCTTGCGTGAGGCCCATCGGAAGCGTGATCGCCGCCGCGACGATGACCGCCTGCCAACCCCAGAAGGTGAAGGCGGCGAGCTTGTCGAACGCCAGCCGCACGTGGCAGGTGCGTTGCACCACGTGATAGCTGGTGGCGAACAGCGCGCATCCGCCGAAGGCGAAGATCACCGCGTTGGTGTGCAGCGGCCGCAATCGGCCGTAACTCAGCCAGGGGATGTCGAAGTTGAGCGCGGGCCAGTACAGCTGTGCGGCGATGAGGACGCCGACCGCCATGCCCACGATGCCCCAGACCACCGTCATCGCGGTGAACTGACGCACGATCTTGTCGTTATAGGTTTCTGGTTGGGTATGCATGGGTGGACACTCCCGAGCTGCAGGGCCGGGGTCGGCGGCATGTTAGGAACCCGTTCATGCGCCGCGCTTGATTTCGATCAAAGCGACGACTAAGCGATTCAAACGCAAACGGATGACCCCGGCGGACCGTTCGGCGGGTGCCCTGACTTCCGCGCCAGCCCTTTGTGTCAGGCGCCCACGCCGTGCGGCTGTACGACACCCGTGGCAATGCCCACGGCCACCAGGGCGATCAAGGCGATCGACAAGCCGATGCGACGGGTCAGTGCATTGACCGCGCGCTTGCTCTCGCCGCGGTCGGTGAGCATGTAAAGCAGCGCGGCGCCGAGGTTGTAGACGATCAGCGCGAGGAAGGCGACGACGACGAGAGTCTTCATGTCAGGTCCGCTGAGGAGCGTGAAGGGGAAGCCTTGGCCGCGAGCCAGCGCATTCGCGCGAGCAGCGCCACCGCCATGACGCCCAGGTAGAGCCCGTAGGCCAGCGACGTCGCGAATACCTGCTTCCACATCGGGCCGAAGCCGGCGTCGGCGTGCGCCATGCCCCAGTACATGCCGGCGAAGGCGGCGGCAGTAGCGGTGGTCAATGCGATCGAATCGAAGGCGATCCGGCCCGGCCCACGCGGCTGCCGCGGGTATCGCCAGAACAGCACCGACAGCACCGCGAACCACGGCGCGAACAGGATCATGGCGAGGTTGAGCTGGACGCCGGTGGACACGATGGACTGGGCCGCTTGGATGGGTGCGCGCAGTCTAGGGCGACCGTATCAGTTCAAGTAGAATCAGAAATGCGACGCAAAAACCGTATCAGTTGCCCGAGAACGCCCCCGGTGAAGCGCTACGAGGCCCTGGCCGACGATCTGGCCCGTTCCATCCAGTCCGGCGCGTTCCGCCCGGGCGAACGGCTGCCATCGGTGCGCCAGACGACCGCCGCCCGCCGCATCAGCCCATCCACCGTCTTCCAGGCCTATTACTTGTTGGAGGCGCGGGGGCTGATCGAATCGCGCGCGCGGTCGGGCTACTACGTCGCCGCGCGGCCGCCGCGATTGCCGCCGGAACCCGAGTCGCCCTCGCGCCCAGACGGCGGCTCCCGGCCCGTCGATGTCAGCGAACTGGTGTTCGAGGTCCTGCAATCGGCGATGCAGCGCGACCTGGTGCCGTTCGGCTCCGCCTTTCCGAGCCCGCTGCTGTTCCCCCTGCCGAAGCTGGGCCGCGCGATCGCCGCCGCCGCGCAGGATCTCGATCCGTGGAGCACCGTCGACGACCTCACGCCTGGCCAGGCCGAACTTCGCCGGCAGATCGGCCTGCGATACCTCATCGATGGCATCGACGTTCCGGCGGACGAAATCATCGTCACCAACGGCGCGCTGGAAGCATTGAATCTCGGCATCGCGGCGGTGACGAAACCGGGCGACGCGGTGCTGGTGGAGTCGCCGTGCTTCTACGCGGTGCTGCAATCGCTCGAGCGCAACGGCCTGCGCGCGGTGGAAGTGCCGACGCATCCGCGCGACGGCGTGGACCTGGACGCGCTCGAACAGGCGATCGTGCGCCATGCGCCGCGCGCATGCTGGCTGATGCCGACGTTCCACAATCCATTGGGCGCGACCATGCCCGAAGACGCGAAGCGCGATCTCGTGTCGCTGCTCGCCAGGCACGAAATCCCGCTCATCGAGGACGACGTCTACGCCGAACTGCATTACGGCGCGCGTCGGCCGCTGCCGGCGAAGGCATTCGATCGCGACGGTGGCGTCATCCATTGTTCGTCCTTCTCCAAATGCCTCGCGCCGGGCTATCGCATCGGCTGGGTCGCGGCCGGACGATTCCGCGACACCATCGCGCGCAACAAGCTCACCACCACGCTCAACACCAACGTGCCGGCCCAACGCGCGATCGGTCGCTACCTGCAAGGTGGCGGCTACGATCGCCATCTGCGTCGGCTGCGCGCGACACTCGCCGAGCAGCAGGCGAAGTACATCGCCGCCGTCGCGACGTTCTTTCCCGAAGACACGAAAGTCACACGCGCGGCCGGCGGCTATTTCGCCTGGATCGAACTGCCTGAAGGTCGCGATGCGCTCTCGCTGCATCGGCGCGCATTGCAGGCAGGCATCAGCATTGCGCCGGGGCCGATCTTCTCCGCAAGCCGCGGCTTCGGCCGCTGTCTGCGCCTGAACTACGGACATCCCTTCGACGCGCACACCGAAGCAGCGCTGCGTACGTTGGGCGCCATGGCGGTCTAGACCGTGCGCGAGTACCGCGCCGGCGCGGCCTGAGGTTGGCGCAGGTAGCCGTCGAAGCACATCGCGATCACCCGCAACAGCAGGTGGCCCGCGCGCGTGGCGACGATGCGTTCGGGTTCGATCCAGACCAGGCCGTCGTCCTGCAACGGCTGCAGGCGATGCAACGCATCAGCGAAGTAATGTTCGAAGTCGATGCCGTGCACGCGTTCGATCGCGCCGATCGACACTTCGCCCTGGCACATCAGGCGCTGGATCACGTCCGCGCGCAGCTGGTCGTCCTCGGTCAGTCGCAAACCGCGCCAGACGGGAAGGCGCGGCACGTCGATGGCCTCTTCCCATGCATGCAGTTCGCGTGGGTTCTGGCTGTAGCTGTCGCCGATCCGGCTGATCGCGCTCACGCCGAAGCCGATGAGGTCGCAATCGGCATGCGTGGTGTAGCCCATGAAGTTGCGATGCAGTCCGCCGCGCGCCTGCGCAAGGGCGAGCTCATCGTCGGGCAGCGCGAAATGGTCCATGCCGATGTAGACATAGCCGGCGGCGGTGAGCCGCTCGATCGCCAATCGCAGCAGGTCCAGCTTGAGTTCCCCGGAAGGCAGGTCTTCAGCACGGATCTGCCGCTGCGGCTTGAACATCTCCGGCAGGTGCGCATAGCTGTACACGGCCAGGCGATGCGGACGTGCGCCGATCACGGTATCGAGCGTGCGCGAGAAGCCGTCGAGCGTCTGCAACGGCAGGCCGTAGATCAGGTCGACATTCACCGAGCGCATGCCATGCGTGCGGCACGCGTCGATGATCGCCAGCGTGGCGGCGACATCCTGTTCGCGATTCACCGCGCGCTGCACGTCGGGATCGAAATCCTGCACGCCCAGGCTCGCGCGGTTGAAGCCGGCGTCGGCCAGTTCGGCGATGTCGTCGGGCGTCAGCTCGCGCGGGTCCAGCTCGATCGAGATGTCGCGCTGGCTGTCGGCGCTGAAGCGGAAGTGGTCGCGCAGACCCTGCACTGTCGCGCGCAGCTGCGAAGGCGTGAAGAAGTTCGGCGTACCGCCGCCGAAATGCAGCTGCACGACCTCGCGATCCGGATCGAACAGGCCCGCCATCATTCCGATCTCGCGCGCCAGACGCGTGCGGTAGGGCTCGCTGCGGCTTCGGTCGCGCGTGATCACGCGATTGCAGCCGCAGTAGAAGCAAGGATTCGTGCAGAACGGCACGTGCACGTATAGCGACAGGCGGCTCGGGATCGGATCGCCGTTGCTGGTCTGCGCCGCTTCCCGAAGCTGATCGGCCCCGAAGTCGCAACTGAACTGGGGCGCGGTGGGATAGGAGGTGTAACGCGGGCCCGGCCGGTCGTAGCGGCGCAGAAGCTCGGTGGGGAAGAATGGCGCGATCGGCATGCGCGGGAGCCTATCGGCGGTTGCGACCCCCGTTTTGACCTCGATCAAGTCGTGGTCCGATGCCGCCTGCAGGCGCGTGAAGGCGCGCCAGCGGCCGACGAGCGGCCACGGGCCATTGCGCCGGCGTTGCGCGCCGATGCCTAGAATCCGCGGAATGGCCTTCTCCCGCGCCACCTCCGTCGTGCTCTTCGCACTGGTGTTGTCGATCGTCGGTACTGCGCACGCGCGCACCGTGTATCGCTGCGTGCGCGACGGAACGGTCAGCCTTTCGACCGCGCCCGAGCCGGGTTCGCGCTGCAAGGCGAAGCAGATCGACGACAACGCAGCGAGGGTGGCCAACCTGTTCGGCACCGGCGAAGCAGTGAGCGGTGTGTTGTACGAGCGCATGCAGGACGGCAAGACGGTCTACGGCACGCGCAAATTGCCTGGCGCGGTGAAGGTCCTCTCGTTCACCGTACCGGCGCCGGCCGGAGAACCGGCACACGTCGGCCTCGGCCGGGTGAGCCCGCCTCGGCTGGATCGCTACCCGAAGCAGTTCCGCGCCGCGGCGAAGGCGACTGGCGTCGACGAGGCATGGTTGCGCGCCATCGCGCACGCGGAGAGCGACTACGATGCCGCAGCCGTGTCGCCGAAGGGCGCGCAGGGCGTGATGCAGTTGATGCCCGACACCAGTCGCGATTACGGCGTCGTCGACCCGTTCTCGCAGGATGAGTCGATCATGGCAGGCGCGCGCCATATGCGCGTGCTGATGCGTCGCTATCGCAACGACATGACGCTGGTCGCTGCGGCGTACAACGCGGGCATCGGCACGGTGACGCGTTACGGCGGCGTGCCGCCGTACGCGGAAACGCAGGCGTATGTCGCCAAGGTGCAGGCGTTGTACGGAAGCTATCGCGCGGCGCTGGCGAAGCCGTCGGCGAAACTGCGCGCGCTGTCTTCGCCGTAAGTCCTGTTGCGAAGCCCGCTACGCCATCGCCTTGCTGGCTTCGTATGGAAGGTGCGTCCCGCCTGCGGCGGTGATGATGCCTTCGGTGCGGTCGAGGAAATCCTTGTCGCCATCGAGCACGACCAGGATGCGACCGGCCTGGATCTCGTCATCGAACTTGCGGCGGATCGGATCGGGCAACGACGATCCGACCAGCGCCGATGCCCACGATCCCACCAGCGCTCCGGCGACGGCTGCTGCGGCTGCGCCGGCAAGCGTCAATCCGATCGGTGTGATGACGATGGCCGCAAGGCCTGCAAGCAATCCCGCGGCACCGCCATAACCGGCGCCGCGCAGGGCTGCGGGAATCAAATCGGTGTCGGCTTCCTTGTACTCGTTCGGGATCTCTTCCAGTTCGATGTCCGAGCGCGCGACGAGCAGGATGTCGTGTTCGTTCACGCCGACACCTCGTGCGGCATTCATCACGGCTTGCGCGGTGTCGAGATCGGGCGTGCTGAATACATGGCGGACTTTCATTCCCGTTCTCCGTCTTCCATGGCGCCGGCACGCGGCGTCGATGGCCGCAGCTTTGCCGCGCTGCAGTTACAGCAACGTGATGAACGCGGGCGTTGCGCACGCGGTGATAAGGTGCGCGCACCTTCCAGTACAGGATGTCCACCATGCGTCGATCCATGCGGTTTCCACTTCTTGCGTGCGTTATCGCCACGTGCACGCTGGCGGCCTGCCAGGCGCCAACGCCTTCCGCACCCGAGCAGGCGAAAGCGCCCGCCGCCGACACGCCGCAGGTCACCGCCGACACATCGCAGCAGCCCGCGCGCACGACCGATCAGCCCGCTCCGGTCGAAGCCGCGTCGCCGCGCGCACCCGACGTGACGCCGGCGGCCTTCGTCGACAAGGTGTGGCGCGTGAAGTCCTCCGGCGCGGTCGAGGCCGACACGGTGTATGCGTTCCTGTCCGACGGCACGCTCGTCATCGATTCGCCCAACGGCACACCGATGCACGGCCAGTGGCGTTTCGAAGGCGGCAAGCTGACGATGATCGAGGAGGGGCAGTCGTACCCCACCGACATTCTTCGCGTGGATGCCAGTGAACTGCATCTGCGCAGCCATAACCCGGGCGAGCCGGTGGACATCGAGTTGACGCTCGCACCAGACGCGCCCCTGCCGAAGGCGAAGTGACGATGCTGCCCGCGATCGACGTGCAATGCCCGTACTGCGGCGAACCGCTGACGCTGTTCGTCGACGATTCCGCAGGCGCGCAGTCGTACGTCGAGGACTGCCACGTGTGCTGCCGTCCGATGGTGGTGCGCGTGCGCGTCGATGAGGATGGCAAGCTGGACGTCGATGTCGCTCGCGAGGACGAGGGTTGAGGGACGCGGTCAACGCGCTTTCGACAGGCGCGTTGACCGGTATCGCCGTGAAGGTTGTGTTCGGTTCAGTCGCGTGATGTTCGCCGCGACGGCGAGAACTTCGGCGCAGGTCACATTCGCGGGCGTCGAACGTCACCGATCGAGGTGCTCCCTAGCTGCCGGGCGCGGCGTAATGGTTAAAGCAACGTTGCTTTAACGCCCGGGGACGCGGGTGCGTTCATGGCGGGAACGGCAAGGTCGAACCGTGCAGCACGCCTTGGGCAAGCACGCGCAGAACTTCCTTCACTCCAGGAGACACCCGAATGACCATCAAGAACCGCAAGCCGCTGGTCGCCGCCGCCGCACTGGTCGCCATCCTTTCCGCGCCGCTGGCTTTCGCACAGACCGCCACGCCGGAAGCGCAGGATCCGGCCGCTGCCTCCGCCGCGACGCCGGCTTCGGGCGCGCCGGCGAAGAAGAGCTGGTCGGACGTCGATACCGACAAGAACGGCTCGCTCAGCAAGTCGGAAGCGTCCAGCGTGCCGGCACTGAGCCAGGTGTTCGAACAGGCCGACTCCGATGCCAACGGCGCACTGACGGCCGACGAGTACAAGGCCTATGTCGCCAAGGCGCAGAGTGGCGCGACCGGCAAGGCCGGCGGGAAGTAACCGATTCGCGAATCGATCCAGTCCAACTTGCGCATTGTTGGACTCCTGCAAGGGCGACTTCGGCCGCCCTTGCTCTTTGCGCCCGTGGCGAAGCCAGCAGCCTCGGGGGCCGCGTCGAATACACTAAGCGCATGAGCACCATCCAGCTGATCGGCTTCGACGCCGACGACACTCTCTGGCGCAGCCAGGACTACTTCGACGAAGCGCAGCTCGAGTTCGAGCGGATCATCGGCACCTATGTCGACCTGCGCGACGCCCGGGTGCTGGAGCGCCTGTACGAAGTCGAGAAGCGCAACATCGCGCTGTTCGGCTACGGCGTTAAGGGCATGGTGCTGTCGATGATCGAGGCGGCGGTGGACATCACCGCGCAGCGCATCGAAGCGCGCGACGTCCATCGCATCGTCGAACTCGGCAAGTCGTTGCTGCGCCATCCGGTCGAACTTCTGCCCGGCATTCGTGAAGCCGTGGAATCCATCGCCGCCGATTTCGACGTGGTGCTGATCACCAAGGGCGACCTGTTCCACCAGGAAGCGAAGGTGCGTCAGTGCGGTTTCGCCGATCTGTTCCGGCGCATCGAGATCGTGAGCGAGAAGGACACGGCGACTTACGCGCGACTGCTGGAGGAATTCCAGCTGCCGGCGGAGCGGTTCGTCATGGTCGGCAATTCGCTGCGCTCGGACATCGCGCCGGTGCTGGACCTGGGTGGGTGGGGCATCCACGTGCCGTACCACACGACCTGGGGCCACGAGAACGAGGCAGACGTGGCCGACGACGCGCCGCGCCTGCGCCGGATCGGCAGCGCGCACGAACTGCCGGCCGCGGTGCGGGACCTCGCCGCAACCGCCGGCTGAACACGATCCCCAACGGCGGCTGAGCGCCGCGGATGGACCCCATCCGGGTTAGAAATGCGTTCACCGGGGTAGTCGCATCTTGGCTGCAGGGCCCGCAGGGTGCGGGCAACCAGGAGCGCAGACATGTCCACAGTACTGACCCGATGGGTCGCCCCGGTGGTGCTGGCCGCAGGTCTGGGTGTGGTCGCGGCTGCCGCGCCCGCGCCGGCCCGCGCCGATGACCTGGCGCGCGTGATCGTCGACGTCGCCGACGTCATCTACCACTCCGGCAATCCGTACTACCGCTACGACCGCGGTTATCGCGACCGCCTGATCGTCGTCCATGACTACCGCGGACGTCCGACCTACTACCGCAACGTCTACCGTACCGCGTACCGCGCCGGCCCGCCGTATGGCAACGCCTACGGCTACTGGAACAACCCGCCGCGCGGCAAATGCAACAAGCATGGCAAGTGCACGACGCATTACTACGACGCGCGCCATGACCATCGCTACGAGCGTGATTACTACCGCAACGGCTACTCCAGCCGCGGTTACTACGACACTCGTTACTACGACAACCGGCGTCAGGACGATCGCCGCTATGATCGTCGCGATCGCCATGACGACGACCGCCGCTGGCGCGACGACGACTGATGGCCTTGGAACGCAACGGGATGCCGGTATGGCATCCCTTCGACGACGAAAGGAGCTGGACGATGGCGATGACGTGGAGGGCGCGGCTGGGCGCGGTACTCGTGGCCGCCGCGGCGACGCTGGGCTGGGGCTCGGCGTCGGCGCAGGACTACACGTTCGGCTGGAATCCGCGTTCGGGCGACGTGTGGGTCGACACCTGGCTCGCCGACATGAATCGCTACGGTGCGCGCTATCGCGACCCGTTCGTCGACGAGATGGTGCGTTACTACGGCGCGCCGCGCGATCTGGTCAATGAGCTGCTCGGCGAGCGTCGCTGGGCGCCGGGCGATGTGTATTTCGCGTGCTCCGTCGCGTCCGCGCTCGGTCGTCCCTGCCGATATGTCGCCGATATGTGGGAGCGCGACCACGGGCTGGGCTGGGGCGAAGTCGCGAAGAACCTCGGCATCAAGCCGGGTTCGGCCGAGTTCCATCGCCTGAAGAAGGGCTTCGTCCCCAGTTACGACCGCTGGGGGCGGAGCATCACGATCGATGCGGACCTTGCGCGCGATTACCCGGGACGGCCGCGCGAAAGCGCCAAGGCGAAGCCGAAACACGAGCCCGTATCGTCCAGCAAGACGAATGCGGGTGGCGAAAAGGCCAAGTCGCCGAAAGGCAAGGCCGACGGCAAGCAGAAGGGCCAGAACAAGAATTAGCGTTCGGCCGATGCGTTGCATCGTTCCACTCCATGCGGCGGCTTCGGCCGCCGCATGCGTTCATGGCGGCACCGCCCCTATCATGGCCACATGAACATCGCGTCCGTCCGCATCGTCGACTACGCGCCGCGCTGGCGCGACGACTTCGCCCGCCTCAACATCGAATGGCTCGAACGATGGTTCGCCGTGGAGCCCATCGATCGCGAAGTGCTGGGCGATCCAGAAACCCACATCCTCCAGCCCGGCGGCCGCGTGCTGTTCGCCATCGACGGGCGCGACCGTGCGATCGGCACCGTAGCGCTGAAGCGCGAATCCGAAGGTGTCTACGAACTGACCAAGATGGCCGTGGCGCCCGAAGCCCGCGGAACCGGCGTCGGTCGCGCGCTGATGCAGGGCGTGCTCGATGCATTCCGCGAGCTGGACGGCCGCGAACTGTTCCTGGAATCCAGCAGCAAACTGGGCCCCGCGCTCGCGCTGTACGAAAGGGTCGGCTTCCGTCATCACCCCGCACCGCGCCCCGGCTCGCATTACGTCCGGGCGGACGTGTACATGGTGTGGGAGCCTGAAATCGCCGGGTGACTCGCGCGGGGGGCGCCGGCAATCGCCCGTGAAATAGGCGAAAATTGGCCCGATGAACCTTTCCCCCACGCATCGGCCCGCGCCGGCATCGATCCCGCCCGACGCGCTGCGCCTCTCCGTCGCCCCCATGATGGACTGGACCGACACGCACTGCCGTGTCTTCCACCGTCTGCTGGCACCGCACGCGCGGCTGTACACGGAGATGGTGCATGCGAATGCCGTGATCCATGGCGATCGCGCGCGATTGCTGGCGATGGATCCGGTGGAGCATCCGGTGGCGTTGCAGCTTGGCGGCAGCGAGCCGGAACTGCTTGGCGCAGCTGCGAAGATCGGCGCCGAAACTGGTTTCGACGAGATCAACCTCAATTGCGGCTGTCCGTCCGATCGCGTGCAGGCGGGACGATTCGGCGCGTGCCTGATGCGCGAGCCGCAGCTGGTGGCGCAGAGCGTCGCGGCGATGGTCGACAGCTGCGACGTGCCGGTGACAGTGAAATGCCGCCTCGGCGTGGACGATGACCACGATTACGACCGCTTCCTCGCCTTCATCGACACCGTTGCTGCCGCAGGTTGCGGCATGTTCGTGATCCACGCGCGAAACGCATGGCTGCAGGGCCTTTCTCCGAAAGAGAATCGCGAAGTTCCGCCGCTGCGTTACGACTGGGCGTATCGCCTCAAGCGCGAGCGGCCCCAGCTGCAGATTGTTGTCAACGGCGGCATCGCGACACAGGACGAAGCGACGGCGCATCTGGCGCATACCGACGGTGCGATGCTCGGACGTGCGGCGTATCACGATCCATACCTGTTGCATCGCCTCGACGTCGCGTGGTTTGGCGGCGAGTTGCGCAGTCGCGGCGAACTGCTGCGTTCGCTGCGCCCGTACATCGAAGACCAGCTTGCGCGCGGCGTATACCTGAAGCACATCACGCGGCACCTGCTTGGCCTGTTCGCCGGTGAACGCGGCGGGCGTGCATTCCGCCAGGTACTCAGCGAAGGCGCGCACAAGCCGGGCGCGGACTGGTCGCTGATCGAGCAGGCCATCGGGATCACCGAATCCCTCGCCGGCGAACGGGTGGACGCCGCATGATCACGCGCGACGCCACCGCGTTCTTCGCCCACGCGCGGACGCTTGCACACGACTTCGGTCCGGCGACGGCGCAGGCTGCGTTCCTCGTCGCGCCGGAAGGTTTCTGCCTGGCCGAGCAGTCGGCGCAGGACAACCTCTACATGGCGCAGGCGTCGTGCTTCGATGCCGATTGCGCGCTGACGCAGCATCGTGCGCTGCATCGCGCGATGTCGCAGGTGCTGCCGACGATCTGCTTCGCCGGCGACGTCGATACGCCCGACGCGGTGTTCCCGAACAACGTCTTCGCGACCGCTTCCGGGCGCTACGTCGTGGGACGCATGCGGCATCCCGTTCGCCAGCGTGAAGCCGAGCGTGCCGACATCCGCGGCTTCCTCGGCGGCGTGATGGACTACGCGGAGATCGACCTGTCCACGCAACCTCATGCGTGTGAGCTGACGGGTTCGCTGGTGATCGATCGCGCGCGCGGCCTTGGCTTGTGCGGTCTGTCGGAACGGTGCGACGAGGAGGGCGCGCGGCTCATGCACGAGGCGCTCGGGCTCCGGGCGACGCTGATGTTCGATCTGGCGCCGGGCGAGTACCACGCCAACGTCGTGCTGGCCGTGCTGGCGGGGCGCGCGGCGATCGTCAGTCCTCGCGGTTTCGCCGACCCGGCGGTGCCCCGGGCGATTGCCGACTTCTACGCGCCCAATGCCGTCGTGCTGTCCGAAGCCGAGCACACCACCTTCGCCGGCAATGCGATTGCGCTGTCCAGCGACACTGTCTGGATGAGCGCCCGTGCCGCCGACTCGCTTGACCCGAGGAACCGCCAACTGCTCACCGCGTCGGGGTTCCAGGTGCGGGCGGTGGAGCTGGATGCCATCGAAGCCGGCGGCGGTTCGCTGCGGTGCTGCATCGCCGAGATCTTCTAGCCAGTGGTCGGAATAGGCCCGATTGATGCCAAGGTCTGAATGCCGGCCGTTTGCAAGCGGAAAAGTTCAGACCGGATTCACCGCTTCGTTTCGAGAATGCACACTGTCGCACGGTCGTGCGATATTGCCCCGTTCGCGTGCCCCGTCTCGATGAAGATGCCGTCTCTCCGCTCTGTATCGCTCTTCCTGCTCGCCGCGCTGCTTGCGTCGGCCGGGGGCGCGTGGGCGCAGGATCGCGGCGGTCCTCCGGAACGTGGCGACCGGGGCGACCGTGGACACGGTCGCGGCAATGATCGCCAGGGCTTGTCCGACTCGGTTCGCCGGGTCGAACGCCGCACCGGCGGGCAGGTGCTGAGCGCCGAACGGGTTCCTTACGACGGCCGCGACGTCAACCGCGTGAAGGTGGTCGATTCCAGCGGTCGAGTCCGCATCTACATGGACGACCCGCAGGTGCGCGAGCGCCAGCAGCAGGAAGACCGTACACGCCGCGACGACGACTGACCCGCCACGCTCTCGGAGGCCCTCCGGGTAGTGGCCTAGACAGAACGACAGACATTGGAGTCCACATGCGAATTCTGCTGGTCGAAGACGAAGCTCCGCTGCGCGAAACCCTCGCCGCCCGTTTGAAGCGGGAAGGGTTTGCGGTGGATGCCGCCCAGGACGGCGAAGAAGGCCTCTACATGGGCCGTGAAGTCCCGTTCGACCTGGGCATCATCGACCTGGGCCTGCCGAAGATGTCGGGCATGGAGCTGATCAAGGCC
>Ga0102591_1002612_pt1 | contig 14251 bp, 17 predicted proteins | sample AraplaCol_mCL_r2_2_FD_76860 | JGI IMG/M metagenome (GOLD analysis project Ga0102591, IMG submission 76860) | Arabidopsis root microbial communities from North Carolina, USA - plate scrape MF_Col_mCL_r2 (SPADES assembly) (version 2) | ecosystem: Host-associated > Plants > Roots > Endosphere... | reverse complement strand
AAGAAGGGCGACAGGCCGCTGGCACGGTTCAGCACCTGGCGCGCTGCATCGCCCAGCAGGATGGCGGGAAAAGAAGCGCCTGCCTGCGCAGGCAAGGTCTGGTCGGCTTCCGCTATATGGCGAATGGCGCCGCTCTCCGCGAGGAAGGTGAGAAAGCGTTTGCGTGCGGACAGATTGGGCGACTTTGCAGGCAGCACCAACACGTCCAGCGGCGCGTCTTCATACACCGGCATGTCCGGTGACATGGCCGGAAATGCGAAGAAGCCCATATCGTCGGCGATCGCTTGCGGGAACTTGGCCGCGACAAAACTCCCCATCAGCATCATGCCCACGTGATTGCGGTAAAGGTAGGGCAGGACCCGTTCGTGTTCCTGGTCCATTGTGGTCGCCAGGAAGTAACCCTTGCTCAACAATGATCCCCAGGCGTCGAACACGCGCCGCACCCGGGCGTCTGTAAAGGGCACCTCGCCGCGCAGCACCTTGCGATGGAATTCAAGCCCATTGAGCCGGAGGTCAAAATAGTCGAACCATCCTGCAGCGGGCCAGTTTGCCGCCGCGCCCAGGCCAATTGGTGTCACGCCAGCTGCCGACAGGCGTTCGCACGCGTTGAGAAACTCATTCCATGTGACCGGCGGCCGGATGCCAAGCCGTTCGAACAGTGATTTGCGGTACACGAAGCCCCAGGGGTAGTAATACATCGGGAATCCATAGACTTCGCCGTCAATGCGGGTGCTGTCGATAGTAACGGGATAAAACTTGTTCTTTTTTAAGAGCGCGACCGTGTCCGGATCAAGGGGCGACAGCAATTTATTGGCAGCGGCATCGCGCAGGCGTTCTCCCGCATACCAGAAGGCCAGGTCGACCTTGCCGCTCTTCAGGCGGCCCGTGAAGTCGCGCTTGTATTGCTCCTGGGGATAGCCATGATGTGTCACCTGGACGTCCGGATTTGCCGTTGAGAACTCGTTGATGACGCGTATCCATGCAGTGCGCTGGGCGCTGTGGGAGACGATGTAATCGATGACCAGTTGATCGGCGGCCTGGCAGCTTGCCGACCGGCCCGCCAGGCTAAAGATCAGCGTTATCGCAACTATGAGGGTGCGACGCATGGTGCATCCGAAAGTGGTCATTGGCCGTACTACGAGCATCAGGCAAGTTTGTTCGCAAAATTTCGCTCTGTCAAAGAAAACCCCGTCAGGCATAGATTCGTCATGAAAGCATTGGCGCATACGATTGCCAATATCTGTGGCAAGCCAACTGATCGGGGTCTAACATATTGTCGCACCAAGAGAAAGGAGGAAATCATGGCTAATCTGAGGCGTTACGATCCATTGACGGACCTGGCCCGTTTCGATCCCTTCCGCAATTTTGAGGACCTGTTCCGTGACTTCCGGATGGCAAACATCACGCGTGAAGGCGAAGGGCAGCAGCCGATCCGTATCGACGTGCACGAAAATGAATCATCTTATACCGTGCGTGCCGACGTGCCAGGTGTCAGCAAGGACGACATCAAGGTCGATATCTCCGGCAACCGGGTGACGATTGCCGCCGAAACCAAGCGGATCGAGGAGGAAAAGCAGGGCGGGACTATCGTGCGGAGCGAGCGCTATTTCGGCGAGCAGTATCGCAGCTTTACGCTTGAGCACGACATCGATGACAGCAAGGCGACCGCCAGGTGCGAAGGCGGCGTGCTGGAACTGACTTTGCCGAAGAAGGCTAAGCAGGGCAGCCGCAAGCTGGAAATCCACTAAACCCTGATTGGCAACGTCAGGATGAAACTGGTGCCCTCTCCGAGGGCACTTTTTACGTCTATGCGCCCGCCGAGCAGGCCATACACAATGTTGTAGACGATGTTCAGGCCCAGTCCTGACCCGCCGCGTCCCAGCTTGGTGGTAAAGAAGGGATCGTAAATCTTGCCCATGTTTTCGGGAGCGATGCCGATGCCGTTGTCGCGCACAGCGATGGCTACTGCATCCGCCCCGATTGGCTCGGCGGTAATCACGATTTCACCATTTTCTATGCCTTCGAAGGCATGAATCAGGCCGTTGTTGACCAGGTTGATGAGTACCTGCCCGAAAGGTCCCGGGTAGCTGGCCATGACGATCCCGTGCGGAATCTGGTGGCTGACGCGGATGCCCGACTTCTTAAAGGTCGGCATCAGCACCAGCAGGATCTCGGTGACCAGTTCGTCCAGCTGGAACTCGCGGCTTTGGGAGGTGGCGCGGTCGACCGCCACCTGCTTGAAGCTGGCGACCAGGTCGATCGCACGATGCAGGTTGCGCAGGACGATCTGGCTGCCGTTGTTCACGTCGGCCATGTAGGCGTTGAGGGCGGAGCGCTTGACACCGGATTCCACGGCAGTGGCGAAAGCCGTGGTCTGGTCCAGCAGGGTGCTGACTGCCAGCAGGCTATTGCCGATTGGCGTATTCAGTTCGTGCGCCACGCCGGCAACCAGCGACCCGAGCGCCGCCAGTTTTTCGCTGCGCACCAGTTCCTCCTGCGCGCGCTGCAGGCTGCCCAGCGACTCGGCCAGTTCGCGGTTGGTATCGGCGATCTGGCGCGTGCGCACGTCGACCAGGTCCTCCAGTTCCAGTTCGCTGCGTTTGCGCTCGGTGATATCGGCGGAGACCCCGCCCAGCGCCCAGATATGGCCGAATTCATCGATCAGGGGGAATTTCTCGGAGATGTAGGTGCGCGGGCCGCCGACTGTGCCGGTGGAGGTCTCCTCGTAACTGGAGGCGCGGCCGCTGGCCAGCACCGCGCGGTCGGCCTGCCGGATCGCCTGCGCCATCTCCGGGCTGAACAGGACTTCGTCGATATTCCCCAATGGTTCCGGCGAGCCGGGAGGCAGCAGCATGCGGAAGCTGTGGTTCACCATCAGGTAGCGGCCATCGAGGTCTTTTACGTAGATCACTGCCGAGGATTTTTCGACGATGTTGGTGAGCAGGGCCTGGCTGCGTCGCAACGCTGCGTCGCGTGCCGCGATGGTCGCAAGCATGGCGTTGAATGCGGTGGCCAGGCGGCCGACTTCATCGCGGCTGGTCACCGGGGAGCGCAGGTCGAAACGCTGTTCGCGCGTGACGCGGTCGGCTACGGCGGACAAGGCAAGCAGGGGCTGGGTAACCAGCCGGCGGGAACCCAGGGCATACAGGACGCCGCCGAACGACAGGGTGAGCAGCACCACACCAAGCACCAGTCCATATTGGCGCAGGCGCTCCAGCATGGACGGAAGATGATATTCGGTGGCCAGGTAACCGACCAGTTCGCGCTCGAACCGGATCGGTGACAGCACCGACAAGGTGTCGCCGTCGAAGCTGTGGCCTTCCCGCTCCAGCTCCTGGGACCATTCGCATGCGCCCGGGGATTCGCGCTGAAAGCCGCCGAAGACGCGTTTGTCGGCAGTGAACAGGCAGGCATGGGCGAGCTCGGGGCTGCTGCGCAGGGCTTCAAGCTTGCGGGCAGCGCTGTTGCCGTCGCCGGCATTCAGGTCGGCATCGAGGTTCAGGGCGAACAGCTCGCTGCGCACGGTGAGGTCTTGCAAAATGCGCGGGCGGGCGACCATCAACTCGTAGCTGGCCAGGGTGATCAAGGCGACCAGCATCGCCGCAATCGTCGTAAAGACCGACACCAGCAAGAGCTTGCGCTGGAGTCCTAGATCACGGAAGAAGCCCTGGAAGCTTTTCATCTGGGTTTGGCCCATTTGCACCGGAGTAATAATCTTAGCTCAAGCGCCAAGGAAGCTACAAGCATGCGACATTCGGATGTAATTGTTGCTATGTTTGGCATATGACAGAAAAGCAAGCAGGGAGTGAGGAGGCCCAACCGCCGCCATCGAAGGCTGGCGCGGAGTCGCACGCGCACAAGGCGCCGCCGGAGCCGCCGGCGTCGCCTTCCGCACCTCCTTCACGCGAGCGGCTATTCGATTGGCAAGGTCCCGTGTTCTGGATGTCATGCGGCGCGCTGCTGGCGGGCCTGGCGGCAGGGGCGGTGGTGCTGGCGCAGCGCGTCGGTGTCGAGCGCGACCTGATGGCGGTGGCCACAACCTTGCCGGCACGCGAAGCCGCCCGTACGGCGCCGCCCACAACCGTGGCTGCGGCTCGGACACCGGACGCGCCGCCGCACGATGCCGAGGCCGGGCGAAAGCCCGCCCCGGCGGCGCTGGAAGGAACGTCCGGGCAGGAAGGCCGGACGCAGAAAGCCAGGACGGTACGACGGCAAAGTGCAAGCGCATCCGGCGGCACTGCTGCGCGCGTGCAGCACCGCGCGAGCAGCGCCAAACAGACCACGCACCGCGTCGCACGCCGAAAGGCGGCTGGCGAATCGCTAAAGTACGCGGAAGTATTTAAGCGCTGTCCACCGCCTGGGCAGGCCGGTGCCGTGGAGTGCCGCCGTCATATCTGCAACGGGGCGGAAAGCGAAGGCCCGGCGTGCACACCGTATCGCGGAAAGCTGCGTTAGGCTATCGGTAGCGAGATAAAGGAGCGCTGACGTTCGGCGAGCTCCTGGCAGGCCAGGCAGGTCGCCGCACTAGGCTGTGCCTGCATCCGGCCGGTGGAAATCGCCGCACCACAGCGCTGGCACTGGCCAAAAGTCCCTTCCTGCAAACGCTCCAGGGCGGCATCAATCGCCGCGACTTCGGCGGAATCGCGGCCGGCCAGCACCTCGCGCCGCTGGCGCAGGACGGCAGTCCAACGGTCAATTTCTTCAGGTAACATGGCTAGTCTCCACTTTTGGGGCCACTTTAACGGGCATCTTGCGCCGCGTCACCAGCGCCGCTTGACCTAGGTCAAGTTTGCTTGAGTTATTCTCAATGGCGGGCATTTGGCCCCTTGCCGCGTTGGACGCTACAATCATAGGATGACAGGATTTGACCACCGACAGGACCAGGCTTTGACACATTCAACGATTGCGGAACGCAGCCTGCAATGGCTGCTGGCATCAGCCACGGACGCGATGCTGATCATCGACAAGGACGGCCAACTGATACTGGTCAACCCGGCTCTGGAAAACCTGTTTGGCTACGCCCCCGGCGAGTTGCTTGGCAAGCCGCTGGAAACGTTGATCCCGGAACGCTTTCGCCAAGGCCATGTGGGCCTGCGCGGCAGCTTCTTCGAACGCCCGCACCCGCGCGCGATGGGCGCCGGCTTCGAGCTGTTCGCAGCCCGCAAGGATGGCACCGAATTCCCTGTCGAAGTGAGCCTGTCCCCGCTCCAGGACAACGGCACGCAGCCGATGGTGATGGCCACCATCCATGACATCAGCGCCCGTAAGAAGGCCGAACACGCGCTGCAGGAAAGCGAAGCCCGCATGCGGGCGATCTTCGAAACCGCAGTGGACGCGATCATTACGATCGACGAACACGGCATCATCGAACGCGTGAATCCTGCCGCCGAGCGCATGTTCGGCTACCCGGAATCGGAGGTCCGGGGCCGTAACGTCAAGATCCTGATGCCGGCGCCGCATCGCGAAGCGCATGACGGCTACCTGCACCATTACATGACCACCGGCGAGAAACGCATCATCGGCAAAGGCCGCGAAGTGCAGGGCTTGCGCCGCGACGGCAGCATCTTTCCGATGGACCTGGCGGTCACCGAAATGTGGCTCGGCGGGCGCCGCATGTTCACTGGCCTGGTGCGCGACATCACGGAGCGCAAGCACGCCGAAGAAAAGGCGCAGCAACTGCTGCAGGAGCTGACCAGCGCCAACGAAGAACTGACCAACTTTGCCTACGTCGTATCGCACGACCTGAAAGCACCGCTGCGCGGCATCGGCTCGCTGGCCGACTGGCTGGCGCACGACTATGCGGACAAGTTCAACGAAGAAGGCAAGGAGCATATGCGGCTGTTGATCAACCGCGTGCACCGCATGGGCGCCCTGATCGACGGCATCCTGCAATATTCGCGCGTCGGCCGCATCAAGGAAGCCGTGGTACCGGTCCAGCTTGACCAGTTGGTGTCGGAGGTGATCGACTTGCTGGCCGTGCCGCCGCATATCAAGGTTTCCGTCATGCCCGGCATGCCGACCGTCAGCGGCGAGCCGACCCGCATCCAGCAGCTGTTCCACAACCTGGTGTCGAATGCGGTGAAATACATGGACAAGCCGCAGGGCGAGATCGAAGTGGGCTGGGCCGACGAGGGCGGCCAGTGGCGCTTCCACGTCCGCGACAACGGGCCTGGCATCGCCGAGCGCCATTTTGAACGGATTTTCCAGTTGTTCCAGACGCTGGCCCCGCGCGACCGCGTTGAAAGCACGGGTGTCGGCCTGGCGCTGGTGAAAAAGATTGTAGAAATGTACCAGGGCAGGGTGTGGCTGGAGTCCGAGCTGGGCAAGGGCACAACCTTCTACTTCACCCTGCCGAAGAATAGAAAGAATAACGCATGAATAATACGAGCAAGCCAATCCTCTTGGTGGAAGACGACCAGGTCGACGTAATGACCATCCTGCGCGCGCTGAAGGAAGTCCACGTGGGCAACCGCGTCGTGGCGACCGAAAACGGCGAGGCTGCGCTGGAATACCTGCGCGAGCCGGGCAACGAGCAGCCTTGCATCATCCTGCTGGACCTGAACATGCCGATCATGAACGGCATTGAATTCCTGCAAAACGTCAAGCAGGACCCGCTGCTGCGCCGTATTCCTGTCATTGTCCTGACCACGTCGGAAGAGCAGCAGGACAAGATGCGCAGTTTCGACCTGGGCGTGGCCGGGTACATGACCAAGCCTGTCGATTACCGCCAGTTCGTGGAAGTGGTACGCTCAATTAACCTGTACTGGACCATCAGCGAGCTCCCATGAACACGGTAAGGGTCCTGATCGTCGAGGACGATATCGTTGACCGCATCGCCTGCCGCCGTGCCTTTGCGCAGGCGCCAGGTTTCGATTGCGAGCTGCTGGAAGCCGAAAGCGGACAAGAAGGCCTGGATATCGCCTTGCGCGAAGAACCGGATTGCATCCTGCTCGACTACCACCTGCCGGACCTGACCGGCCTGGAGTTCCTGGCGCGCCTGGCCGCCGAACGGGGCGAGTCCCAGCCCAATATCCCGGTCATGATGCTGACCGGCGCCGACAGCGCCACCGTGGCGGCGGAAGCTATGCGGCGCGGGGCGCGCGACTATCTGGTGAAGGACAGCGATGGCCGCTACCTCGATTTCCTGGCCGGCGCCATCGATCGCCTGCTGCGCGAACAGCGGCTGATCGACGAAAAGCAGCTGGCCGAGCGCGTGCTGCGCCAATCGCAGAAAGAGCTGCGCGAACTGGCTGCTTACCAGGAAAAGCTGAAGGAACATGAACGGACCCGCATCGCGCAGGAAATCCACGATGAACTGGGCGGCCTGCTGACCGGTATCAAGGCCTATATTTCGGTAGCCATTGAGCGCGGCGGCGAGCAATCCGACCCGTTGTTGAAAGATGCGGCCAAGCTGGCGCAGGACGCCATCGAGACGGTTCGGCGCGTGATTACCGACCTGCGCCCGAGCGTGCTGGACCAGCTGGGCATCTGGCCCGCGCTCGAATGGTATGCCGAGCAGGTGGCCCAGCGCAGCGGCCTGCGCTGCAGCTGCAATATCACTCCGGAAGCGCAGGCGCTGGAACTGGATGCCGAACGCAGCACAATGCTGTTCCGCGTCGCGCAGGAAGCGCTGACCAATGTGGTGCGCCACGCCGAAGCAAGCGAGGCGCGCGTGATCGTGGATACCGACGGCGAAAATGTGGTGCTGCGCGTGGAAGACAATGGCAAGGGCATCGAAAGCGCTGGCCTGTCCGACCGCGAATCCTGGGGATTGTTCGGCATGCATGAACGCACGCGCCGCTTCGCCGGCGAACTGAATATCAGCGGCAAGGCCGGGCAAGGCACCACCTTGCAACTGCGCCTGCCTTTGGAGGACAAGAATGGGTGACAAGATCACCGTTTTACTGGTCGACGACCACGCAATTGCGCGCAACGGCGTGCGGCTGATGCTGGGCACCGCGCCCGACATCAGCGTGGAAGGCGAGGCGGGCAATGCTGTCGAAGCGATGCAGCGCGTGGCGGAGCGCAGCTTCGACGTGGCGCTGGTGGACATCAAAATGCCCGGCAAGAATGGCCTGGACCTGCTGAAGTCCCTGCGCAGCGAATACCCGCGCATGGCGGTGCTGGTGCTGAGCACTTATTCGGAAGAGATTTACGCGGTACGGGCGCTGAAATCGGGGGCCTCCGGCTATCTGACCAAGGACGCGCCGACAGCTACGCTGATCGAGGCGGTACGCAAGGCTGCTTCCGGCGGCAAGCACGTCAGCCCGGCCCTGCTTGAGAAATTGGCAACCCTGGTGGGCGGCGGTCCAAGCGGCGACCATGAGGAGCTTTCCAACCGCGAGCTGGAAGTTTTCAAGCTGATCGCCCAGGGCGAGTCGCTGGTGCGCATAGGGGAAAAACTACACCTGAGTCCTAACACCGTGACAACTTATCGCAGCCGCATCCTCGAGAAAATGGGCATGTCGAGCAATGCGGAGCTGACGCGCTACGCGCTTGAGCATGGCCTGATCTGAGTTTTTGTAGGGGAACCACTACAGCAACTACACAGGATGCTTGATACCGGGAAATGATGCCAGGGGAGATACTGCTTCCATCGAAAACAAGGAGCAGCATCATGAGCCCGGTCATTCCAATCACCCCTGCAAACGCCACCAAATCTTGCGCACCTGTCGCAGCGAAATGCTCGCTGTGCAGCTTCAACCGCTTGTGCCTGCCACAGGGCCTGGCCGACGAAGATGTTGCCCGCCTTGACCAGATCATTTCGCGCCGCCGCCGCGTGAACCGCGATGAGCCGCTGTACAAGACCGGTGACAGCTTCCACAGCCTGTATGCCGTGCGCTTCGGCCACTTCAAGACCGTGCAGGTGAACCAGCGCGGCGAGCAAACGATTGGCGGCTTCCACATGGCCGGCGACCTGCTGGGCATGGAAGCGATCGGCAACGGCCAGCATTCATGCAATGCCGTCGCGCTGGAAGACAGCGAAGTCTGCGAGATCCCGTTCTCCCGCCTGCAGGAGCTGGTGATGCAGATCCCGGGCCTGCTGCAGCAATTCCACCGTACCATGAGCCGCGAAATCCAGCGCGAGCAGTCGGTAATGCTGTTCCTGAGCCATATGCGCGCCGAGCAGCGCCTGGCCATGTTCCTGCTGAACCTCGCCGGCCGCTACGCCCAGCGCGGTTACTCCTCGACCAGCTTCCAGCTGCGCATGTCGCGTGAAGACATCGGCGGCTACCTGGGCCTGACCGTGGAAAGCGTCAGCCGCCAGTTGGCACGCCTGCGCCAGGATGGCTCGATCGTCCTGCAAAACCGCGATCTGCGGATTACAGACCGCGCAAAGCTCGAAAACATGTCTTCCGGCGGTATGGCGCAGGAACTCGCAGTCGCCTGACCGCAATCCGGTTTTCTCACCTGTAGGGGGTGTATGGGGCAGCTCTCGCTGCCCCTTTTTTATTGCGCGAAGACTTCCTTGGCGGCCATCAAGCCGTTGAGGGCGGCGGGGAAGCCGGCGTAGACAGCCATCTGCATGATCGTCTCCACGATCTCTTCGCGGGTGACGCCGACGTTAAGGGCGGCGTGGATGTGCACCTTGAGCTGTGGCGTGGCATTGCCCATTGCAGTCAGTGCGGCTACCACGGCGATTTCGCGTGATTTCAGGTCAAGGCCGGGGCGTGAATAGATGTCCCCGAAAGGAAATTCAATCACGTAGCGCGCGAAATCGGGCGCTATGTCTTCAAGGCTTTGGATAACCTTTTCGCCTGCCTGGCCGTCGATTTCACGCAGTTTTGCGAGCCCGCGCTCGTAGCGGCTTTCCGTGTTCATTGGCATGTCCTCCATCAGTGGTTGGATTCGACGCCAGGGACTGCTCCAGGGAGCGGTAGTACTCGATTTTTTCCCGCAATGATGCGGCCGATTGTTGCATCGCCTCGATTTCGGCGAGCACATCCTGCATATGTTCTTCCAGCATCTGGCGCCGTTCCGGCACCGTCGAGTCCCCAGCGCCGCGAAGTTTGGCGAACGACTGCATTTTGCCAATCGGCATATGGGTCGTCCGCAAACGCAGCAGGAATTCGATCCAGGCAAGGTCCGATGCCGCGTAACGCCGCTGGCCACCCGCTGCACGATTAACCGGGGCAATCAGCCCGATGCGCTCGTAGTAGCGGAGGGTGTAGGCCGTAAGGCCGGTGCGTTGTGCGACTTCGTCAATGCTCAGAAATGAATCCATGGGGTGATCGTAGAAGTTAGAGTGCGCTCTAAGTCAAGCACTTTATTACTCCAGCCGGGATACTGCAACTGCCAACGCAAGATCCATGGTGTTGATGTGGGCTTCCAGCCAGTCCGGCAGTGAGCGGATGATCTCGCGAGCCCTGGCTTCTTCGTCGTCTTTCAGCAGGCGCAGGACGCGCGCGGCCTTTTCGAGCAGGTGGCCGTGTGCGATGCGGTGCGCCTGTGCTGCGGGATAGCCGATTCGTTCCATCAGGCTGTTTTCTTCGCGCAGGTGCTCAATGAATTCAGTGGTCAGTTCCCGGCAAGCCGCATCGAAGGCAGGGCGGGGCAACTCTTCCATTGCGTCGAGCATATCGAAGACGATGCGGTGCGACTGGTCGAGAACCGGGATGCCTAGCGCGAGGTCGGGGCCGAAGACGATGGAATCCATGGCGTTCTCCAATAGTGTCGAACCGCAATTGTGCTGCCCGGAAACAGGTGCGCACATGATCCATGTCAATTTTCTTACCAGTGTTGTGCGCTTGCCATCTGGACCAGGTGCTCGATAAACAACCTTGTTCGCCGGGCAAGCTTGCCTGTGCCGGGCCAGACTGCCTGCAGCGGGACCGGGGCAGGTTCGAAGTCTTGCAGGATAAGTTCGACCCTGCCTTCGTCAAGCATGCGGCGTAGTTGCCACAAGGGCGCCATGCCGATTCCGAGCCCGCTGGCTACGGCCTCGTTGGCGGCTGCGGCGTCGTTGGCACTGAATGCACCGGCGACGGGAACGTGACGCATCGTGCCGTCGACGCGGACCGGCCATTGGCGGCGGTCTTTGCCGGTATTGCGCAGGATGCAGGGCAAGGTTGCGAGTTGCTCGGGGTGTGTCGGCGTGCCGTTTTGATGCAGCCAACGCGGTGATGCGAAGAAAACGCGGCGCATTTGGGCGAGCGGGCGGGCTTTCAGTCCGGAGTCGGGAAGATCGCCAATGCGCACGGCTAGGTCAATGCCCTCGGCGACCAGGTCGGCATGGCGTTCGTTCAGTGCCAATTCGATTTCAATACCGGGCCAGCGCTGCATGAAGGCTGCTGCAGCAGGCGTCAGCCAGCTTGCGCCGAGCAGCGTGGGCGCGGCGATCCGGAGCTTGCCTTGGGGGACGTCGCCTTCATTGCGAGCCGCTTCGCGGGCGGCTTCGATGTCGGCCAGGGCTGGTCGAATGCGCTCGAGGAAGACTGTCCCGGCGGGCGTGGCATGCAGTTTGCGGGTAGTGCGCTGGATTAGCAGGGCGCCCAGCGAAGTTTCAAGTTCGGATAGCGCCCGGCTGACCGCCTGCAGGGAGCGGCCAGTGCGGCGGGCGGCGGCGGTTAGTGAACCGGTTTCCATAATGGCGACAAAGGTCGCGTAGTCGTCTAGTTCGCTCATCGATTCTCCCTGATTGCGGGAGAGTGTATCAATATCGTGGCTGATTGTTTCAAAGTTTGTCGATGATTAGACTGGAATTTTGCTGACAGGATCCTGTATGCCGACTCTTTTCCATATTGATGCGTTCACGCGGACGCCTTTGCGCGGTAATCCGGCCGGCGTCGTGCTTGAGGCGGACGGCTTGACCGCCTCGCAGATGCAGGACATTGCGCGTGAACTGAAGCATTCGGAGACTGCCTTTGTGCTTCATCCGCAGCGAGATGACCACGACTATCATGTGCGCTTCTTCACGCCGACTGTGGAGGTGCCGGTTTGCGGCCATGCCACAATCGCCGCGCACTACGCGCTTGCCTGTTCGGCCGCGGCCGCAGGAGAGCGCGTTGAGCGCAGCGTCGTACAGAAGACTGGCGCCGGCCTGCAGCGCATTCGAACCGTGCGCGACCCTTTGGGCGCTGGCGCCGACTGGCGCATTGAGATCGAGCAGGGGGAGCCGCAATTTGGCGATTCGCTTGGCTTCGACTGGCGAGAGCGGGTGTCCCGTGCGCTTGGCGTGGACGGCTTGGCAGCGGATCGGCCCTTGCAGGTCGTGTCGACGGGCCACAGCAAAGTCATGGTTCCGCTGCCGGACGGTTTCGCGTTGGAGCGGCTGCAGCCCGACATGGATGCGCTGGCCGTTTTGAGCCGCGAGATAGGCTGCAATGGCTGGTTCCCCTTCGTGCTGAAGGGCGCCAACGCGACGGAAGGGCGGATGTTTGCGCCTGCCATCGGCATCCCGGAAGACCCGGTGACTGGCAATGCGAACGGACCGCTGGGAGCCTACCTGGTGCGGCACAAGCTGATGCCGCACGATGGCAGGGAGCTCGTATTCGATGGCCACCAGGGGCGCGCAATACGACGTGATGGGGTGGTGCAGGTGCGCGTCGCGGTGGAAGGCGGCGCGCCGGTGCGGGTGACGATCAGCGGCGAAGCTGTAATCCTGTTCAGCGCGCCGCTGGAGTTGCCAAATTCTTAGAGGAAGCGGTCCAGGATCTTCTTGCTGTGCTTGTCCAGCGTGAACTGGTCGCGAATCAGGAAGTGAATGCCGTGGCTGTCCGATACCAGCAGCGACACGCTGCCGATGCGGCGGATATCTTCTTCGCCGCGCAGCACGAAGCTGGTTTCGCCGCGATCGGTATCGACGGTCCAGGTGGAAGGGCAGGCATAGCTGCCCACGTCCACGATGCGTTTGATCTCCGGCATGAATTCACGGCCGGCCAGTTCTTCGCGCACGATATCGGCCAGTGCCGGCGACAAGTCGGAAATGCGATCCAGCCAGGCCACTTCCTTGCCGTCGGTATTCACCAGCGACAGGCCTTCTTCCGGCGCCTGGATTGGAAACGCGCGTACTGGCGATACGTTTTCATGCAACACGCCGTTGGCGTCGATCAGGTTCAGCTTGCCGAAGCTGTCGCGGCTCAAAGTAAAATTAATCATCTTCACGGCTCTTTGCCTTGTCATCCATGTCGGTATCGACGTTACGTGCCTGCGCCTGGTAGAGGCGGTAGTAGGCGCCTTCCTTGGCCATCAATTCTTCGTGCGGGCCTTCTTCGACCACCTTGCCGCGATCCATTACCACCAGGCGGTTCGCGCGCTGAAGCGTGGACAGGCGGTGGGCGATAGCAATCGTGGTACGGCCTGCGACCAGGTTGTCCAGCGCTTTCTGGATTTCCTTCTCGGTTTCCGAGTCCACCGAAGCCGTCGCTTCGTCAAGGATCAGGATGCGCGGATCGATCAGCAGTGCGCGCGCAATCGAGATACGCTGGCGTTCACCACCTGACAGGCCTTGGCCGCGTTCACCCACCATCGAATCGTAGCCCTGCGGCAGGCGCAGGATGAAGTCGTGGGCGTGCGCTGCGCGGGCAGCCTTCATGATTTCTTCGCGGGTCGCTTCCGGCTTGCCGTAGGCGATGTTCTCCGCAATGGTGCCGAAGAACAGGAACGGCTCCTGCAGCACCAGGCCGATATTGCGGCGGTAGTCCGACACCGCGTAGTTGCGGATGTCGACGCCATCCAGCAGGATCGCACCTTCAGCCACGTCGTAGAAGCGGCAGATCAGGTTGACCAGGGTCGACTTGCCCGAGCCGGAGTGACCCACCAGGCCAATCATCTCGCCCGCCTTGATTTCAAGGTTTACGCCGCGGTTGACGGCGCGATTGCCATAACGGAAGCCGACTTCACGCAGGGTGATGTCGCCGCGCACCTTCTCGACCTTCACCGGCTGTGCCGGATCAGGAACGCTCGATACGTGGTCAAGGATGTCGAAGATGCGCTTCGCCGCCGACGCCGATTTCTGGGTCACGGAGACAATGCGGCTCATGGAATCCAGTTTGCCGTAGAAGCGGTTGGCGTACAGGACGAAAGAGCTCAGGACACCAACGGTGATGTTGTGCTTCGAGATCATCCAGATGCCGAACACGTAGATCACCAGGATGCCCAGTTCGGTCAGGAACGACACGGTCGGCGAGAACAGCGACCACACTTTATTCAGCTTATCGTTGACGGCCAGGTTGTGTTTGTTGGCGGTGCGGAAGCGCGACGCTTCGCGGGTTTCCTGCGCAAAGGCCTTCACCACGCGGATGCCGGGAAT
>Ga0102591_1002800_pt1 | contig 14259 bp, 16 predicted proteins | sample AraplaCol_mCL_r2_2_FD_76860 | JGI IMG/M metagenome (GOLD analysis project Ga0102591, IMG submission 76860) | Arabidopsis root microbial communities from North Carolina, USA - plate scrape MF_Col_mCL_r2 (SPADES assembly) (version 2) | ecosystem: Host-associated > Plants > Roots > Endosphere... | reverse complement strand
GATAACTTCCCGCTGTCGGTCCAGGTTCTCGCTGGTGTTGGACAGGAACTGGACGAAACCTGCAGACTGGACGACCATGTCCACACCAACGGCCAACTCCGCGAAGAACCCATTGGTCAGATCGTTGACGACCACACCGATAATTTTTGACTTCGAACCGGACTGGCGAAGGTTGGCGGCTCCGCGATTGTACACGTAGCCAAGCTCGCGCATCACCGCGTTGACCTTCGCTCTCGTGCCGTCGTTCACCAGGGACGATCCTTGCAAGACAAGCGAAACGGTCGACTTGGAGACGCCCGCCGCCTTCGCAATATCGATGACGGTGACCCGCCCTTTTGCCATGAGATCCTCCAATGGCCTCAGCCACGGCGCTTTAATAATTGGAACGTTCCAATGTTGTCAAGCGGCAATTCGGCATTTCTTGCTGAACCACAATCGCCGCAAGGAATTGCACCTCTGCGCTTCATAGAAGCTAAGCCACGGAAACTACGTTGATATCTTCTACAACGCTTGTTTTTTGCAAGAGATCGGGCAGGTGCCGACCCTGAATATTTTGGAACGATCTAAACCATACCAATCGAAGGTCGCGCATCAGCACTCCCCCCTGCTGTGGAAAAGTCACGAAGCGTGCGTCGGTAAAGTTGGGAGGAACTGGCCTAGGCGGCCTCCTGGATTTCCTCGCAGCGTCCTTGACGCTGCCCGACCATCTAAGCCGCTTCCAGCGCCGACTGGCCAGCGGTCAGTCGCCGGCGACGCAGTGACCTCTGGCGTGCGTCAAAAATCCATAGTTAGATCAGTTGCGAAGGCCTGAACTCACGGAAGCCGGGATGGACAGTTCTGCTGGCGGCCGACCAGAGTTCGCCGCGTCAGAACTCTCCGATCAAACCGCGATGGGCGCCTTGATGCTGGCGTCCGCTTCGTACCCGACCAGCTCGAAATCATCGAACTTGAAGCCGAAAATGTCCTTCACATCGGGGTTGATCCGCATGAACGGCAATGGTTTTGGCGTGCGTGTCAGCTGCAGCTTCGCCTGCTCGAAGTGGTTGTGATAGAGATGTGCATCGCCGAGGGTGTGCACGAAATCGCCGAGCTTCAGGCCCGTTACCTGCGCCACCATCATCGTCAGCAGGGCATAGGAGGCAATGTTGAAGGGTTTTCCGACATCGCTATTATTTTTCAATATTCGGTACACTTGGAACCCGGGCGTTAGAATCTCTTGATGCGCACAATCTTCGCATAGTCTCACATCGGCAGTCTATGCCATATGGGCACGTCGCGGCCGCTCGCCCCCTTTGAATATGGGCAGCGAGGCCATATTTGGCCTTGCTGTTCCCGAGCAGACGCTACGAGAGGATGCTCCGGTCAAGGCCTTCAGAGCGAGTGCAACGAGCGTGCCTTGAGGGGGGCAGCCACGAGTGGCCGAAAAATCAATGTATTCGCGTAAGCGAATTCCGTTCGTATGAATTCGAATGCAAGCCGGACTTTGCAGTGCGAACGTGCCACCGTTTGCCGCGTCGACGTCTGCGGCTCTGCCCAGGTTCAAGACATAAAGCGAGCGCCTTCACCCATTGAAATGCGAGGCATCGGCTACCTGGAATTCCGGTTCTGCGGCGATTCAGTTCGCGGGTTGATCAGGGAGCGGAGTACAGGTAGCCCGACCGTAGTCAGTCATCGGAATGCGCCTAGTCGTCAACAGTTGCTCAAGGAGCCAGTCGGCAGGGACCGCCAACTCCGGCAAAGCCGCTTGGATCCCGAATGAACGGAGGGGCTTTGAGCCTCCGATCTCAGCGCTGTGGCACTCAGTCACTCTGGTCGCTCATCATCATAAGACCCGGCAACAAAGTTGGCGCGGATACCCCAGCCTTCCGTCCCACTAGGCGCGAGAAAGATCACGCCGCGCTTGCCGTAGTGCCGGACAAGTTTTTCAACGCTTGCGATCCCGGCTGCTCCCTTCTCGATCATGTAGATCGTGCGTGGACTGATGCCGGAATCCTCCGCCACCTCGGCCTGAGTTTGACCGAGGACAAGTCGAGCGACAGCAAGCATTCGTGATGGCGGCCTCATGCCGCCTTGGTGTCATCAAAAGCCCCGGTTCGCAAACAAATGTTGACAATAGCGATAGACTCGCGAAAAGTAGCGATAGATTCGCTAATTAAAGCGACAAAACCGCTAATATTTCGTGGCTCTTGGAAGCCGCGAATCAACAGGAAAGAGCAGCCCCATGAAGTTCGCCTATTTGAGCGCAGAAGATGCACAGAGACTGTCCGCTGATTTGCGCTCGGTTGAAGCTGGAACCACCCACACACTGTCACTCCACACCGCTCCCATCCTCGAAGCCCACCAGATGTATTCACGCAGGACGGCCTGCCTCTCAGGATACGTCTTTGGACATCCATCTCTGGGAGACAGTCGTGAAATCATGACCAGCCAGCTCATGTACATGGACACGGAGGTCGGCATCGCGCGTACGATCAACCGTTGGTACCGCCTGGGGCGTCCGTCCGAAACTGGAAAAGCATGAAGCCAGGCCGAAAGCGGCCACGACTTCGCACTAAGATTCAAATAGGTGTCCAGTGACAGATAAACTGCCATCGCAAGATCGCCACTTCCAACGCCGGCAGCAGGCAGCAATCGCCGGATTGCATTTGCCGACCGCCGAGGAGCTGCTTCGAGGGATGGCCTTCTTCCGCGAAGACTTGGCCGATGACATCCGCGAATATTCCGAACGTCTGTCGGGTCTACTCAAAAAGCGGAAGCGGACTAGGCTTGCGCTCCTCGCCACTGGCCTGGATGAGCTAGCATTGCATCCCAGTAACGACGCCGTGCTTGCGGTGGAGGCCGCTCTCGATCTCATTGATGATGCCCAAGGATTGCCGTTCGATGAGTGCCGCCTGCGATGCAGATTCTACCGGGCGTTCTTCGGGGATGGCCAAGCGACTGCGTTGATCGCCGGCGAGATCGCCCATCTAGCCTCTGAGAAGCTCACTGCTGCGGAAAGTCTCGACTTGCTGTGGCGTTCGCTCAGTTGGGCAGCACAATCCCGTGCACTCCACGCGCGGCAACGAGCAGGTGTCTCTATTCAGCGATCCGCAGAGTGGTTTGAGATGGAAGTGCGGACCTACGAGGTCCATTTCAAAAATGCGATCACGTCAGCAATGTCCGATGGGTCTGAACCCAAGGATTCAGGTGATGTCGGCCTTTCAATCCCGACCTGGGAAGAAGAGCCCTCGGAGCACCAGACGCGACTGACTGACGGTATCGTCGTTATCAACGGTGTCGGCAATGACACAACAGCCGAAGGGAAGCGAGTAGTCAAGGAATTCGAAAAGTTCAAACAGCGTGCGTTGCCTTTGCCCGGCATGCCTCAATTGACCGAAGTTCGTGCGCGGCTGATCGCGGAATTCCCCTATGCCGTGTCGGTTATTGACAATGTGCTAGAGGGCCTCGATGGCCGCGCCAATGTCTACCTGAGACCAATGATCCTGCTTGGTGCTCCCGGAAGCGGCAAGACTGAGTTTACAAAACGATTGAGTAAGGAACTCGGCGCGCCCTTCGAAGTCATATCTTGTGGCGGCCTGAGCGACAGCGCCATCGGTGGGACCGCCCGGAGGTGGTCATCGGGCGAACCAAGCCTCGCGATCATGGCCGTGCGTCGTCACCGGTGCGCCGGACCGATTATAATCCTCGACGAGATCGATAAGATCGGCACCAGTCGCAACAATGGCAATGTGCACGACGTGTTGATCGGCCTGTATGAACCGGTGACATCGAGCTGCTGGCATGATCCCTACATTCAGGCCCCATGCGATCTGTCGCACGTGTCCTGGCTGATGACCGCGAACTCGATTGAGCCGATCCCGGGAGCCTTACGCGACAGGTGCCGAATCCTTCGCTTTCCCACCCCGGGAGCTGATCAATTGCCGACGCTCGCCCCGCGAATCCTGGAGCGGCTGTACATCGATGCGGGTTACGATCCGCGCTGGGCCAAGCCACTCGAAGGATTCGAACTGGACGCCTTGGCGAAAGTCTGGACTGGTGGTTCGATCCGAAGGTTGGAACGGGTTGTCGAGGGATTGCGGAAGGCGCGCGAGCAAGCAAGGCGGAAACAATGAGGTTTCCCGAGGTCTCATATGCTGACACGCGTAATTTTTGTCGGCGACGTGCACTCCTCGCGGAGGAGTCCAGCACAAGCCGCTTCGCGTGCAGACATCTCCTAGCCTGGGCCAAAGGCCGTGCTCAACGTGTCTAACGACTGCTCGAAATGGAGTCTGGTATGCCACGAGGCGGTAAGGATAAGACCACCGAAGCCGACGACGTCAGGCCGCTCGACGAAGCGCCGAGCGGCCACGAGACTTTTGGCCAAGCACCATCACGTGCGGGCTTCGAGCCGGCAAAGGTCGGGCGCAGGATTGTGTCCCAGGGGAGACGCAGGGAGACGCTAAAGAAGCGTGCTTCCGAGGACGCGGACAAGTAGATCTTTGGAAGGGGCATTCGCATCCTCCGGAGCCTCAAGGAGGCGACCATCCCAGTATCTGGGTGAAATCACCTCGGAATGATGTGGCGGCTTCATCGGAATGGGCACAGTTAAAGGACGAGTGGTCGTCGACACTACCATCCGAAATAGCCCCGGCGCGAGCTACCGAATTGGCCGCGAGCCCCTGCCCTTTGGCCCACAATGGCCAAAGAGCTTTCAAATTCCCTTTCTTATCTGCTCAGTCTCGATAGTCCGGCGTCTGCCGGTCCAGCATCCGGCGGATGCTTTGCAGATGCATCCTGGCACTATCCGGGTCCCCTTCCCGCATCTGCCGTGCCGCTTCGGCAGCGACATCGGGCAAAACCGGCTGGAGCTTGCGGCCCGAACCCATCGCCTTCAACTGAACTTCAGCCGCACGTTCGAGATAGTAGAGATCGTCCCATGCTTCGGCGATGTTTGGCGCACAGACCATAACGCCATGGTTCTTCATGAAGAGGATATCCTTGTCGCCGAGGACTGAGGCGATTCGGTCGCCCTCGTTCTGATCAAGCGCGAGACCGTTGTAGTTTTCATCCACCGCGACACGACCGTAGAACTTGAGCGCCGTCTGCCCTGCCCAGACCAGTGGCTCGCCTTCCACCATGCTAAGCGCTGTCGCATTCGGCATGTGGGTATGAAAGGCAGCCCCTACCCGCGGTGACATCTTGTGCAGTCGCGCATGAATGTAGAAGGCGGTCGCCTCCGGCACGCCATCGCCAGCGACCACATTGCCTTGGAAGTCGCAGATCAGCAGTGATGAAGCGGTAGCCTCCTGAAACGCCCAGCCGAGGCGGTTGACGATGAAGAGATCGGGGTGGCCGGGCACAACTGCCGAGAAATGATTGCAGATTCCCTCTTCAAGGCCCAGGCGAGCAGCCATGCGAAGGCAGGCAGCAAGATCGACCCTTGCCTGCCATATCTGGTCGCTATCCAGCAGGAGATTGTGACGATGAGTGTGGTTCGCCTTCGAGGTATTCAGTTCATGCGCCATGCTTGTCTCCTTGGGTCTACATCCAGCCTGCCGCAGCAAGGATGGAGGGCACCTTGTCGAGCGTCGGGACGATTGCATTCGGCTTGTAGTCTGAGAGTGGTTTGCGGCCCGTGCCGCGGTCAACCCAGACGGTACGGAATCCAAGCTCGCGCGCTGCGGCGAGATCAAGATGGGGGCTGGCGCAAATGTGCACCAGATCGTCCATACCAATGCCAAGGCTTTGCCAGGCGAAACGGAAGGTCTGGCCGGAGGGCTTGTAGGCACCAGCCTGCTCAGCCGTGATGACGCAGTCGATTGAACTGCCAAGCTGGGCGACATTTCCCGCGATGATGGCGTCGTCCGTATTCGAGATGATGGCGAGGCGGAAACCCGCAGCCTTCAGCCTTTCCAATGTTGCCACGACCTCCGGAAACGGCGGCATCTTGCCAATGGATGACGTCAGGATCTCGGCATCGGCGATGTCAAACGGAAGACCGAATTCGACCATCGCCCTTTCCAGAGCAAGGGCGCTCACTTCGGCAAAGGTTCGGTGTGGACGCTCCTCTTCCAGTGCATGTTCATGTCGGTCGTAGACTGCGATGAAGGTTTGCTGATCGATATCGCCGCCCTTCGCGGACAGTATACTGTCCATCGCTGCTATCAGCCCTTCGTCCCACTGGATCAGGGTTCCGTAGCAATCAAAGGTCAGCCATGTCGGTTTAGTGCCAGACAATGTCATGTCTCATCTCCTGTGTTTCCCACAGCTTGACAACTATACAGATCATTGGAAAATTAAATCTCATCATGTCATCAATCGAGAAATCAAATGAGCTTCGGCTTCGATCTGGATCTATTGAAAACCTTTGCCGCGGTCGTCGATTGCGGCGGCTTCACCAAGGCAGCCGAGCGGGTGCACCTGACGCAATCGACGGTGAGCCAGCAGATCAAGAAGCTTGAGCTCAACATCGGTTCTGTGCTGCTGCGCCGGGACAAATCGTCGGGAACCGTCGAGACGACTGAGGCCGGGGAATTACTGCTGAGCTATGCCCGCAGGATACTCGCGACCGCCGCGGAAGCAGCCGAAGTCATGCGGAAACCTTTGGCACCACGAACCGTGCGCCTTGGGGTGCCGGAGGATTTTGCCGGGCGGCGCCTGATCGATCTCTTGTCGGGATTTTCTGCGGCATCGCCCCATATCCGACTCGACACCGTCAGCGGCTGGAGCACAGAGCTTCGACGTCAATTGGACGCGGGCGAAATTGACCTCGCGCTGATCAAGCGCGAGCCCGGTAACGGGCAATGTCTCGCCAGTTGGAAGGAAAAACTGGTTTGGGTACAATGCGCCACGCGTTCCCTGGAGGCCGATCCCGTGCCGCTTGCGGTGTTTCCCCTGGGATGTATCTATCGCGATCGGGCCATCCGGGCCATCGAGCAAAGCGGTCGCCGTTGGAGGATCGCCTATACGAGCCAAGGCTTGATGGGGGTGCAGGCAGCGGTCGCTTCGGGCCTCGGGATCAGTCTGTTGCCATCCGATGCGGTGCTTTCCGAACACCGGCAGCTCGGTCCCGCCGATGGCTTCGACGATCAGCCGGCGTCTGAGATGGCACTGGTGAAAGGTCGAGCGAGTTTGACCAATGAGGCAAAATCGCTCGGAGGTTTTCTGGCGGATAATTTGAGGTAGTCGCTCTAAGAATGAGCGCACATATCCGACGCACTGATCTATCGAATATCGAGCGAGCTGAATTCGCCATATCGCCGTTGCATCGTTTGTGCTTGTTCACCAACAAACTGAGTAAGGGCTCGTAGCCGCGGTAGTCGTCGAAGATCCTGGTGATATCCCAGCCAGGTGTCCCTTCCCGGAGGAGGATTTGGCACTTCCACCCGTTTCAAGATGTCCATCGAGTCACCCAACGGCCTGGGAAGAACCGCCATCCCTGCACCACTCGCGCATAGCCTTGCCTGAACGTCCCGATTGTTGCTTCGCATAGATATCTTCGCATCCGGGAACCGGTCCTTGAGCCAGGCGACGTCGGGCATGCCACCAAAAGCCTCGTCCATAATGATCATACTGAATCCTTCTCCAGTGCCAGGCGAAGGGTCGTCCGATCCTTTGGCTACATACAGGCCATAGGGAATGTGAAACAACTTACGTGAGATGACTTCCGGCTCCGTGAAGGGCTTGATGCGGAAGACCAGATCCGCTTCGCGACGCGCAAGGTTCAGAAGCCTGGAATCCGTGAGAATCTCGACGATTACGTTGGTATGCACACGTTTGAAATCTGCAAGGATGGGGGCGAGAATATGAACGCCGAACCAGTCAGAGCACGAGATCCGCAAGGATCCGGACAACGTGTTCTCGGTGCCCGCAAGCTGGCGCTGGAGTGCCAGCGCCTCCTCCTCCATCCGTTCCGCGTGCCCCATCACGACGGTGCCCTCATCTGTCAGGACAAACCCGTCCGGTGTGCGCTGGAACAGTGAGTGGCCGACCGCGGCCTCAAGAGTCTTTAGTCGTCTTCCCATTGTTGGCTGCGTCAGGCCCAACCTCCTCGCGGCCGCACCCAACGTTCCCTCCCTCGCGATCGCAAGAAAAAGACGGATGTCGCTCCATTCCATCATGACGCGTACCCATTCAAAAATGCATGATCAGCATACAATCTATATGATTTTCATGCGCAAAATTCCATATCAAAGTGCTGACATCAACTGAAAGGGATCAATCCTATGACCACGATGAAAGCATTAGTTCTCGAAAATCACGGCACCGAATTCCGAGTCGCGCAGATCGCACGACCAACTGCGGCCGAAGGTCAGGTGCTCGTCCGCGTAAAGGCGAGCGGCGTGAATCCCCTGGACACGAAAATCCGGACAGGAGCAGCCGCTCATGCCCGGCACCCTCTCCCCGCTATCCTGGGTATCGACCTGGCTGGGGTCGTCGAGGAAGTCGGCGCAGGCGTAACCGGATTTCGCCGCGGTGACGAGGTCTACGGCATGACAGGCGGAGTGGGCGGCGTTCAAGGTTCGCTGGCAGAATTTGCGGCCGTCGATGCACGGTTGCTGGCTATCAAGCCATCTCACCTTTCCATGCGTGAGGCGGCCGCTCTACCCCTCATCTTCATCACTGCGTGGGAAGGCCTTGTGGATCGCGTCAGCATCCGGGCTGGCCAGAAGGTGCTCGTTCTCGGTGGCGGTGGCGGGGTCGGACACGTAGCCGTCCAGATTGCCAAATCGTTTGGCGCGGATGTCTACGCTGTCGATGGCGCGCGCAAGGCTGACTACATCAAGAGCCTCAATGCGACGCCGATCGATTACGCCACGGAGACCGTCGAGGATTATGTCGCCAAGTTCACGCAAGGACGAGGTTTCGACGTCGTCTACGACACCATTGGCGGCGCTGGCCTGGACACCGCGTTCAAGGCGGTCGCCCGCTTCGGGCACGTGGTAAGCTGCCTCGGCTGGGGCACGCACGCTCTCGCCCCGCTCTCATTTAAGGCCGCGACATACTCCGGAGTATTCACGCTGATACCGCTCCTCACTGGCGAAGGCCGTGAACATCACGGGGACATCATGAGGGAAGCGACGCGCCTTGCGGAAAATGGTCAGTTGATGCCGCGTCTCGATGGTCGGTCCTTCACCCTCGAGAATGTGATGGCGGCTCACGAGTTGATTGAAGGTGGCAAGGTTGACGGAAAGCTCGTCGTCGACATCGCGTAATAGCCAGGGTCCCGCGCGTTCATGCGCGGGACCCGCTTCATTGAAGCCCGTCATTTCTGTATGGCCAGACGCGAGGATTGCGGCGAGAAGAAACGAAACCACATTTGTCCCCCTTGATCAGTCAATCTGAAATTTCGATCGACTACCTCGCTTCAGATCACGCACTCCTCGGTGAAAAGGAAGATACGATGAAGGACCTTACCCACTGTGTCGTTACACCAAGCGTTAAAACCGAGGGCTTTGTACCGCTGGGGATCGGAGTGCACCGCGCGTCGACGATCGTCTTCCAGACGGCGGAGGACTACGCCGACCGAGGAAGACGGGGGCCTGACGGCTACAGCTACGGTCTCTACGGGACGCCGACAACCAGAACACTCGAGACAAAACTGACAGCTCTCGAGAAGGGCGCCAGAACTTTCCTTGTACCCTCTGGGCAGGCGGCCAACACGATTGCGATGCTTCCATTTCTCAAGGCGGGGGACAGGGTCCTCATCGCAGATTCCGTGTACCCTCCGGTGCGCGATTTCGCCAATATGGAATTGGTCCGCTTCGGCATTGAGGTTGTCTACTACGATCCTGTCGACCCATCTGATCTCGAGGCCAAAATCAACGCCAGAACCAAGATCGTCTGGTGCGAATCCCCGGGATCGACGACAATGGAGATCCAGGATTTGCCCGCTATCACGGACATAGCCCATCGGCATGGAGCACTGGTTGGCTGCGACAACACCTGGGCGACACCGCTGAACTACAAGCCTCTGACGCTTGGAGCAGACATCGTCACAGAGGGCCTAACCAAATACATCTCGGGTCATTCCGACGTACTGCTGGGATCGTTGACGGTCCGTGATGAGAAACTAACGGTTCCAATACGATCAGTGCTCGGGCGGATGGGTATCTCCGTGTCTCCGGACGACGCCTCGCTGGTACTGAGAGGATTCGAAACCCTGGGCGTCCGCATGAATCATGCAAGTCAGGGCGCGCTACAGTTGATCGAGAGAATACAGGCAGCGGATATCGTGGACCGCGTAATCCATCCAGCGCTGCCGACCGATCCCGGACACTCCGTTTGGAAGAGGGACTTTCATGGGGCATCAGGTGTCTTTGGCGTCGTTTTCAGACAAGGCCTGTCTGATCGGGTCTCGCCTGCTCTCAATGTGCTCAAGACCTTTGCGATAGGAGCATCTTGGGGCGGGACACGCAGTCTCGTCGCACCAATGCCCGTCAAGGCCTACCGGACGGTGCGGAGATGGGATGCAGACGATCTCGTCTTGCGCATAAGCGTCGGCCTTGAAGACCATCAGGACCTTGTCGATGATATCGAAGCGCTTCTGGAAGAGATCTCCAGATAGCTCAGCTCCCCACCTGGCAACGTGAGCGCCCTGCTCGCTCGGGACGTCCGCTTGGGCGCGATCTATCCCGGCGGGTCCGGATAGAGTTCCTCTTGGCGGAGGGTCGATAGTGGAGTTCCTGCGTTCGAGAGTCCGATCATCGGGAAGAAGCGACTCATCGTCGTTGGTTCCGATCGCGCAGGAACGAAACGAACGCCCGCATGGAGGCACTGAGATGACGGTGTCTTGGGTAATAGAGATGGAGGCCTGGATAAGGCGGCGTCCATTCTCCCAGCAGTTCGACCAAGGCGCCAGCCTCAAGAGCGGCGGAGGCCATCCACTTCGTCAAGTAAGCCAGGCCGTAACCGTGGACTGCCGCCGCCAGAATGAGCCTTGAATTGTCTAGGACGAGGCCGCCAGTCGTCTCGACGACGAGTGCCTCTCCCCGCCTTTCGAACTCCCAGCGGTACAGGCTGCCTCCCGGCTTACGAAGCTGGATGCAACGGTGGCCCCTCAACTCGGCCGGCGATCGCAAGGGAGGACGGCCTGCAACATACGACGGTGCGGCGACGACGATATGCTGCTGCATCGGCCCGACCGGGATTGCCACCATGTCCTCCGAGATAATCTCGCTGGAACGGATGCCGCAATCGAACCCGTTTTCGGCGATGTCCACGAGACGGCGCTCGCTGACGATTTCGACGCGCACGTCGGGAAACGCGGCCATGAATTCGAGCACCAATGGTGCCAGCACCTGCTCCGCCGCAGTCGCATCCGCGTTGATCCGCAACGTCCCGGAGGGCTTGGAAGTGAATTCGCCCAGCTCGTCCGCGGCGTCGGCGATCTCGACAAGTGCCGGGCGAAGTCTGGCGAAGAACTGCCGACCTGCGTCGGTGAGCGATACGTTGCGGGTAGAGCGATGGAAGAGCTGCACATTGAGGCGGCTCTCCAAGCTCGCGACACTGTGGCTGAGGGCCGAAGGACTGAGGCCGCTGCGTCGAGCGGCCGCGCGGAATCCGCCGTACTCGGCAACCGCTGCGAAGGCCGCCAGCTCCGCTGGAGACAGCGCGCCGACCGTTCGAATTCTCTCAGCATGCCGTTCTGTTTTGTCCATCTAATCAGCACAATGAAGAACTGCTACTTCAAACACAACCCACTAGGAAAGGAAACTACGATGTCCCAGCAAATCCCGTTCGGCTTTACCTCGACCGCATCGGAGGTTCTCGCCGGTGTCGACCTGTCCGGCAAGACCATGATCGTAACCGGCGGGGCCAGCGGCATCGGCATCGAAACGGTAAAGAGCCTGGCCGCCGCAGGTGCGTCCGTAATAATTGCTGCGAGGCGCGTCGACGCCGCGGAAGAGGTCGCAAAGGGCTTGAGGGCGGAGACCGGAAATTCGAAGATTGAAGTCCGCCCACTCGATGTCGCTGACTTGAATTCTGTACAGAAGTTCGCCGACGACTGGGACAAACCGATCCACGCGCTTGTCAACAATGCTGGCATCATGATGGTGCCGGAGCTGGAACGAACGGCAGAAGGCTGCGAGCTGCAGTTCGGCACGAACTTCCTCGGCCACTTCGCGTTGACGATGGGGCTGCGTCGCCAGCTTGCCGCCGCCAATGGAGCACGTGTCGTATCCGTCAGTTCAACCGGCAGCCTCTTCGGCCCGGTCATTTGGGATGATCCCCATTTTCATTTCACCCAGTACAACCCGCTTCTGGGTTATGCCCAGTCGAAGACTGCCTGCATACTGCTGTCGGTTGGCATCAAGGAGCGCTGGGCATCTGACGGCATCGTCTCGAACGCCCTCAACCCCGGGGCCATCGCGACAAACCTCCAGCGACACACGGGCGGCCTCAAGACGCCCGAGCATCTTCGCAAGAACCCTCAGCAAGGGGCCGCGACATCGGTCCTGCTAGCCGCCTCGCCGCTTGTCGAGGGCGTCAACGGTCGATATTTCGACAACTGCCAGGAAGCGCCGCTGATCGCGCGCCGACCGGAGGGAAGGCTCGAAGGTGTTGCGCCTTACGCGCTCGACAGCGCCAATGCGGACCGGCTTTGGGAGATGGCATTGCGGATCGTGGGAGAGCCAAAATGAGCGACGCCCTTCGCGTAGGATTCATCGGCCTCGGCGACCAGGGTGCGCCGATGGCTGCTGCGATCGCTGCCAAGTTCGATTTACACGTCTGGGCGAGACGTGCAGTCTCGTTCGAGGCTCTTGGCAACGCTCGGCACGTAAGAGAGAAAGACCCTGTCGAACTTGCTGCAAACGTCGACCTGCTGTGCCTCTGCCTGCGTGGCGATGCCGATTTGCATGACCTCTTAGCTGACCGTTCGTTGCTTCAGGCATTGGGCAAAGGGGCAACCATCGTGAACCATGCAACCGGCGATCCCGCTGAAGCCGAGACCTTTGAACGTATCACTGAGGAGCTCGGCGTGCACTTTCTCGATGCGCCCGTCAGTGGTGGGCGACCTGGTGCGGAAGCGCGGTCGCTAACCTGCTTTGTCGGAGGGCGCGCTGAGGCACTTGACGCAAGCCGACCTGTCATCGAGTGCCATAGCACTCATATCTTCTCAATGGGTCCGGTCGGTTCAGGCCAAATGGCGAAGCTCTGTAACAACGCTCTTACAGTCTCGAACCTGCGTAACATCGTCGAGGTGTTCGCGATGGCGGAGAAGCTGGGCGTCTCCTTGGTGGGCCTCCGCGACGCGTTCGAGCACAGCAGCGGCGGAAGCTTCATCCTGCAGGCTCTGGGTACCAAGGTTACGGCGGTCAACGCAGCACATATAGCCGAGCTGAACCGGACGGACGTCGACGAATTCGCAGCAGCGATGCGCCGGAAAGGCGTGGATCCGACGGCGGTCCTGGAATGGGCGATCAAAGGCCCCGACGGACTGGAGGCGCTGGTCCAGCGTCTGCAGTAAGAGATCGTGGCCGGAAAGCGGCGGACACGTCCGTTCGTCGGTGACATCATAGACGGCGTGGAAGCGCTTCTCGCCGAGATTTCCAGCGACGGCAGCACGCCACCTGGGCCACGTAGCCTGGGCCCCTGCTCGCCCGCAGACATCGATGATGTTAGTCTTATTCTTACTGCAGCTCGTCTGGTAAGCCAGTCTCCTCGCACGAGGTTTCCCGGCCTGTCACACATGCGGCAGAACCGACCCATGCCCCAAACAGCTTCACGAACGATTGGCCCATTCGCAGCACGCGTCCGAAGAATGGCACGAAAGGCTGGAAGTCCCAACACGCGGCCTGAGAGCCTATCGCGCTCCTATTCCATGTGGTCTGCCGGGATAGCCGGGTCTCGCAATTCACATCGAGGTCTTCGTCGCCAACGATGGCCGCAAGGCGGCGTGGACCTTGCCCTTCACCAAACTGCGAGTTTCCCGGGACGAGGCCACCCGGGCTGACGCTCGATGTACCGCCCGCATTCATGAAGCCTTTGATTTGACAGCATCCATGACACGAGTGGAATAAACGAGTCCTGCCCCAGCGTTGACGCCGATCGCCGTCCCGAGCGCCTCGGCGATCTCTTCACGGGTGGCGCCCGCCTTAAGCGCCGCCTCGGTGTGGACAACGATGCAGCCATCGCAGCGCAACGACACCGCAGCCGCTAGAGCGATCAATTCGTTGACCTTGGTACCCAAGAGATTGGTTTTTCGGGCCGCTCCGCCGATCGCCTGATAACCCCTGATCACATCCGGATTCAATGCGGATATTACGGCTACTACCG
>Ga0102591_1003433_pt1 | contig 14267 bp, 12 predicted proteins | sample AraplaCol_mCL_r2_2_FD_76860 | JGI IMG/M metagenome (GOLD analysis project Ga0102591, IMG submission 76860) | Arabidopsis root microbial communities from North Carolina, USA - plate scrape MF_Col_mCL_r2 (SPADES assembly) (version 2) | ecosystem: Host-associated > Plants > Roots > Endosphere... | reverse complement strand
CCATCCTGGAGATCGACAAGGAGGACTCCTTGCGGATGGCGCGGCACTGGAATCCGATCATGATGAACGCTGTGCTGTTTGGCCGCATCGCCCAGCTGCACGAGAACCGCGCCGGCCTTGGTCTGTCGCCCGAGCAGCTCCGCCTGCTGGAGCGCACCTATACCCGCTTCCATCGCTCCGGCGCCGGCCTCTCCGAGGAGGCGAAGAAGCGCATGGCCGAGATCAACGAGAAGCTCGCCCAGCTCGGCACGAGCTTCAGCCACCATCTGCTCGGCGACGAGCAGGAGTGGTTCATGGAGCTGGGGGAGGCCGACCGCCAGGGCCTGCCCGAGAGCTTCGTCGCGGCCGCCAAGGCTGCGGCGGAAGAACGCGGCATGGCCGGCAAGGCCGTCGTGACGCTGTCGCGCTCCTCGACCGAGCCGTTCCTGAAGAGCTCGGCCCGGCGCGACCTGCGCGAGAAGGTCTACAAGGCCTTCACGGCGCGCGGGGACAACGGCAATGCCAATGACAACAATGGCACCATCGTCGAGATCCTGAAGCTGCGCGAGGAGAGCGCCCAGCTGCTGGGCTATCCGACCTTCGCCGCCTACCGGCTCGAGGATTCCATGGCCAAGACGCCCGACGCCGTGCGTGGCCTCTTGGAGCGGGTCTGGAAGCCGGCCCGGGCCCGCGCGCTCGCCGACCGCGATGAGATGCAGGCGCTGATCACCGCCGAGGGCGGCAATTTCAAGCTCGCGCCCTGGGACTGGCGCTTCTATGCCGAAAAGCTCCGCCTCCAGCGCGCCAATTTCGACGATGCCGCGATCAAGCCGTATCTGACGCTCGACCACATGATCGCCGCCGCTTTCGACTGCGCAACGCGCCTGTTCGGCATCACCTTCGAGGAGCGCAAGGACGTGCCGGCCTGGCACCCGGACGTCCGGGTTTGGGAGGTCAAGGGTCCCGACGGCAAGCACAAGGCGCTGTTCTACGGCGACTACTATGCCCGGCCGTCCAAGCGCTCCGGCGCCTGGATGACCTCGCTGCGCGACCAGCAGAAGCTCGACGGCGAGATCGCGCCGCTCGTCATCAACGTCTGCAACTTCGCCAAGGGGGCCAATGGCGAGCCCTCGCTGCTGTCGCCCGACGATGCCCGCACCCTGTTCCACGAGTTCGGCCACGGCCTGCACGGCATGCTCTCCAACGTGACCTACCCGTCGCTGTCGGGGACGTCGGTGTTCACCGACTTCGTCGAGCTGCCCTCCCAGCTCTACGAGCACTGGCAGGAGCGGCCCGAGGTGCTGCAGCAGTTCGCCCGCCACTACCAGACCGGCGAGCCGCTGCCCGACGACCTGCTCCAGCGCTTCCTCGCCGCGCGAAAATTCAACCAGGGCTTTGCCACGGTCGAGTTCGTCTCCTCGGCCCTGGTCGATCTCGAGTTCCACACCCAGCCGGCGTCCGCGGCGCAGGATGTTCGCGCCTTCGAGAAGAAGGAGCTGGAGAAGATCGGCATGCCCGAGGAGATCGCGCTGCGTCACCGCCCGACGCAGTTTGGCCACATCTTTACCGGCGACCATTATGCCGCGGGCTATTACAGCTACATGTGGTCCGAGGTGATGGACGCCGACGCCTTCGGCGCATTCGAGGAGGCCGGCAACATCTTCGATCCCACTGTGGCCAAGCGCCTGCACGACGACATCTATGCGAGCGGTGGATCGGTCGATCCGGAAGCGGCCTACGAGGCGTTCCGCGGCCGGCCGCCCGAGCCCGACGCGCTGCTCCGTCGTCGCGGCCTGCTCGACGCCCCGAAGGCGGCCTGATGGGGATGCGGGCTCTGTTCGGATGGCTGCTCGCCGCCGCGACGACGCTCGTGGCGGGTGCGGCGAGCGCGCATCCGCACGTCTGGATCACCGCGACGAGCGAGCTACTCTATGCCGCCGACGGCACCATCACCGGCGTCCGCCACGCCTGGACGTTCGACGACATGTTCTCGAGCTATGCGGTGCAGGGGCTCGAGAGCAAGACCAAGGGTGCCTATACGCGCGAGGAGCTCGGGCCTCTGGCACAGACCAATGTCGAGTCGCTGAAGGAATACGCCTACTTCACCTTCGCGCGAGCGGACGGCAAGAAGGAGCGATTCCAGGAGCCGATCGACTACTTCCTCGACTACAAGGATACGGTGCTGACCCTGCACTTCACGCTGCCGCTGAAGAATCCGGTCAAGCCCAAGCAACTGGTGCTCGAAGTGTTCGACCGCTCCTTCTTCATCGATTTCCAGATGGCCAAGGAGAACCCGGTCAAGCTGGTCGGCGCGCCCGCGGGCTGCCAGATGAAGCTGGATCGGCCGAGCGATGGCTCGGCGAGCGCTCAGAAGCTCAACGAGCAGACCTTCCTGAACGGCGAGAACTCCAATTTCGGCATGATGTTCGCCAACAAGATCACGGTGGATTGCCCTTGATCGGTCGTCTTCACTCTCCGCTTGCCCGCGGGCTGCTCGCCGGCGCCGCCGTCCTGCTGGTGATTGGCGTGGCCGATGCTGCGCTCCACGATGTTCTCGCGCAAAATCCGTTTGGCGCGCCGCGCCCGGCGCAGGCCGCCCAGCCCGAGGCCGGCGGCCTCATCGGTTGGCTGCTGGCAAAACAGTCGGAATTCTATCGTCAGATGTCGTCGACCATCCGCGCCGCCAAGTCCGACGGCTCGGCGGTGTGGACGCTGCTGTTTATCTCGTTCGCCTATGGCATCTTCCACGCCGCCGGCCCCGGCCATGGCAAGGCGGTGATCGCCTCCTATCTCGTCGCCAACCGCGAAACCGCCCGGCGCGGCATCGCGCTGTCGTTTGCGTCTGCCCTGATGCAGTCGCTGGTGGCGATCCTGATCGTCGGCATTTCGGCCTGGGTGCTGAACGCGACGGCCAAGACCATGTGCAAGGCGGAAGGGGCGATCGAGATCGCGAGCTACGCCTTGATCGCGCTGTTCGGGCTGCGCCTCGTCTGGGTCAAGGGCCGCACTTTCATCCGGGCGCTGCAGGCGGCCCAGCCGGTGCCCGCGATCGCCGGCGTGCCGCATCACCACGATCACGACCATCACCATCATCATGATGCGCATGACCATCATGATCACCATCATCACGATCACGGGCATGCCCATGCCCACCACGGGCATGACCATGTCCACGACGAGCATTGCGGCCATTCCCACGGCCCCACGCCGAGCGAGCTCGCCGGTCCCGGCGGATGGCGGCGCGGTTTTGCCGCGATCCTCACCGTCGGCATCCGCCCCTGTTCGGGGGCGATCCTGGTACTGGTGTTTGCACTCGCGCAGGGCCTGTTCTGGGCCGGCATCGCCGCGACCTTCCTGATGGGGCTCGGCACGGCGATCACGGTGGCGGCCATCGCGGTCGTCGCCGTCTCCGCCAAGGACATCGCCGCCCGCCTCAGCGCCGGTCGCGACGGCGGCGGCGCGCTGTTCATGCGCGGCATCGAGTTCGCGGCCGCGGGCGTCGTGCTGCTGTTCGGCGCGGGCCTGCTGTTCGGCTACATTGCGGCCGAGCGCACGACGTGTTTTTGAGGCACACTCGTGCCCCGGACGCAGCGCAGCGTCCCTTCGACGGTGCGCTGCAGAGCCGGGGCCCATCTCGCCATGTGGTAACGTGGCCTTCTGGGTCCCGGCTCTGCGGAGCAGCGCAAGCGCGCTGCACCGCGTCCGGGACACGACAGCCAGAGCGTCACACCGGCAAGAACCGCTTCAGCATCGGCATGAAGAAGATCCCGAGATTGATCGCAAAGCCGACGCTCCAGAGGATCGAGCGCAGCGTCGGGCGGTTGCCGAGATAGGTTAGCACATAGGCGATCCGGACGATCAGGAACAATGCCGCGAGCTCGTCGATCAGCCGCTGCGGCGAGTCCCGGTATTCGGCAAGCAGCACGGCGAAGGCGAAGAACGGGAAGGTCTCGATGCCGTTCTGGTGCGCGCCGAGAGCGCGTTGCGAGAGGGCGTCCTCGTAGAAGGCGGGGTCGCGCGGCCGGGAATTGTCGAAGCGGCGAAACCTGATCCATTTGACCGCGGCGATCGTAGACAGATAGAGCAGCAGCGCTCCTAAGACGCACCATTCCGCGAGTGTCATCTTTTCTCCCCCGCCTGGGTGCGACCCTAGCGAAACCGGCCTCATCTTGACAAGTTTGGACCAACGCGCGACCCACAGAGCCATGACCAGTGTCGTCCCCATCGAGGCCGCGAGACCGGCCGCCCAATCCGCCTTGCCGCGCGTCGGCGTGCTCCTGGTCAATCTCGGAACACCCGACACGGCCGATGCGCCGGGCGTACGGGTCTATCTGAAGGAGTTCCTCAGCGACGCCCGCGTCATCGAGGACCAGGGGCTGATCTGGAAAGCCGTGCTGAACGGCATCATCCTGCGCAGCCGTCCCCGCACCAAGGCGCTGGACTACCAGAAGATCTGGAACACCGAGAGGAACGAATCGCCGCTGAAGACCATCACGCGCTCGCAAGCCGACAAGCTCGCGGCCGCGCTGTCGGAGCGCAGCCACGTCGTCGTGGACTGGGCGATGCGCTATGGCAATCCCTCGATCAAGTCGGGCATCGACGCGCTGATCGCGAAAGGCTGTGAGCGCATCCTGGCGGTCCCGCTGTATCCGCAATATTCGGCCTCGACCTCGGCGACCGTCTGCGACGAAGTGTTCCGCGTGCTCGCGCAGCTGCGCAACCAGCCGACGCTGCGCGTGACGCCGCCTTATTACGAGGACGCGGCCTATATCGACGCGCTCGCGGTCTCGATCGAGACGCATCTGGCAACGCTGTCCTTCAAGCCCGAGCTGATCGTGGCGTCGTTCCACGGCATGCCGAAATCCTATGTCGACAAGGGCGATCCCTATCAGCAGCACTGCATCGCCACCACGGAGGCGCTGCGCCGCAGGCTCGGCATGGACGAGACGAAGCTGCTGCTGACCTTCCAGTCGCGCTTCGGCAATGCCGAGTGGCTCCAGCCCTATACCGACAAGACCATGGAGCGGCTTGCCAAGGAAGGCGTGCGCCGCATCGCCGTGGTGACGCCGGGCTTTTCCGCCGACTGCCTGGAGACGCTGGAGGAGATCGCGCAGGAAAACGCCGAGATCTTCAAGCACAATGGCGGTGAAGAGTTTTCCGCGATCCCCTGCCTCAACGACAGCGAGCCGGGCATGGACGTCATCCGCGCCCTGGTGCTGCGCGAGCTTCAGGGCTGGATCTAATCCCGTGAACCGTCGCGAACTCCTGACGCTTGGGATGATCGCGGCGTTGCCAGCGCCGGTGCTGGCGCAGCAGCCGAACGCAATGCGCCGGCTTGGCATGCTCTCGGTCACGGCTGCCGATGATGCGATCGGCCACACGCGCAGCATGGTCCTGGTCGAGGCGCTCGCCGGCCTTGGTTGGAAGGAGCGCGACAACCTCAAGGTCCACTGGCGCAGCGGTGGCGCCGATCGCGCCCGTATCGCGCAGCTCGCCGACGAGTTGATCGCGCTCAAGCCCGACATCCTGCTCGCGGTCGGCACGCCCTCGCTCGAGGAGCTGAGCCGGCGCACCACGACGATCCCGATCGTGTTCGCCGTCGTCACCGATCCCGTCAGCCAGGGTTTCGTCGAAAACCTCGCGCATCCCGGCGGTAACGTCACCGGCTTCACCGATTATGACGGTCCACTCGCCGGCAAATGGCTGGAGATGCTGACGCAGGTCACGCCGAAAGTGTCCCGCGTTGCCGTCGTCTACAATCCCGCCACCGCGCCGTTCGCACCGCTGATGCTGCGCACCATCGAGGATGCGGCCCGGACCCTTCACGTGACGGTCGAGCCTGCGCCGGTGCATGACACAGCCTCGATCGTGGCGCTGGCCTCCAGGAAGGCCGATGGGCTGCTCGTCCTGCCTGACTTCTTCACCATGGCCAACCGCGCGCGCCTTCTGGCAGCCATTGCGGAGGCGCGCGTGCCCGCGGTGTTCTGGAGCCGTGCTTTCGTCGAGGAGGGCGGGCTGATGTCCTACAGCACCGATAGCGCCGAGCAGCTGCGCCGCGCCGCCTCCTACGTCGACCGCATTCTAAGGGGCGCGCGGGCAGCCGATCTGCCGGTCCAGAATCCGACCAGGTTCGAGCTGACGATCAACCTGAAGACGGCCAAGGCGCTTGGCATCACGCTTCCGGCGGTCCTGCTCGCAATCGCGAACGATGTCATCGAATGAGGCCGTTCGCAGCGGCCGCATCGCCGGATGCGTCAATATCCGTCGCTAGGTCTGAGCCGGCGCGCTTTCAAGGGCCTTCCGCAAGTACATATCGAGACCGCTCCCTCTGCACCCGTCTTGTCCGGAATTGCGCCAGTCCCGACGTTACTTGCGACCGCTGAACCGGTAGGGTTGCGATCCCGACCAATGACGGCGCGGGAAGGGTCTTTTCCTGGCTTCTTTTCCGTTTTGGAGGAAATATGAGCGGTTTCGACATTTTCGCGATTGTTCTGGTGTTGCTCGTCATCGTCACGCTGGTCGCCGGCGTGAAGACGGTGCCGCAGGGCTATGACTGGACCATCGAGCGATTCGGCAAATACACCCAGACGCTCAGTCCCGGGCTCAATCTGATCGTGCCCTATTTCGATCGCGTCGGCCGCAAGATCAACATGATGGAGCAGGTGATCGACATTCCCGAGCAGGAGGTCATCACCAAGGACAACGCCACCGTGACGGTGGACGGCGTCGCCTTCTACCAGGTGTTCGACGCGGCCAAGGCGAGCTACGAGGTTTCCAACCTGACGCAGGCCATCACGGTGCTGACCATGACCAACATTCGCTCGGTGATGGGCGCGATGGATCTCGACCAGGTGCTGTCGCATCGCGACGAGATCAACGAGCGCCTGCTCCGCGTCGTGGATGCCGCGGTCTCGCCCTGGGGCCTGAAGGTGAACCGCATCGAGATCAAGGACATCGTGCCGCCGGCCGATCTCGTCGAAGCGATGGGCCGTCAGATGAAGGCCGAGCGCGTCAAGCGCGCCGACATCCTGGCCGCCGAAGGCCAGCGTCAGTCGGAGATCCTGCGCGCCGAGGGCGCCAAGCAGGGCCAGATCCTGCAGGCGGAGGGCCGCAAGGAAGCCGCGTTCCGCGACGCCGAGGCCCGCGAGCGTTCGGCGGAGGCGGAAGCGAAGGCCACCCAGATGGTGAGCGAAGCCATTTCCAAGGGCGACGTCGCCGCGTTGAACTATTTCATCGCCGACAAATATATCAAGGCGTTCGGCCAGTTCGCGGAAGCGCCGAACCAGAAGATCATCATGCTGCCGATCGAAGCCACGAGCATGCTCGGTTCGCTCGCCGGCATCGGCGAGATCGCCAAGGCGACGTTCGGCGAGAGCGCGGCTTCTGCGGCTGCCGCCGCTCGCCGCCCCGGCTCCGTGCCGCCGACCGGCAGCACGCCGCCGGCGGTGCCGCCGCGGCAGGGATAGTCACCGGCGTGTCTCTCCGATAGGGGCGCGCACCATGATAGAAGGTCGTGTCATGACCGACATGTTCGTATCGCTCGGCACCTGGAACTGGTTGATCTTCGGCTTCATCCTGATGGCGCTGGAGGTGCTGGCGCCGGGCGTCTTCCTGTTCTGGCTCGGGCTCGCCGCGCTGCTGGTGGGGCTGATCTCGTTCGCAATTGCCTTGTCCTGGCAGCTGCAGCTGGTGATGTTCGCGGTTTTCGCCGCTGCCGCCGTGCCGGTGTGGCGCCGCCTCGCCCGGCCGAAGAGCGATGCGAGCACCAGCCCGTTCCTCAACAAGCGGAGCGAGGCCCTGCTCGGCCGCGAGTTCACCCTGGAGAAGCCGATCATCGACGGCAGCGGCACCATGCGCATCGGTGACACCGTGTGGCGCGTCGCAGGCCCGGATACGCCGGCCGGCACGCGGGTGAAGGTGGTGCAGGTGGATGGCGCGAACCTGACCGTGGCGGCGGCGTAGTGTCTCTTACTCTCCCCTGGAGGGGAGGGTAAGCAGACACTACCTCTTCCACCGCTCCGCAAACCGGTGCAGCGGCATGACTATCTCGCACAGCTCCCGCCCGAGCGGTGTCAGCCCGTAGCCTCCGCCGTCGCCGAGCTCGACGAAACCCGCCTCGCGCAGCTCGGTCAGCCGTGTCTGCAGCACCGTCGGGGAGGCCTCGTCGCAGGCGCTGCGCAGCGCGCGCGAGGTGAGTGGGGCGTCCCGCAGCTCCCAAAGGATCCGCAGGCTCCAGCGCCGGCCTAGCAGGTCCAGCAGCGCCATGATCGGCCGGCCGGTGCGGGAGCCGCGGACGCTGCCTGTCTTCGAGGCGGCCTGCTTCGTCATGAATGGTCCCTTGCGGAGTGCTACAAATAGTGTAGCGTATCGCTACGATAAGTGTAGCAACGGACGCTGCCCATGTCTTCTGCCATGTCCCCATCCACGCCGCGCATCGCCCCGCTCAGCCCGCCTTATCCCCCGGAGATCCAGACGCAGTTCGACCGCATCATGCGCGGCGCGGCGCCGCTGCTGCTGTTCCGGGTGATGGCGGGCCACGGCCGCGCTTGGGACAAGTTTCGTGCCGGCAGCCTGCTCGATCCCGGCCCGCTCTCGCTGCGCCAGCGCGAGATCGTCATCGACCGCACCTGCGCGCTGAACAAGTGTGAGTACGAATGGGGTGTGCATGTCGCGATCTTCGCTGGGCCGGCGAAGCTGACCGAGGGCGAGGTACGTGCCACCGTACAAGGCGATGCGAGCTCGGCCTGCTGGTCTCCAGCCGAGCAGGCGCTGATCGCCGCGGTCGACGCGCTGCACGCCCGCGCGACGCTCGTTGACGCCGAGTTCGCCGCGCTGTCGGCGCATTACGACGAGGCGCAGATCCTGGAGATCATGCTGCTGTGCGGCTTCTATCGCACGGTGTCGTATCTGGCGAACGGGCTGCGGCTGCCGCTGGAGGAGAACGCGGCGCGGTTTCCTGTGTAGCTGTCATTCCGGGGCGCGACGAAGTCGCGAGCCCGGAATCCATCGTGCAGCGTCCACTGAGATGAACGGATTCCGGGCTCGCGCCAAGTGGCGCGCCCCGGGCGCCTTACGCCACGCCCGCGCGCAGCAGATCGTGCAGATGCACGATGCCGACCACCTTGCCGGCCTCGGTCACCACCAGCGTGGTGATCTTGCGCGTGTTCAGCACCTCGATCATCTCGGTGGCGAGCATCGAGGGCGGCACTGTCTTGGGCTGCTTCGTCATGATGTCGTCGACCGATGCCGTCAGCAGATCGGGACGCATGTGGCGGCGCAGATCGCCGTCGGTGATGATGCCGACGACCTCGTTCGCGTCGTTGACGATGCAGACGCATCCCAAACCCTTGGCCGACATCTCGACCACGGCCTCCGACATCGCGGTGCCCTCAGGCTTGACCGGGATTTCCGCGCCCGTGCGCATGTAGTCGCGGACGAATTTCAGCATCGCGCCCAGCTTGCCGCCGGGGTGGAAATGCGCGAACTCCAGCGCGGTGAAGCCGCGGCCTTCGAGCAGCGCGATCGCGAGCGCGTCGCCGATCGCGGCCTGCATCAGCGTCGAGGTGGTCGGCGCCAGATTGTGCGGACAGGCCTCGCGCGCCTTCGGCAGCTCGATCACGATGTCGGCCGCTTGTCCCAGCGAGGACGCGGCGTTCGATGTCACCGCGATCATGGGAATCGCAAAGCGTGCCGAATAGTTCACGAGGTTCTTCATCTCCGGCTGCTCGCCGGACCAGGACAGCGCCATGATGACGTCGTCGGTGGTGATCATGCCGAGATCGCCATGGCCGGCCTCGGCAGCGTGCACGAAGAAGGCGGGTGTGCCGGTCGAGGCCAGCGTCGCGGCGATCTTGCGCCCCATATGGCCCGACTTGCCGAGCCCGGTGACGATGACGCGGCCTTTGGCGTTGCGGATCAGATCCACCGCCTTCGCGAATGTCGCGCCCAGCGGGCCGCGCAGGGCGGCTGCAAGCGCGTTGATGCCGCCGCTCTCCGTCTCCAGCGTGCGGAGCGCGGATTCGACGCTGTCAGGAATGGGGCCGGATGATGCGGTCATCAGCGGTTTCGAGCTCGGCATGTTTTCGTCCAGGGAAGGGTGGGGCGTTCGCCCGTTGGCGCCTGCTTAGCACGGCCCGGCCAAGGAGGCGACGCGCCGGCCGCGGCCCTCAACGGGTCATTAACCATAATTGTTTTAACTCCATTAACGATGGTTCCCGCCAGCCGGTGGGGATGATCGTGAAAGTGTTTGATTTCGTTGGAGTTATTCCATCGTGGGGTCGTCTCCAGGCACCGGCCGGAGCAAACGCGCGCTCATTCTGCGCGCGGCTTTGCCGTGTCTTGTCCCTTGTCTTGCGCTGACGACCCTCGGAAGCGCCCCCGCGGTCGCCCAGAGCCTCACGCCCGACCTGTTCAATCCCAACCGTGGCGGCTTCGCCTCGCCCGAGACGCTGCCGACCCGCCGCACGGCGGGCGTGCCGCAGGCGCCGTCGGATGCGCTTCCCGCGCTGCCCGATCCCAGTGCCGATCCGCGCAAGCGCCAGCAAACGCCGGCGACCTCGCGCATCGGTCAGGTCCCGACCTATGGCCTTCCCGCCGCGAGCGGCGCGAGCAGCTCCGGTTACGACGCCCTCAACCGCAAGCGACAGCAACCCAAGCTCTATCCGGGCCAGCCGAAGCCGAAGCGCGCGGCCGGTCCCGGCTCGCCGGCTCCGGCCACAGCGCCGCCGCCATCGACGCTCGGCCTGCCGCGGATCGCGCCACCGCCATCTGCCTCGGCGAACAAGGCGCCGGTGCCGGCGGCGATGGCGGGCACCGTGCCCGGCCAGCCGCAGCGCCGCCGCCTCAAGACGGATGACGATCCATTCGGAGCGGTCGGCGACTATGCCGGCAGCTTCCTGATCAAGGGCGGGCTTGAGCTCTCCACCGGCTATGACACCAATCCGACGCGTCTGAACAAGCCGGTCGGCTCCCCGGTCTACGTCGTCGCGCCGGACCTCGTTGTGATGTCCGACTGGGAGCGCCACGCACTTGTCGCCGATCTGCGCGGCTCGTTCTCCGGCTACACCACCAACATGCCGGCAACCATCGATGGCTTTGCCTCGCCTTCGCCGGTCGAGGCCAATCGTCCCGATTTCAACGGCCATGTCGACGGCCGCATCGACGTCGATCGCGACCTCAAGCTGACCTCGCAGCTGCGGCTGCGCCTCGCCACCGACAATCCCGGCAGCCCGAACGTGCAGGCCGGCCTGCAGAAATATCCGGTGTACGCCGCCTACGGCACCACGGTCGGCTTCGACCAGACCTTCAACCGCTTTCAGGTCGCCGCCGGCGCGACCGTCGATCGCACGGCGTACACGGACTCCAAGCTCACTGACGGCACGACATTCACCAACAACGATCGCGACTTCAACCAGTATGGCGGCATCGGTCGCTTCTCCTACGACCTCAAGCCCGGCCTGAAGCCGTTCGTCGAGATCCAGGGCGACACCCGGGTCCACGATCTGGCCGCCGACCGCAACGGCTACCTCCGCGATTCGAACGGCGGCTATGCCAAGGTCGGCTCGTCCTTCGAGTTCTCGCGCATCCTCACCGGCGAAATCTCGGTGGGCTATTCCGCGCGCAACTACACCGACCCGCGGCTCAGCCAGCTCGCAGGCTTCCTGACCACGGGTTCGCTGATCTGGAACGCGAGCGGCCTCACCACGGTGAAGTTCTTCACCGACACGCAGATCGCCGAGACCACCATCCCCGGCTCCTCAGGCGTGCTGGTGCGCACCTATTCGGCCGAAGTCGACCACGACTTCCGCCGCTGGCTCACCGCCGTCGGCAAGTTCACCTACGGCACGCTCGACTACCAGGGCCAGAACCGCAACGACAAGACCTACTCGCTCGAAGGCAACCTGATCTACAAGCTCAACCGCAACATCTGGGTCAAGGGCACGCTGCGCCACGACATCCTGGATTCGAACCAGGCGGGGTCCAGCTCACAGGGGACGGTGGTGATGCTGGGGGTGAGGTTGCAGAATTAGAGTCGCCTGCTGCCGAGCGCATTCAACGCGATCACGATGCAACGCACCGCTCTTTCCGCTGTCATTCCGGGGCGCGCGAAGCGCGAGCCCGGAATCCATTTGAGCACCGACCCTGAGGCGCGATGGATTCCGGGCTCGCGCCAAGTGGCGCGCCCCGGAATGACAGAACCTACCGCGGCAGATCCGTCTTCCCCATCAGGAACGTATCGATCGACCTTGCACACAGCCGGCCCTCGCGGATCGCCCACACCACGAGCGACTGTCCACGCCGCATGTCGCCGGCGGTGAACACGTTCGGGCGCGAGGTCTGGTAGTCCAGCGTGTTGGCCTTGACGTTGCCGCGCGGGTCGAGGTCGACCGAGAGCAGCTTGAGCAGGCCCTCGTGCACGGGATGCACGAAGCCCATGGCGAGCAGGACGAGCTCGGCGTCGAGCTCGAACTCGGTGCCTTCGATCGGCTTGAACTTGTCGTCGACGCGAACGCAGTGCAGCTTCTTGACTTGGCCGTTCTCGCCCGTGAACTTCTGGGTCAGCACGGCGTATTCGCGGACGGCGCCTTCGGCCTGGCTGGAGGACGTGCGCATCTTCAGCGGCCAGTTCGGCCAGGTCAGGCCCTTGTTCTCGCGCTCGGGCGGGGCGGGCATGATCTCGAGCTGGGTCACCGACAGCGCACCCTGGCGCAGCGAGGTGCCGATGCAGTCAGATCCGGTGTCGCCGCCGCCGATGACGACGACGTGCTTGCCGCCGGCCAGGATCTCCTGGACGCCGCCGAGCGGCTCCTCGGAGACGCGGCGGTTCTGCTGCGGCAGGAAGTCCATGGCGTAGTGGATGCCGGCGAGCTCGCGGCCGGGGATCGGCAAATCGCGCGGGGCTTCCGCGCCGCCGGTCAGCGCCACGGCGTCGTATTCGTTGAGCATCTCGCGCGGATCGACGTTGCCGTCGGCGCCGACATGGCTGTTGTAGTGGAAGGTGACGCCTTCACCTTCCATCTGCTTGACGCGGCGGTCAATGACGCCCTTCTCCATCTTGAAGTCGGGGATGCCGTAGCGCAGCAGGCCGCCGGCCTTGGCGTACTTCTCGAACAGGTGCACGTCGTGGCCGGCGCGCGCGAGCTGTTGCGCGCAGGCCATGCCGGCCGGGCCCGAGCCGATCACGGCGACCTTCTTGCCGGTCTTGACGGCTGCGATCTCAGGCTTCAGCCAGCCATTGTCCCAGGCGCGGTCGACGATCGCGCATTCGATGGTCTTGATGGTGACCGGGTTGTCGTCGATGTTGAGCGTGCAGGACGCTTCGCATGGCGCGGGGCAGATGCGCCCCGTGAACTCCGGGAAATTGTTGGTCGAGTGCAGATTGCGCGAGGCCTCTTCCCAATTGCCCTGATAGACGAGGTCGTTCCAATCAGGGATCTGATTGTTGACCGGGCAGCCGGGCGTGCCGGGCGCGACCGAGCCCGTGCCGTGGCAATAGGGAATGCCGCAATTCATGCAGCGCGCGGCCTGGTCGCGCACCTCTTTCTCGGAGAGGGGGACGACGAATTCCTTGTAATGCTTCACGCGCTCGGCGACCGGGGTGTACTTGCGGTCGCGCCGTTCGATTTCGAGAAAACCCGTGATCTTGCCCATTAAACCCGAAGTCCCTGCCGCTTGGTCGTCTGTTGCTTCCCCACCGTCATTGCGAGGTGCTCGTGACAAAATTGCGGGGCAATTTTGCACTTAAGCGACGAAGCAATCCAGTCTGTAACCGAGGAGAAGTCTGGATCGCTTCGCTACGCTCGCAATGACGGGCGCTGATAGTCTTACGCCCCGATCGCGATTTTCGGCTCGGCGTCCGCGTTGGCGGCCATTTCGCGCAGCGCGCGCCGGTACTCGACCGGCATCACCTTGCGGAATTTGGGCAGCCAGTCCTTCCAATTGGCGAGGATGTCGGCGGCGCGCTTGGAGCCGGTGGCTTTGGCGTGGCGCGAGATCAGGACGTGCAGCCGCTCGACGTCGGAGGCGAGCAGGTTCTTGAACACGTCGACCCGGCCGTGCGCCTCGAGGTCACCGGAGTGGTGATAGGTGCCGGCGTTGATCAGCTCTTCCGACAGCACAGGCTCGAGCTCCACCATCGCCATGTTGCACAGCCTGTCGAAGTCGCCGGTCTCGTCGAGCACATAGGCGATGCCGCCGGACATGCCGGCCGCGAAGTTGCGCCCGGTCTCGCCGACCACGACCACGATGCCGCCGGTCAGGTATTCGCCGCAATGATCGCCCGCGCCCTC
>Ga0102591_1003432_pt1 | contig 14269 bp, 12 predicted proteins | sample AraplaCol_mCL_r2_2_FD_76860 | JGI IMG/M metagenome (GOLD analysis project Ga0102591, IMG submission 76860) | Arabidopsis root microbial communities from North Carolina, USA - plate scrape MF_Col_mCL_r2 (SPADES assembly) (version 2) | ecosystem: Host-associated > Plants > Roots > Endosphere... | reverse complement strand
CGGTCGCTCATGCCCGGCAAACTCAGACGCGCCACCTCGGCCTCGACCAGGTCGCTTCGGAAGCCGGTGACCACCACCGCCTCGGTGACGCCCGCCTGATGCAGGTGACGCAGCTGCCATTCCAGCACCGAACGTCCGGCCAGTTCGACCAGGCACTTGGGGCGGTCGTCGGTCAGCGGCGACAGCCGCTTGCCCTGGCCGGCGCTGAGGATAAGGGTCTTGACCGGCTGCATGACGTTTCGAAATCTCGCTGGGTTCGGGGCGTCTTGGCCCCGGTAGGAATCGTTGGACCGCGCTTGGCGGCCGCGCGCGCATAACTGAGCACGAACCCGCCTCGCGGCAAGGGCGCTCGGCTTTTCAAAACCGGTCATGGCGTCGCGGCGCAAGCCCCCGTCGGCGCTTTTTCAGGAAAGCGCGTCCCATGGGTGACGGTGACGAGCCCCTGAGCGCTCCCAAAATCGACGCCACCGATGGTTCAGCTTGGGTTCAGCTTGACCTGAAGATTGTCCCTTCATCGATCGGGACGCCCCCTTCCGGAACCTGAACCGTTCTCCCATATGGCCATTGTCATACGGAGGATTGGCGGGGGCCTCGACAGTAACCAACGGAGGCGTCGTGCAACTCGCGGAAAGATTCAATCGTCAGCCCGCTGAGGAAAAACCCGCCGAAGGCCTGCGCCTGGCGTTGTTCTCCGGCAACTACAACTACACGCGTGACGGTTCGAACCAGGCCCTGAACCGGCTGGCGGCCTATATGATCGATGCGGGCGCCCAGGTGCGGGTCTACTCGCCCACGACCGATACGCCCGCTTTCGAGCCCGCCGGCCAACTCGTCTCGGCGCCCTCGGTGGCGATCCCCGGCCGCCGCGAGTACCGGCTGGCCCTGGGCCTGACTCGCGCCCTGCGAACGGATCTCGACCGGTTCCAGCCGACGGCCATCCACCTCTCCGCCCCCGACCTCTTGGGCGCTCAGGCCGGCCGCTGGGGCCGCAACCAGGGTCTGCCGGTGGTCGCCAGCCTGCATACGCGGTTCGAGACCTATCTGTCGTATTACGGCCTCGACTGGCTGCGGCCGAGCGCCGAGCGTTATCTGGACCGTTTCTATCGCGGCTGCGACCGCGTGCTGGCCCCCAACGCGCCGATCGCCGATCTTCTGCGCGAGCAGGGCCTGGGCGAGCGTGTTCGGGTGTGGGGCCGCGGCGTCGACCGTGAACGGTTCTCGCCGGCCCGCCGCGACACCGCCTGGCGCCAGTCGCTGGGGATCGCCGACCACGAGGTCGTCGTCGCCTTCCTGGGCCGGCTGGTGATGGAGAAGGGTCTGGACGTCCTGGCCGAGACCATGATCCGTCTGCGCGGCCAGCCGATCCGCCCGCTGATCATCGGCGACGGCCCCGCCAGGGCATTCCTGGAAACCAAGCTGCCCGAGGCGATCTTCACCGGCCACATCGACGGCGAAGCCCTGGGTCGCGCGGTGTCCAGCGCCGACATCCTGTTCAACCCTAGCCTGACCGAGGCCTTCGGTAACGCCAGCCTCGAGGGCATGGCCGCGGGTCTAGCCGTGCTATGCCCCCGCGCGCCCAGCACCAGCGCCCTGATCACCGGCGGCCTGGACGGCGTACTGATCGAAGGGGCCGACGCCAAGGCCTATGCCGGCGCTATCCAGAGCCTGGTCGCCGAGCCGATGCGCCGCTTGCGACTGGGCCGCGCCGCGCGGCTGTCCAGCGCCCGCTACGACTGGAACACGATCTGTTCGTCCGTGCTGGACGTCTATCGCGAGCTGGGCGCGGCGCCGACCCAGCGCGCGCGCTCGGCGGCATGACCGAGCAGGCCGCGACGCCGCCGTGGCGAAGCTGGTTGCTGACGGCCGGCGTCGCCCTGCTGGCGCTCCTGCTGGCGACCCACGGCGTGGGAGCGGTACGCGAGATCGTGCAGCGGGTCGGCTGGCAGGCGATCCTGGTCGTGGCCGCCCATCTGCCCGTCACCCTCTTGGCCACGATCGGCTGGCAAGTGCTGTTGCCGCCCGATCGGCGTCCGCCGCTGACCTTCCTGTTCCGCCTCCGCCTGATCAAGGAGGCCGTCAACGCCCTCCTCCCGGTCGCCCAGGTCGGCGGCGACGTGGTGCGGGCCAAGCTCTCCGTCCGTAACGGCCTGACGCGGGCCGAGGCGACGGCCAGCTGCGTCGTCGACGTGCTGACCGGCACGGTGGGCTTGGTGCTGTTCGTCCTGACCAGCCTGGTCGTGGCGATGGCCACCCTGCACGACCCGCGCCTGGCGCAGGCCGGGCTGGCCCTGATCGCCCTCGTCGCCGCGATCGCTCTGTCGCTGCTCGTCGCCCACAAGGCTGGCGTCGGCCGGCGTCTGGGCCAGTTCTCGCAACGCTGGACCGCCGTCGCCAGCCGGGTCGGCGAACTGGGCCAGGCGTTCCGAGGCATCGGCCGCCAGCGCGCCAACCTTTTCGCCTCCTGGGCCTGGCATATGGCCGCCTGGATCGGCGGCGCGTTCGAGACCTATGTCTCGATGTGGGCCCTGGGCCTGAACCCCACCCTGTTGCAGGCCCTGATCGTCGAGGGCCTGGCCCAGACGGCCAAGGTCGTCGGCTTCGCCATTCCCGGCGCCCTGGGCGTGCAGGAGGGCGGCTATCTGCTGCTGGGCGGGGCCCTGGGCCTGACGCCCGACCAGGCTTTGGCGCTGTCGCTGCTGCGCCGCCTGCGCGAGCTGACCTTGGGCGGGATCGGCCTGATCCTGTGGCGCGCGACGCGCTCGCCCTCGTCGATCGCTAAAGAATCCGACAGCGAAGCGGCGGTCGCCTGAGGCCTATCAGGCGGGTCAACAACCCGCCGGATCGCCATGCGCCCCTCTCTCTGGACCACCGCCGCCCTCGCCAGCTTCGTCCTGTCGGCTGGCCACGCCGCCGCCTCGGACCATCTCGACACGCCCAGCGTCATCGCCGACGCCCGGGCCGACATCGGCGACCTCTACGCCTGGACAGCGCCGGACGGCCGTCACCTGAACCTGGTCATGCCGATCGTCGGGCATGGTTTTTCGGACCGCCTGACCTACGCCTTCCACATCGACAGCGGCCGGGGTTTCGGGGCGACGACGGCCAGCGTCACCATCGCTTGCCGGTTCCCGAGCCCGGGCAAAGCCGACTGCCGCCTCGGCGAGGACGTCGCCAAGGGCGCGGCCGAGACGCACAACGGCCTGCGCAGCCGACGTGGCCAGTTTCGCGTTTTCGCTGGCCTTCGGGATGATCCGTTCTTCAACAACGTTCGCGGTACGCGAGCGGCCTATGACGTCGCGGCCACCGCCCTGAAAACCGGCGCGCCGGTCGACATCGCGGGCTGCCCGACCTTCGACGTCGCCACGGTCGCGGCGATCCGCCACGAATGGAGTCACACGAAGGGCGGCCTAGCCCAGAATCTGCTGGCCGGCTGGACCCCGGCTTCGATCGTCGTCCAGGTCGAGCTGAAGGCCGTCGCCAAGGGCGGCCCTATCCTGGCCGTCTGGGCCAGCACGACCTCCAGCCAACGCCAGATCGACCGTGCGGCCCGGCCGCTGACCGGCAACGCCCTCTTGGGCACGATCGCCAGCGACGCCGAGCAGGACCGGATGAAGGAGGCCTACAACGCCGCCACGCCGGCGGACGGCGCGGCCTTTGTCACCGAGATCGAGAAGGGCCTTGCGCTCTACGACGGCTTCGACGGCCAGTGTGGCAACCAGCTGCTGGCCGCGCCGAAGGTCGAGCCTCACCGCTACCTATCGCTGGCCCGGCTGCTGGCCGATGACCGGCAGTGGGTGAACAGCGGGTCGAAGACCTGCGCGCAGCTGTTCGCGGTCGAGATGGCCGCGTTGGCCGGCCGTCCGACGGGCGGCGACTGTGGCGGCCGTGCGCCCAGCTACAGCGCCGTCAACGTCTACCGCTCGCTGCTGGCCGACGGGACCAACACCAGCATCGACGACGGCTTGAGCCACGACGAGCGGCCGGTCTCGGACGCCGCCTTCCCCTTCCTGTCGCCGCCGAAGTCCTGACCGATGCGCGTTCGTCTCCCTTCTGGCCTCGCCGCCCTAGCCTTCTGCCTGGCCGCGCCGCCGGCCCTCGCCCATGATTTCTGGCTGCAGCCGCGGGCCTTCCAGGTCGCCGCCGGCGCGACCATTCCCCTGACCCTGCAGGTCGGCCACGGCGGCGCCCGCCAACGCTCGCCGATCCGCAAGGACCGCATCGTCCGCTTCGAGGTTGCCGGATCCGAGGGTCGACAAGACCTTTCCGGCGACCTGCATCCGGGAGAGCTGGACGAGGACGGCCGTCTTCACCTCTCCGCGCCCGGTCAGTACGTCGTGCTGCTGACGACCGACGACCACGCCGAGAGCCATCTGCCGGCTGATCGCTTCAATCTGCACCTGGAAGCCGAAGGTCTGACACCAGCCCTCGAGGCTCGCCGCCGCCAGGGCCGTGAGGCCACGGACGGTTCCGAGCGCTACAGCCGCGTCGCCAAGGCCATCGTCCAGGTGGGGACCGGCGGAACCGCCGCCAGCCTAGCGCCTTTGGACCTACCGTTGGAGATCGTGCCCGAAGCCGATCCCTGTGCGCCGGGCCGATCACCTGAGCTGCCCATCCGCGTCTACCAGCACGGCCGCCCGCTGGCCGGCGCCTTGGTCAAGTTGACGGATCTGGCGCACGACGCCGAGCCGGTCGAGATCCACCGAACCGACGCCGCCGGCCGCACCCGCTTCCAGGTCCCGCCGCACGGCGCCTGGCTGCTGACCGTGGTCTGGACCCGCCCCCTGCCCGCCGACGCCGAGGTCGATTTCGAGACCGTGTTTTCCAGCCTCAGCCTGGGCGATCGCTAAAGATCCTGACAGCGGCGCGCGCCCCGGGCGTGGTCCTACTCATTCCAACGAAACATCCAAAGACGTTAAGACAGGAGATCCTCCCATGGACCCCAAGACCTGCGCCGCCTGCGACTGCGAGCTGGAGAGCGACGCCATCATCGTGACCATCGGCGGGCGGACCGTAGAGGTCTGCTGCCAGGCCTGCGCCGTGCTGCTGGGCGAGGCCCAGACGGCCATCGCCGGTCCGGAGGCGTGAGCCCGATGCGCCCCGACATGACCCGCCGCCGCTGGCTGATCGCCTCGACGGGCCTGGCCGCCACCGCCCTGCTAGGCGGCGTCGCCAGCGCTCACGGCTTCGACGCAGAGGACGACGCCGACGCGGCCGAGCGCTGGACCCGCGAGCGCCGCTTCCAGGCCACGCCCTATGGCCGCACGGCCTATATCGATCGAGGAACCGGCCCTACGGCGCTGTTCCTGCACGGCTTTCCACTGAGCGGCTTCCAGTGGCGCGGCGCCATCGATCGCCTGTCGAAGGTCCGCCGCTGCCTGGCGCCCGACTCCATGGGCCTGGGCTTCACCGAGGTCCTGCCCGGCAAGTCGGTGACGCCGGACGACCAAGTGAAGATGCTGATCGCCTTCCTCGACGCGCTCGGGGTGGACACGGTAGACTTGGTCGCCAACGACAGCGGCGGGGCGGTGGCGCAACTTTTGGCCATCCGTCATCCCCGGCGGGTGCGCTCGTTGCTGCTGACCAATTGCGACGTCGAGCCCGACAGCCCGCCGCCGGCCCTGAAGCCGGTGTTCGAACTGGCCGAAATGGGCATCTGGCCCGACGCTTGGCTGGCCCCGTGGCTGAAGGACAAGGCCAAGGCTCGCGCGCCCGACGGCCTGGGCGGCATGTGCTTCTCCAACCCCGAGCACCCGACCGACGCGGCGATCGAGCAGTATCTCGGCCCCATCCTGCAATCGGTCGAGCGCAAGGATCTGGCCAACCGCTACGCCCTGGGCCTGAAGCCCAATCCGCTGGCGGGGATCGAGGCGAGCTTGCGCAAGCTGGACATTCCCGTGCGCGTCGTCTGGGGCATGAGCGACGGCATCTTCGCCAAGGACAACCCCGACTATCTGGCCCGCGTGCTGCCCCGCGTGGAGGGCGTTCGTCGAATTCCGGAAGCCAAGCTGTTCTTCCCGGAGGAGTATCCCCATATCATCGCCGAGGAAGCACGGCGGCTATGGAAGGTCGCCTAGAGGGGTCATGAGCGGATACGCCGTCCAGCAACTGCTCGATACGCCGACCGTGTCACTGTACGACGTGGTCTGCGACGGCGCGTGCCGGCACAAGAGCCACGAGGAGTGCGCCCACGGCGCGCACCTCGTCTTCCCCTATCGCGGCCTGTTCATGCACCACCTGGGCGGCGACCGCGACGCGGTGGCCGAGCCCAACCAGGTGGTGTTCCTCAACAGCGAGGAAGGCTTCCGCATCAGCCATCCCGTCGGCGGCGGCGACGCCTGCCTGTCGCTGTCGCTGAGCCCTGAAATGCTGGCCGAGCTGACGTCCAAGGATCAGACGCGCGGCGGACCCGAAATCGCCTTCGAGCTCCAGCGCCGCCGGATCGATCCCCGCGCCCAGGCCCTGGTCGCCTTGCTGAAACACAGCCTGGCGCGCGGGAGCATCGAGACCCTCGAGGCCGAAACCCTGTCTCTCACCCTGGTCCGTCGGGCCCTGGGCGAGCGGACCTCGCACGCCGCCGGCGCCAGTTGGGGCCGCCAGAAGCTGGTCGACCGCGCCAAGCTGGTGCTGGCCTCTGACCTGAGCCGCCGCTGGACCCTGGCCGAGATCGCCGATGAGGTCGGGGTTTCGCCCGTCTATCTGACCCAGGTGTTCCAGCAGGTCGAAGGCGTGCCGCTCTATCGCTATCAGCTGCGGCTGCGCCTGGCCCGGGCCCTGGACCTGCTGGACAGCTACGATCACCTGACCAACCTCGCCCTGGATTTGGGCTTCTCCAGCCACAGCCATTTCAGCGCCGCTTTCAAGCAGGCCTATGACCGCACGCCGGTCGAGTTCCAGCGCTCGGTCCGCGCCGGGATATAAGTCCCATATTTCAGGATAATATCCTGTATTTTGACATTGAAACCCCCTGCTAGCGGGGCTACCAAGATCACGGACACGGCGCGCGAGGGAGGCGGCATGATCCTGGATCGGCGCAAGCTGTTGGCGGGCCTCGTTCTCGCGCCGAGCGTCGCGCTCGCCAGGGAGGTCGCGCCCGTGTGGACCTTCGATTTCACGACATCACCTTCCATCGGGCTCCTTGATCCCGCCATCGGCCATGGCTTCGAGTCAGGATCCGACCGCCTGTTCTCCGTCCGCGTGCCGGAGGGCGACTATCGGGTCACGTTGGAACTCGGTGGCGACAAGGCCTCCGAGACCACGGTAAAGGCCGAGACCCGACGGTTGATGCTGGAAAGCGTCCGAGTCGGCGCGCGCAAGACCGAGACGCGTGCGATCGTCGTCAATGTCCGCCGCCCCGACCTCACGCCGCCGCCGCGCAACGCGCCCGGCGGGACGCGGGTGCTGCTCAATCCACGCGAGGTTGGCAGCTTCAATTGGGACGACAAACTGACCCTGGAGTTCTGCGGCTCCACCGCCGCCGTGCGGCGATTGAGGATCGAGCCGGTCACCGTCCCCACCGTCTTCCTGGCCGGAGATTCCACGGTCACGGATCAGAATGGCGAGCCGGCGGCCAGCTGGGGCCAGATGCTGCCGCGCTTCTTCAAGCCGGAAGTGTCGGTCGCGAACCACGCCGAGTCCGGCGAGACCCTGAAGTCGTTCCTGACCGAACACCGCCTGGACAAGCTGCTGAGCGGGATCAAGCCGGGGGACTGGCTGCTGATCCAGTTCGGCCACAACGATCAGAAAACGCAGTGGCCTCAGACCTATGTCGAGGCCGCCACCACCTATCGCGACTATCTGCGGGCCTATGCCGGCGAGGCGCGGCGGCGCGGGGCGAGCCCTGTGCTGGTGACCTCGATGCACCGCCGCAAGTTCGACGCCGCCGGCAAGATCGTGAACACCCACGGCGACTATCCGCAGGCGGTGCGCGATACCGCCAAGGATCTCGGCGTCCCGCTGATCGACCTCCATGCGATGAGCGCCGTCCTCTACGAGGCGCTGGGGCCCGACCAGGCGCCGAAAGCCTTCAACGACGGCGGCAAGGACGCGACGCACCACAACAATTACGGCGCCTATCAGCTAGCGCGCTGCGTGGTCGAGGGGATCCGGGCCGCCGTTCCCGACTTGGCTGCGCACTTGACGACCGACCTGCCGCCGTTCGATCCGGCCAAGCCGCCTTCGCCCGACACCTTCACCCTGTCGCCTAGCGCGGCGCGCAGCCAGGAGCCTCCTCGTGGAAACTAAAAGAGGGGCCGTTGAAACCGACCGCCGCGCCCTGTTGGGCTTCGCCGCCGGCCTGGCGGTCCTGCCCACCCTCGCTCAGGCGGCGGAAGGCGCGCCTGGCGTCGAGACCGTCGACCTCTGGCCCAAAGGCGCGCCCGGCGGCGAGAAGGTCACCGTCACCGAGCAGGTGATCCCGCGCACGCCCGGCGGCGATCCCAACGACACCGCCTTCCTGAACGTGACCAAGCCCTGGCTGACCATGCGCCGGCCGGCCAAGCCGAACGGCGCGGCGGTGCTGATGATCCCCGGCGGCGGCTATCGCCGCGTGGCGGTGGGCAAGAACGGTGGGCCGATCGACGCCTGGCTGGCCAGCCTGGGGATCACCGCCTTCGTCATGGACTACCGCCTGCCGGCCGACGGCTGGGCGGCTGGCCCCGATGTGTCCCTGCAGGACGCCCAGCGCGCCATCCGCCTGATCCGCGCCCGCGCGCCGTCGATCGGGGTCGATCCGGCCAAGGTCGCGGCCATTGGCTTCTCGGCCGGCGGCCACGTCGCCGCGCGGCTGGCCACCCAGTTCGGCCGCGAGACCTACGCCCCGGTCGATGACGCTGACAAGCTGCCGACCCGGCCCTTCGCGGCGGGCCTGTTCTATCCCGTCATCACCCTCACCGCGCCCTACGCCCACGGCGGATCGGTGAAGGAGATGTTCGGCGCCAGTCCCACGGACGCCCAGCGCCAGGCGGTCTCGGTCGAGCTGAACACCCCGGCCGACACGCCGCCGACCTTCATCGCCGCGGCGGCCGACGACAAGACCGTGCCGGTCGAGAACAGCGTGCTGATGTGGCAGGCCTTGCGCGCCAAGAAGATCCCGGTGGAAATGCATCTGCAGGAGGTCGGCGGCCACGGCTTTGGTCTCCGGACGCCCGATGGCCAGTTGGCCCCGGCGATGACCGCGCTGGACGTGTTCTTCAAGCGGCACGGCCTCTACGCATGAGAAGCGACGGGCCGGCCCTGGCCACGGACGCGATCAACGCCGCCATCGCCCATGCGCACGCACGCGGCGGCGGCGAGGTGGTGCTGCCGGCCGGACGCCACCTGTCGTTCTCAATCCGCTTGCTCAGCGGCGTCACCCTGCGATTGGAAGAGGGTTGCGTGCTGGAGGCCGCCGATCCGGCGATCCATGGCGGAACCTACGACGCCGCCGAGCCCAATCCGCACGACCTATGGCAGGATTTCGGCCATAGCCACTGGCGCAACAGCCTGATCTGGGGCGAGGACCTGGAGGATGTCGCCATCCTGGGCCGTGGCTGCATCGATGGCCTGGGCCTGACCCGTGAAGGCCCAGGCTCGCGTTGGTCGCGCCAGGCCGGCGAGTTCCCGCTCAGCATGGCCGGGCTGTCGGCCGAGGCGATGGCCGAACTGTCGCCGGCCGTCGAGGCCATGGCCGGCCTGGGCAACAAGGCCATCGCCCTGAAGCGCGTGAAGCGGGCGCGGATCGAGGGCCTAACCATCTATCGCGGCGGCCATTTCGCGGTGCTGGCGAGCGGCTGCGAGGACCTGACGCTGCGCGACCTTATCGTCGACACCAATCGCGACGGGCTCGACATCGACGCCTGTCGCGACGTCCTGGTCAGCGGCTGCCGCGTGAACACGCCCAATGACGACGCCATCGTGCTGAAAAGCTCGCTGGCCCTCGGCGAACTGATCCCGACCGAGCGTGTGGTGATCGAACACTGCGAGGTCAGCGGCTTTGACCTGGGGACGATGCTGGACGGAACCTTCGGTCGGACCCAGCTGCTGTCGCCCGACCAGGACCGGGTCACCGGCCGCATCAAGCTGGGCACCGAGTCCAACGTCGGCTTCAGGGACGTGACGATCCGCGACTGCCGCTTCACACGATCGCGAGGCCTGGCGCTGGAGGTTGTCGACGGCGGGACAATGGAGAACATCGTCGCCGAGCGGCTGCGCCTGGATGAGGTGACGACCGCACCGATCTTCCTGCGCGTCGGCGACCGCCGCCGAGGGCCGGAAGGTGCAGTGGTCGGGACCATGCGCGACATCGTCCTGCGCGACATCGAGGCCTTCGATATCCTGCCCGACTACGCCGCCACGATCGCCGGCCTGCCGGCGTCGCCGATCCAGAACGTGACGCTGTCGAACATCCGGCTATCCTATCGCGGCGGCGGGTCGACCGAGTGGGCGGAGCGCCGGCCCGGCGATCTGCCGGAAGCCTATCCCGAGCCCAGCATGTTCGGCCCCTCCCCGGTCCATGGCCTGTGGGCGCGACACGTGGACGGGCTGAAGATCGAGAACCTGGTCCTCGAGACGACAGCGCCCGACGCGCGTCCGGCCCGGTTGTTCGAGAACGTCCGCGAGGCGCCATGAGCCTCGACCGCAGAACCTTGCTGGCGGGCTTGGCCGCCACCCCTTTCAAGGGCCAAGGTCAGCGCTTGCTCGCCGACGGCTTCCGTCATGGCCTAAAGCAATGGGCGATCGAAGCCGAAAAACCGGCGACCGTCACGGTCAAGGACGGTGTGCTGGACATCGTCGCTCCGGCCGGCCTCACGGCCTGGTTCAGGCCGGAGCTGATCGGTCCGGTGGCCATCACCTACGAGGCCCAGGCGGTGTCGGCGGGCGGTCCCTACGACCGGGTCAGCGACCTGAACGCCTTCTGGATGGCGCGCGAGGCGGATGGCGGCTCGCCGCTGGCGCATTCTCGCTCCGGCGCCTTCGCCGACTATGACACGCTGAAGACCTACTATGTGGGCCAGGGCGGCAACGGCAACACGACGACGCGCTTCCGCCGCTATGTCGGCAAGCCCGGCGACCGGCCGCTCTTGCCGCAACACGACCACGCGGCCGCCGACGAGATGCTGACGCCCAACCGCTGGACGCGCGTGCGGCTCGTCGCCGACGGCGACCGCATCGAGTACTGGAGCGACGAGCGCCGGCTGTTCGAGCACCGCGACCCGGACCCTTACACCCGCGGCTGGTTTGGTCTGAGGACGACCCAGAGCCATCTGCGGGTCCGGAACTTCGCGGTCTTCGCCCTACTCCCAGTCGGCCGGTAAGGTCGCGGGCGCGGCGTCGCCGACCAGGGCCAGCAGTTCGAACAGGTTCAGCGACCATTGCGACGATTGATTGGTCGAGACATTGGCCATCTCGTCGATCGGATCCAGCACGGACACGCCGGCGACGCGCTCGATCGGCGCCGGACGACTGGTCTTGCCGCCCTTGCCTTCGCTCAGGAACTCCTGCCAGGCGCGCTGGGCCAGGACCGGATCGTTCAGCTTGCGCGCGGCCCAGGCCGTCAGCCGCGCGTGCCAGACGGGATAGGCGAAATAGCGATCGATCGCCCTGGGTCCCAGGGCCGCCTGCCGCTCGGCCAGGGGCGCGCTGTAATAGGCGCAGAACCGGGTCCAGGCCTTGGCCCACGCCGGGTCGTCGATCAGGCCGTCGAGCTCAAACACGAACTCGGCCCCGCCCATGATCGTCACGAGGTGGTAGCTGCCCGTGAAGGCGCTGCCGAGGTCGTACAGCGTCGCGGTGGCGGGGTCGTAGCCGAACGGCGGTCCGGTGAACATGCCGTTGGACGAGGCCGCGATCGCGTCCAGGCCCTTGACGATCTTGTCGCGCCAACGCGTGTCGCCGGTCCGCTCCCAGGCCACTAGCCAGTTGCTGGCGAAGGCGAACCAGTCGGGTCCGCTGCGGGCCTGGGTCGGGTAACTGGTCTTGCCGGCGACCTTGCGAACCGGATTGATCTCGGCCAGGGCGTGGTCCGCGTCGACCAGTTCGGCCATCAGGTCGCCCGTCCGCTCGTCGGCGGTCAGGTAGTAATAGTGGCGGCGCAGCAGCGACTGGCTGATCCGCGCCTCCTTGGCGCCATCGCCCCAGTGGCTGACATTGTGGCGGGATCCCAGGCCTTTGAATGGACCTAGGTGATGGACGTCGACCTCGCCGGTGTGACGGGTCATGGCCTCGGCCATGCGGAACACGTCCGCCCGGCCGGTGCGCATGAACGCGGTCCATAGCCAGAGGTCCGGCACTAGTTCGCTGTTGGCCCAGGCATAGCCGCCGACGTCGTAGCGCCAGACGTGCCGGTCCTCGTCATAGGTGTGCATCACGTCGCCGTGGTCCCAGAACCCGTACCAGCGGCGCTGCTCGATCTCGCGCTGATAGAAGGCCAGCAGGCGCTCGTGCTCGGCCTCCAGCTTGGCCTTGACCGGAGTGGAGCGGTCGACCGGCGCCCAGACGCCGAACACGCCGCAGGCTCGGTAGTAGGCTGGAGCGCCGACCGGCAGCGGTGGTTCCGCCGTGGTCCGCGCCATGGCCGAGAGGGTCTCGCGCGGCGGGGTGGCGGCTACCGGCCACAGGAAGACTTGGTTGGTGCGGGCCACGCCGAGCGGGGTGCTGTGCCCTTCCTCGACATCCTCGTACTGGATCTCCAGGCCGTGGGCGCGGTCGCTGTAGTGGCGGAGATCCATGGCCCCGGCCTGGGGCGACCACAGCCACAGGGTGACGGTGGCGGCGTCGGTCGTCGCGCCCTCGATCTCCAGGCCCGTCGGATGGCGCTGCCAGAAGTGGCGGACGCCAAAGGCGATCCCGCCCGAGACGCCACCGATATAACCGAGACCGGGCGCGCGACCGCCGTGGTCGGCGTGCAACCAACTGCTCTTGGTGTTGGTCCGCTTATCGATCGCGAAAGCGTCGGCGTCGCCTTGAAACAGGCGATAGCCGTCCCACGCGGGTACGGTCAGAAGCTGGTCGCGGGTCTTGGCGTCCATGGCCGCGAGGTCCGGCACGCGCTCGCCGCGCAGTTGGTCGGGAAACTTGTCGGCTAGGGCGAACTTGGTGGGCTGCCAGCCCGGCAGGTTGCGGACCGCCTCGCCCCACATTCCCTCGCCTTCCCCGGCGAAGCGCACGTGGCGGTTCTGAAGCTCGTCGGTCAGCGGAACGTCGAAGCGGATCCCGAGGCCGGCGATGAAATCCTTGTTGCTATCGCCGTCGAAGACGAAGCTGTGGGTCAGGGCCAACCGTCCCTCGGCGTCCACCGCGACCCGCACCGTGAACGGCAGCCAGTCCCGGCCCGCGCCGCGATGATGGCCGTCGAAGCGGACCATCGCCCGCACCGGCCCACGCTGCTCGACGGTCACGGCCTGGATCACGCCGTCGAAAACCTGGGTCTCGCGAGGGCCTAGATCGTCCGGCGGGAGGGTCTGGTTGAGGCAGACGAGACGGCCACCGCGCAGGGTCTCGCGACCGGCCAGGCTGACGCGTTCGATCAGAGTCCCGCCCGCTCGCGCGAACTGGCAGACGAGATCGCCGGCGACGACCTCGATCCGCTCGGGCGTTTCGCGAACTTGGACGGGCTTGCCGGGAGAGACAGGCTTGCCTGGCTTGACCTGAAAGCCTTTACCGGGCGCACCCGCCATGGCGTGACCGGTCCATTTCAACGAACCGTCAGGCCAATAGGCCAGCGGCCAGGTCTGCAAAGGCAGAGCCTGGCCGTCGACGCCGATGGCGGTCATGGCGGTCTTCGGTTTCACCGCCCCGCGCGGCCAGGACGTACCCCACACCGCCGCACCAGGCGCGACGGGCGGAGCATCCCCCAGCCAGTGCAGATCGGCCGAAGCGACCGGGGCGGCGTTGGCCTCGCCGAACCCGCCTAGGGTGACGGGAAGAGCCAGGCTGGAACCCAGCACTCCACGCCGCGAGACCGTCACGCCACGCCGCATCACCTTAGTTCTTGAAGACGAAGCCGACCGCGTAGCGGGCGCCGCCGAACTGCGCCGACCACGGGTTGGCGCGATCCGCGAAGCCGGCCCGGTCGGAGCCGACGCTCAGACGAGCGGCGTTCAACAGGTTGCGACCTTCCACGTAGAGCTCGAGGTTCGGATTGACCCGACGCGAGATCTTGGCGTCCAGATATTCGTACTTCTCCGAATAGAGCGGCTCGCCCGGATTGTACGGGAAGCCGACGAAGTTGCCGATGTTGGTGTTCGGCGAGTTACGAACCGGCGAGCCCGAGGTGGAGGAGCACGGCGAGATG
>Ga0102591_1003422_pt1 | contig 14313 bp, 13 predicted proteins | sample AraplaCol_mCL_r2_2_FD_76860 | JGI IMG/M metagenome (GOLD analysis project Ga0102591, IMG submission 76860) | Arabidopsis root microbial communities from North Carolina, USA - plate scrape MF_Col_mCL_r2 (SPADES assembly) (version 2) | ecosystem: Host-associated > Plants > Roots > Endosphere... | reverse complement strand
AGATCCGCCCGATCCGCACCATGATGAACCACGCCACCACCGAAGTGTTCTTCACCGACATGAAGGTGCCGGCGGAGAATCTGATCGGCGAGGAAGGCAAGGGCTTCCGCTACATCCTCTCCGGCATGAATGCCGAGCGCATCCTGATCGCCGCCGAATGCGTCGGCGACGCCAAATGGTTCATCGCCAAGGCCACGAACTACGCCAAGGAGCGCAGCGTTTTCGGCCGGCCGATCGGCCAAAATCAAGGCATCCAGTTCCCGATCGCCAAGGCTTACGCCGCGATGCGTGCGGCCGAGTTGATGGTGAAAGAAGCCACGCGCAAATACGAGGCCGGCCTCGACTGCGGCGCGGAAGCCAACATGGCCAAGATGCTGGCGGCCGATGCATCGTGGGAAGCGGCCAACGCCTGCGTCCAGACCCATGGCGGCTTCGGCTTCGCCGAGGAATACGACGTCGAGCGCAAATTCCGCGAGACGCGGCTCTACCAGGTCGCGCCGATCTCGACCAACCTCGTGCTGTCCTTCATCGCCGAGCACGTGCTCGGCATGCCGCGCTCGTACTGAGGTCGCGCCATGGGAGCACTGGACGGGATCAGGGTGATTGCGGTCGAGCAGGCGGTGGCGGCGCCGTTCTGCTCGTCGCGCCTTGCGGATGCCGGCGCGGAAGTGATCAAGATCGAACGGCCCGAGGGCGATTTCGCGCGCGGCTATGACGCAGCGGCCAAGGGCCAGAGCAGCTACTTTGTGTGGCTCAACCGCGGCAAACAATCCGCGGTGGTCGATCTCGCCACCAAGGAAGGCTGCGCCGAACTGGAGAAGCTGATCGCGAGCGCCGACGTGCTGCTGCAGAACCTGAAGCCGGGCTCGATGGACAAGCTCGGCTTTTCGCGCGAGCGGCTCTTGAAGGACTATCCCAGGCTGATCTCCTGCACGATCACCGGCTATGGCGACGAAGGCCCCTACGCGCAGCGCAAGGCCTATGACCTCTTGATCCAGGCCGAGAGCGGACTTGCCTCGATCACCGGCAATCCCGATGGCGCTTCGCGCGTCGGCATGTCGATCGTCGACGTCGCGACCGGCGCGACCGCGCATGCCGCGATTTTGGAGGCGCTGATCGGGCGCGCGCGCACCGGCAAGGGCGCCGACATCCGCATCTCCATGTTCGACGTGATGGCGGACTGGTGCACCGTGCCGCTGCTCAACTCCGAGGCCGGCAATCCGCCCAAGCGCATGGGCCTACGCCATCCCTCGATAGCGCCTTACGGCGTGTTCACCTCCAGGGACGGCAAGGACATCCTGATCTCGATCCAGAGCGAGCGCGAGTGGAAGACGCTGTGCGCGAAGGTGCTGGATCAGCCCGACCTGCCCGCCGATCCCCGCGTCGCCAACATGGTCGAGCGCGTGCGCAACCGCGATTTCACCGACACGACCGTCGCCGACAGCTTTGGCCAGATGACGCGCGACGAGCTGCTCAAGCGGCTGTCGGATGCCGACATCGCCTTTGCCGAGGTCAACACCATGGCCGACCTCACCAAGCATCCGCATCTGCGCCGCATCGAGGTGGACACGCCGAACGGCCGTGTCAGCTATCCCGCCCCGGCGCCGATCATCGTCGGCGAGACCCGGCGCTACGGCGCGGTGCCCGCCATCGGCGAAAAACCCAAGAAGTAACAGAGCGAGGCGTCATGACCGAGAAGCTCGACATCGATCACTTGCGGCAATGGATTGGCCGCAGCACGGAGGCGACCGACATCGTCACTGCGCAGCTCGTGATGGGACTGCGCGCAACACTGTTCCAGGACGTCGGCGAGCCCAAAAAGGGCGATGCGGCCCCCTTCACCGTGCATTGGTGCCTGGCGCAGCCGGTGTTTCCGATGGCGATGCTCGGACCCGACGGCCACCCCACCCGCGGCGGCTTCCTGCCGCCGGTGCCGCTGCCGCGCCGGATGTGGGCCGGCGGCGAGATCGAGTTTTTGCAGCCGCTCTGCGTCGGCGATGAATCGACGCGGACCTCGCGCATCGCCGATGTGCAGGTGAAGACGGGATCGACCGGCACGCTGTGCTTCGTCTCGGTCGAGCACAGCATTTCCTCGCCGCGCGGCACTGCGATCCGCGAGCGGCAGGATATCGTCTATCGCGAGATGACGAGCAGCGCACCCGCGAGCGGCAAGGCCCCGCCTCCGCCGCCGAAGGCGCAGCACCGCGAGACCCATGTCTCCGATCCCGTGCTGCTGTTCCGCTATTCCGCCCTGACCTTCAACGGCCATCGCATTCATTACGACCGCGACTACGTCACCAAGGTCGAGGGCTATCCGGGCCTGATCTTCCACGGGCCCTTGCAGGCCGCGCTGATCATCGAGATGGCGGCAAAGCTGCGCGGCGGCCAGGCGCCGAAGAAGTTCACCTATCGCGGGCTGCAGCCGCTGTTCGAGGGAAGCGAGTTCTCGGTGAATGCCAACGAGACCGAGGCTGGCATGGAGCTGTGGACTGCGAACGCGGAGGGACAGCCGACGATGAAGGGGACGGCGATCTGGTGATAAATACACCGTCATTCCGGGGCGATGCGAAGCATCGCGCCGGAATGACGGCTCAATAAAAGCATTCGGGGACGGAAACCATGGCCAAGAACGGCAAGACCGGCAACAGATCCGTCACCGTCAAGCAGGCGACGCTCGACCTGCTGCGTGCCTTCGGCATCACAAAAGTGTTCGGCAATCCCGGCTCGACCGAGCTGCCGTTCCTGTCCGACTGGCCCGGCGACATCGACTACGTGCTGGCGCTGCAGGAAGCTTCCGCCGTCGGCATGGCCGACGGCTACGCGCAGGCGACGCGCAATGCGGGCTTCGTCAATCTGCATTCGGCGGCCGGCGTCGGCAATGCGCTCGGCAACATCTACACCGCGCATCGCAACCAGACCCCCCTCGTCATCACCGCGGGGCAGCAGGCGCGCTCGATCCTGCCGCTGCAGGCATTCCTCTATGCCGAGCGCGCCTCGGAATTCCCTAGGCCTTACGTCAAATACAGCGTCGAGCCGGCCCGGCCCGAGGACGTGCCGGCCGCGATCGCGCGGGCCTATTACACCGCGATGCAGCCGCCCTGCGGGCCGACCTTCGTGTCGATCCCGATCGACGATTGGGCGCATGCGACCGCGCCGGTGGAAGCGCGCAAGGTCAGCCGCGAGATCGGCCCCGAGGTTGATGCGATGAAGGCGCTGGTCTCAGCGCTCGCCGGCGCGAAGCACCCTGCCCTCGTCGTCGGCCCCGGCGTCGACCGCGCCGGCGCGGTCGACCTGATGGTGCGCGTCGCCGAGAAGGCCAAGGCCAGCGTCTGGGTCAGCCCGTTCTCGGCGCGCTGCTCGTTCCCCGAGCGTCACCCGCAATTCGCAGGGTTCCTGCACGCCTCGCCGGCGCAGCTCTCCGATGCGCTGCGCGAGCACGACCTCGTCGTCGTCATCGGCGCGCCGGTGTTCACCTTCCATGTCGAGGGCCATGCCGCGATCTTCGACGGCGGCGCGACGATCTTCCAGATCACGGATGATGCGGATGCCGCGGCGGTGACGCCGGTCGGCACCAGCATCATCGCGACGATGAGGCCGGCGCTAGGTATGCTGCTCGAGCTGCTGCCGGAGAGCAAGCGGGGCACGCCGAAAGGCCGCACGCTGCCGCCCGCGCCGCAGGCCGCCGATCCGCTGCCGGTCGAGTTTTTGCTGCACTCGCTGTCGCAGGCGATGCCGGAGGGGACGTCAGTGGTCGAGGAGGTTCCCTCGCATCGGCCGGCGATGCAAAAATTCATGCCGATGCCGGGCCAGGACAGCTTTTACACCATGGCGAGCGGCGGCCTCGGTTATTCGCTGCCCGCCGCGGTCGGCATGGCGCTCGGCAAGCCGAAGCAGCGCACGGTGTGCCTGATCGGCGACGGCTCGGCGATGTATTCGATCCAGGCGCTGTGGACCGCCGCGCAGCGCAAGCTGCCGCTCACCATCGTCGTCATCAACAATTCCGGCTACGGCGCGATGCGCTCGTTCAGCCAGGTGATGCAGGTGCGCAACGTGCCGGGGCTGGAGCTTCCGGGCATCGATTTCGTGCGGCTTGCCGAAGGCATGGGCTGCCATGCGGTGCGGGTGAGCGAGGCGGCGGAGCTAGGCGAAGCGCTGAAGCGCGGGTTGGCGCATGAGGGAACGAGCCTCATCGAGGTCGTCGTGGATTCCGCGGTGCCGGTGCTCTACGGGCAGAAGCACTAGTTGTCGTCCCTGCGTACGCAGGGACCCATACCGCGTGATCCATCGATTATGCGCGGTGTCTGTACCGCGGGATAACTATTCGCTGGCAGTCATCGCCAAACTTCTCCCTGGGATTATGGGTCCCCGCTTTCGCGGGGACGACATCGAATGTGTGGCGCCACCATGCCCCCTACGACGCCAGGAATCCCCCGTCCGCCGCCAGCACGTGCCCGACCACATAGGATGACGCATCCGAGGACAGCCACACCACGGCTTCCGCCACCTCCTCCGGGCTGCCCATGCGCCGCAGCGGCAGGCCGGCGCTGACCGTTGCGACGTCGCCGACGCCGGCGCGCAGCATCATGTCGGTGACGACGCGGCCGGGTGCGATGGCGTTGATGCGGATGCCGCGCGGAGCGTTCTCCAGCGCCACTGAACGCGTCAGCGAGATCGCGGCGGCTTTCGAGGCCGAATAGAGCGAGAAGCCGGGATTGGGATTGCGCACGCCGCTGACGGAGGCGTTGACCACGATGCTGCCGCGGCCCTGCGCCAGCATGACCGGCAATTGATGGCGCAGGCACAGGAACAGCGCGCGGACATTGGTGTCGAACACCCTGTCGTAGATGTCGGTGCCCTGCTCTTCCAGCGGCGCGCGGCGCTCCTGGAAGCCGGCATTGTTGAAGGCGACGTCGAGCCGGCCGCAACGTTCGACAGCGGTGCCGACGAGGCGTGCGACCTCGTCCTCGCGGGTGATGTCGGTCTGGCACGCGATCGCCTCCGCACCGAGCTCGCGGCACGCAGCCGCGGTGGCCTCGATCTCGGCCTCGCGCCGGCCCGCGACGATGATCGCCGCGGCCCCCTCGGATGCCATCCGCACCGCCGCGGCGCGGCCGATGCCGCTGCCGCCGCCCGTGACCAGGCAGACCTTGCCCGCCATCCGCTGACCTGCCGGCAAAGCTTCGCTCATGGTCCACTCCAAAACGCTTGCATGCGCCGCTTTGCGCATATAGTTGTATGGTACAACTACATGCCGGGAGTCAAGATGGCCGAGCTTGCGTTGATCGACGACATCCGCGCCGCCTCGCGGTTGATGGTGCGCGAGCTCGGCTTCATGGATGCGACGGTGGCGGCCTCGGACTACCCGCCGTCGGCGGTGCACACGATTCTGGAGATCGGCATCCGCGGTCCCATGAATTCAGGCGAGCTCGGCGATTTCCTGCGCCTGGAGAAATCCAGCGTCAGTCGGCTGGTGCGCAAGCTGATCGATTGCGGCGAGCTCAAGGAGACGCCGGACGAGAATGATGCACGCAGCAAGCTTCTGTCGCTGACCGCAAAGGGCCGCCGCACGCTCGAGGCGCTGCATGCCTTCGGCCGGCAGCAGGTGCGCGGCGCGCTGGCGGCGCTGACCGAGGCCGAACAGCGCAAGGTGCGCGAGGGAATGATGCTCTATGCGCGGGCGTTGCGGGAGAGTCGGGTAGAGGATGAGGCGATAGCCTAACACCGATGTCGTCCCCGCGAACGCGGGGACCCATACCGCGTGATCTATCGATAAGCGGAGGTGTGTGTACCGCGGGAAGTAACACTACCTGTCTTCGCCCAACTTCTCCCTGGGGTTATGGGTCCCCGCGTTCGCGGGGACGACACCTGTTATGGGGCTACAGCGTGCCGGCAACTTCCCTATGCTACTTCCCGAACTCTTCCCGCATCTTCGCCTGGATCTTGGCCATCCCGCCGAGCCAGCGGTCGTAATTCTCGGTCTTCTTGCGCATGTAGCCGAGCACTTGCGGATGCGGCAGGATCAGGAAGGTTTCCTGCTCGAGGCCGGCGAGCACGTCTTTTGCGACCTGCTCGGGCGTGAGGTCGCCATCGCCGGATTGCGGGCCCTTGGGGATCGAGCGCAGCATGTTGGTGTCGACACCCTGCGGGCAGAGGATCGAGACCTTGATGTTGTCAGCCTTGTGCGAGATCGCGAGGTTCTCGGCAAAGCCGACCGCGGCGTGCTTGGTGGTGGAATAGGCGGGGCTGCCGACCTGCGATAACAGGCCCGCGGCCGAGATGGTGTTGAGGAAATAGCCGCCGCCACGCGCCTTCATGCGCGGGACGAGATGCCGCGCCGCGTAGACATGGGCCATGACGTGGATCGCCCAGCTGCGCTGCCACGGCTCGTCGGAGGCGCCGCCGGCATTGACCGACATCGGATCGAAGCCGCCGCCAATGCCGGCATTGGAGCAGAACAACCCGATGGGCCCGAACTGCCGCTCGGTCTCCTCGATGACGTGCGCAATGTCCTTTTCCTGCGCCACGTCGCATTTGAAGGCCGCGCCATCCACCATGGCCGCGACCGCCCTTGCATTGGCGGCGTCCATATCCGCGACGACGACCTTGGCCGCGCCCGCGCTGTGAAACGCCTCGCACAGCGCCTTGCCGATGCCGTTTGCGCCGCCCGTGACGACCACGACCTTGCCGGTCACCTGCATGCGACGTCTCCTCTTGTCTTATACCGCTTGTCGACCCGCGCCGCTTATTCCGCTGCGCGGAGCTTGCTCAGCTCAACACGAGGTCGAGCACCGCGGTATAATGGCACGCCGCACCGGCCAAGACAAAGCCGTGCCAGATCGCATTCTGGAAGCGCAGCCGCCGCCAGGCGTGGAAGATCACGCCAAAACTGTAGAGCAGTCCGCCGGCCAGGATGAAGCCCAGCACCAGCGCCGGCAGCGCCTGGACCACGGCGTCGTAGAGCATCACGCCGCTCCAGCCCATCGCGAGATAGATGCCGACCGCGACGCGGTCGAAGCGGCCGGGACGGCAAAGCTTGAGCACGATGCCAAGGATCGCAACGCACCAGACCCCGGCGAGCAGCACGAGCGCGAACCCGCTGTCCTTCACCTCCAGGATGAACGGCGTGTAGGTCGCCGCGATCAACAGATAGATCGCGGAATGGTCGAACCGCCGCAGCAGCCATTTGGCCGGCGACACCGGCCAGAGATTATAGGTCGCCGACAGCACCAGCATCGAGAGCAGGCCGGCGACGTAGATCGAGACGCCGACGATGTCGGTTGCCGTGGCGTAGAGCGCCGTCAGCACCAACAGTACGGTCGCCGCAATGATGCCGGAGAGGACACCGATCGCGTGGATGATTCCATCGGCGATCAGCTCGGCGCGGTCGTAATTCCAGCCCATCACGTCGGCTGCGGCGTGGACGGAGGTGGAGGCGAACTCTTTCAGTTGGAAGACGGTCATGGCAATCCGCAAAATTGAGGTAATGCCCTCTTCTATGGGTGCTTCGGGATCAGCGCGTCGTTCAAACGGCTGATTTGCCGATAAAGGCGGTGGAAGTATGAAGCTTGATTTTCCTCAGGCAGTTGCCACTTTTGTGACTAATCCATTTTGCGTATCCCCGCCCGAGATCCCCCGCGTTCACATGGCATTCAGTTTCCAGGATATGGTCGAAGAAGCGCGTTTGTCGGCCCAGGCGCTGATCGACTATGGGGAACATTTTTTTAACCCGACGGTGCGGTTAGGCGTTACCGGCCTGTCGCGGGCCGGCAAGACCGTGTTCATCACCGCGCTGATCCACGGCCTCACCCGCGGCGGCCGGTTTCCGGTGTTCGAAGCCTATGCCTCGGGCCGGATCGCGCGCGCGCATCTTTCGCCGCAGCCCGACGACGCCGTGCCGCGCTTTGCCTATGAGAACCATCTGCGCGCGCTGGTCGAGGAACGGCGCTGGCCGAATTCGACCGTCGACATCAGCGAGCTCCGCCTCGTCATCGACTATCAGCGGCCGAACGGCGCGGATCGCACGCTGACGCTCGACATCGTCGACTATCCCGGCGAATGGCTGCTCGACCTGCCGCTGCTGCAGAAGAGTTTCGAGCAATGGTCGGCGGAGAGCCTGGCGCTGTCGCGTGAGGCGCCGCGCGCGCATCTTGCGGGCGAATGGCACGCCCATCTGGCAACGCTCAAGGCCGACGCGCGCGAAGACGAGCAGGCAACGCTCACGGCCGCAAAACTCTTCACCGACTATTTGCGCGCCTGCCGCGACGAGCGCTTCGCGATGAGTCTGCTGCCGCCCGGCCGTTTCCTGATGCCCGGCAATCTCGCGGGCTCGCCGGCGCTGACCTTCGCGCCGCTCGACGTGCCCGGGGGCGGACAGGCGGGCGAGGGATCGCTGTGGGCGATGATGGTCCGCCGCTTCGAGGCCTACAAGGACGTCGTGGTGCGGCCGTTCTTCCGCGATCATTTTGCCCGGCTCGATCGCCAGATCGTGCTCGCCGATGCGCTGTCCGCGTTCAACTCCGGTCCCGAGGCGCTGCACGATCTCGAAGCAGCGCTCGCCGGCATTCTCGACTGCTTCAACATCGGCCGCAGCACGATCCTCTCCAGCCTGTTCCGGCCGCGCATCGACCGCATCCTGTTCGCGGCGACCAAGGCCGACCATCTGCATCATTCCAGCCACGACCGGCTCGAGGCCGTGCTGCGCCGCGCCGTCTCCGGCGCCGTGGCGCGTGCGGAAAATACCGGCGCGGCGATCGACGTGGTGGCGCTCGCCGCCGTGCGTGCCACGAGAGAAGCGCAGGTCGCGCGCGGCCGCGACAAACTGCCGTCGATCCTGGGAACGCCGGCCGCGGGTGAAAGCGCCGGCGGCGAGTTCTTCGACGGCAATACGGAAGTGGCGACCTTTCCGGGCGACCTGCCGCTCGATCCCGAGCCGCTGTTCAACGGCCGTGATGCGTTCCGCGGCCTCTCCACCGAGACTGCCGGCAAGAGCGATTTCCGCTTCCTGCGCTTCCGTCCGCCAAGGCTCGAGCCCGAGGGACATAGCGAGCCCGCGCTGCCACACATCCGCCTCGACCGCGCCTTGCAGTTCCTGATCGGAGACAAGCTCGCATGAACGACCGATCCCCGCCGCGGCGGCCGGCGACGTTCCGGCTCGACGATCCCGGCGTCGTCGTCACCGAAGCCGACGAGACCAGCCGGCTCAGCCGCGCCACGATCCAGATCACGCCGGAGCACGATCCGCAGGCGCTCCCGGTGCCGATCGCGGCCGCGCTGCCGGCACGGCGCGGCTTTCCCTGGGGCGCGCTGTTCTGGTCGGGCGTTGCCGGGCTGACATTGCTGGGCACCGGACTCGGCGTGGTCCACCTGATCGAGGATCTGTTCGCGCGCAACGAAACGCTCGGCTTTGTCGGCCTTGCGTTCGCCTGCGTGACCGCACTCGCGCTCGCCGTGGTGATTGGCCGCGAAGCGTTCGGCCTCGCGCGTCTTGCGACCATCGAGCAGCTGCATGCGCGCGCTGCTTCCGTGCTTGCCAGCGACGACCGCAAGGAAAGCCGCGTCATCGTGCAAGACCTGCTCAAGATCGCGCATCAGAACCCGCAGCTCGCGCGCGCCCGTGCCACGCTGGAGAGCCACACCGGCGAGATCATCGACGGCGCCGACATGATCCGCCTCGCCGAGCGCGAGTTGATGTCCCCGCTGGATGCCGAGGCGCGGCGTCTGGTGTCGTCGGCCGCGCAAAAGGTTTCGATCGTGACCGCGGTGAGCCCACGCGCCGCGATCGACGTGCTGTTCGTGCTCGTCGCAGCGCTGCGCCTGATCCGCCAGCTCGCTCATCTCTATGGCGGCCGCCCCGGCGCGCTCGGCATGATCCGCCTGCTGCGCCACGTCATCGCCCATCTCGCCATCACCGGCGGCATGGCCGCGAGCGACAGCCTGGTGCAACAGATGCTCGGCCACGGCATCGCGGCGAAGTTGTCGCAGCGCTTGGGTGAAGGCGTGCTCAACGGATTGCTGACGGCACGGCTGGGATTGGCGGCGATCGACGTCACAAGGCCGCTGCCGTTTGCGGCATTGCCGCCGCCGAAGCTGTCGGATCTCGCGACGGATCTGCTGCGGAAGAAGGACGACGAGGAGTAGCGGCTCTTTCTTACCCTCCCCTGGAGGGGAGGGTCGGCTCGCAGCGCGCCAGCGATGCGAGACGGGGTGGGGTGACGGTCTCTCCCATTGCACACTGCCCGCGTGGAGAGATCACCCCACCCCGCTCGCGCTGTGCGCGATCGACCCTCCCCTTCCAGAGGAGGGTAAGCGCAGCGCCAGCACCTTCCACCAAAACAGCGGCGAATCCTTCGGTGGTGACAGCTCCGGCGTCCAGCCGGTGAGTTTTTCGATCACATAGCTATCCGAGCGAACGCCGCGCCAGCTTCGGTCGACTTCGCCGAGCGACTCGCGCTTCGCCGGAATGTTCTCCCACAGCGACGAACGATCGTCCGGCTTGCGTCCGACATAGATGCCGGCGTGGCCCTTGATCCGGTCCAGGCCGGGATCGGCAAAATCCTGGAAGCGGCCACGTTCGTTGATTTCGACGACGGGCACCCGGCCGCGGAACAGCCAGCGCATCATGGCGTAGGTGCGATAGTCCGTGGTCGCGATCCAGGTCGCGCCGGTCTCATCGAGCGCGGCCTGCGCGCGCGCAGCGACCTGCTCATAGCCGGCCTCGGCGCCGATCGGGTCGATCTTGCCGAGCAGATTCCAGGGCGCTGCGACGTAATACAGGAACACGATGACGACGAAGGCGATGCCGGAGACGATGGCCGTCCTCGCCCAGAACAGCGACGATCGCAGCATGCGCGCCGACCAATCCTCCTTGATCATCGCCGCGAGATTGACAGCGGCGGCGACAAAGCCGACCGGCCACATGAACATCGGCCAGGTATCGCCGACCCGCAGCGTCGTCGACTTGAAGAGGAAATAGAGGAACGGCACCAGCACCGCGGTCGACAACAGGATCGCGACAGGATCGCGCGTGCGATAGCCGCGCCATGCCGTCAGCACCAGCCCGGTCAGCACCACCGGCAGCATGACGAAGCCGACCAGGCCGAATTGCAGGCCGATGTAGTCGCCGATGGTCCGCAGCGAGATGCCGTAATTGGCGGTGGCGCGCACGCCCTGAAAGCGGAACGAGGCCCAATCGTGCTGCGCGTTCCAGATCAGCACCGGCGAGAATGCGACGATCGCAAGCAGTACCGCGAGATAGGGATACGGACTGCGCAACCAGCGCCAACGCCAATCCGGCACCAGCAGGAACGCGGCAACTGCGGGTGCAAACATGATCGCGGTGAATTTCGACAGCATCGAGAGACCGGCGAACAGACCGGCCGCCAGCCACCAGCGACCGTCGCCGCTCTGCGCCAGCCGCACCAGCGACCACATCATCGCCACCGCGAACGGGATCATGGCGACATCGGGCGCGACCTTGGCCATCAGCAGGCCGTAATAGAGCGCAGCCTCCGGCATCAGCACCGCGAACACGACCGCGCGCACGTCATGGGTGAGGCGGCGGACGATGTCGGCGAGCAGCAGCTGCGTCACCAGCATCGCGACGATGCCGCCGAAGCGCACACCGAGCGTGGTGTCGCCGAAGATCGCGGTTCCGAAACGGATCAGCCAGGCGATGCCAGGGGGATGATCGAGGAAGCTGAGCGCGCCCTCCTTGGACCAGGTCCAGTAATAGGCTTCGTCGGTGCGCAGCTCGATCGCGGAGGCGTAGACGATGCGCAGCAGCGTCATCGCGGCGATGACGAGCAGCGCAACACGGATGAGGCGGCGTTCGGAGCCGCCGGGCTTCACGGAGATATCGGGAGCGATCGTCACGGCCGCGCTTTTCGCCAACCTGGGAGGGGGAGTCAATGCGGGGGAGTGGCGCCGCAAACACCGCCGTCGTCCCGGGCAAGCGTCAGCGCAGACCCGGGACGACGGCGGTGGGTGTGGCGGACGCCCTTGCCTACCCTACGATTTCGTAACCTTGCCGGGCATGTGATCCCGTCAGCTGTCCACGCCGGGAATTAAACGCTACGCTGGCTGTTCTTCCCAGTGAACTGATACAACCGAATCATGGCCATCGCTCCTGCACACATGTCCGAGCTCGTCCGCGCCACCAGCGTGCGGCAGGTGCGGCTCATCTGCGGGGTGATCCTGTTCTGTTACGTGATCAGCCATTTCCTCAACCATGCGCTCGGCAACATCTCGGTCGAGGCGATGGAGGCCGGGGTCTACTATCACACCCTGTTCTGGCAGTTCCTGCCTGTCGCGATCGTGTTCTACACCGCCGCGCTCACGCATATGGGGCTCGGCATCTACGCGCTGTACCAGCGCCGCCAGTTCCGCTGGCGGACGATCGAGCCGCTGCAGCTCGTGCTGGGCCTCAGCATCCCCGCGCTGGTCATGGCGCATGTGGTCGGGGTGCGGCTCGGCTACACGCTGTATGATCATCAGAAGCTCTACCCGCAGGAGCTCTATCTCTTCTTCGTCGCGGCGCCCGGCCGGCTCTGGCAGATGACGATCCTGCTGCTGATCGCCTGGGTGCATGGCTGCATCGGCATCTATTTCTGGCTTCGCCTCAAACCGTTCTTCACGCGCGCGGCACCCTATCTGCTGGCCGCCGCCGTGCTGGTCCCGACGCTGTCGCTGCTCGGCATCTACCAGGGCGGCCGCAACGTCGCGTACGAAGCCGATGACGGGGAATGGCGCACGCACAATCTCACGCGCCGCCAGGTCGGCACGACGGCCGAGGCCGCGACGCTCGATCGGATCACCGGCGCCTTCACCATCACTTATTTTGGGCTGCTGGGCCTGGCGCTGGCGGCACGCGGCGTGCGGGCCTGGCGCGAACGGCGCGGCGGCATGATCGCGCTGTCATACGGCAACGGCAAAACGGTGCGGGTGCCCAAGGGGCTCTCGGTGCTGGAAGCAAGCCTGCGCCACAACGTGCCGCATGCCAGTGTCTGCGGTGGCCGCGCCCGCTGCTCGACTTGCCGCATCCGCATCATCGGCGACCATGGCGCCCTGCCCATACCGTCGCAGCGCGAGGCCTTCGTCCTCACCCGCGTCGGCACCGCCGATCCCTCGATCCGGCTGGCCTGCCAGTTGCGGCCGACGTCCGACCTCTCCTTCTTCCAACTCTTCACGCCGCACACGCATGCGGCGGACGGGCAGGCCTCGACGCCAGCCAGAATCGGCCAGGAGCGCTATCTCGTCAGCCTGTTCGTGGACATGCGCGGCTCGACCCAGCTCGCCGAGAAGCGGCTGCCGTTCGACACCGTCTTCATCGTCAACCGCTTCCTCGGCGCCGTGTCGCAGGCCGTGATCGAAAATGGCGGCCAGCCGAACCAGTTCGTCGGCGACGGCATGCTGGCGCTGTTCGGGCTGTCGGCCGATCCGCAACAAGCCTGCCGGCAGGCGCTGAAGGCAGCCAGCGGCATCGCCGCGAACATCGACGAGTTGAACCAGCTCCTGAGTCATGATCTGCGCCAGCCGATCCGCTTCGGCATCGGCGTTCACGGCGGCGAGGTCATCATCGGCGACATCGGCTATCGCGATCACATCGTCTTCACCGCACTCGGCGATGCCGTCAACGTCGCCGCCCGTCTCCAGGACATGACCAAGACGCTTGCCTGTGAAGCCATCGTCTCGGACGAGGTCCGCCGCACCGCCGGCCTTGCCGACGATTCGCTGCCGCAGCAGGACGTCGCGATCCGCGGCCGCGCCGCGCCGATGAATGTGCGCACGGTCACAGACGCCAAGGTACTTTCATCTCTCGTGACCAGCGACATGGTTTCCGCGCTTTAACGCTGTTCCTGCAGAACGTACGCGCTTTGCCTGCCTGAACAGGCATTCAGAAAATTCCCCGAGAATTTCTTCGAACCCGTTTCGAAACCGGTGCGACGAACTTGCGATGGATCGAACAGACAGATCCCGCAACCCGCGCCTCGCGCAGCACTGAAGGAGAACGACCATGTTTCGCAAACTCGCACTCGCATTCGTTGCAGCAGCTTCTCTCGGCGCGATGGCGCTGACGCCATCCACCGCATCCGCCCATGGCTGGGGCTGGCACGGTCATCATCACCACTTCCATGGCGGCGGTTTCTACGGTCCCACTTTCGGCATCGGCTATGTCGGTGGCGGCACCGGATGCTATGTGAGCCGCCGCGTGATGACGCCCTACGGCCTGCGCTGGCGCACGGTAAACATCTGCTACTAATCCTCGCATGAGGGCTGCGAACCCCGGCCGCTTCGGCCGGGGTTTTGCATTGCAGC
>Ga0102591_1003421_pt1 | contig 14315 bp, 16 predicted proteins | sample AraplaCol_mCL_r2_2_FD_76860 | JGI IMG/M metagenome (GOLD analysis project Ga0102591, IMG submission 76860) | Arabidopsis root microbial communities from North Carolina, USA - plate scrape MF_Col_mCL_r2 (SPADES assembly) (version 2) | ecosystem: Host-associated > Plants > Roots > Endosphere... | reverse complement strand
CCAGCCCCTTGAACACGTGGCCGAACACCCGGTCGAACTTGTCGAGGTTCTTCTCGTCCTTCACCAGGCTGGCGCGCGACAGGAAGTAGAAGTCCTCGATCCGCCGGTCGATGACGTCCTTGTCCAGCGCCTCCATCAGCTGGAGGTACTCGCGCAGGGACACCGGGATCTTGGCGGCGCGGAGCTCGGAGAAGAAGCGCAGGAACATGAGGCGGGCTTTCGAACGGTTGTTCGAAGGATGGCGGGTTATGATGCCGGGTGCAAGGACGCCGCCCCTCATCCCCGCCGCAGGATGAACTCCAGGTCGCGCGTCTCGCCGACCGGGAAATGGTATTCGCCGACCTTCTCGAAGCCCTTGCTGGCATACAGCTTCTGCGCGCCGAAGTTCTCGGACCAAACGCCGATCCAAAGGCGGCGCGGCCCATCGCGCTCCAGCCAGTCCAGGGCCGTCTTCAGCAGCAGCGAGCCGCGACCGCCGCCCTGGAAGTCCTTGAGCACGTAGATGCGGTGCAGTTCGCCGTCGCCCGCCTCCACGTCGGCGTGGGGCAGGCCGCACGGGCCGGCGGTGGCGTAGCCGATGGCCTCGTCGTCCAGTTCCAGCAGCCAAGTGGCCTTGTCGGGATCGGCCAGATCGCGCCGCGTGCGCTCCAGACCGTAGGCGTAGGCCAAGAAGGTCTCCAGGTCCTCGGTCGGATACAGGTGAGCAAAGGTTTCGCTGAAGGTCCGGGCGCCGAGGCTGGAAACGGTGTCGGCGTCGTCGATCGTGGCGCGGCGGAGCGTGGCGGTCATGACGGCATCGATAGCCGCCATGACCGCGGTCCGACAAGGCGTCAGAAGCCGTCGAGCACGATCTTGCCGCGCGTCCGGCCGCTCTCGATCGCCGCGTGGGCCTTGATCAGGTTGGCCGCGTTGATCGGGGTGAGCACCTCCGTCAGGGTCGTCTTCAGGCGGCCGCCGTCGATCAGTTCGGACACCGCGTTCAGCAATTCGTGCTGGCGGATCATGTCGGGTGTCTGGAACAGGGCGCGGGTGAACATCAGCTCCCAGTGCAGCGACACCGCCTTTCGCTTCAGCGGCACGACGTCGAGGGTCTTTGGATCGTCGATGACGCCGATGCGACCCTGCGGGGCGACGATCTCCACCAGGGCGGGGAAGTGGTCGGCGGTGTTGGTCAGGCTGGCGATCAGGCCCACGGGCGGGACGTCCAGCGCCCCGATCTGGGCGACCAGATCGCCGCTGTGGTCGACCACGTGATGCGCGCCCAGCTGCAGGCACCACTCGCGGGTTTCGGGCCGGGAGGCGGTGGCGATCACTGTCAGGCCGGTCAGTTGGCGCGCCAACTGGATCAGGATCGAGCCCACCCCGCCCGAGCCCCCGACCACCAGCAGCGAGCCGGTCGCGTCCTTCGTCGCGCCCAGGCGATCGAACAGCAGCTCCCAGGCGGTGATCGCGGTCAGCGGCAGGGCGGCTGCCTCGGCGACCGACAAGCTGGACGGCCGCCGACCCACGATTCGCTCGTCCACCAACTGGAACTGGGCGTTGGAGCCTGGCCGGTTGATCGCGCCGGCGTAGAACACCGGGTCTCCGACCTTGAACAGGGTGACCTCGGGGCCCACCGCTTCGACCACGCCGGCGGCGTCCCAGCCGATCACCTCGGCCTGTCCGTCGGCCGGCGCGCGGCTGGCGCGGACCTTCACGTCGACCGGGTTCACCGAGACCGCCTGAACCGCCACCAGCAGGTCGCGCCCGGTGGGCGACGGCTTGGGGAGGTCCAAATCGACCAGGGCGTTGGGCGTATCGATGGACGACGGGGCGTGGAAGCCGACGGCTTTCATGGCGAGGATCCTCTACAATCGGCCGTGCGGAATTTGGCCTGGATCCCAGATCGGTCTAACCTGCGATACCCGAAAGTACGGTAAAATTCTGTAGGTAGTACCCAAAAGGATACCGTGGATGGCCAAGTCCCGCGACTATCTGTGCGCCGATGGCTGCCCGGTCGAGGCGACGCTCGACCTGATGGACGGCAAGTGGAAGGGCGTGATCCTGTACCACCTGAAGCGTGACGGCACGCTGCGGTTCAACGAACTGGCGCGGCGGCTGACCGGGATCACTCAGCGCATGCTGACCAAGCAGCTTCGCGAGCTGGAGGAGGCCGGGCTGGTCGATCGCCAGGTCTACGCCCAGGTGCCGCCGAAGGTGGAATACAGCCTGTCCGAGGAGGGGCGCAGCCTGGCGCCGGTCATCGACGCCCTGGCCGCCTGGGGCGAGGGGCGGATCGCGAGACTGGCGGCGCGTCGCGAGGCGGCCTGAGCATGGACGTCGCGCTCTACACTCACCTGGACATGCTCGACCACCGGCCCGGCGACAACCACGCCGAGCGGCCGGAGCGTCTGCGGGCGGTGATCGACGCCCTGAACGACGACGGCTGTCTGGACCTGGAGAGCTTGAAGGCCCCTCTGGTCGACTTCGCCGACCTGGCCCGGGTGCACCCGCAAGGCTTCATCGACGACGTGATCGCCGCCGCGCCCAGCAGCGGCCGGCGGGCGCTGGACCCGGATACTGTGCTGTCGGTCGGAAGCCTGGCCGCCGCACGTCGCGCCGCCGGGGCGGTGGTCACGGCCACGCGGGCGGTGGCGAACGGGCAGGGGACACGGGCCTTCTGCGCCGTCCGCCCGCCCGGCCACCATGCCGAGCCCGGCGTGGCCATGGGCTTTTGCGTGTTCTCCAACATCGCGGTGGCCGCGCGAGTCGCCCAAGCCTCAGGGCTGGGGCGGGTGGCGATCGTCGATTTCGATGTCCACCACGGCAACGGCACCCAGGCGGCGTTCGAAAACGATCCGACGGTGTTCTTCGCCTCGATCCACCAGTCGCCGCTGTATCCGGGCACGGGCGATCCGTCCGAGACCGGCGTCGGCAACGTCGCCAACGCGACGGTCGCCCCGCATGCGCCGCGCGAAGTCTGGCGAAGAAAATTCGAAGGCCTGATGGACCAGGTCGACGGATTCGCGCCGCAACTGATCCTCGTCTCGGCCGGCTTCGACGCCCACGCCCGCGATCCCCTGGCCAATCAGAGCCTTGAAGCCGAGGATTTCGCCTGGGCGACGCGGGCGATCGCCTCGGTCGCCAACCGCCGTTGCGGCGGGCGTATTGTTTCCTCGCTCGAGGGCGGCTACGACCTAGAGGCGCTCGGCCGCTCGGCGGCGGCGCATGTCAAAGCGTTGCAGGAGGGGTGAGAGGTTCGAGATGTCGCGCGGTGCGCGAAGCCGGACCTCCAAGATCTATGGCCGACGAATCCGCCGACCACCTTTCCTCGCCCGGACCTTCCGGAGTCGCTGCCCGCCCCGGCGCCATCACCCTGGCCCGCCACGGCGAGCCGGCCCTGTCGCGCAAGGTCCGCTTCAACGCGCCGGCCTACGGCGACTGGTGGGCGCGCTACGAAGAAGGCGGGCTGCTGCCCGGACAGACGCCGCCGGACTCGCTGAAGGCCACCGCCAAGCGGGCGGGGGTGATGATCGCCTCCACGCGCCGCCGCTCGATCGAGACCGCCCAGGCCGTCGCCGACGGCAAGGCCTTCGCCACCGATCCGCTGTTCATAGAGGCGCCGCTGCCGCCGCCGCCGTGGCCGCGCTGGATCAAGATGTCGCCCAAGCACTGGGGCTTCTTCGCCCGGTTCTGGTGGTGGTTCTTCGACCATCACGCCGGCCAGGAAAGCCGGGCGGAAGCCGAGGTCCGCGCCGACCAGGCCGCCGACCTGCTGATCGACCTGTCCAAGAACGGCCAGGAGGTCCTCCTGGTGGCCCACGGCTTCTTCAACACCATGATCGGCCTGTCGCTGCAGAAGCGCGGACTGAAGAAGACGCAGGACCAGGGCTTCCAGTACTGGTGCGTGAAGCGCTTCGAGCGGCCCTAGGCGCCTCTCCAGGCCGCAACCGGGCCCAGGCCCTGAACCTCGTTCACCAAAAGCCCCGCCTACGGCGTTGCCCGCGCCGCGACCCGCCACTAGGGTGCGCCTATTCGCCCCGGAGTAGAAATGATCAGTCCGCAAGATCTTGAAGGCATGAGCTTCGAGCAGGCCCTGCAGCGTCTGGAGCAGATCGTCGGCGAGCTGGAGTCCGGCAAGGCCGAGCTCGAGCGCTCGATCGAGATTTACGAAGACGGCGCGGCTCTCAAGGCCCACTGCGAGAAGAAGCTCGAGGCGGCCCGCCTGAAGGTCGAGAAGATCGTCCTGGGCCAAGGCGGCGCCGTCAGCGCCGAACCGGCCGAGTTCAACTGATGGGCCAGGCGTCGCCCCAAATCGGCTACGAGGACTTCGAACGCGTCGATATCCGTATCGGCACGGTGATCGAGGCCACGCCGTTCCCGGAGGCGCGCACCCCGGCCTACAAGCTGACGATCGATTTCGGCCCCAAGATCGGCGTGAAGAAATCCTCGGCCCAGGTCACCAAGCACTACGCCTTGGACGAACTGATCGGCCGTCGCGTGGCGGCCGTGGTCAATTTTCCGCCACGCCAGATCGGTCCCGTGAAGTCCGAGGTCCTGTGCCTGGGCTTTCCGGACGCCGAGGGCGGCGTGGTGTTGGTCGATGTGGACCGTGACGTTCCCAACGGGGGTAAGCTGTTTTGATCGACCTCGAAAAGCGTATCGTCCAGGCGGCCGACATCGTCACCGTGGCGCTCGACGAGCTGTTGCCGCGCGCTGACGGTCCCGAGAGCCGCCTGACCGAGGCCATGCGTTACGCGGCGCTTGGGCCCGGCAAGCGCCTGCGGCCGTTCTTCGCCCTGGAAACCGGCAAGATGTTCGACCTGCCTGAGCGGCCGGTCCTGCGCGCCGCCTGCGCCCTGGAATGCATCCACGCCTACAGCCTGGTGCATGACGACCTGCCGGCCATGGACGACGACGACATGCGTCGCGGGCGGCCGACCGTGCACGTGCAGTACGACGAGGCCACCGCCATCCTGGCCGGCGACGCCCTGCAGACGGCCGCCTTCGAGATCATGGCCCACCCCGATACGCACGACGACGGCCATGTGCGATCGGAGCTGGTGCGCAAGCTGGCCATCGCCTCGGGCGCCAAGGGCATGGCCGGCGGCCAGATGATCGACCTGCTGGGCGTCCGCGACGACCTGGGCGCGGTGGCCCGCATGCAGCGCCTGAAGACCGGGGCCCTGATCGCCTTCGCGTTCGAGATCCCGCTGATCATCGCCCGCGCCAAGGCCGAGGAACGCGCCGCCCTGATGGGCTTCGCCCAGGACCTGGGCCTGGCCTACCAGATCGTCGACGACATCCTGGACGCCGAAGGCGACGAAGCGGTGCTGGGCAAGGCCGCCGGCGGCAAGGACGCGGCCAAAGGCAAGGCCAACTACGTTACCCTGCTGGGCCTCGACGCCGCCAAGGAACGAGTGACCCTTCTGGCCGCTCAAACTAAGTCACATCTCGATATTTTCGGCGAACGGGCTGAACATCTGCGCCATAGCGTGGATTTCGTGCTGGACCGCCGCAACTGACCGCGCTTTCTTCGGACATGCCTGCTTTGACCCCTCTTCTCGACACCATCTCGTCACCGGCCGACACCCGCGGCCTCAGCGTGACCGAACTGAAGCAGCTGGCGAGCGAGGTGCGGGCCGAGACCATCGATGCCGTGTCGGTCACCGGCGGCCACCTCGGCGCGGGCCTGGGCGTGGTCGAGCTGACCGTCGCCCTGCATCACGTGTTCGAGACGCCCAAGGACATCGTCATCTGGGACGTGGGCCACCAGGCCTATCCGCACAAGATCCTCACGGGGCGCCGCGACCGCATCAAGACCCTGCGCCAGGGCGGCGGCCTGTCGGGCTTCACCAAGCGGGCCGAGAGTGAATACGACCCGTTCGGCGCGGCCCACGCGGCCACCTCGATCTCGGCGGCCCTGGGCTTCTGCGCCGCGCGCGACGCTAAGGGCGAGAACAACAGCGTCATCGCCGTGATCGGCGACGGCTCGATGAGCGCGGGCATGGCCTACGAGGCGATGAACGCGGCCACCGACACCACCAAGCGCCTGATCGTCATCCTCAACGACAACGACATGTCGATCGCCCCGCCGGTGGGCGGGATGAGCGCCTATCTGGCCAACCTCGTCTCGGGCGGCGCCTATCGCAAGGCGCGCAAGCTGGGCAAGACGGTGGTCGAGAAGCTGCCCACCCCGATCCGCGACGCGGCCCGCAAGGCCGAGGAATACGCCCGCGGCATGGTCACCGGCGGCACCTTCTTCGAGGAGCTGGGCTTCCACTACATCGGCCCGATCGACGGCCATGACATGGACGCCCTCGTCTCGGTTCTGAAGAACGCCAAGGAATTCGACGAAAAGCCGGTCCTGGTCCACGTCGTCACGCAGAAGGGCAAGGGCTACGCCCCCGCCGAGGGCGCGGCCGACAAGCTGCACGCGGTGGTCAAGTTCGATGTCGTCACTGGCCAGCAGCACAAGGGTGCGGCCGGTCCGCCCAGCTACACCAAGGTCTTCGCGCAAGAGCTGATCAAGCACGCCGAGATCGATCCGAAGATCGTGGCGATCACCGCCGCCATGCCCTCGGGCACGGGGCTGGACCTGTTCGGCAAGGCCTTCCCGGAGCGCACCTTCGACGTCGGCATCGCCGAGCAGCACGCGGTGACCTTCGCCGCCGGCCTGGCCGCCGACGGCATGAAGCCCTTCGCGGCGATCTATTCCACCTTCCTGCAGCGCGGCTACGACCAGGTGGTCCACGATGTGGCCATCCAGCGCCTGCCGGTGCGTTTCGCCATGGACCGCGCCGGCCTGGTCGGCGCCGACGGCCCCACCCACGCGGGCACCTTCGATCTCGGCTTCATGGGCGCTCTGCCCGGCATGGTGCTGATGGCCGCCGCCGACGAGGTGGAGCTGGCCCACATGGTCTCGACCGCCGTGGCCATCGACGACCGCCCCAGCGCCTTCCGCTATCCGCGCGGCGAGGGCCTGGGCCTGGCCATCCCCGACCTGGCCGCTCCGCTGGAGATCGGCAAGGGCCGCATCGTCCGCGAGGGGACCAGCGTCGCCATCGTCTCGCTGGGCACGCGCCTGGCCGAGTGCCTGAAGGCCGCCGACCTGCTGGCCGCGCGCGGCCTGTCGGCCACGGTCGCCGACGCCCGTTTCGCCAAGCCGCTGGACGTCGACATGCTGCTGCGCCTGGCGCGCGAGCACGAGGCGATCATCACGGTGGAAGAGGGTGCCATGGGCGGCTTCGGCGCCTTCGTGCTCCAAGCTCTGGCCGAGCACGGCGCCCTGGATCGCGGCCTGAAGATCCGCACCTTGGTGCTGCCCGACATCTTCCAGGACCAGGACAAGCCCGAAGCGATGTACGCCCAGGCCGGCCTCGACGCCGAGGGCATCCTGCGCGGCTGTCTGTCAGCGCTGGGCGCGGACAACATCAGCGCGGCGGGCCGGCGGGCCTGACGGCCGGGGACATGCCCTCGCGGCGTGTCCCCATCAGCATCCTCTAAGCCAAGATTTGGGGACACGCCGCAGGGGCATGTCCCCGGCTCCTAAGTCGAACACGCCTTGAAGAAGGCCTTCACCTGCCGCTGGTCGGCGGGGGCGGCGTCGAGGGTGTGGCGGTCGTCGGCGACCCGCAGTTCCAGATCCCCGGTGCGGCGGAAGGCTCGCAGGGCCGAGGCGTCCACCGTTGTGCGGGCCTGAAGCAGGCCGTCGCTCATTACCGAAGGCGCGATGTCGGCCTTCAGGCGCGTGACAGACCGCCCGGACGCCAGCGCGATCTCGCCCGCCGACGGTCCCATGGCTGTCAGGGTCACGGCCGAGGCGCGGGGCGCGCAGGCCATCATCATCACCACGTCGTCGCTGTCGGGCCGACCATAGGCCAGCTTGGGACCTTCGCCTTCGTCGTTCATGTAGTTCCAGGCGTAGCCGGCCTGGCTGGTCCGATCGTGCGCGCACGCCCCCAACGTCAGCCCGCCCAGGGTGAGCACCAAGAGCAGGGCGTTGGGGAGCAGGCGGCTGGACAGGAGGCGGCGGGGCATGGACGGGTTCCTTCACCTGAGGAACGCCGTCGGCCCGCTAGAAGTTCAGAGCCGCCAGTCCAGGACCCCGTCGTCGGCCGCGACGAGGGTTCCTACCCGGCCGATCGCGAAGGCGTCGGGATCGGTCAGGGCCGCCAGAGTGTCCGCGTCGCCCGCCGGAACCCGCGCCAGGGCCCGAGCGCCGTCCGCCGTCCGCACGATCGCGACGCCGTGTGTCGGCGCGCCGTCGCGGTCGTAGAGCGCGGTGGAGGTCTCCAGCATGGCCTTGCCCGTGGCGTCCTCGACGAAGGCCGGGACAGGCCCTCTGCGGGCGTCGGCGGCCGCCTGGACGCTGACCTCCTCCAGGGGGCGGCCGCCGCCGGGCGCGGGGCGGTCGGCCAGCACCAGCCCATGGTGCTTGGTGACGAACTCTCCCTGGCCGTACAGCAGGCCGACCCCGCGACCCTCGCGTAGCCGTCGGGTCATGGCGACCGCCGCATGGGTCATGTAGTCGTTCATCGGCGCCCCGAAGAAGGTCAGGCCGCCGGTGACGGTGGGGATGACGTCGGCGGGCAGGCCCAGGGTCCGCCGGGCCATCTTGGGTACACAGGGGAAGCAGCTGTAGAGCTCCAAGGCGTCGAAGCTCTCCGCCATGGCTCGGACCGTCTCCAGCACCGCGTTCTGCGCCACCGAGCCGTGATAGTGGTCGCGCCGCAGGTAGTCGCCCGGCTCCTTGGCCGCCGCGCCGCCCCAGAGGAACACCAGCCGCTCGTCGGACACGCCGGCCGCGCGCGCGGCGGCCAGGCTGGTCACGATCACCGCCGCGCCCTGGTTCACCTGCATGTTGGCCACCATCAGCTTGGTGTAGGGCCAGGCGATTGGGCGGTTGTCCGGGCGCGGGGTGGTGATCTGCTCGGGCGTGAAGGCCGTCTTGATCCAGGCGTTGGGCTGGCCCGCCGCCACCGCCGCATAGGCCGACCACAGCTTGCCCGACTCGGCCAGGGCCTGCTTCGGCGTCTGGGCCCAGTGGTGGGCCGCGGCGTTCTCGTAAAACGGATAGACGCTGACCGGCAGGAACACGCCCAGCTTCAGGGCCAGCGGATGGACTTCGATGCGCGGCCCGCGCCCGTCGGCCGGCGGCTTGGGCGTCCAGGGTAGGTCCACGCCGGCGGCGCGGGCCTTGTTGACGCTCCATTGCGCCTCTGCTCCGACCACGGCGCAGGCCTCGACCTCGCCCCTGGCGATGCGGATAGCGGCCTCGTGCAGGTAACGCACCGGGCTCTCGCCGCCCACGGGACCGTAGACGGCGCGAGGCGGGGCGATGCCGAGCCGCGCGCACAGTTCGGCGGCCGCGTCGGCATAGCGCCAGGAGAGCTGGTTGACGACGTCCAGCGACCCGATCCTGGCCAGGAAGCCGCCGCCCGCGTCGGCGTCAGCCTCGCGCAGGGCGGCCTCCATCAGGGCCAGCGGCTCCAGGGCCCTGGAGAGGTCGCTGGGGCGGTCCAGGGCCTCGCCGACGCCGACGATGACGGGAATGCGATCCAGGTTCATAGGACGGTTTCTCCGGCGCTTTCGGCCTTCAGGGCGCGCTGGTAGCCGGGCCGGGCCTTCATCCGCTCCAAGTGTCCTTTGAAGGCCTCCGGGAAGCTTTCCGAAAAGCCCAGCTGCTCGCCCAGCTTCAGGGCGTAGGCCACCGAGATGTCGGCCATGGTGAAGCGGCGGGCCGCAACGTAGCCGCTGTCGTCCAGCAGCTTGTCGGCCGCCTTCAGCCGCGACAGGAACCACTGGACGTAGTCGGCCGCGGCCTGGGGCAGGCGGCGCTCCTCGGGCTCGAACACCGCGTAGCGCAGGTGGATGGTCTGCGGGAAGGTGAGGGTGGCCTCGCCCATGTGCAGGAAGTTCAGGTACGCGCCGAACCCAGGCTCGTCCGGCGTCACGGTCAGGTCGCTGGGGCCGTAGCGGCGCGCCAGGTATTCGCCGATCGCCGCCGACTCGCTCATCAGGACGTCGCCATCGATCAGGGTGGGCGTGGTGCCCAGCGGATTGACGTCCAGATAGCCCGGCTCGCGGAAGCGCGGCGGAAAGGGCGTGAGCTTCAGCTTATAGGGCAGGCCCATTTCTTCCAGGGCCCAAAGGGCCCGGAATGAGCGCGCGCCGACGCAGTGATAGAGGGTGATCATCCGGGGCCGTCTCCCGCCTTTGGTTGGCGCGAGCATCCGACGGTTTTCGACGCTAGGCCATCGTGCCCTTACGTCCGCCCAGGTTCGGCGAAGGATCCGCAAGACACGCGCGTGAAGGCGGGTTCCCCGGAGGGGAATTCTACTTCTCGTTCATCTTTGGAAGGATTTGGTGGGTGTACAAGGATTCGAACCTTGGACCCGCTGATTAAGAGTCAGCTGCTCTACCAACTGAGCTATACACCCATTCGACGTTCGAAGCACTTGCGAGCCCCGGCGGCGAGGCGCGGAACATACGCAATGATTTTGGGAGCGCAAGCGCTTTTTTGATGGCCAGACGAGATATCAGCGGAGCCGTGGATTTCGCCTATCTGGAAGGGTTCGCGATGGACGATTCCACGGTGATCGACGAGGTGCTGGCGCTGTTCCGCGAACAGGCCGCGCTGTGGGCCCCGATGCTCGATCCTGGCCACCCCGGCTGGCGCGACGCGGTCCATACGGTGAAGGGCGCCGCGCGCGGGGTCGGGGCCTTTGCCCTGGGCGATGTCTGCGCCGAGGCCGAGGCGGGAACCAAGAGCCTGGACGACGTCCGCGACGCTCTCGATGCGGCGCTGATGGACATTGCGGCCTACGCCCACGAGCGGGCGCTGCGGTCGTTGAAGGGGTAGGGGCGCCGGTCAGGGAGCCGCCGGCTCGCTCTTGCGCGTGAATTCGCCCTTCCAGCCGCCCGCGACCACCGTGCCGTGGTCGGCGTCGGCGAAGGTGATCCGCAGATCGCGGTCGGTGACGAAGAAGCTGGTCGGCGAGTCGGGGAACAGTGGGCTCCAGACGCCATCCTGGATCTCGGCCGTCAGCCGGTCGCCGTCGCGACGGACCTTGAAGTCGCCCGCGCCCGGGATCACGAAGGTGCCGATGAACCGAGCCTGCTGGCCGATCTCGACGGCGGCGACCGTCCGCTTGATGGGATGCGGATCGGGCCAGCCGTATTCGGCGGCGACGGCGCGGACGATTTCCTCGCCCAACTGGCCGCCCTGGTCGCCGTTGGTCATCACCACGACCCCGTCGCCCGAGCCGCGATAAAGCGTCATCACGGCCTTGTAGCCTTCGTTGGAGCCGCCGTGGCCGAACGACGTGTCGTTGCCGGCGCTCCTGGTCCCGACGCCCAGGCCGTAGCCGTCCTTGACCGGCGTCAGCATCAGGCTGGCGCTCTGGGGCGTCAGCGCGTGGCCCGCCTTGCCCAAAGCGGCTTCGCGCAGGTCGATGGCGAACCGAGCGAGATCCGTGGGCGTGGTCCACAGGCCGGCCGCCGCCATCTCGGGATAGGTGTGCGGACCGCCGGGAATCTCATGTCCTTTGGAATCGTAAGGCCAGGCGACGGTCGCCAGCCGCGCTGCGTCCAGGGGCTGGTCCTCGGTGCTGCGGGTCATGCCGGCGGGAACCAGGACCTTTTCGCGGACCAGGGCCGGGAAGGACTGGCCGGTGGCGTCGGTCATCAGTTGCTGGGCGATCGTGTAGCCGCCACCGGAATAGCGGAACTTGGCGCCGACGGCTTGGTCGACGACGACCGGTTTGGTGTTGGCGGGCGCGGCGCCGTTCAGGATCTGGGGCACGGTGGGGAGGGGCGTCCCGGCGGCGTAGCCAGGGAAGCCATGCACCGTGGTTCCGGCCGTGTGCGACAGCAGGGCCCGCAAGGTGACCGGCGTGGTCGCGGTAAAGGCGCTGGGCGGGAGCTTCCAGGTCTTCAGCGTGGCGTTGACGTCGGCGTCGAGCGACAGCTTGCCTTCCTCGACCAGGCGCAGGGCGGTGGCGGCGGCGATCGGCTTGCTGATCGAGGCTGCCTGGAACGGGGTGTCGGGCGTCACCGGGGCGCCGCCGAGCTTGGTCACGCCGAACCCCCGGGTCCACTCGATCTCGCCGTCGTTTATCACCGCGATGCTGACGCCGGGGACGTTGAGCGCCTTCATGCGGTCGGCCAGAGTGCTGCGCGACGACTGGCCGTCGATCTCGACCGCGGGGAGCAGGCCGCTGATGACAGCGTCGATGTGCTTCTGAACGTCCCGACTGTCGGGCGGCGTGCCCGCGTTGACGGAACCCGGCGGCGCGCAGGCGATCAAAAGGGCCATCGGCCAAGTGGTGCGCATGTGAAATCCCCTTGTGTGCAAGGCAATTCGAGACACAGCGCGTCCCGGGTCAACTTAAGGAACTGTAATTGGCGAACACGGTCCGCCCAGCCTAGGTTGCCCCTGTAAAACGGAGCTCGAACCCATGCCGCCCAGCCCTTGGTCCCACCAGCGCAATCCCAACGTCGCCGACGACATCGATTTCGACATCAAGGGCCAGGAGCTGCAGTTCCTGGAGATCGAGCTGGATCCGGGCGAGAGCGCTGTTGCCGAGGCTGGGTCGTTCGTGTGGAAGGACGCCAGCGTCCAGATGACCACGGTGTTCGGCGACGGCTCGGGCGACAACGGCGGCGGCTTCATGGGCAAGCTGCTGGGCGCGGGCAAGCGCCTGGTCACCGGCGAGAGCCTGTTCACGACCGTCTTCACCCATACCGGCTCGGGCAAGGCCCGCGTGGCGTTCGCCTCGCCGACGCCGGGCGCGATCCTGCCGATCAACCTGGGCCAGGTGGGCGGTTCGCTGATCTGCCAGAAGGACAGCTTCCTGGCCGCCGCGCGCGGCGTGTCGATCGGCATCCACTTCCAGAAGCGCGTAATGACGGGCCTGTTCGGCGGCGAAGGCTTCATCATGCAGCGCCTGGACGGCGACGGCTGGGTGTTCGTCCAGATGGGCGGCACGCTGGTCGAGCGCGAGCTGAAGGCCGGCGAGGAGCTGCACGTCGATACGGGCTGCCTGGCCGCCTACACCCCGGGTGTCGACTTCGACCTGGTCATGGCCGGCGGCGTGCGCAGCGTGCTGTTCGGCGGCGAAGGCCTGTTCTTCGCCCGCCTGCGCGGACCGGGGAAGGTGTGGATTCAATCCCTGCCGTTCTCGCGCCTGGCGGGTCGTATGCTGCAGGCGGCCGGCGGCCAGGGCGGCAACCGCGGCGAGGGCTCCATCCTGGGCGAACTGGGGGATCTGATCGGAGGGAACCGGTAGGGGGGGCGTCTCTGACGCTACCCCTTCGTCTTGTCCCAGCTGTCGTACTCATACGCGATGCAGCGGTCGATCAGCGTGCGCCACACGGGCTCGGCGATGGCTTCCGACAGGCCCGAATCCCGCGCGGCGGCCTTGACCTTGTCGACCACGTCCTCGATGCGGGCGCGGTCGAACACCTTGGAACGGTCGGCCTTGATGCGGGCGGCGGCGTCCATGTAGCCCTGGCGCTCGGTCAGCAGCTGGACCAGGGCCCGGTCCAGGGCGTCAACGCCTTGGCGCACGTCGAGCATGGTCTGGCAGTCGGCGGGGGCGAGGCGCTCGTCGACGGTAAGAGTCGTCTTGATCATGCGCCCCTTTAAGCCGGTTCCGGCGGCCGGGGCCACCCTGAACCTCGAGCTTAGATGCCCGCGCCGTTGTCCATGGTGAGAAGGGCCGCCTCATGGGCCGCCGCCTCGGCCTGGAGCCACGACACGAAGGCCTTCACCTGCGGCAGTCGGCCCTTGGCCTTGGGGTGGACCACGTAATAGGCGAAGTCGACCGCGGTGGCCGCCTCGAACGGGATAACCAGGCGGCCGGCGTCCAGGTCGGCCTGGGCCAGGGTCTGCTTGGCCAGGGCGATGCCGCGACCGTTGGCGGCCGCCTCGATCACTAGGCTGGACTGGTTGAAGCGCGGGCCCCGCGCGCCATCCACCGACTTGATCCCCCGAGCGGCCAGCCACATGGCCCAGTCCGGGCAGCTGTCGTCGGCGTCCGGCGAGCCGTCGTGCAACAAGATGTGGCGCGCCAGATCCTCGGGCGATTCCAAGGGGTTATCGGCCAGAAGTTCAGGCGACGCGACAGGGATGACCGTCTCGTTGAGAAGGCGGATGACCTCAAGGCCCGGATAGCGGCCCGAGCCATAGCGGATGGCCAGGTCAACCTCGCCGGCGGCGAAGTCGACGACCTCCATGCCGGCCGACAGCCAGACGTCGACCTGGGGCTGGGCCTGCTCGAACTTGCCCAGGCGCGGCACCAGCCACTTGGCGGCGAACGAGGGGGCGGCGG
>Ga0102591_1003418_pt1 | contig 14320 bp, 11 predicted proteins | sample AraplaCol_mCL_r2_2_FD_76860 | JGI IMG/M metagenome (GOLD analysis project Ga0102591, IMG submission 76860) | Arabidopsis root microbial communities from North Carolina, USA - plate scrape MF_Col_mCL_r2 (SPADES assembly) (version 2) | ecosystem: Host-associated > Plants > Roots > Endosphere... | reverse complement strand
ATCACGCCGGTGATCGAATGCGCCTTCAGCGTGATGATGATGTAGTCCTGCACGCCGAGCTCGGTGGGATCGTCGGTGCAGCGCGGATGCACGGTGTGCTGCTCCTCGCCCGCGAGCAGCGTCAGGCCGCGTTCGCGCATCGCGGCAAGGTGGGCGCCGCGTGCGATGAGGCTGACATCGGCGCCAGCGCGCGCGAGCTGAACCCCGAGATATCCGCCGATCGCGCCGGCGCCATAGATGCAGATCTTCATGAAGTCCTCGCGAAGGAGCCGAAGCCGGAATTTGGGACGAAAGATCCGGTCCGGCTCGGAAGGATCCGAGCCGGGGCCGGTCGTCGCAGGGGAAGGGTCGTATGGTTCAGGCGGCTGCTTGCGGCTTGCCGTTGAGGGCCTCGTCCATGGCAGCTGCGATGTCGCGCATGCTGATGACGGAGACGAGGCTGTAATCGTCGATGACAGGCAAATGGCGGATGTGATGAACGTTCATCATGTGCCGGACCTGTTCGATCGTGTCGCTCGAGGTGCAGGACACCAATTGCTGCACCGAGACGAGCTGCGAGACCTTGACGTTGACGGCGTTGGCGCCGTGCTCGGCGACGGCGCGCACCACGTCGCGCTCGGTGAACATGCCGACCGCGGTGTTGCCCTCGGAGCGGACCACGTCCTTGACCACCAGCGCGCTGATGTTGTTGGCGCGCATCAGCTTGGCGGCGATGCCTACCGTTTCGTTCATTCGCACCGTGACAACGCGCGGCGTCTTCTTGCGCAGAATGTCTCCGACCAGCATTGCAACCTCCCTCGTGTGAATGTTGAGGGAAGTGTGGTATACATAATGCCAATCGTCAAGCGCTGGTTTGGCTGATCCGAAAAATCTTGCGACAGCGATACTGACGTTTGTCCTCGAGACAAAAAAAGGGGACGCATTGCTGCGCCCCTTTCAAACCCCTGCGATGTCGGTGGCGGCTAGGCCGTCTCGGTTTTGGCGCTGCCGGTTGCAGTTGCCTCGCTCTCGGCTTCCTTGCCGAGGATGAAGGAGCGGCGCAGCGGCTTGATCACGAACAGCGCCATCAGCGCCGCCGTCGCGTTCAAGGCCACGGCGACCACGAACACGGCCTTCCAGCCATAGGCCGCCGAGATCACGCTGGCGAGCGGGACCAGCAGCGAGGCGGTGCCCTTGGCGGTGTAGAGCATGCCGTTGTTGGTGGTTGCGAATTTCGAGCCGAACGTGTCGCCGCAGGTCGCGGGGAACAGCGAATAGATCTCGCCGAACACGCCGAAGTAAACCGCGGTTGCCAGCACGAAGACGACGGGGATGTGCCCGTAGGCCGACAGCGTCAGCAGCATCAACGCCGCCGTGCCGAAGGCGATGAACATGGTGTTCTCGCGGCCGATCGTGTCGGAGACGAAGCCGAAGAACGGGCGGCCGAACCCGTCGAAGATGCGGTCCAGCGAGATCGCGAAGGTCAGCGCCGCCATCTGGAAGCCGGCGAGCGTCACCGGCGTGTCGGCGATCTTGAAGTCGTGCGCGATCGGGGCGATCTGTGCCGCCGTCATCAGGCCGCCCGAGGCGACCATGACGAAGACGAGGTACATCACCCAGAAAATAGGGGTGCGCAGCACCTGCGGCGGGGTGAAGTCGATCTTGGTCTGCGGCAGATTGAGCTGCTTCTTCTTCGGCGGGATCGACAGCCGCGGCGGCTGGATGAAGAAGGCGAGCAGGAACACGATCACGCCCTGGCCGATGCCGAAGGTGAGGAAAGCGTGCTGATAGCCGCTCGTTGCGATCATGCTCGCGATCGGCACGATGGTGAGCGCAGCACCGGCGCCGAAGCCGGCAGCGGTGGCGCCGGCGGCGAGGCCGCGGCGATCCGGAAACCATTTCAGCGCATTGCCGACGCAGGTGCCGTACACCGCGCCTGCGCCCATGCCGCCGATGATCGCGGCGGCGTAGAGCAGGGTGAGCGAGTCGGCGTATGAGTTGAGGATCCAGGACAGCGCGATCATCACGCCGCCGAACATGATGACGATGCGCGGGCCGTATTTGTCGACGAACCAGGCTTCGACCGGCACCAGCCAGGTCTCGGTGACGACGAAGATGGTGAAAGCGAGCTGGATCGCGGCGCGGCCCCAGTGATGGGCCGCATCGATGGGATCGACAAACAGCGTCCAGCCATATTGCAGGTTGGCGATCATCGCCATGCAGACGATGCCCATGGCGAGCTGGAGCCAACGGAAACCGGTGCGAAGAGGGGCGGCCGTGACGGCGCCGTCCGTGCTGGAAATCATCAAGAACCTCCCAACGCGCTGATTGATTGCGGCCTGGGATTGCAAGATGACCCAGTGTCGCAAATATTGTGGCTTATCGTCGCAAGCGCGATGGGCAGCTTGGTATACCATATTCCAGAAAGCAAGTCCTAACTGCGGCGGATTGTCACAAATTCTCCGGTTCCATTTCGGTCGGGCTGGGCCCTCCACGACTTCGCAAAAACGAAAACGCCCGGCCGAAAGGCCGGGCGTCTCGTTGGTGAAGAGTTGTGGGAAGCGCGTCAGGCCACGGTCGATTTCGAGACCACGACCTTGCGCCAGGGCTTGAGCACCGCGATCGCCAGCAGCGAGGCCAGGATGTTGGCGCCCGCCGCGATGATGAAGACGCTGTCCCAGGTCCCCGACGATTGCTGCATGTAGTTGGCGATCGGGACCAGCAGCGCGGCCGTGCCCTTGGCCGTGTACAGCAGGCCGGCATTGGTGGTCGCGAACTTGGCGCCGAACGTGTCGGTGCAGGTCGAGGGGAATAGCGAGTAGATCTCACCCCAGGCGAAGAACACGAAGCCCGAGAGCAGCACGAACCAGATCGGATCGTGACCCCAGAGGTAGAGCATCCAGATGCCGAACCCTTCCATGCCGAAGGCGATGAACATGGTGTTCTCGCGGCCGATCATGTCGGAGATCCAGCCGAAGAACGGACGGGTCAGGCCGTTGAGCACGCGGTCGATCGTCGCCGCGAAGGTCACCGCCGTCATCGTCACCGCCATCAGCGTGACCGGCACGTTGTCGACCTTCCAGTCGGCGGCGATCGGCTTCAGGTTCGCCGTCACCATCAGGCCGCCGGCGCCGACGATCACGAACATGAAGTACATCAGCCAGAAGATCGGCTGACGCAGCACTTCGGTCGGCTGGTAGTTGCGCCGGGTCTGCAGCAGATTGGCGTTCGCCACGACGTTCGGCACCTGGCCCGCTTTCGGCGCGAGCAGGAAGAAGGCGAGGATGCAGATGATGAGGCCTTGTCCCAGGCCGAAATAGAGGAAGGTGGTCTGGAAGCCGGAGTCCTTGATCATGGCCTGGATCGGCGCGACCGTGAGCGCAGAGCCTGCACCGAAGCCTGCGGCCGTGATGCCCGCGGCAAGGCCGCGCTTGTCCGGAAACCACTTCAGCGCGTTGCCGACGCAGGTGCCGTAGACGCCGCCGGCGCCGATGCCCGCGACGATCATGCCGAGGTAATAACCGTTGAGCGTGGTGGCCTGCGCGTTGATCGCCCAGCCGATGGCGCAGAGCACGCCGCCGACCAGCACGACGAGGCGCGGACCGTATTTGTCGACGAACCATCCTTCGATCGGCACCAGCCAGGTCTCGAACAGCACGAACAGCGTGAATGCCCATTGGATCGAGGCGCGATCCCAGCCGAATTTCTTCTGGATGTCGGGGACGAAGAACGTCCAGCCATATTGGTAGTTGGCGATCATCACCATCGCGCCTACACCGATCGCCAATTGCGCCCAGCGATACGTGTCGCTAACGCGCGCGGTTGTAGGGGCGGTTGCCTGCACCATGTCCGTCATAAAGCCTCCCGTGGCGCCTCTAATTTTTCTGCGAGCGCTGGAGGGGCATTCTTGTATGCATTATGCCAAGCTTCAAGCGCTGGTCCGGTCACCGTGCGCAAATGTCGCAGCCGTGTTCAGCGGCAACTGTGACTCGGAGCAGCACAAGTAGAAATGGCCCCGTCTTGCGGGGCCATTCACCAAAAGTAGCATGTGGATCGTTCTGAAACCGTCGCGCTGCGCGGCAGCGCGGGAAAGTAACGGCTTACAGGCCGAAACGCGGCAGATCGCCGTTGTGGTTGGAAATCTCGGCGCTCGCCATCAGAAAGCTGTCGATCGCGGCCATCAGGCGGGCGAACAGCGAGGCGGAGGGGGCGAGAGCGACGGAAGCGGTCTTGGACATTGGAATTTCCTTTCTCGAGACGATCGGTCTTGCGTCTCCTGTCGAAGGCCAATCTATGTATACCAGATGCCAACGTCTACGTATTTGTTTGCATGGCAGCATGCAATGCACCGCATTGCAGCATAATATCGGGTTAATGCGGCCGGTTCGGGCTTAAAGTGACCGCTCTTGAAAGAAAAGCTGGCGGAATCGTCCCGTCCGAAGCGGAATCTCGTTGCGATGGACGCCAGGTTCCGGCCGCACTGCAGCGGACGGGCTTGGCAGGATCAGTCAAAGCGGCTAGTGGTCCGCCCCCTTATCCAATCAACCGTCAGAGTGGTTCATGTCGAGCGCCTCGCCCGCCGTCTCGATCGGCATCGATTTTGGGACCAGCAATACGGTCGTAGCCCTTGCGGCGGACGATCGCCGGGTCGAGGCCATCCGCTTCGACCACGGCGGCCAGCGCCACAGCACCTATGTCTCGGCGCTGTGCTTCTGGGAGGACCGGCCGGGCGCGGGTGCCCAGGCCGAAGGCGGACCATGGGCGATCGAGACGTTCCTCGAAGGCCGCCACGTCTACCGCTTCCTGCAGTCGTTCAAGACGTTTGCGGCCAGCAGCAGCTTCAACACCACGCAGGTGTTCCGCCAGCGCTTCAAGTTCGAGGACATCCTGGCGGCGTTCCTGCGGACATTGGCGCGCCATGGCGGGGAGAAGTTCGGCTTCGAGACCTCGACCATCACGGTCGGCCGCCCGGTGCGCTTCGCCGGCGGCAATCCCGACGAGGCGCTTGCGATGCAGCGCTACCGCGCGGCGTTCGAGCGCCTGGGCGCCGGCCACGCGCGCTATGTCTACGAGCCCGTCGGTGCGGCGTTCTCCTTTGCCCGAAGGCTGGAGCGCGATGCCACCGTGTTGGTCGCCGATTTCGGCGGCGGCACCAGCGATTTCTCCGTGATGCGCTTTTCGCGCGCCGGCGGGCATCTGCGCGCCGAACCGCTCGGCCACGCCGGCATCGGCATCGCCGGCGACACGTTCGACTACCGCATCGTCGATCACGTGGTCTCGCCGCGGCTCGGCAAAGGCTCCAGCTTCCGCTCGTTCGACAAAGTGCTGCCGATCCCCAGCGGTCATTACACCAACCTCGCGCGCTGGCATCAGCTGGCGATGATGAAGAGCAATGGCGATCTGCGCGAGCTCAGGGAGCTTGCGCGCACCGCGTTGAAGCCGGAGCAGCTCGAGGATTTCATCACCATCGTCGATCTCGACCTCGGCTTTTCGCTGTACCGCGCGGTGTCCGATGCCAAGGTCGCGCTGTCGGCGCAGGACGAGGTCGACTTCCGCTTCAAGGGCGGCGGAGTCGACATCGGCGCGGCCATCACGCGCAAGAAATTCGAGTCCTGGATTGCCGACGATGTCGCCCGGTTAGGCGCCACCGTCGACAAGGTGCTGGCTGAAGCCGGCATCACCGCGCGCGAGGTCGAGAAGGTGTTCCTGACCGGCGGCACCTCGTTCGTGCCCGCGGTGAGAAAACTGTTCGCCCAGCGGTTCGGCAACGAGCGGCTGATGTCGGGCGACCAGTTCGAGTCGATCGCCTACGGCCTTGCGCTGATCGGGCACAGTCCGGATCCGGATCGCTGGACGGTGGGCGGCGGGATCGAGGCGAAGGCGGGCGGGTAGCGCGAGATGCCGTCTTGACGGCTATCCTTGGAGACGCCCCCTGAAGCGGGCGTCTCGAAGGGCAAAGCGCGGGCCGTTTGGGCTGCTACTGATTGATCTCGGGCTCGACCAGCTTGGCCAGATTGCGCAGCGATTCCTGCCAGCCGAGATAGCAGGCCTCCGGCGGAATGACGTCGGGAATGCCGGCTTGCGTGATGTCGATCTCGGTGCCGACCGAGACCTTCTTCAGGATCACGGTGACCTGGATTTCGCCGGGCAGGTTCGGATCGTCGAACTTGTCGGTGTAGCGCAGGCGTTCGCCCGGCACGAGCTCGAGATATTCGCCGCCGAACGAATGGCTGTTGCCCGTCGTGAAATTCCGGAACGACATCTTGAAGGTGCCGCCGACCTTGGGCTCGAAATGATGCACGGTGCAGGTGAAGCCGTTCGGCGGAAGCCATTTCGCCATCGCATCGGCCTCGAGGAACGCGCGATAGACTTTCTGCGGGCTGGTGGCGAGAACGCGGTGCAGGCGGATCGTGCTGGGCATGGTTGTTATCCTCATGATCGATGGGCCCGAGATTGGCGTCTATGGCCCATTCATGTCACGAGGACGACCGGGAAGCTGACGATCCGACAGGGGGTCTCGAGTTTTTTGGCAGGTGACCGGCCGCCGGCAATGCGCATCCGCTCCGAAACCGAAGCCACAATTCCGCTGTCCTTCTTCGTTCAACTCGAGCGCGAAACCAGGGGGCTTCCGTTGCGCTGGGTGCTTTGGGCTTTTGCCGTCATTTGCTGCTGTTTCATGTCGGTTGCGGAAGCTGCCGGCATTCAACTCCTTGAATCCGGCCCGGCGCTGTCGGGCACGATCTGGTATCCGTGCGCGGCCGAGCCGACGCATGTGGCGCTTGGCAGTCTTTCGGTCGGGCCCGATTTCGGCTTGAGGGGCGCGAAGGATTGTCCCGTCACGGGCGCAAAGCTGCCGCTGGTGATCTTTTCGCACGGCAGGGGCGGGTGGTTCGGCCAACACCATGACACAGTGGAGGCACTGGCCGATGCCGGCTTTGTCGTCGCCGCGATCAATCACCCAGGCGATACCACCCACGACTCCTCGCGGCGCGATACGCTGTCGGTGTGGGAATCGCGCCCGGCAGACATCGTTCGCTTGCTCGATTTTATGCTGAACGACTGGAAGGACAGGGCGGTGATCGATCCGGTCAAGGTCGGCTTCTTCGGCTTCTCGCTGGGCGGCGCGACGGGCTTCGTACTGATGGGGACCAAGCCGGATTTCGCGAGGGTTGCCAGTTTCTGCAAGGAGACGACAGGCGCTTGCGCAGAGCTCCACAATGGCGTGAAGCCGCCTGATCCGATACAGGATGCGCGTATCCGCACTGCCGTCATCGTCGATCCTGCGCCGGGCACCCTGACCCGGGAGAATCTGGCCGTCGTCAAGGTGCCTTTCCAGTTCTGGCGTTCGCAGTTCGGCGGTCCCGGCGTCGGCGATGGTACGGGCACCGAGCGCGTCGCGGAGGGATTGCCGGGCAAGCCCGAGATTCACGTCGTGCCGGCCGGCCACTACGCCTTCCTCGCACCTTGTTCGGCAGAGCTCGCCGCGGCAGTTCCCCGCATCTGCACCGACACGCCGGCGGGATTCGATAGAGTGGGCTTTCACCGCGAGTTCAATGTGGCCGTGGTGAAGTACTTTCGCGAGCAGTTTGGGGAGGACTGAGCATAGCCTCCGAGGTTAGATTAGTGGTTGACCTTGCACTGCCTAACGGTTCGCTTGACTCTCTGCGCCACTGAGTAGACCTGTTGGCGAACTTCATGTTCCCAGAACCTGAGGACTTTCCAGCCCTCCGCCTCCAGTCTTTGCGTGACAACCTTATCGCGCTCCTGATTGCGTTGGAGCTTCTGTTTCCAAAAGGAAGAATTGGTGCGCGGCATGGTCTGATGTTCGGGACAACCGTGCCAAAAACATCCGTCTACGAACACTGCAATCTTCAATCGGGGAAAAACCACATCCGGACACCCCGGAATATCACGCCGGTGAATACGGAAGCGCAATCCTTCAGAATGCAGTACGGAGCGAAGGGCCTTTTCCGGCTTCGTGTTTGTGCCGCGTATACGGCTCATATTCAGCCGCCGCTGCTCGGGCGTGAGAACGTCAGACATATACAGACAAGCTTATTTCTTTCCGCCCCGGCCACGTCGCTTCTGACCGGAGGTCCGACCGCGATTTCCGTCGACGCGCTGCATTGACTTCTTCATCTGATCACGGACCCCCGCGTCTTCATCCGGTTCCCATTCCTCCATTTGCTCGAAGAAGTCTTCGTCGCCCAAATCTGCCACCATCAGTTCCCGGTCCATGCGGACGCTGACGGGGAGTGGAAAACGGACAACTTGACCGCTTACGATCCCCTGTCCGGGACCGAAGCCTGGAATCATACGGGCATCGGCCTCGGTCAGGTTTTCCATGATTGAACGTACGAATGTCTGATCTCTCGGATTAACTAGCCGAAGAATAAGGAACGAGTTGCATTGAGACACGATTGTTTCATCCAGACGGCTCGGTCTTTGGGATATCAGCATGAGACCGGTGCCAAACTTTCGGCCTTCCGTGATGATCCGTCGGATCACAGGTAGTGAAACTGCATCCTCCGTGCCCTCGCGTATGGATGGAATAAATGTGTGTGCTTCCTCGATGACGCTGAAGAAGGGGGCAATCCGCGTTGTCAGATTGGCCCGATATTCGAACAAAGTCTCGAGGGTGATCGCAGCGATAGAGCACTGCGTAATGTGGTCATAGCCTCCGAGATACAAAATCGACGTCTGGCCAGGCCTGATGATTTTGTCAGGCTGGCTGAATGGGTTGGGCAATGGCTCGAAATCCATATTTTTGAGCTTGGGACTCGCCCGCATCTGCTCGCTCGTGCGCACCATTCGCTGGAGCCGGTCGCGCACGATCCGCAACGAGCGCAGCACGGCGCCAATCGTCCCCTTCCAGTTGCCGGCCCCCCCTATACCTCGCGGGGGTGCATTGCCGCCAATATCGGTCTGTGCCTGCACAATCAGACGTTCAATATACCTTACCGCCTGTTCGCCTTCTATTGCATTGAGACGCTCGTACATCGCGCGCAGGTACTCAGACTGCGGATCGGTAGTCCCCGAGGTCATCTGCTGCACGAGTTTGGTGACCGTGCCTTCGCCGTCCTTCTGAATAAGTAGTTCCGGATAGAAGAGGCGGATATCGCATCCTGGGGCTTCTTCGGCGAGTAGTTCGCGGCACTTCGAAAGACCAATGTAATCGCCGTGCGGGTCGAGGATGAGAAGCGGATAGCCGTGCCCGATCAATTCGCGAATAATTCGGCGTGCTGCAACCGTCTTTCCGCCACCAGTCATTGCGAGGATCGCGAGGTGCCGGGCGACAAGCTTGGGCGCCGAGAGGGTGACATCGACATCGTCCCGTGCGATTAGCGTGCCGATCGTTACGTTCCGCTCTTTTTCACGGCCGCCGATCAAAAGGTTGCGAATTGCAGCGGCCGGAGGATGAAATACCTCGGCGGCCGGCTTGACCGGATATCGCAAAGGAAACAGGACAGAGAGATTTTGATCGGTGGTTGCGCCAAGTATCAAGGCCGTGGCCTGCAGTTGATCGCGCGTTCCCGAGAGGATCGTATCTTCGAGGGGGATTCCTTCTCCTGCAATTTCCTGCGCTGCCTCATAGGGGAAGAATGGATTGAAACGTTGAATGTCGGTGACGCGCGCCCACACATAGATTCTGTTGCGGCTCGCGAAGCCGTCAGCAGGCACCTCCATGCCAAGGCTGATAATGTCGCCGACGTTGGCCTGAAATTGCTTGAGAATAAATGTGAACTCTGACGTCCCAGCGTTTCCGACGACTGTCCCGATGCGCCGCCAGGAACTCATTTGTTCGCTTCGCTCCTTATTGGTTGCAGCGTCCATTAGTCCTCCCCCCTCGCATAAATAGGCTTATCTATAGATTCCCGGCCTCAGCAGCCACTCTCGCTGTGAGCCGCACAACATTCTTCGCAAAGAATCGAACAATCTTGTATCGCCGCGATCGAGCGCTCGTTTCAAGCTTTGAACCACTGTGTTGGTATTGACCGGGCGGCTCATCCAGTCTGGAATTTTTGCGAACTTATCGACGATGTCGAGGCCAACGGGAAATGCGTACCTTGGCAGCAGTAGGGAACAGTGCATGACTAACGAGGCCGTTTCCTCGAACCTGCCAAGATCCTTTTCGAACATTTCGATGCGGACTGGAGCATTCCACTCGGTCGGCTGAATGTATGAAACAAATGGCGTTGGGTATTGACCAATCTTGTCCTTCCACGCTTCAGGAGCGCGGCGCAATTCGTTGCGGTCTATCTTTACCGGTACGAGTGCTTCTCCGGGCTCCAGGACACATCGGAACAGGAGAGGGTCCGTAATGCGCTGTCCTTGACCATCATCGTCATCTGCCGGATCAACAGACGACAGAAACCAGTCCTTCCATTGTTCGGGCGGCAGCGGCAGCGCACTCCTGATGGCCTCATCATCCAGCGTGTCGATGGTCTGCCTTATGACAGAGGTGCTGTGGCTTTCCCGCTCGACAACGCCGCACACAATGGTGTCAGACGCCATGAGGAGTTCCAGCTGGCGCAGATAAACACTGACGAAGTTCGATTCGCGGCCGGTCCGCCGCCGGTCTTCGGCGGAAAGCAGTTCCTGCAGGGCGTCTTGCGAGAAATTCGGAAATGCGTAGCGCACCTGCCGGTCTCTCATGACATCGGTGTAGCGCGACACAGGATTGACGAGCGATCCGTGCATGAACAGCCAGCGCGTCGATGGGAATTCCCGGAGAAGCTTTACGCCGCCGGCGGCCTCGATCGAAATGCGGGCAGCGTCTCTTAAGGCTCCGACGTCGGGAAATGATCCGTTGTAGACGCCTCCATCTGTGCTCGCGAAGAGTTCGGCGATCAGCTTCTTCAAAGTGATGAACGTTTCACGCTCCGGCGTGCGGTCACCTGGCGTGACGATGTAACCACCAACCCGCACCGCTACAGGCACTGATCCGACCATAGACAGATTGGCCATTCCGCCATCGACAAAGCCGATCTTTTGGCCTGAGACGCGCCGCCACAGTTCAGTGTGATTCTTGTCGATCCGGACTATGCGACCCGTTCGAATCAACACGCGCCGCAGCTGGTCAGCCAGCTGTTCGACGGTGTCGAGGAACTCAAGCTGAGCTGGCGCAGACATGTCGCCTGATGCCTTAAGCATCTGCTCAATGATATGCGGGGAGTGCAGTTTTTCCTTGACCGTCCGCGATCGCTTGGGTTGGTCTTCCGCCTTCGGCATTGGAGGTACTGCGACCGGCGGAACATCAGATGCCGGCTTGCGCGCCCGCAGTGGTTTATCGACTGCCTCCGGAAGCGGCGGGCACAAGGCCGCAATCTCGGCAAAACCAGGATCGTCCTTTCCCACCACGGCCATGCTTTGCTTCATCCGGCCGGCCATGAGCTTCGAAAGTCCGGCATGTGCTTGCGCGTCTGCTGATCGCGCGACGAAGGTCAAAGCGATCGGCGTCCTTCCGTCATTTTCTTCGACGGAGCGGATCAACGCAAAGTCCACGCTGTCAATCGATCCAAACGCTGCTCCCTCAAGCTTATTTCCGCCGAGCCGCCAATTCTTGTGGACCTTTCCGAGATGACGTCGCGACCGGTCCGACAAGCCGGCATAGGTACATGCGCAGTCGAGCATGCATCCGCCGGCGCGGAACACAGCCTTTGACAGAAGCCGCCCCGCCACGATGCTGTTGATGTTGATGGCTCGCTGCTTGCTGCTTGCGGAACCGCGGTGAGCATCGAAGATTCCAAGATCCGAGTCCTTCAGTGACCGGATCACGATGATCTCACGAGACCCTCTGGCCATCAGCGACGTCCTGATTTTTTCTGCTGACTCGTTTTGGATTGAAGCGTTGCCTCGAGTTGAGCACGGATGGTTGCAGCAAGGACTTTCGACAATAAAGGTGGAACCGCATTTCCGATCTGACGGAAGGCTGGGTTCATTGTTCCCGCGAACATAAATCCGTCGGGAAACGACTGCAGACGGGCTGCCTCCCGCACGGAAATCGTGCGCGCCTGTGCACTGTCGTAGTGGATGTGGCTGTAGCTGTCCTTCCCGAGATGCGCCATCAGCGTACGCGCAGGCTTGTCAGCTTCCATCTTGCGCCACTTGTTGGGAAACTTGCCGGGATCGTAAGGAGGAACAATGCTGGCGCGTAGCATTCGCCACTCCGGAGAATTCCTTCGTGGTGCTTTTCCATCTAACTTCAGAGCAGTAAGTGCTTCCTCAAACATGTTTTCTGCGCAGGTTATCGCCTCAGGATACTGATCGCCAGGCTTTAGCCGCGCGAACAACGGATAGTCGCGTGGCAGATAGCGGATCACGTGATCGCCGAGAGTGTTGCGGGCTTCGAAGCCGGGCCAGTTGCGCATCAGACGCGCATATTCCGAGAGCTTTTCCGGTACCGCAGAGGGGACAGGCTTATCGAAGCGCCTTGCACCTCGTTTAAGCTCTCCGTTCGCTAGAAGCGTTCGTGCATCGATCGTCGGCAGATCGCCCAATGCTTCGAAGGCTGTCACAGCCGGTGGCAATGGACGCTTGGCAAGAGGCGGAGGAGTATAATGATTGGATCGTTCGTCTTCATCCGTATCCGCAAGAAGCTTCAGTGCCACGGCACGAGATCCATCGTAGCCGGCCGGGAGCTCGATCCAGTGCGAAGGCGCAGGAAAGGTCACAGCGTCCGCAACATCTTGATGGTAGGCGAGCAGAAACATGCGTTCGCGCATCTGCGGTACGCCGTACAGGGCAGCGTTGAGCAACGTGTAACCACACACATAGCCGCGACTGGTCAGTACCTCGCAAACCTCCTCTGCGATGTTGTGACCGCCGTGGTTCAGCATGTCAGGAACATTCTCCATCAACACGACAAGCGGAGAACAGGCTTCGACATACTGCAGATAATCGATATAAAGCTCGGCCCGATCATCATGGCGGAAGGCTTCAGGATGGTCCGCGACCTCCCTGAGTTTTGACCGCCCGACACGCGCAAAGGCTTGGCACGGTGGACCGCCGACAATGACGTCGAAGGCAAGCGCAGGATGGCCCAACCCCAGTTCGCCGGTAAGATCAGCCGGTTTGGTCTTGGTGATGTCGCGTGCCAGCCAGTGCCGGAGATCAGACTTGTGAAAGTTCATACCGTGCGATTTTGCGGCATCGGGCTCATATTCAATGGCCGCAGCGATTTCGAAACCTGCCGCTTGGAATCCAAGCGAAAGGCCACCGCAACCGCTAAAAAGGTCGAGCACGCGCGGCCGCCCCCCTGCTACAAGACGAGCAATCTTCTGCCGGATTGCAGATGCCGTCATGACAGCCAGCAATAGGTCTTTGGGCGGGCAGGACGGAGCGCCGGCCAAATGGCCAAATAAATCAGCTGCATAGTTCTGTCCTGATACTGTTGCAGTGTGCTGCAACTTGGCCGGGAATGTCCACGGAAATCGCTGGGAATCGTTGATTGTGCCAGGGGTATTTTGCCCGCATTCGGCGGTGATCTCACTTGCAAAAAATTAATTCTAACAGACTCTTGTCTGATCGGAAGCGAGCGCTGCCGAATCTTGCACAAAGGGGGCCGGATTAGCCCTTGGACTTACTGCTCATCCTGCGCGTGAGAAAAATCGAGGCCACGTTGGGGGACCTCGGCGGAATGATTACTCGACACTGAAATCATTGAGTAATTTGTTCGCCGAGCAATGCTTTGGTGCTTCGCCGAGCACAAGCACCGCTTTTTCGGATGATGGCATGATGCCCTATTTTTCCCGATGCTCGGGCTATTCTCAGTGCATTAGAAATTGTATGTGAAGTCAAGGACTTGGCTACTGTGCATGGGGTTGATTTTCAGTTTTTGGTTGGGGCCCGCCACGGCACCACACCTCTCATGCAAAAGGGCCGCCTCCAGGGCGGCCCTTTCGTCTTGCTCAATGCTGTGTCCGCTTACTCCGCGGCCTGCTTCTGCGGCGGGTCGAGGGCGCCGGACTTGTGGATCTCGGCGACCTGGTGATCGCTGAAGCCGAGCACCGAGCGCAGGATCTCGTCGGTGTGTTCGCCGAGCAGCGGGGAACGCTCCACCTCGCTCGGTGAATCCGACAGCTTGATCGGGTTGCCGACCGAGATGTACTTGCCGCGGGTCGGATGATCGACCTCGACCACGGTGCCGGTCGCGCGCAGCGACTGGTCCTCGGCGATCTCCTTCATCGACAGGATCGGGCCGCAGGGGATGTCGTCCTTGTTGAGGATTTCCATCGCCTCGAACTTGGTCTTGGTCATCGTCCACTGCTCGATGCGGGCGAAGATCTCGTTCAGGCGCGGCAGGCGGGCCGCAGGCTTGGCGTAGTTCGGATCGGTCTTC
>Ga0102591_1003407_pt1 | contig 14354 bp, 15 predicted proteins | sample AraplaCol_mCL_r2_2_FD_76860 | JGI IMG/M metagenome (GOLD analysis project Ga0102591, IMG submission 76860) | Arabidopsis root microbial communities from North Carolina, USA - plate scrape MF_Col_mCL_r2 (SPADES assembly) (version 2) | ecosystem: Host-associated > Plants > Roots > Endosphere... | reverse complement strand
CCGAGCAGATGCGCTCGGTGGAGAAGAACTTCCTGCTGCAGATGATCGATCTGCAGTGGCGCGAGCACCTGATGCACCTGGACCACCTGCGCAACGTCATCGGCCTGCGCGGCTACGGCCAGCGCGATCCGCTGAACGAATACAAGACCGAGGCCTTCTCGCTGTTCGAGAAGCTGCTGGGGGATCTCCGCACCAACACCACCCGCTGGCTGATGACGGTCGAGATCGCCTATGCCGAGCCCGAGCCGCTGCACACGCCGGAAGGCCTGACCGAGGTGCACCTGGACCCGCTGAGCGGTGAGAACGTCGCCACGGCCGGCGCGCTGCCTGAAGGCCTGTCGCCCGAGCAGCGCGAGGCCCTGCCGGTCTCGGTCCTGCCGGAAGGCTGGGAATACACCGCCCGCAACGGCGCGTGCCCCTGCGGTTCGGGCAAGAAGTTCAAGCACTGCCACGGCGCGCTGGTCTAAGGCCGGTCTCCGATCAAAAGGAAACGCCCGCCCCGACAGACCGGGGCGGGCGTTTTGCTTTGCGGATCATCCTTCGAAAACGCGCCCCGTCAGCGCTCGACCAGGGTTTCGCGCAGCGCCAGGACCTGGCGGTTGAGCGCGTCGAGCTGCTCCAGGGTCATGGCCGACTTGGCCAGCAGGGTCTGGCCCAGGCAGTCGCAGCGGTTCAGCAAAGCGCGCCCGGCCTCGGTCAGTTTCACGCGCACCTGGCGCTCGTCCACCGTGCTGCGCTGGCGGCCGACCAGGCCTGCCTGCTCAAGGCGCTTCACCAGCGGCGTGATCGTGCTCGACTCCAGCGCCAGCCTCTGGGCGATCGCGCCCACGGTGGCGCCATCCTCCTGGACACCGTCCTCGCCCAGCACATTGAGCACCAGATACTGCGGATAGGTGATCCCCATCTCGTCCAGCATCGGCTTGTAGGTGCGGTTGATCGCCATGCTCGTGGCGTAGAGGCTGAAGCAGATCTGGTCGTCCAACGGGATCGGCACGACGGGACTCCTGACGGGTGAAACGATCGTTCACCCGTTTTACCACGAAAAAAGATATCGCGATAAATATTCCGCTGGACAGGTCGCCGTAGGCGCCATACCCATACCGTTATCGCGATAATGAATATCGCAAGAACGATTTGAGAGGGACATGATATGAGCCAGTCGAACCAAACCGCTTCGCGCCGCACCCTGCTGACCGGCGGCCTGGGCGTCGCCGCCGCGGTCGCCGCCCTGCCCCTGGCCGCCTCGGCCCAGGCGCCGGCCTCCGCCGCCAAGGCTCCGAAGGCCGCGGGCGCGAAGTCGACCACGGGCAGCGGCTTCGTCACCGTCCAGGACGGCACGCAGATCTTCTACAAGGACTGGGGCCCCAAGACCGCCCAGCCGATCGTCTTCCACCACGGCTGGCCGCTCAGCAGCGACGACTGGGACGCCCAGATGCTGTTCTTCCTGGGCCAGGGCTTCCGGGTCATCGCTCACGACCGTCGCGGCCACGGCCGCTCCACCCAGACCGACACCGGCAACGAGATGGACACCTACGCCGCCGACGTCGTCGCCCTGGCCCGTCACCTGGACCTGAAGAACGCCATCCACGTCGGTCACTCCACCGGCGGCGGCGAGGCGATCCACTACGCGGCCCGGGCCGACGCCGGCCGCGTCGCCAAGGTGGTGCTGATGGGCGCGGTGCCGCCGATCATGCTGAAGACGGCGGCCAATCCCGGCGGCCTGCCCAAGGAGCTCTTCGATGGCTTCCGGGCGTCCCTGCTGGCCAACCGCGCCCAGTTCTTCCACGACGTCGCCGCCGGCCCGTTCTACGGCTACAACCGTCCGGGCGCGAAGGTCTCGGCGGCGACGGTCGAGAACTGGTGGCGCCAGGGCATGATGGGCGGCGCCAAGGCGCACTACGACTGCATCACCGCCTTCTCCGAGACCGATTTCACCGATGATCTGAAGGCGGTGAACGTGCCGGTCCTGGTCATGCACGGCGAGGACGACCAGCTCGTGCCGATCGCCGACAGCGCCCTGTTGTCCATCAAGCTGCTCAAGAAGGGCGTGCTGAAGACCTATCCGGGCCTGCCGCACGGGATGGCCACCACGCACCCCGAGCTGATCAACAAGGACCTGCTGGCCTTCTTCAAGGCCTAGGACCGGGTTGAACCAGAAACGCCCGCCTCGGGAGACCGGGGCGGGCGTTTTGCTGTGAGCGTCGCGGGACGCCCTCCGTCATGATGCTTCGCATCGCGCCACCTCCCCCGTTTCACGGGTGAGGAGGAAGCCACGGCGACCTTCTCCTCCCCGTGAAACGGGGGAGGTGGCCGCGCAGCGGATGGAGGGGGCGTCAGGCCGGGACTACGAGTCGATCGGGTTCCAGCGCTCCGACGGAGCCGCCGCGCGCTTCGGGCCGCGGAAGTCGCCGCCCGAGCGGCCCTGACCCTGGGCCTGCTGGCCCTGGCCGCCGCCGTTGCGGCCACGGTTCTGGCCGCCGGGCTTGCCTTGGCCCTGGCCCTGGCCTTGACCCTGGGCCTTCTGGCCGCCGTTCTTGTTCGGACGGTTGCGCTTGCGGCGCAGTTCCGACGGGACGTTGTTGCGCGGGTCGGCGCGGCGCGGATCGACGTAGCGCTCGGGCGGAGCCAGCTTGTCGGCCACGGCCGCCGCGGCGGCCAGGCCCTTGTCGTTGCGGCGGTCGAACGACGGGATCTTCTGGCGGGTGGCCTTCTCGATGTCCTTCAGCAGCGGACGCTCGTCGTCGGCGCAGAAGCTGATGGCCACGCCGTCCTTGCCCTTGCGGGCTGTGCGGCCGATCCGGTGCACGTACGACTCCGGCACGTTGGGCAGCTCGTAGTTGAACACGTGGCTGATGTCGTTGACGTCGATGCCGCGCGCGGCGATGTCGGTGGCGATCAGGGCCTTGGTCTCGCCGGCCTTGAAGGCCGCCAGGGCGCGTTCGCGCTGGCCTTGGGTCTTGTCGCCGTGGATCGAGGCGCTCTCGATGCCGCTGGCGGTCAGGTACTTGGCCACGCGGTCGGCGCCGCGCTTGGTGCGGGTGAAGACGATGGCGCGCTCTACGCTGCGGTCGGCCAGCAGTTCGGCCAGCAGCGGACGCTTGCGCTGGGCCTCGATGAAGATCAGCGACTGGTCGATGCGCTCGACCGTGGTGGCCTGCGGGGTGATCGACACCTGGGCCGGGTTCTTCAGCAGCTCGCCGGCCAGCTTGCCGATCTCGTTCGGCATGGTGGCTGAGAAGAACAGGTTCTGACGCTCCTTGGGCAGTTGGCTGGCGATCTTGCGGATCGGCACCACGAAGCCCAGGTCCAGCATCTGGTCGGCCTCGTCGAGCACGAAGATCTCGACGCCGTTCAGGTGCGCGCTCTTTTCGCCCAGGTGGTCCATCAGGCGGCCCGGGGTGGCCACGACCACGTCGACGCCGGCCGCCAGGGCCTTCATCTGCGGGCCGTACTTCACGCCGCCGAAGATGGTGGCGACGGTCAGGCCCAGGTGGGCGCCGTAGGCCTTGAAGTTGTCGGCGATCTGGGTGGCGAGCTCGCGGGTCGGCGACAGCACCAGGGCGCGGAAGCCGCGGCGCGGGGCCGGGCGGCGGTCCTCGGCCAGGCGGTGCAGGATCGGCAGGGCGAAGGCGGCGGTCTTGCCGGTGCCGGTCTGGGCGATGCCCAGCAGGTCGCGGCCCGACAGCACGGTCGGGATGGCCTGTTCCTGGATCGGGGTGGGCTGGGTGTAGCCCTTGTCGGCCAGCGCCTTGAGGAGGGGCTTGGCGAGGCCGAGGTCGGTAAATTGAGTCACAGATATCTCTCGTGCAGCCACGAGACGGCGCATGCGGTCCTCGCACGGCTCGCCTGGCGGCGGGTCGGTGGGGAGCGCCCCGCGTGACACGGGCGGTCTGATGAGAAGCTTTCAGGGCGCTCGACAGGCTGGACCGAAAGGGTCCCTCACGCGGCTGGAGCGGCCGATAACGCCAGATGGCGTAGGCGGCATATCGTTTATCGCAGGTGCGAAGTCAAGGGCGGGGCCAAAGGCGGACAAGGAGTCGCGGTGGGCGGACGGCCTCGCGACCCTAGATTTCGCCCGTCTCGAAGAACCGCTCCACCTGACCGGCCCAGCCGTAGTTGACGCTGTTGAGCTGGTCGCGGTCGTAGGCCGGAACCTCCTTGAAGCGGTCCTTGGTCAGGGCGGCCACATAGGCCTCGTCCTTGTCGTCCCAGGTCAGCAGGCGCCAGGGCAGGGGACGGTACTTGCCGCCGGCCGCGAACAGGCCGGCGGGTTCGACGGCGACGAAGCGGGCGATGCCGGCGTCGCGGTCGATGAACACCTCGCGGATGGAGCCCAGCTTGTGGCCGCCGGCGTCGTTGATCCTGGCGCCGATCAGGGCGGCGCTTTTCACGAGGCGGTCGTCGAGGCTCATCGGGGGCTCCTTCGCACGGGGTCCTGGGCGTGTTTCGGGAACAAACGCGGCCGCGGCGCGGATCGATCCATGGTCAGACCTTAGTCTATATGGTCAGGCCTTTGCTTGCGGGCGAAGATGGGGCGGTCTATGCCCGTTACCGCTACCGTCGCGGCGAGACCGCCAGAGTCGACGGAGCGGGGGAAGACGCATGAGCGGCAAAATCCGGGCCCTTCGCTGGTGGATGATCGGCCTGGTGATGCTGGGCGCGATCATCAACTACCTGACCCGCAGCACCCTGGGCGTGGCGGCTCCCGCCGTGCTCGCCGACCTGCACATCGGCCCCAAGGAATATTCCTGGATCACCGGCGCCTTCCAGCTGGGCGTGATGCTGCAGCCCCTCAGCGGCTACGTGCTGGATTCCATCGGGCTGAAGATCGGCTTCGCCCTGTTCGCCACGGCCTGGTCGCTGCTGACCATGGCCCACGGCCTGGCCGGCAACTGGCAGGCCCTGCTGGGGCTGCGCGGCGCGCTGGGCGTGGCCGAGGGCTGCGCCCAGCCGGCCGGGATGAAGGCCGTGTCGATCTGGTTCCCCGCCAAGGAGCGCGGCCTGGCCGGCGGGGTGTTCAACATCGGCGCCTCGATGGGGTCGGTGCTGGCGCCGCCGCTGGTGGCCTGGTCTATCCTGGTCTGGAACTGGCGCGCGGCCTTCCTGGTGGCCGGCGCCCTGGGCCTTGTCTGGGTGGTGCTGTGGCTGCTGGCCTACCAGTCGCCCGACAAGCACAAGGCCCTGTCCGACGAGGAGCGCGACCTGATCACGTCGGGCCAGGAGGCGCACCTGGACGACGCGGGCGCCAAGCCCTCGATCCTGACCCTGCTGACCCGCCGCAACTTCTGGGGCATCGCCCTGCCCAGGTTCCTGGCCGATCCCACCTGGGGCACGCTGTCGTTCTGGATCCCGCTGTACCTGATGACGGTCCGGCATTTCGACCTCAAGCAGATCGCCCTGTTCGCCTGGCTTCCGTTCGTCGCGGCGGACCTGGGCTGCCTGTTCGGTCCGGCCGTGGTGCTGTTTCTGCAGAAGCGCGGGGTCGGCCTGATCGACGCCCGTCGCTGGGCCTTCACCCTGGGCGCGGTGCTGATGACGGGAATGATGTTCGTCGGCCGGGTGGAAAGCCCCTACGTCGCCATCGCCCTGCTGTGCCTGGGCGGCTTCGCCCACCAGACCCTGTCGGTCACGGTGATCACCATGTCGTCGGACCTTTTCCGCAAGAACGAGGTGGCGACCGTGGCGGGAATGGCCGGGTTCTGCGGCAATTTCGGCCTGCTGATCTTCTCGCTGCTGATCGGCGGCCTGGTGGCCCGGATCGGCTACGACCCGTTCTTCATCGCCCTGGGCGTGCTGGACCTGGCGGGCGCTGTCCTGCTGTGGACGCTTGTTCGCGCGCCCGCCGTTCCGCCGACCGCCAAGCCCGTCGCTATTCCCGCCGTCTAGAGCCTATTGATGTCGCAAGCCGTGATCCCCAATCCGATCCTGAGGGGCTTCAATCCCGACCCGTCGATCATCCGCGTCGGCCAGGACTACTACATCGCCACCTCGACCTTCGAGTGGTTCCCGGGCGTGCAGATCCACCACTCGCGCGACCTGGTGAACTGGCGGCTGCTGAGCCGGCCCCTGACGCGGCCGAGCCAGCTGAACATGCTGGGCGCGCCGGACGGCTGCGGGGTCTGGGCCCCGTGCCTGACCCATGCCGACGGCAAGTTCTGGCTGATCTACACCGACGTGAAGCGCTATGGCCGGACCACGGTGGGCGGGGCGTCGGGCGCGTCCCTGCGCGACTTCCACAACTACCTGGTCACCGCCGACGACATCGAGGGGCCGTGGTCCGAGCCCGTCTATCTGAACAGCAGCGGCTTCGACCCCTCGCTGTTCCATGATGACGACGGCAGGAAGTGGCTGCTGAACCAGCTGTGGGACCACCGGCCGGGCCGCAACCGCTTCGCCGGCATCGTGGCCCAGGAATACGACGTCTCGGCCGGCCGACTGACGGGCGAGCGCAAGAACATTTTCGCCGGCACCGACCTGGGCCTGACCGAGGCGCCCCACCTGTACAAGCGCGACGGCTGGTACCACCTGATCACCGCCGAGGGCGGCACGGGCTTCAACCACGCGGTGACCATGTGCCGCTCGCGGACTCTGGAAGGACCGTACGAGCTGCACCCTGACGGTCCGGTGCTGACGTCCCGTGATCGCCCGCACGCGGCGCTGCAACGCGCCGGCCACGCCGACTTGGTGGAGACGCCCGACGGCGTGACCTGGATGGCCTATCTTTGTGGCAGGCCCCTGCCCAATCGCGGGCGCTGCGTGCTGGGCCGCGAGACGGCGATCCAGCCGATGACCTGGGGCGACGACGGCTGGCTGCGCACCCGCGACGGCTCGGGCGATCCGGAGCTGACCCCGCCGTCGCCGGGCCTGACGCCCGCGCCGTGGCCTGCTTCGCCGGAATGGGAAGGTTTCGACGGCCCCGACCTGCCGCTGGACTTCCAATGGCTGCGCTCGCCTTTCCCGGACGACCTGTTCAGCCTGACGGCCCGGCCCGGCTGGCTGCGCCTGTTCGGCCGCGAGACCATGGGCAGCCAGTACCGCCAGGCCCTGGTCGCCCGTCGCCAGCAGGCGTTCTGCTATTCGGCCCGCACGGTCATGGACTTCGCGCCGGAGCACTATCAGCAGGCGGCGGGGCTGGTCTGCTACTACGGCGCCAACAAGTTCCACTACCTGTTCGTGTCGCGCGACGAGGAGCGCGGGCGGTACATCCAGGTGATGTCGGCCCTGCCCGACAGTCCCCAGGCCGACGCCTTCACCTGCCCGATCCCGCTGCCCGGCGACGGGCTGGTGCACCTGCGGGTCGAGGTCGACTACGAGCGCCTGCGGTTCGCGTTCAGCCTGGACGGCCAGGACTGGACCTGGCTGCCCCAGGTCTTCGACGCCTCGATCCTCTCGGACGAGGCCACGAGTCCGGGCGCGCCGAACTTCACCGGGGCGTTCGTGGGGATGGCCTGCCAGGATCTGGCGGGGACGGCGCGGCCGGCGGACTTCGACGGGTTTGGTTACGTGGAGCGGGAGTATCGTGCGCGGGTGGGGTGAGGTCAGACTTTCCCAAGTTCCGCTCATCCCGGCGAAAGTCGGGATCCGAGCTGAGTGTCCGGACGAGGCGCTGAGCCAAGAACTGCCTATTCCGCTTGGGTCCCGGCTTTCGCCGGGATGAGCGGGGTTGTAAGGGGCATGGCATGACCAAGCCCACCGTCCTCGTCGCCGCCGCCGCCCTGATCGATGTCGACGGCCGCGTGCTGATCTGCCAGCGCCCGCAGGGCAAGTCGCTGGCCGGTCTGTGGGAGTTTCCCGGCGGCAAGGTCGAGCCCGGCGAGACGCCCGAGCAGTGCCTGATCCGCGAACTCCATGAGGAGCTGGACATCAAGGTCGCCCAGGCCTGCCTGGCGCCCTTCGTCTTCGCCTCGCACACCTACGAGACCTTCCACCTGCTGATGCCGCTCTACCTGCTGCGACGCTGGGAAGGCGTCGTCAGGGCCAAGGAGCACGAGGGGCTGAAGTGGGTGAAGCCGGACCAGCTGGCCGACTATCCCATGCCGCCCGCCGACCTGCCGCTGATCGCCTGGCTGCGGGATTTGCTCTGAGGCAAGCTCCGTGCGTGATCCTCGTCCTTCGACAAGCTCAGGATGAGGATCATGGATGGGCCGGGGCGTTGGAAAAACCTCATCCTGAGCTTGTCGAAGGACGAGGTTTTCGCCCCTAACCGCCCGCCTTGTCCCCCGCAGGCTGCTCCACCGTCCCCAGCGCGTCCGCCAGGCGCATCTTGGCCGAGCCCGGGCGCAGGGGCTTTTGTTGGCGCTCGTGCGGCGCCCAGCCGGTGACGGTGATGATCTCGAAGGTGGCCGGCACGCGGCCATCGGGTTCGGCGAACCGCTCCTGATAGATTTCCAGCGCCCGGAACAGAACCTGGCGGCTCAGCGGCTTGCGCGAGCGGTCGATCAGTACGCTGGTCTCGCCCATGGCCCGCAGGTCCTTGAGCAGGGCGATCGGATGGGCGTAGCGCACCTTGACCCGGTCCTTGTCGGCGACGGGCAGGGCGAAGCCGGCGCGTTGTAGCAGGCCGGCGGCGTCGACCGTGTCAGCGAATGGCGAGACGCGCGGGAAGGCCCCGCCGGTGATCTCATCCTCGGCGGCCAGCAGGGCCTGGCGCAGCTCGGTCAGGGTGGCCCCGCCGAACAGGGCGCCGACGAACAGGCCGTCGGGCTTCAGGGCGCGGCGGATCTGGATCAGGGCGCCGACCAGGTCGTTGGTCCAGTGCAGGGCCAGGGTCGAGACGGCCAGGTCCAGGGTCTCGTCGCCGAACGGCAGGCGCTCCTCGTCGGCGACGACCCGGGCGCCGTCACGACCGGCCAGCATCCGTTCCGACAGATCGGTCTCGATCAGCAGGCCGATCTTGGCGCGGGCGTCGCTGCCCTCGAGCGCGCGGGAGAAAGCGCCGTTTCGGCTTCCCAGGTCGACCGCCACCGGAAACTCCCGCAGGATCGCCTCCAGGCGAAGGACGGCGTCCTCGGCGGCGCGGGCCTTCAGGAAGTCGGCGGCGGCGAAGCCGGGGGCGGCGCGGTCGAGACGGGCGCGCAGCAGGGCGCGGTCGAAGAGCAGGGGGGCGGTGGTCATGTCGGCGCAAGATGGGCTTTCGCGAGCGCGTTGGAAACCGTCTCCTCGCGTGACGGCGTTCGCCCGAGCCGCCCTGGACCTGATCCTGCCGCCGCGCGCCTTCGACGGCGGGGCGGCCCTGACCTCGGGGTTGTCGGCCGAAGCCTGGAGCCGGATCACCTTCCTGGACGGTCCGGTCTGCGACGGCTGCGGCGCGCCTTTTCCTTTCGACGCCGGCGAACCGCGCTGCGTGATGTGCCAGGCCAAGCCGCGAGCTTTCGCCCGGGCGCGGGCCGCCTGTCTCTACGACGAGCACTCGCGCGACCTGATCCTGAAGCTCAAGCACGCCGATCGCACGGACCTGTCAGGCCTGTTCGCCCGCTGGCTATCGCGCAGCGCCGCCGATCTGCTGGACGAGGCCGAGGCGGTGGTCCCCGTGCCGATGCACCGTTCGCGCCTGCTGCGCCGGCGCTACAATCAGGCCGCCGAGATCGCCCGGCCGCTGTGCGCCATGACGGGGCGCATCTACCTGGCCGACGCTCTGGTCCGCAAACGCGACACTGACAGCCAGGGCGGCAAGTCGGCCGACGGCCGCCGACGCAACGTCGCCGCCGCCTTCGCCGTGCCTGAACGCCGCCGCCACCGGGTGATCGGCCGCAAGGTGCTGTTGGTCGACGACGTCCTGACCACGGGAGCCACCGCCGAGGGCTGCGCGCGGGCCCTGCTGGCCGCCGGCGCAGCCCAAGTGTCACTCGCCGTCGTCGCACGCGTTACAGAGATGCAAGCACGTCCTATATGAGGACTGGAAACGACTTCAGTTACGGATTCCCCATGGCCAAGGTCACCATCTACACCCGTCCGTTCTGCGGCTACTGCTCGCGGGCCGTGAAGCTGCTCAACGACAAGGACGCCGACTTCGTCGAGATCGAAGCCGGCATGGATCCGGCCCTGCGCAAGGAGATGATGGACCGCTCGGGCCGCACCACCTTCCCGCAGATCTTCGTCGGCGATCAGCATATCGGCGGCTGCGACGACATGTTCGCGCTGGAGCGCGAGGGCAAGCTGGACGCGCTTCTGGCCGCATGAGCCCGTCCACGCCTCTCCGAGTCGGCTTGATCCAGACGCGCACGCCCGCCACCCACGCGGCGGCGCTGGCCCATGTCGCGCCCCTGGTGCGGGAGGCGGCGGGGCAGGGCGCCCGGTTCATCCTTACGCCGGAGTGCACCAACGTCCTGCAGAAGGATCGGGCAAAACTCCTGCCGACCCTGGTTTCGCTGGAAGAAGACCTGGTGGTGCGCGGCCTGCGCGACCTGGCCCGCGAGCTGGGCGTGTGGATCGACGTCGGTTCGGCCCTGGTTCGGCGCGAGGACGGAAAAGCCGCCAACCGCCAGGCCGTGATCGACCCGACCGGCGCGATCGTGGCCACCTACGACAAGCTGCACATGTTCGACGTCGACCTGCCGACCGGTGAAACGGCGCGGGAGTCGGCGACCTACGAGCCGGGCGAGCGAGCCGCGGTGGTCGAGACGCCGCTGGCGACCTTTGGCCTGACCATCTGCTACGACATGCGCTTCCCGGCCCTGCACAGGGCGCTGGCCCTGGGCGGGGCCCAGGTCCTGACCGCGCCGGCCGCCTTCACCCGGCCGACGGGCGAGGCCCACTGGGATATCCTGCTGCGGGCCCGGGCCATCGAGACCGGTTCGTTCGTGATCGCCGCCGCGCAAGGCGGCTTCCACGAGGACGGACGCGGGACCTGGGGGCGGTCGATCGCGGTTGGCCCCTGGGGCGAGGTGATCGGAAAACTTGACCACGACGAGCCGGGCGTGTTGATCGCCGACCTCGACCTCGCGGCCGTCAACAAGGCCCGCGCGGCGATCCCGGCCCTCAAGAACGCCCGTGAATTCACGGGTCCCTGACCCCATATCAAGTTCATGATCAAGTACGCGCTCAGCTGCGATCACGACCACGGCTTCGAAGGCTGGTTCGGCTCGTCGTCCGACTATGACGACCAGGCCGCGCGCGGGCTGCTGGAATGTCCGATGTGCGGGTCCAAGGCGGTGCGCAAGCAGATCATGGCCCCCGCCGTGGCCGGGACCAAGGCCCAGAAGTCGGCGCCTGAGCCCAGCCCCCAGATGCGCGAGATGATGATGACCGCCATGGGCGAGGTGCGCCGCCAGGTCGAGGAGAACTTCGACTATGTGGGCGACCGCTTCGCCAAGGAGGCGCGCGACATCCACGAGGGCAAGTCCGAGGAACGCGGCATCTACGGCGAGGCCTCGCCCAAGGAGGTCAAGGCCCTGGTGGAGGACGGGATCAAGGTCGCGCCCCTGCCGCCGCCTCCGCCGAAGAAGACGGAAGTGAACTGACAGGCGACGCGCCCGGAGCGGGCTAGGCCAGCGTCCGTTGAGGGGGATGTCGCTCATTGCACGCCACCCCCTAGACCGACAATCCCCGCGAAAGCGGGGATCTAAGCCGAGGCAGAAACTGCAAAGCGCTGGAGGCTCTCGCCGCCGTTTGGATCCCCGCTTTCGCGGGGATGATCGGTGATTTTGGTCCGCTCAGGGTCGTAAGTCCGCGATCGCGCCCACGCAAAAGGGGACGGTTTCCCGTCCCCTTCGCCCGACCTGCCTTCAGCGCAGCCGCTTAGTAGCGGCGATACTCGTAGTGGCAGTTCTTCTTCTTGGAGTTCTTCTTGGCGATCTGGTTGCCGGCAACCGCGCCGACGACACCGCCCAGCACCGCGCCTTCGGTCTTGGCGCCGTTGCCGGCGACCACAGCGCCCAGGGTACCGCCCGACAGAGCGCCGATCACGGTGCCCTTGTTACGAGCCTTTTTGGTGCTCTTGCAGACCCAGACCTTGTGGGTGCGGGCCTGGGCTTCGGCGGCGGTCACCGCGACGGTGGAGGCCGTGAAGCCGAGAGCGACAACGACGGCGAGAGTCTTGATTTGAGCGCGCATGGCGGGCTCCCTTCTTGGTTTCAGTCCCTTGAGCGCAAAGAACGCCCAAGCTCGAAATGGGTTCGATCAGTGTCGGCTTTCCGACCTGAACCGGGGATGAAGCGGCTCCGACGACACCGTTCATCCCCGTTCATCAGCTAGCCCTGGACCCGATAACGGCCCTCGCTGTCGGGGCAGACGCGGACGTAGCGGGTCTCGATCCGGCCGTTGTAGTCGGTCTCGGCCGGGGCCAGGCGGCAGCGGCGGCTGTAGTCGCTGTAGGCGCTGCTGGAGCTGGTGCGATAACGGCTGCTCTCGCGGTAGGCGACGGTGTCGTCATAGGTCCAGTACTGGCCGTTGGCGTCACACTTGCCCTTCGCCGACGCGTTGCCGATGGCGGCCCCGGCCCCGGCCCCGACCAGGGCGCCCAGGACGGTGCCTTCGGTCTTGGCGTTGCGGGCGGCGATGTTCGAGCCGGCCACGGCGCCGACCAGGGCGCCGATCACGCCGCCGGCGGTGGCGTTCCGCTTGGCGTCGGTGCGGCAAGGCTCCGTATAGGAGACATTGTCGCCGTAACCGCCGGCGTAGGGCGCGCTGTAGCGGCTGGCGTAGTCAGGATAGCGACGATCATAGGCGCCGTAGCCATAGCGGCGGTCGTAGTCGGCGCGAGCGCGCTCATAGTCGGCGCGGTCGCGCTCGTACTGGGCGCGCTGGCTCAGATAGTCGCTGCTGCTGGACGTGTAGACCTCGCCGCTGGTGTTGAAGCGCCGGGCCTGGTCGGGATAGCGGCGGTCATAGGCGCCGTAGCCGTTGCGACGGTCGTAGTCGCGGCGGGTGTCCTCATAGATACGCCGGTCGTGGTCGAACGCCGCCTGCTCGCGGTAGTAGTCCGAGCTGTCGCGATAGCTGGGGCTGTCGAAGCGCGTGGCGTATTGCGGGTAGCGACGGTCATAGGCGCCGGCGCCGTAGCGGCGGTCGTAGTCACGCTTGTCGCTGATGTACTTGGCGCGGTCGCGATCGTAGTCGCGCTGCTGCTGCAGATAGTCGGCGCTCTGGGCGTCGTAGACGGCGCGCTGGTCGCCGTAGGTTTCCAGGCGCTGGCGATAGGCCGCGTCGGCCGACTGGGCGAAAACGGGCGCGGCGGTGCTCAGGGCGACGGCCGAGGCCATCAGCCACACAGTGGTCTTGGAAGTCATGATAGCTCTCCGTTCCGACGAACGGATCGACGTTCGGCCCCCGATTACGGCCGCCAATCCTTGGTAGGGTGTCCCTGGCCAATAGAAGGCGCGACAGCGGTACAGGTTCCGTCAAACGGCGGGAGCCGGCCTCAGTCCTTCGTGACCGTCATCATGTAGTTGATGTCGACGTCGGCCGAGCGGCTCCAGCGGCCCGTCAGGGGGTTGTAGGCCACGCCGAACGGACCCTGGACGTCCACTGGCTCGTCCGCCAGGAAGGCGCGCAGCTCGTCCGGTTTGAGGAACTGCTTCCAGTCGTGAGTGCCGGGCGGCACCCAGCGCAGCACGTATTCGGCGCCGATCTTGGCCAGCGCCAGGGCCTTGAGCGTGCGGTTCAGGGTGGCCACGATCATCAGGCCGCCGGGCTTGAGCAGCTTCGAGCAGGTGCGCAGGAACTCGCCGGGATCGGCCACGTGCTCGATGACCTCCATGGTCAGCACAACGTCGAACGGTCCCGCGCCCTCGGCCAGCAACTGTTCGGCGGTGGCGGGGCGGTAGCCGATGGTAAGGCCTTGCTCGGCGGCGTGGGCCGCGGCGGTCTTGATGTTGTTCTCCGAGGCGTCGACGGCCGTGACCGTGAAGCCCAGCCGCGCCATCGGCTCGCTCAGGAGACCGCCGCCGCAGCCGATATCCAGCAGGGTCAGGCCCTCGAACGGCGCGCGGGCGTTGCCGTCGCGATCGAACCGCGCCAGGGCCTGTTCGCGGATGAAGCCCAGCCGGCAGGGATTGAACACGTGCAGCGGCGCGAACTTGCCGCGCGGATCCCACCATTCGGCCGCGATCGCCGAGAACCGCGCCACGTCGGCGGGATCGATGCTCCAGGAGGGAGCGCTTCCAGGGGAAGGAGGGGCGTCGGCGGGCTGGCTCATGGTCTCCATGTAGCAACGTCACGGCGAGCCGCGAAGGGCGTGGCGCCACACGCGACGAAAAAGACACCGCCGCGACATTGCCGTTGCGCCCCAGCGCCGCTAGAAGACCGCGGCTTGCGCGAGCGGCGCGGTTCGTCCGCCCCCGGCGCAAGAATTGACCTTAGGTTTTTCAGGGGTAGGGCGTGTCACGTCTGGTGATGAAGTTCGGCGGCACCTCGGT
>Ga0102591_1003406_pt1 | contig 14366 bp, 13 predicted proteins | sample AraplaCol_mCL_r2_2_FD_76860 | JGI IMG/M metagenome (GOLD analysis project Ga0102591, IMG submission 76860) | Arabidopsis root microbial communities from North Carolina, USA - plate scrape MF_Col_mCL_r2 (SPADES assembly) (version 2) | ecosystem: Host-associated > Plants > Roots > Endosphere... | reverse complement strand
TGTTAATTTTAGCATTGATCATTGCCTTAACCATCGGCTGGCATCTTGGCTTTTTTATTTTAGGCGGTGTGCTTGCAATCACAGCAACTATTTGGGGATTTTTAGTTGCATCTGTCATTGTGTTTTGTACAGCAGTCATATTATTTTTTATCCTTACAGGTTTTTGGGTTTTTCTGCTAGGGCTCTTTGCGTTTATTTGGACTACCATTGCGGTTGCGTTATTTCCTGTACTATTTCCAGTGTTAGTACCCTTACTGATTGTTCTCATCTGCATAGCTTACTTTCGTCGTCGCGGTAAATTAAATGCCATCAATAATAACCATTCAAACACTGATAAAGTGGGCTAAACAACAGCTTAAAAATGTTGAAAGTGCAGCATTAGATGCTGAATTATTACTTGCACATGTTTTAAAATTAAAGCGTGTGCAACTTTATACGCAAAGTTTGCAAGAAATTACATCAACGCAACAGGCGCAATTTGAAGATTTGATTGCACGTCGATGTGCAGGTGAGCCTGTTGCTTATTTAGTAGGTTACCGTGAGTTTTGGTCATTGCCACTCGAGGTAACTCCAGACGTTTTGATTCCACGCCCTGAAACAGAAGGTATTATCGAATTACTTTTACAAAAATTACCTGCACATAAATATTGTAAAGTGGCTGACTTAGGGACGGGCAGTGGCGCAATTGCGCTTGCACTAGCCAGTGAACGACCAAATTGGTCTATTGTGGCAACCGATAAACACAATGCAGCATTAATGATTGCCGCACGCAATGCAAAACTTTTAAAAATAACCAATATTGAATTTCGCCAAGGGGAGTGGTGCGCAGCACTTAACGGAGAAATGTTTTCTGCAATTGTGAGTAATCCACCTTACATTGCACAAGATGATGAACATTTACGTTCAAAAGAGCTTCAATATGAACCTCAAACAGCGCTAGTTGCGTCACAACAAGGTTTGGCAGACTTGGAGCAGATTATTCAACAAGCTAGGAGCCATTTGATTACAGACGGCTGGTTGATTTTAGAGCACGGATATCAGCAAAGTGCGGCTGTCAAAAAAATGTTAGAAAAATATAGTTATAGTGCCATTACCGATCAGCCCGATTTGGTTGGTATTGCGCGGTTCGCAGTTGCGCAAGCTAGGTAAATTTGGTATAGATGGCAAGCTTAATCTCGTTCATGCTATTGGGCATCACGCATCTGCAATATGTCTAAATTTAGGGTAATCGCCGGGGAGGAAATCATATATGGCAAGCAAAGCGAAGAAGAGTTCAAAACCAGTCGCACGGGGTGCGAAGTCTGCGAGTGCCGCTAAGAAAGCGCCTACCGCAAAAGCAAAAAAAGCTAAAGCTGCGCCAGTTAAAGCTAAGAAACCAGTTGCTAAAAAAGTAGCGGCTAAAAAACCTAGCAAACCAATCGCAAAGAATTCTAAAAATACTAAAGCAAAGCCAGTGAATAAAGTCGCTGCAAAAGCTAAGCCCGTTAAAAAAGCAAGTGCACCCATTAAAGCACCTGTTAAGAAAAAAGTAGCGCCAGCTAAAGTTGCTGCTTCTGTTAAACCAGTCCAAGTTAAACCTGCTGTAAAAGCAATGCCAAAAACAGCGCCTAAAGTTATTACAAAACCTAAAGTTTCGAAACCAAAAGTTGCAGCGAATGATAGAACAGATTTTATTGAAGTTGGCACATCCGCGATCGAAATTCCAGCTGAAATTCCTCCTTACCAAGAAGAAGCTGGCGAAGAATACATGAATAAAAAACAACATGAACATTTCCGTAATCTTTTGTTACAGCGTAAAAAAGAATTTATGGATGAAATGGAACGTACTGTTCATCACTTGCAAGATGAAGGTTCAAAATTTGCAGACCCTAATGACAGCGCAAGCTATGCGGAACAATTTAGCGTTGAATTACGTGCGCGTGATCGCGAATTAAAATATATTAAAAATATTGAAGACGCATTACGCCGCTTAGATGAAGGCGAATATGGCTATTGCGAAGCATGCGGTGTTGAAATTGGTGTACGTCGTTTAGAAGCACGTCCAACAGCAACCCTCTGTATTGATTGCAAAACCCTCGATGAAATTCGTGAAAAGCAAATGGGTGGTTAGCTTAGTTTTCTGCTATAATTGAAGTGTTTGTCATTGCGAATTTGTAGGGTGGGCAAAGCGTAGCGTGCCCACCAAATATTGTCTCGGTGGGCACGTTCCCACTCTACAGACTTCGCTCGCAATGACGCCTAGGCACTATTGAGCTTTGATATCCATGAATAATTCTTTGACAAATCTTTACAACAATTCCCTCGCACTCCTCACTGATTCTTACCAACTCACCATGGCCTATGGCTATTGGAAAACTGGCATACATGAACGCGAAGCGGTATTTAATTTATATTTTCGGCGTTCGCCATTTAATAGCGGTTATACAGTTTGTGCAGGCTTAGCGTTAATTATTGAATATTTACAAAATTGGTATTTTAGTGAAAATGATCTTACTTATCTCAGCACCTTAGTCGGTGCAGATAATAAACCATTATTTGAAGCAGAATTTTTAGCCTATCTAAAAAAACTACGCTTTAGCTGTGATATCGAAGCGATTGAAGAAGGTAATGTGGTTTTTCCGCAAGAACCTTTGATTCGTGTAAAAGGCCCTTTATTGCAATGCCAATTACTTGAATCGCCATTATTAAATATTATTAATTTTCAAAGTTTAATTGCAACAAAAGCGTCGCGTCTTAGTTATGCTGCAAAAGGTGAACCAGTATTAGAGTTTGGTTTGCGACGCGCACAAGGCATTGATGGTGCAGTTGCTGCAAGTCGTGCGGCTTATTTAGGGGGCTGTGCGGCTACTTCAAATTTATTAGCTGGAAAAATTTTTGGTATTCCTGTCAGTGGCACGCATGCACATAGTTGGGTAATGACATTTGCGGATGAATTAACTGCATTTAAAGCGTATGCCCAAGCGATGCCAAATAATTGTGTATTGTTAGTTGATACTTACAATACATTAGAGGGTGTGCAACATGCCATTGAAATTGGCAAAATACTCAAACAAAAAGGTAATCGTTTATTAGGAATACGTTTAGACTCCGGTGATTTAGCCTATCTCAGTATTGAAGCACGTAAACTATTAGATGTAGCAGGATTTACCGATACGCAAATTGTTGGTAGTAATGATTTAGATGAAAATGTTATTAAAAGTTTAAAAGAGCAGGGCGCAACCATTAATGTCTGGGGCGTCGGCACTAAATTAGCAACAGCCTATGATCATCCGGCTTTAGATGGTGTTTATAAATTAAGTGCAATTCGTGATGCAAGAGGTGAATGGGAATATAAATTAAAATTATCTGAACAAACAGCTAAAACGACCACGCCGGGATTGCTTAATGTACGTCGTTTTTATACGGATAGAGGATTGCTAGGAGATGCAATTTATGACGAACGACTCGGCATTTCAAAGCAGTGTGTGATTATTGATCCAAATGATATTACGAAACGTCGTGAAATTCCTGCAAATGCAAAATATTTAGATTTACTTACACCTATATTTAAAGCAGGTAAATTAGTTTATAAGGTGCCTTCGCTCAAAGAATCACGTCAACATACTATCGATTCCATTTCAAAATTACATGAAAGCATTCGTCGGTTTTTAAATCCGCATATTTATCCTGTGGGGTTAGAAGAACAATTGCATGAATTGAGAACTAAATTAATTCTAAAAGCACGTCGTGGTGGGCGTAGCAACAAAGCGTTAATTTTAGTGGATTTACAAAATGATTTTATGCCCGGTGGCGCATTAGCGGTGGCGAAAGGTAATGAAGTGACACCGATTGCTAATCAGCTTCAACAACAATTCGATTTAATTATTGCAACTAAAGATTGGCATCCTGTTGATCACACGAGTTACGCTTCGAATCACTCTGGTTGTGAAATAGGCGATATCATTACGTTATCAGGTTTGTCCCAAGTATTATGGCCAAATCATTGCACCCAAAATACCAATGGCGCTGAATTTACGTCAGATTTAGATACTTCACGAATTAATAAAATTTTTTATAAAGGAACTGATCCTAATATTGATAGCTATAGCGCTTTTTTCGATAATGCACATCGTAAATCAACAGGCTTAGATGATTATTTAAAAAAGAAAGGTATCGAAGAAGTTTATATTTTAGGATTAGCAACGGATTATTGTGTTAAGTTTTCAGTGCTAGATGCTTGCATGTTAGGGTTTAAAACTTATGTGATTGCGGATGCTTGTCGGGCTGTTAATTTAAATCCGGATGATGAGCAAAAAGCATTTAAAGAAATGCAAAATGCAGGAGCAATTATTATTAATTCCACTGATGTTATGCCAGCGTAGGCTGGCATCCAGGAAAACTAAGCGCGCTCAACAGGAAACGCTATTACTTCTGATATTTTATCTAAACCAATAGCTAACATTATCAATCTATCAATTCCAACCGCGACACCAGCACAATCCGGCAAACCATGCTCTAATCCTGCCAAAAAGCGCTTATCAATAGGTAAACTAGGATAACCAGCCGCTTTACGCTTTTCTAAATCTTTTAAAAATCGTGCATGTTGCTCTTTAGCATCTGATAATTCATGAAAACCATTCGCTAATTCAACACCTTTGTAATAAACCTCAAATCTTTCAGCAACAGGCGGATCTGCCTGGCGAATTTTTGCAAGTGCTGCTTGCGAAGCAGGAAAATCGTAAATAAAAACAGGTTTAGTTTGGCCTAATTTGGGTTCAATAATGTGCGACATTAATAAAAATAGCCAATTATCTTTATCGGTTTTATCTAATTGTGCAATTTCATTAATACCCTGATCAGCTGCAATTTTTTGCAATTGCTCGATCGAAGCAATATGGGGTGCAATTCCTACCTGCTGCACAAATAATTCAGTATAAGTAAAACGATCAGCAGTCGATGTATTTAAGATTGCTTGCAATAATTCATCCATCTCATTCATCAAATCATGGTGATTAAATCCGGGATGATACCACTCGAGCATCGTAAATTCTGGATTGTGCATACGGCCGCTTTCACCCGCGTTGCGAAACGCTTTGCAAATTTGATAAATAGACCCACTACCAGCGGATAATAATCGCTTCATGGCGTATTCAGGAGAGGTTTGTAGATATAATGTTTCTTTAATTGAATGATCATCGTTTAAATATTCTGATTTGAAGCTATGTAAGTGTAAGGCGGTGACGGATGAATGGCAAAGTAACGGAGTTTCAACTTCGAAAATATTGCGTTCGGCAAAAAACGCGCGAATCTTGCCTAACAAAATTGCGCGTTGCTTTAATGTAGCTATAGTCGCTGTGGGCTGCCATGCATGTGTTGTCATGGTTTGCTATGTAAGTTTATATTTAGGTGTTGAATGTTCAATACTAGCGACAACAGCCAGTTTATTGTCAAGAGTAATAGTTAAATTTTTATATTCTAACCATTCATTTAATAAAGGTTCTAACTTATTTTTTTGAGCTAACTGCATACAGGAAATAAGTTTATCAAAGGGTAAAAGATACAATTGACTTAAAAAATCGCACATAAATTGAGTTGCTGCAGTTAAAGCCATAGCTAAAACCATTTTGTCATCTTTAAATTTTTCTAGGAAGATATCGTAAGCTGTATTAATAATAGCAGGGACATAAGTGGGGGTAATGGCTGCTGAATTTTGATAATAATCTGCATACAGATCAGCAAGATTATTTGCATTGCTATTAGATTGTTGTAAAAATTTTTTATAGCCTTGATAAATAGCGAACCCGGTTTCCTTATTTAATATTTTTTTTGAGTTAAAATAAGCAGCAATATGTGCTAATAAATTTTGTTCTGCATGAGTTAACTGTAAGTCTGGTGCTGTGAAGCCAGCAATTTCTGCACGTTTATCTAAATAACTGTCCAAAAATATTTGATTTGTATCAGAAGATATTTTATTAAGCGATGTAATGACAATATGAGCAAGTGTATGAGTTTCTATATCATAATTTTTTGCGCCCGGGCCTGATTGAAATCCCATAAGATTGATTAGCCAGCGCCATTTCCAAGCAACAAAATCTTCAGCAGAAAATTTACCGTTATTAATACCTTCTTTAAAAGTTGTAACCATGCTTTCATTGCCTTCTGTATATATCATGTGACGCAAATGCATACATGGCCAATAAATTTTTTGTAGTAAAGCAATTTGTTGATTAGTAAGATCACTTGTAATAGGAAATAATGCTTTATCATTTTTTAGATATATAGCTAAATCAGACAGAAATATTTCGCTATCGTCATTAACAAGATGTTCTTTTGCTAATAGGACAAGTCTGGCATTTAAAGAAATAGTCAGAAAACAACTGACTTCGAGTACTTTTTGAATATCTAAACTTAAGTTTCGAGCTTCTTGAGATAATTGATTGAATATTTCAAAAGTTAATTTAACAGATTCATCTTGTCCTCTAGTAAATTCTTCATATGCCTGCTCAGTTCCGCGTTTTAATAATTCGAAGCTATATCGCCTTGTAATTCCTCGTTTAACTTCAAAAGGCAACTCCGTAGAGGTGTCATCTAAGCGTGCTTCAGGCGTAACACGGGGGTTTTCGATATACCAGGATAATTGTTCTATTTCAGCGGGAGTTAATGTTAAATCGTGATAATTTTGTGTTTGGCAATATGATTGAAGCGCTTCAGCGAAGCGGGAAAGTCTAGTTTGGGTGAAGAATGATAACATTTGATGTTTCTCCAGTTAAGTGATTATGTTATTTAATCTCCTTTCCTTGAATGAATTATGTAGTGACTATACTGACAGCTTATGACAAATAAGCTGCCCATAGAATTTTTAACGCTAAGTTAATTTTATTCTTTAGCGCGTGATAGGTAAGTGCCCGTTCGGGTATCAACTTTAATAACATCACCAATTTGTACAAATAAGGGTACGCGCACAACAGCGCCAGTTTCTAATGTAGCAGGTTTACCGCCACCACCAGATGTATCACCTTTCAAACCAGGATCAGTTTCTGTAACTGCTAAATTAACAAAATTTGGCGGAGTCACAGCTAATGGCAGACCATTCCATAGCGTCATAATGCACATGTCTTGTTCTTTCAACCAAATCGCTGCATCAGCAACAATGTTTTTATCGGCATCGTATTGCTCAAATGTTTCAGGGTGCATAAAATGCCAGTGTTCACCGTCGTTATAAAGATATTGTGCATCCATTTCCATCACGTCTGCGCCTTCCAAGCTGTCGCCAGATTTGAAAGTGCGTTCAATAACGCGGCCAGTTTTTAAATTGCGGATTTTAATGCGGTTAAATGCTTGGCCTTTGCCAGGTTTAACATATTCGTTTTCTAAAACGTTGCAAGGATCGCCATCTAAAATAACTTTTAAGCCAGGTTTAATTTCGTTAGTGCTAAAATATGCCATAAAGTCCTCAATTCTAATCAATGGTTGGAAGCTTGAAAAAGTGCTCGCGATAATACCGTAATTCGGTAATAGAATCACGTACGTCATCTAAAGCGCGATGACGTGATTCTTTTTTATAGCCCGATAAAATATGCGGGGCCCAACGGGATGCTAATTCTTTCACGGAGCTAACATCTAAATTGCGATAGTGAAAATACAGTTCCAATTTTGGCATACATCGGAATAAAAAGCGGCGATCTTGGCAGATGCTATTGCCGCACATCGGTGATTTTCCAGGAGGAACGTACCGCATTAAAAATTCGATGGTTTGTGCCTCAGCTTCTTCTTCATTAACTGTGCTGGTTTTAACACGTTGTATTAAACCAGAGCCATTGTGCTGGCGCGTATTCCAATCATCCATCCCGGCTAATCGTTCATCAGGCTGATAAATAGCTAAATTTGGGCCCTCGGCTAGAATATTGAGCTGTGCATCGGTTACGATAGTAGCGATCTCAATAATGACATCGTTGTTAGTATCTAGACCTGTCATTTCAAGATCGATCCAGATGAGATTGTCAGCTTTTGGATTCATGTAAAAACCTTATTAATTAGTCGTCATTATGACGTTGTTAAGGACAAGTTAAATATGTTGTTTATTGCACTACTCGTTATTGCTTATTTATTTGGCTCCTTATCGAGCGCCATCATTTTTTGCAAAATGGCCGGCTTGCCAGATCCGCGTAGCCAAGGTTCTGGTAATCCAGGTGCCACCAATGTTCTACGTTTCGGCGGTAAAAAGTTAGCTATTATAGTCTTAATAGGCGACGCCTTAAAGGGCGCTATGCCTGTTTTGATCGCTAGAATTTTGGGTTTTGAGGGCATGGAGCTAGGCTGGATCGCATTTGCAGCATTTCTAGGGCACTTATTTCCAATTTATTTTAAGTTTCAGGGTGGTAAAGGTGTGGCAACAGCTTTAGGAGTGTTGATTATCTTGTCATTGCCTTTGACTTTAATTGCGTTAATTGTATGGATATTAACCGCTGTTATTACTCGCTATTCATCTTTAGCGGCATTAGTTGCAACGTTAGCGGTTTCAATTGCTTGTATATGGTTAGTTCAGCCAGGTGAGCAAGTCCCCATTTTGTTAATGAATTTATTATTAATTGCTCGTCATCATGAAAATATTAAACGGTTATTTTCAGGTGCAGAAGGTAAAATTGGTGTAAAAAAAGTTAAATAAAGGAGTTTCAGGAAAGCTCATTTAATAAAGAAATTTAAAGCATTGAAATTAAGGATCAATGAAAAGATTTTTAAAATTGACGTAATAAACCAGGCACATGCATTTTTTGATTCTGGAAGGATTCGAGGAAAAGTAGTTTTATTGCAATCATAAAATTATTAAATTTATGGTACAAAGGTTAAATCTTCAATATTCCAACGTGCCTTTGCTTTAATTGCTAAATCATCACTTTGTTTAGCATTAAGCCTACAATATCCAGCGTAAGCAATCATTGCACCATTATCTGTGCAAAATTGTGGACGTGGATAAAAAACTTCGCCACCAATTTTATTAATAGCAATTTGCAATTTTTGTCGTAGTTCTTTATTCGCTCCTACGCCGCCAGCGATTACTAATCGTTGTAAACCAGTTTGTTCTAGAGCGCGACGGCATTTAATAATCAAAGTATCAACAACAGCTTGTTGAAATGCACAAGCAATATCAACATGTGCCTGTGGATTGTTTTGCAAAGTTGTAAGCGCAAACGTTTTTAATCCACTAAAACTAAAATCCAAACCAGGACGATCTGTCATTGGGCGCGGGAAATAAAACCGAGCAGGATCGCCTTGCTCAGCCATAGCAGCTAAAGCGGCGCCACCGGGATAGCCTAAACCCAAAAGCTTAGCGGTTTTATCAAAAGCTTCGCCGGCAGCGTCATCTAAACTATCGCCTAAAAGGGTATAGCGCCCAATGCCTTCTACCTTTATTAATGAAGTATGGCCACCAGAAACTAATAAAGTTAAGAAAGGGAATGTGGGCTTATTTTCTTCCAACATGGCTGCTAGCAAATGGCCTTCTAAATGATGCACGCCGATAGTAGGTATACCCCAAGCCCAACCTAAGCTACGCCCTAATGCTGCCCCAACCAGTAGAGCACCGGCTAGACCTGGGCCAGCCGTATAGGCAATACCATCAATTTGGCCGTGCTTAAGTTCTGCTTGCTGCATAACTTCCTGCACTAAAGGCAGGGTTTTGCGGATATGATCACGCGAAGCAAGCTCAGGCACCACGCCGCCATAGCGCTGATGTAGCTCAGTCTGACTGTAAATAATATGGCCTAATAAACCGCGATCGCCATCATAAATAGCGACACTGCTTTCATCACAGGATGTCTCAATACCCAGTACGCGCATGGAAACCTTTGCATTTATTGTAAATAGTGATTAAAATCTAGCGCTTTGCTAAGACCTGGGTATCATACCATACCCAACAGAATTAATTTACTGAGGAAACAAACTGCATGCCAAGTATACGTGTTAAAGACAATGAACCAGTTGAAGTCGCGATGCGCCGCTTTAAACGCGCTTGTGAAAAAGCCGGAATTTTAACTGAAATGCGCCGCCGCGAATATTATGAAAAACCAACTGAAGAACGTAAACGTCGTATGGCTGCAGCTGTTAAACGTCATTTCAAACGTATTATGCGTGATACTCCAGCAGGCGCTGCGCGTGCTGCCGCTGCTCGTACAGCAAAGCGTAAAACATCTACCGAAAAAACCGGTTCATCAAGGTTCTAAATTATGTCAGCATTGAAGCAGCGAATTAATGAAGAAATGAAAAACGCTATGCGCGCTCAGGAAAACCGTTTGCGCGATGCTATTCGTTTAATTACCGCTGCTATCAAACAACGTGAAGTAGATGAGCGCATTGAAATGACGGATGCGCATGTATTGGAAATATTGAATAAAATGGCTAAACAACGCCGTGACTCAATTAGCCAATATGAAGCTGCAAACCGTCAAGATTTAGTCGATCAAGAAAAATATGAATTAGACGTTATCCAATCTTATATGCCAGCTCAATTAAGTGATGCTGAAATTGCTTCGCTTATTGATGCCGCTATTCAAGCTTCCGGTGCAACTTCTGCAAAAGATATGGGCAAAGTGATGGCAGAGCTTAAGCCAAAATTACAAGGCCGCGCAGATGTTGGCATGGTGAGTGCTAAAGTTAAAGAACGCTTATCATGAATCCGCAATTCAAATACGAGTATGATATTATTTGCCTATTCGAAGAAGGGCAAGCTCGTAAACCATGAAACAAATTCCCTCGACATTTATTAATGAAGTTTTAGTTCGCAGTGATCTTGTTGAGCTCATTGAAGCGCGTGTTCCATTGCGTAAAAAAGGCGTCAATTATGTCGCATGTTGTCCTTTCCATAATGAAAAAACACCTTCATTTACCGTAAATGCGTCTAAACAATTATATTATTGTTTTGGTTGTGGTGTCGGTGGCAATGCGATTAGCTTTTTAATGGAATATGATCATCTACCATTTGTAGAAGCTGTCGAAGTGTTAGCTAATCAATTAGGCTTAGAAATTCCACGTGAAGCAAAACAACATGCGAATAAAGTTAGCGTCGATTTATATCAATTAATGGAGCAAGCTAATCGTTATTATCAAGGACAACTTCGGCATAATCCAGTTGCAATTGATTATTTAAAACAACGTGGATTGTCTGGCCAAATGGCAAAAGAATTTGGTATTGGTTACGCACCACCGGGTTGGGATGGTCTCTTAAAAACTCTTAGAACATCGCAAGAATCTTTAGAGCAATTAGCGACAGTTGGTTTGCTGATTAAAAAGCAAGAGAATAATAGTTATTACGATCGATTTCGTGATCGCATAATGTTTCCAATTCGTGATCGTCGTGGACGTGTGATAGGATTTGGTGGACGCATAATTAATACCGGCGAGCCTAAATATTTAAACTCCCCTGAAACACCAATATTTCATAAAGGCAAAGAATTATATGGTCTTTATGAAGCTTACCAAGCATTGCGCACATTGCCGCGTTTATTGGTTGTAGAAGGTTATATGGATGTAGTTGCGCTGGCACAACACGGTATTCGTTATGCAGTTGCAACCTTAGGAACAGCCATTACCGCAGATCATATCCAAGCATTATTCCGAGCAACTCAAGAAGTTATTTTTTGTTTTGATGGTGATAGAGCAGGGCAAGCCGCTGCGTGGCGTGCATTAGAAGTTGCTTTACCACTTGTGCAAGATGGTTGGCAATTGCGATTTTTATTATTGCCAAGTCCAGAAGATCCTGACAGTTTAATTCGCAAAGAAGGCACTGAAAAATTTGAACAAAGAATTAATCAGGCGATTTCGCTCGCAGATTTTTTATTTGATTCATTATCTCAACAAGTAGATTTATCGAGCTTAGAAGGCAAAGCAAGACTAACAAAATTAGCGACACCGCTGATTAATCAGCTAACACCAAGTGTTTTACAGCATATGCTGTTCGAACGACTTGCCAGTATTGTAAGAATGGATGTTGCTACCTTAAAAAGTATTACGCATCAACCTGAGAATACACTCATTAGTAGCAATGCCGCTGACACAAATCCACGCCGTTCTCCAATGCGACATGCGATTATTTTATTATTACAAAACCCACAATTAATATTAAGCTTGCCAGAAGAATTTGATTCCGAAGCCTTTATATTACCAGGCAGCGAATTACTGCAACGAATAGTGACATTATTAAAGCGAGAAAATCAACTTAATACAGCAGCGGTGATTGAATATTGGCGTGAAGATGCTAAAGCGTATCAACAATTAACTAAATTAGCTGCAACCAAATTGGAAATACCTGATAGTGGATTAGAGCAAGAATTTTTAGGGACATTGCAGCGCTTAGAAGAACTTAACCGCGATCAACGAATAGAGCAACTTAAAATAAAGTTAACTCAAAACAGATTGTCTGAACAAGAAAAGCAATTACTCTATGAGTTATTAGCGCAAGGTAAAAAAACATGAGTATTAATGCCGAACAAAAAGCAACCCTCTTAGTTGCTTTGTCAGCAACTTTATATGGCTGTTTAGGCTATTTAGGTATACAGCTTCTTCGCCTTGATTTTTCAATTCCAGCCATGTTGTTTTGGCGATTTTTCATTGCGACACTATGGATGTCATTTAGTGTTATTAAAAATTTTAAAAAGGATAAAATTAAAACACATAAGCGCAGTGATTTAATTAAGGCATTTTTGTTAGGTGCAATTTGTTATGGGTTAGGTGCAGCATTTTATTTTCTGACAAGTGAGATAACTGGCACAGGCTTAGCGATGGTACTATTTTTTACTTATCCGATGTTTGTTGTCGTTTTAACTTGGCTATTCGATAAACATGCCATAAGCAAACCTGTCATGATTTCTTTAGCGATTATATTGGTAGGATTAATTTTATTAAAAGGTGACGGTGGAGTTGCCATTAGTAAACTAGGTATTTTATTTGCATTTATCGCAGCGTTGACTTATGCACTTTACATTTATGGTAACAGGCATTTGGCAAGCACAGTTCCTACTCATTATCTAACTATCTTAGTCTGTGCCGCTTCAGCATTAATATTTTTTATTATTTCAGTCACAATGCATCAGTTTAAATGGCCAACGACAGGATTGGCTTGGATTTATATTTTAGCTATTGGAATTTTTGCAACAGCGCTTCCTATTCAATTATTGTTAGAAGGATTGAAGCATATTAATCCTACTAAGGTCGCGATCATTTCAGTATTAGAACCTGTTGTGACTTTATTAGTTGGCATAACACTTTTACATGAAACGGCTTCAATCATGCAATTGGTAGGTGCCGCGGTTATTTTACTGGGTGCAATTTGTATTCAGCTAGAAAAATAAAGCATAAAAGTACATGGCAAAAACTGGCCAAACCCACTACTGTTTTCATTCCCATTTTGGTTTATACTCTGCGCCTTTGTTCCCTAGACTATTGGAGTCCTTATGCTTATTGGTGTTCCTAAAGAGATAAAAAACCATGAATATCGTGTGGGTATGGTGCCGGCTAGCGTGCGTGAGTTAGTACGGAATGGCCATGAAGTTATTGTGCAGACCCAGGCGGGATCAGGTATCGGCATAAGCGACCAGGACTATCAACAAGCTGGTGCAAAAATTGCTAGTACGGCAGATGAAATTTTCTCAAAAGCTGAGATGATTGTTAAAGTTAAAGAGCCTCAACCAGAAGAATGCAAGCGTCTTCGTGAAGGGCAAACATTATTTACCTATCTTCATTTAGCACCAGACCCAATTCAGACAGAATTATTGATTGCATCTAAATGTACAGCTATTGCTTATGAAACAGTTACTGATGATCAAGGTGGTTTACCATTATTGGCGCCAATGAGTGAAGTGGCTGGTCGTATGTCTATTCAAGCAGGCGCACATTGCTTAGAAAAATCACAAGGCGGTCGCGGTGTATTACTCGGCGGTGTTCCAGGGGTTGAAGCTGCGAAAGTGGTCGTGATCGGTGGCGGTGTAGTCGGTACCAACGCTGTTCGTATGGCAATGGGTATGGAAGCAGATGTTAGTGTGCTTGATAAATCTCTCAAGCGTCTTAAAGAACTTGATTTACAATTTGGCTCAAGACTTAACACAATTTATGCGACGCATGACGCGCTTGAGCGTTATGTATTAGATGCAGATTTAGTGGTTGGTGCTGTATTAGTACCAGGCGCTGCGGCACCTAAATTGGTGAATCGTGAGATGTTACGTAAAATGCGTCCAGGCTCTGTGGTCGTTGACGTTGCGATTGACCAAGGTGGATGTTTTGAAACCAGCCGTCCAACTACACATGCTAATCCAACCTATGTTGAAGAAGGCGTGATCCACTATTGCGTTGCCAATATGCCAGGCGGTGTCGCGCGTACATCCACTTTTGCATTGAAT
>Ga0102591_1003403_pt1 | contig 14388 bp, 17 predicted proteins | sample AraplaCol_mCL_r2_2_FD_76860 | JGI IMG/M metagenome (GOLD analysis project Ga0102591, IMG submission 76860) | Arabidopsis root microbial communities from North Carolina, USA - plate scrape MF_Col_mCL_r2 (SPADES assembly) (version 2) | ecosystem: Host-associated > Plants > Roots > Endosphere... | reverse complement strand
CACTGGCGCAAACCGTGGCCTCGGCCTGCAACTGGCGAAAGCCGCCCTCGCCGCAGGTGCAAAGAAAGTCTACGGCGCCGCCCGCGACCCGAAATCGGTCACCCTGCCCGGCGTCATCCCGGTCCAGTTGGACGTGACCAACCACGACGAAATCGCCGCCGTCACCCGTGAATACAAAGATGTGAGTGTGCTGATCAACAACGCCGGCATCGTCCGCGCCGGCGGCATCCTGGCCGACAACTCCCTCGAGCAGGCCCGCGCCGAAATGGAAACCAACGTAATCGGCCCTATGCTGCTGAGCAAAGGCTTCGCCCCGACGCTGAAAGCCAACGGCGGCGGCGCCATCGTCAATATCCTGTCCGTGCTGGCCTGGTACAGCCAGGGCCCGACCAATACCTACAGCATGTCGAAGTCGGCCGCCTGGGCACTGACCAACGGCCTGCGCATCGAACTGGCCGCACAAGGTACGCAGGTGGTCGGCGCCCACATGGGCTATATGGATACCGACATGACCGCCGGCTACGAAATCGACAAGATCAAGCCAGAAGCAGTGGCAGCACAGATCTTCGCCGCGCTGGCCGATGGCAAGGAAGAAGTGCTGGCGGATGACCTCACCCGCCAGGTCAAGCTGGGCATCAACGCCGAACTGCCAGCCTACATCGCCGCCGCCCGCGCCGCCGCCTGATAGCGACAAGGTGTAGCACTGCGCGCTTCACTTATCCATGGACTGCAAGTGAGTATTCAAGACGAAGACTTTCGACCGCTGGACCAGGAAAGTAGTTGGCGATAACCTCCTTTGCATCGCTGCCCGTGAAATCGAGGCCGGCCTTTACGAGGCCGACCTCGGTCATGGCTTGTGCAAGAAGAGCATCGCGACTCCTGGCGATGGCAAACGTGGCGCAGTTCGCACCTTAGTCGCAAAGCGGCACAGCTCGGCAGTCATATTTCTTCCCCGACGCAGTGGTATCCGCAGCAAAATCAATTGCCGATACCTTCCATCGCCAAAGCCTGGCCCATTTGGAGCGAAAGTTGCTTCAACCGGTAGAGAAAAAAGGAATCGAAGTACTGCTCACTTGATCGAAACCCGAGCTCGAAGAAAGCTTGTTCAATCTTTGAGCTTCGGAAAAGGAGTGTGGCTGTTCAAGGCCGGGATACTAGAAAACACTTCAGCCATGAAGTCCATAAACACGATCGCCCGCGTGGGAAGCAATCTGTTGGCCACATAGACGATCTGCACCGGGACCGGCGGAACATCCTGGTCGGTCAAGATAAACTGCAATCGACCGCTGTTCAAACCGTCCGCAAACAGCCACGCCGGTCCATGTCCGACTCCCAAACCTGCCGCGACCGCAGCACTTACCGCATCGGGAGAGTTCACTCTCAGCCTGCCGGAGACCGGAATTTCAGTGTCCCGGAAACGCCACACTGCCCCAGATGACAACAAGGTATAAATGACGCAGTCGTGGTCGCGCAGGTCTTCCGCGGTCTGCGGGATTCCGCGTTTGGCCAGGTAATCCTTGCTGGCCACGAAGACGCGGTCGTACCATCCAAGAGGCCGCGCGCGCAGCGCGCTGTCTTCCAGATGTCCGATGCGAATGGCGAGTTCGGTGCCTTCATTGACCAAGTCCACGTAGCGATCATTAAGCTGCAGATCCAGCGTCAACTGGGGATACCGCTGCAAAAACGTCGGCACGTGTGGCAATACAAACGCGTGTGCTAGCGCCGTCGGGCAAGCGACTCGCAAGAGCCCCGAAGGTTCGACACTGTTCCTGAAGGATGATTCGGATTCATCCACCGCATCCAGGATTCTCCGGATGTCCGCATAATAGCGCTCCCCCTCCGGTGTCAAAGACAGCTTGCGCGTTGACCTGTGAAGCAGACGCGTTTGAAGATGATCTTCCAGCGCCGCCACATAGCGACTCACATTGGGCTGTCCCAGGCCCAAGTCGCGCCCTGCAGCAGAAAAGCTTCCGGTTTCGACCGCGCGCGCGAAGCATGTCATCAAAAGAAATCGGTCCATGCCGTCACCATTATTCATGCAGAATTCGCATGAATTATATACGTGCAACCAATCTTATATATTGGTTTGCATGAGTGCATCATTCTCCATATCGACCAGGTCGGTCGTCATTTACAGGAGAAATCAATGTTTCGCTTGCAAGGTAAACGTACTCTCATCACTGGCGGAACCAGTGGCATCGGGCTGGAAACCGCAAAACAGTTTCTGGCGGAAGGCGCCCGCGTGATCGTCACGGGCGTCAATCCCGAGTCGATCGCAAAAGCTCAGGCCGAATTGGGCCCCGAAGTTCCGGTGCTGCGCGCCGACTCCGCCAGCATTGCTGCACAAAAGGAACTGGCACAGGCAGTCAAGGATCACTACGGCCAACTCGACGTTGCCTTCCTCAATGCCGGCGTATCTATCTGGCAGCCCATAGAAGAATGGACGGAAGCGATGTTCGACCGCTCTTTCGACGTCAACGTCAAGGGTCCTTTCTTCCTGCTGCAGGCACTGCTCCCGGTGTTCGCGAATCCCGCATCCGTCGTGCTGACCACCTCCGTCAGCGCGCATGCCGGCGCAGACCGCTCGTCCGTATACGCAGCCACGAAAGCTGCGTTCCTGAATATGTCGAAGACACTTTCGACTGAATTGCTGGGGCGCGGCATCCGTGTCAACGCAGTCAGCCCTGGTCCCGTCGAGACCCCACTCTACGACAAGCTCGGGATTCCGGACGCGTACCGAGAGCAGGTCAATAAAGACATTGCAGCCAGCATTCCGCTTGGCCGCTTCGGTACGTCTGATGAAGTGGCCAAAGCTGTGCTGTATCTGGCTTCCGATGAGTCGCACTGGACGGTGGGCACTGAAATAGTAGTTGACGGCGGCCGCCTGCTGAACGGTTAAGCGACAGCCCTTCGTACGAGCAATGGAAGCAGTGGTGTGGCCACTTGCCGCCCCCCTGCTTCCTCCCCTCAACCATCCAGAATCTGACATCACTATGAGCGTACTTACCCTGATAAGTCACCCGCTGTGCCCCTTCGTCCAGCGCGCCGCCATCGTTCTCCTTGAGAAGGGCGTTGCATTCGATAGGATAAACGTCGATTTATCCGCGAAGCCAGATTGGTTCCTTGCCCTTTCACCGACAGGCAAAGTGCCTGTGCTCCAGGTGCGTCAGCCGAATGCTGCTGACGCGATGCTCTTCGAAAGCGTAGTCATCTGCGAATACATCAACGAAACTCAAGGCGGGGCGCCCATGTACCCCGTTGATGCGTTGCCTCGCGCCCAGCACCGTGCATGGATCGAATTTGCGACCCAGACATTCGCCGATGGCTGGCAATTTCTGCACGCTCGTGACTCATCAACCGCCGATACCAAACGCGCAGCATTTCGCGAGCGGCTCGGCAAATTGGAGTCGGCGATAAGTGAAGGGCCTTTTTTTGCAGGCGCTGGCTTTGGCATGGTTGATGCGATTTACGCGCCTCTTTTCCGCTACTTCGGAATCATCAATGCGACGGTCGCGCATCAGATCTTCGACGACTTTCCGCGTATTTCCGACTGGCGCACGGCACTTGAGGCGCGCCCAAGCGTGAGGAACGCCGTAGTCGAAGGGTATGCCGATCTGTTCCTAACGCATCTCCGCCAACAAGGGGCACTCATCGCAGACATGTAGCAACACACCGATTATCTGCTTGCTTTGGCAGCCGGAGTTTCGGTGAAATTGAGTCTTACTTCCCCCTCTACCGTTCCGTCCGTCTTCTTAGGAAACGGCGAAGCTCGCCAAATTCCCTCCCAGATCGCTCTATCATATTCGGGGTCGCCGCTACCTTGAATCTTTTCGACTGAAACGACTTCTCCGAAAGGAGACTGCCTTACCAGAAACCTTGCTTCCAGCGTTTTTTCACGTTCGTCACTTCCGGCGAGGCGAGCGTGCGCCCTCGCCTTTTTTATGAGCGCGGCTCGGTAGAATTCATCGATAGAATCGCGAGTGGCACTTGCCGATTGAGACGCACTTCCAGAGCTCGACTCACTACCTTTGTCTCCGGTTTGAGCAAACGTGAACTGGCAACCCAACACTAGAACAAAAAACAGCAGGCTTCTTTTCATGACCATAGATTGAGGGAGCGTTCGCTCACAGGTAGACGGTGTCGGTGATGGTCTCAGGTCTGTCATTTGGACAGGGATGCGATGTCATAAGCAAAACGGCGGCTTTGGGCCGTTATCGGCGCTGAGGAATGTTCACTGCCAGGGCATCCCAATAGGCCTTACTCGCTGCGGCGAGCTCATCGAGCGACACCCTACCACCTGAATCGAGATGAATCGATGCAGCGCCATAGGATAGTGTGAGCGCCCCCATGACGCAATTTACAACGACCGGATAAGTCCCTTTTTCAACACCCACGATTTCAGGTTTAAGCGCAACGATCTCATTAAAATCTTCGACCGGCGGCGAATCGTATTCCTGATATACGAACTGGTCACAGTCAGACAAGACAACTTTGAATCCGGTGCCGTCGCCAGGGAATTGCTGCCGCAAGTAGCGAAACGAAATCTCCATCGAAACAGTACCCGGAACTCTTCCTGTGACGGAATCAATTCCAGCATCATGGAGTAGCCCCCACAGTTCTTCCATTTTCTTCGCAATAGTAGATGGTACTAAGTAGAGTGCAAACTCAGGTTCAAATATCGACCAAATGTGAGCGCCACATCCCTGGCAGCGAATCCTTGGCACCGAATCCATGGCACCGAATCCATAGACCGATGGCTAGACGGAGCTAATACGCCCCCAGTCGAAAACGTCGACAGACTGCCGCTCCCATAAGGCCTCGAGATCCTGACCTTGATTTCTTTTGGCGACCTCACTTTCCGCCTCGGAAATCGGGATCGCGAGCAATGGGTGGATTGTCCTGTTGCCAAGCAAAACCCGGGACATTCCGTCCCATTGAAATGGCGATACAAACATTACGTGTGGTAACCGGGTCTCTGGAACGAACATCTCAACCATGCTCTCAAAAATCACGCCCGGCGCTATCTTCCAGCCATCTTTTATTATGTAGAACGCGATGGTCGACAGGATGTTTGCGATACGCTCATTATGTCCACGCTGATCCATTAACACTTCAGAGTAAATTTCCTTCCCCGGCTGTCGGCTCTGGTTGATGCTCATCAGGCCTACAGTTGCGGCGACAACTCCCTCTTTATTCTGGCTTGTGAAGATGTGTATGCGGTTTTCCTCTGCTTCGTCCAGATAAGAAGTTACCGCGCAGACGTCGCCAATTGTGGCCCGCAAATGTTGAGCCCATTGCTTATGGACGCCTGGATTCTGGGCTGGATTGTTGAGGCAGTTGTGACTCCGCCCTGTGAATGACATCGATAAATCTCTTCAAGATTTCAACGACAACATGCGCTCAACGTACCGAGCAATCAGGTCGATCTCGAGGTTGACCTTGGAGCCTGCCTTCAGGTGCTTCAATGTAGTGACCTGAATGGTGTGCGGGATCAGGTTGATCGAGAACTCGCAGCCGCTGGCGCTGTCGTTGACGCGGTTGACGGTCAGTGACACGCCATTCACCACCACCGAGCCTTTGTAAGCCAGGTATTTCGCCAGGTCGCGCGGCGCTTCGATCACCAGTTCGTGCGATTCGCCGACCGGTTCGAATTTGCGCACCACGCCAAGGCCATCTACGTGGCCGGAGACCAGGTGGCCGCCCAGGCGCTCGGCCAAGGTCAGGGCTTTTTCCAGGTTCACTTCGGTGGTGGTGTCCAGGCCGACGGTCTTGTTCAGGCTTTCGCGCGAAACGTCGACGGTGAATCCGGTCGCGGTCTTTTCCACCACCGTCATGCAGGCGCCGTTCAGGGCGATCGAGTCGCCCAGGCCGACATCAGCCATTGGCAGGCCGCCGGCGTCCACGTCCAGGCGCACGCCTGCATCAGCACCGCCTTCCAGCGGGGTTACGGTTTTGATTTTGCCGACTGCGGCTACGATTCCAGTAAACATAGTGATCTTTAATGAGGGTTGAATCGGGCAAGGATACGCAAATCGGCGCCGACTTGCTTAACCTCGTGGAATTTCAGGCTGTGCTTGCCGCTGAGCTCAGTCAGTGCTGGCAGGGCGAACATGCCTTGCGCATCGCCCAGCAGGGTTGGCGCGAGGTAGACCAGCAGTTCGTCCACGCAGCCTTCGCGGATCATCGAGCCGTTCAGCTTGCCGCCTGCTTCGACGTGGAGCTCGTTGATCTGGCGGCGGCCCAGCTCGCGCATCAGCTCCGGCAAATCGACTTTGCCATGCGCGTTCGGCAGCACGATGATCTCGGCGCCCTTGTCGCGCAGGATGGCTTCTTTCTCGGGATGATGGGCGGAGGCGACAATCCAGGTCCCGCCGCCCTCCAGCACACGCGCTTGCGGGCTGATTTCCAGCTTGCTGTCGACCACGATGCGGCGCGGTTGGCGCGGCGTTTCGACTGCGCGCACATTCAGTTGCGGGTCGTCGGCTTTCACCGTGCCGATGCCGGTCAGGATGGCGCAGGCCCGGGCACGCCAGGCATGGCCGTCGGCGCGCGCTTCGGGGCCGGTGATCCACTGGCTTTGGCCGTTGTGCAAGGCGGTCATGCCATCCAGGCTGGCGGCGGATTTCATGCGCACCCACGGCAATCCGTGGCGCATGCGATGGAAGAAGCCAATGTTCATTTCATAGGCCTGGTCGGCCAACAAACCGCTGGCGACTTCGATGCCGGCGGCGGAAAGGCGCGCCATGCCGTTGCCTGCGACCAGCGGGTTCGGGTCTTCCATTGCAGCGACGACGCGGCCCAGTCCTTCACGCACCAGCGCATCGGCGCAGGGCGGCGTGCGGCCATGATGGCTGCAAGGCTCCAGTGTGACGTAGGCCGTGGCGCCCCGTACGTTATGGCCACGGCGCTTGGCGTCCTTCAAGGCCTGGACTTCGGCATGGTCCTGACCTGCGGCTTGTGTCACGCCCTCGCCGATCACAACGCCGTCGCGCACGATCACGCAGCCAATGCGGGGGTTTGGAGAAGTAGTGAACAAGCCTTTCTCTGCCCATTGCAGGGCCAATCGCATGCCTTCGAGGTCGCTGTTGATATTCATATGCTTGCGCAGGTTGCCGGTTCCAGGGCGGGATCGCATAAGCGCGCCCTGCCCTGCATATTGATCTTGATATTGCGCTGCGCGCCGGCCAGTTCAAGCGTGATGGTGCCAAAGTTGGCGGCATTCGGGTGGGCGGCGCGGCAGCTTCGTCCTGCTGCATTATATGAAATATAGGCCGGGGCTGTGTTGTCGGTGAACCTGGCCCTTACCAGCAGTCGCCCGGAGGGCGGCATATGGCGCAACAGGACTGCCTCGCCTTCGTCGGGGCTGCGGTTGGCATTGGCGTCGATGATAATCAGCCAACCTTGCTGCCAGCTGCCGTTTTGCGCCAGCAGGGTTACCACGCGGCGGCGGGCGATGGCCTGGGCGCGTGTGTCGTTGATGGCCGCCAGCAGGTCGGCGGAGGCTGAGCGCAACTGGCGTCCGGCCAGCATATTGCTCAGTTCCGGCAGTGCGGAGGCGAACAGGATGGAGAGAATGGCAAGGACGATCATCAGCTCCAGCAGCGTGAAGCCGGGCCTCGTGCTTGCCCGCTGGCGCGCGGCGCGCTTCAGCGCCAGCAGTTGCGCGAGGGTCCGGTGGCGAGATGGAGCCCGCTGCTGGTGAGGATAAGACGTTCGCATTGCGGATCCCTGAAACGGCTGTCAACCTTAGGCGTGCCGGGCGTAGCGACCAGTTGGATGCAGTCGCGGATTTGCTGGCCATCGCAGGCCTTGCCCTCCAGCTCGTAGGCACTGGAACTAGCGCTGCGGCCTGACCACCAACGATACTCGCCGTCGGTGCCCGCCGAAAATGCCACATAGCTGTTGAAGCGTGTGAAGTGGCGTTCTTGTTGCTGCATCAGTTCCTGCAATGCCGCTTGCGCTTCGCTGCGCCGCATGCGGATAACGGCTTCGCTCCAGACGGGCATTGCTATGGCGGAGAGAATACCGATGATGACCAGCGCGACCAGCATGCCGAGCAGAGTGCCGCCAGCGGATGCGCGCGCGCTCATTGCCCGTCCTCGCGGCTCGCGGCGTCATGCAACGCTTGCCAATCGATGATTTCGCGCCAGCTATGGCGGCGTACAGGCGTTGGAGGCGTGTAACTTGCCTGCAGCACCGTTTCAGCACCGGGCCGCGTGCCGAAGCCAATCACTGTTACACGGTAATAGTAGGCAGGCGGCGCCCCGGCTGGCGTGTATGCGATGCGTTCCACCAGGTAGCGCGGGCGACGGAAAGGCAGCATGCCCTGCCCGGTTTCCATTGGCGCGCCAGTCAGAGTGCCATATTCGGTGCCGCCATTGCCCGCCAGGTCGACGGTTTGCCAGGCGGGTGCAGGGATTCCTGGCTGTTGCTGCGTGGCGGGCACGTCGAGTGGCTGGCCAAGGCCAGCGTTGATATCGCGTTCAGCATCCATCAGTGCATCCTCCGCAGACTGGAAGGCGATCAGGCGGTCCCGCTCGGCGCGGGCGGCTCTCTCGCCCAGCATTGCCATTTGCGCTGCCGATGCGCCGATTGTCAGCGCTGCGAGCAGCAATAACATCGTTACGGGAAGCGTTACACCGCTTTGATAGTGGCGCATGACTGTCTCCATTACGGATTGCGCAGCGCGACGGTCGCTGTGAGCAGGCGGCGTGCGCGGCGCTGCATTGGCTCGGGCAAGCTGGCTTCGTCGATGCGTACGCCGGGCAGCAATTCGTAGCCGCCTAACGCGTCACCGGTGCGCGAGCCGCGTTCGCCATGCAGCAACAACGCGAATCGGACGCTGGTGACCCGCCGCCGGTAAGGCCGCGTCGCTCGTTCGGACGCGGGAAGCGCGGCATCGAGCGCATCGATACCGCTGGCCGCCAGGTAGAGGTTGGGGATGTTGTCGCGCGGGCTGTCCGTGTCGATGCCGTATAAGACGTGGAATGCATCCACACCTCGCACGATGGCATCGGAACCCCAACCGTTCTCGCCCTTGTACTTGCAGCGTAGTTCGGCGATGCCATCGCTGGCGCGGGCGACGTAAAAGATGCTCCATGCCCATTCGCCCGGATCAGCCGGGAAACCGGCGCAATTGAGCATAGCCCCTCCACCTTCGGCGCCTGCAACCGCGGCAGGTGCATAGCGGATGGCGAGCGCATCACTGCCGTTGACGGAAGGTAGTGCTGCACCAAGACCATCGGCGGCAGTTGCCACGCTTGCCGCATCGCGCCCCTCAACGGCCAATGGAGGCACCGCCGCGGCAGGCGCACCGGCGCCTGGTTCGCCCGGGTAGCCCGCCTGGCGCAGCGATTGGCCGATGATCGCCAGTGCGAAGCGGCCATTGTCGTCAATGCGCGTGTTGGCGCCGTTGTGCATGAAGTCGCCATTGGAAGCGTGCAACAACGAGGCGGCGGCCAGGGCGACCAACAGGCTCAGCGCCATCGCGATGAGGACTTCGGCCAAGGCTAGGCCACGTTGCTGCGCCCTCATTGCGTGCCTCCGGCACCGGGCAGCTCTGGCGGATCAGCCGGATTGGGCGGCGCGCCAGGCGGCGGCACCAACGGCTGCGCTCCAGCAAGCGCGATGGGCAACGCGATTTCCGGCACGCTGGAAAAGCTGGCACTGGCGCCATCGGAACGACGGCTGCGCCAGCCAATCTTGATGACGACTGGCGCGTCGGCAGCGTCGGAACATGGCCATTGCAACTGGTCTCCAGGCGCGTTCGAAGCGTCGCGGCAAATTACAGCGCGGGCCAGCGGCAATACAGCTGCGAGATGCCGGCGAAACTCACTCAGCTCCTGCTGCGCGATGGCGGCAGGATCGCAGGGCGTGCCAGTGCAGGCGACTGGAGACTCAAGAGCCTCGGCGCCGTCAGCCGCATCAAACTCAAACCCCAGGTAAGCGGAGGACTGCGCGGCGTTCGCGCGGATGTGGTCAGCAAGCGTGGCGGCAGCCTGCAGGGCTTCGGTCTGCAGTGCCGATTCGTGTCGCGTGCGCATGGCATGCGCTTGCATCGCCAGCGCGCCGACCAGGCCAACGGCCAGCAGCAGCACGGCAACCAGCACCTCCACCATCGTGAACCCAGCAATTGGACGACGCATGGCGCAGCCCTCCCCTGCTGATCAAATTAGCCAGCAGAGGACTCACGGGTTTGATAAATATCAAGCCTTGGGAGAGAGCTCTTGACCGTCACCAACTTCTTCGATCGCGTCCTGGAATTCGGCCAGGTCTTCGAAGTTCTTGTAGACGGAAGCGAAGCGGATATACGCCACCTTGTCGAGGCGCTTGAGTTCAGCCATGACGAGCTCGCCGACGAAGACGGAATCGACTTCGCGCTGGCCGCTGGTCAGCAGTTTTTCTTCGATGGAGGACACCGCCTTGTCGACGGATTCCGCGGCAACCGGCCGCTTGCGCAAGGCCAGCATCAAGCTGGCGCGCAGCTTGTCGGCCGAATACTCGGTGCGGCTGCCGTTCTTCTTGACCACGTAAGGCATGGTCAGTTCGATCCGCTCCCAGGTGGTGAAGCGCTTGTCGCAGTTCACGCAGCGCCGGCGCCGCTTGATGGCGTCCCCTTCCTCCGACACGCGGGTGTCGAGGACCTGGATATCATCGTGCTGGCAGAACGGGCATTTCATGGATTGAGCGTCTCTTATTATTGAATGAAAAAGCGCCGGACCTTACGATCCGGCGCCTCGATAGTACCAACCGCTTGCTTAGGCGTAAACAGGGAATTTATCAGCCAGCACCTTCACGGCGGCTTTCACACGCTCGATGGTTGCTGCATCGTGCGGGTTATCCAGCACGTCGGCGATCAGGTTGCCCACTTGTTCCGCTTCGGCTTCCTTGAAACCGCGGGTGGTGAAGGCCGGCGAACCCAGGCGAATGCCGGAGGTCACGAATGGCTTCTGCGGGTCGTTCGGGATGCCGTTCTTGTTGCAGGTCATGTGCGCCTGGCCCAGGATCGCTTCCGCTTCCTTGCCGGTCAGGTTCTTGGCGCGCAGGTCGACCAGGAACACGTGCGACTCGGTGCCGCCGGACACGATGCGCAGGCCGCGCTTGATCAGGGTCTTGGCCAGCACGTCGGCGTTCTTCACCACTTGCTGCTGGTATGCCTTGAATTCAGGGGACAGGGCTTCCTTGAAAGCGACTGCCTTGCCGGCGATCACGTGCATCAGCGGGCCGCCCTGGATGCCTGGGAAGATCGCGGAGTTGATGATCTTTTCGTGTTCGGCTTTCATCAGGATGATGCCGCCACGTGGGCCGCGCAGGGACTTGTGGGTGGTGGAGGTCACGAAGTCAGCGTGCGGAACAGGGTTCGGGTACAGGCCAGCGGCGATCAGGCCAGCGTAGTGGGCCATGTCGACCATGAAGTAGGCGCCAACGGCCTTGGCGACTTTGGCGAAGCGTTCGAAATCGATCTTCTTGGAGAAGGCCGATGCGCCGGCGATGATCAGCTTAGGCTTGTGTTCTTTAGCCAGGGCTTCCATTGCGTCGTAGTCGATGTCTTCTTCAGCGGTCAGGCCGTAGGAAACAACATTGAACCATTTGCCGGACATGTTCAGTGCCATGCCGTGGGTCAGGTGGCCGCCTTCTGCCAGCGACATGCCCATGATGGTGTCGCCTGGTTTCAGCACGGCGAAGAACACGCCCTGGTTAGCCTGGGAACCGGAGTTAGGCTGCACGTTGGCGGCTTCGGCGCCGAACAGCTGCTTCACGCGGTCGATGGCCAGTTGCTCGACGACGTCCACGTATTCGCAACCACCGTAGTAGCGCTTGCCTGGGTAGCCTTCGGCGTACTTGTTGGTCAGCTGGGAGCCCTGGGCTTCCATTACCGCTGGCGAAGTGTAGTTCTCGGAGGCGATCAGCTCGATGTGGTCGTGCTGGCGCTTGTTCTCGTTCTGGATAGCGGCAAACAGCTCCGCGTCAACGTTGGCGAGGGTGTGATCTTTTGCGAACATGAAATTACTCCAGTTTTTTAAGGCAGATTGGATCGAATCGGGAGCCAAAAGTGACAGGGCAGCCGAAACGCACGTTTCCATCGTGGCTGCCCAGGCGAACGGCTGTTTGAGATCTCACGTTCCCCGGTGGTTGCCCACCTCTCACCAGCAGCGCAAGCGCCAGCTGGTTTTTCGCCAGTTACGTGAGACGGTAATGGAGCCAAGATTGTAATTTAAGTGGCAAATTCCGGCAATCGTTTGGCCGGATTCGGCTGATTTCGCGGGTTATTCGGCCTAAAACCGGTAAACCGGTGCCTGACCCGCAGGGTTAGGCACCTTCTGCGCACAGGGGTCTGACCCTGCGGGTCTGACCCCGCCTTACCGGTTTGGCGTTAGAATCCCCCAAGTTAATATTGGGAGTTCGACCATGATCGTGTTAGTTACCGGCGCAACCGCTGGTTTTGGCGCCGCGATGGCGCGTGTTTTCGTCAAGAACGGCCACAAGGTCATCGCCGCCGGCCGCCGCGCCGAGCGCCTGGAAGCCCTGGCCGCCGAACTCGGCCCCAACCTGCTGCCGGTCAAGCTCGACGTTACCGACAAAGGCGCGATCCACGCCGCCCTGGCCTCCCTGCCAGCCGACTGGAAAGAAATCGACGTCCTGGTTAATAACGCCGGCCTCGCCCTCGGCATCAAAGGCGCCCACGAAGCCGACCTGGAAGACTGGGAAACCATGATCGCCACCAACTGCACCGGCCTGGTCACCATCACCCGCGCCCTGCTGCCGGGCATGGTCGAGCGCGGCCGCGGCACCATCATCAACCTCGGTTCGGTGGCCGGCGCCTACCCTTATCCAGGCGGCAATGTCTACGGCGCCACCAAGGCCTTCGTCGAACAGTTCACCCTGAACCTGCGCGCCGACCTGATCGGCACCGGTGTGCGCGCTACCAATATCGCGCCCGGCCTGTGCGGCGGCACCGAATTTTCCAATGTGCGCCTGAAAGACGACGCTGCCGCAGCCAAGGTCTATGAAGGCACCACCCCGCTGACCGCCGACGATATCGCCAACACGGCTTTCTGGATTGCAACATTGCCGCAACACATTAATGTAAATTCCATCGAATTGATGCCAACCTGCCAAGGATTCTCGCCATTCGCGATCAAACGCGGCTAAAATGCCGCCCCATATAAGGGAAAACCGTAAGCAATTGTTACGAGATTGTGCAAAATACGTTGGCGCCGATTCATTTGGCGTAAAATGTTGCCGATTCTCACTTAGTAGCTCTTCTATCTATGTCGTCTGAGTTCACCTGGGAGGTTCGCGTCTATTACGAAGACACGGACGCCGGCGGAATTGTCTATTACGCGAACTATCTGAAGTTCTTCGAGCGCGCGCGCACCGAGTGGTTGCGCTCCCTCGGCGTTAACCAGGACAGCCTCCTGCGCGAGCACGACGCCATGTTTGTTGTCAAAAATGTCAGCGCAGACTACCACGCGCCGGCACGTCTGGACGATGTAATAAAATTGACGCTTCGTATTGATAAACTGGGCCGCGCTTCGATCCAGTTTGTACAGGAGGCGTGGTGCGGCGACCGCCTCTTAAATACTGCCCACGTTAAAGTAGGCTGCGTCGACTCGGCCCTGCGCCCACGCGCCGTGCCCGATGCCGTTGCGGCCCGCATGCGCGCATAATAATTAGATTGAGAAACAATGAACGTCACCCAAGACCTTTCCTTCATCGCCCTCATCACCAACGCACACCTGATCGTTCAGTTGATCATGGCGCTGCTGCTTGCGGTTTCCATCATCAGCTGGACCTATATTTTCAAGAAGCTGTTTGACGTGCGCGGCGCACGCAAGCAGACCGTCGAATTCGAGAAGACTTTCTGGGCCGGCGGCAACCTGCACGCCCTGCACGCCAGCGCCGGCAGCAATCGCGCCAACAGCGGCGCCCTGGCCCGCATCTTCGAAGCCGGCATGGGTGAATTCATCAAGGGTAAGCAAGCCGCCGCTTCGAGCCGCGACATGAATATGGGCGACGTGCTGGATGGCGCCCGCCGCGCCATGCGCGCCGCTTTCCAGCGCGAGATGGATGCACTGGAAGCGCACCTGGCCTTCCTGGCTTCGGTCGGCTCCGTCTCCCCTTACATCGGCCTGCTCGGTACCGTGTGGGGCATCATGAACGCCTTCCGCGGCCTGGCCAATGTGCAACAGGCAACGCTGTCGGCCGTGGCGCCCGGCATTGCCGAAGCGCTGATCGCGACTGCTATCGGCCTGTTCGCAGCAATTCCGGCCGTGGTGGCGTACAACCGCTTCTCGCACGATATTGACCGCCTGGCGATCCGCTTCGAGAGCTTCGTTGAAGAATTCTCGAACATCCTGCAGCGCCAGTCCCGTTAAAAGGCGAAAC
>Ga0102591_1003402_pt1 | contig 14390 bp, 11 predicted proteins | sample AraplaCol_mCL_r2_2_FD_76860 | JGI IMG/M metagenome (GOLD analysis project Ga0102591, IMG submission 76860) | Arabidopsis root microbial communities from North Carolina, USA - plate scrape MF_Col_mCL_r2 (SPADES assembly) (version 2) | ecosystem: Host-associated > Plants > Roots > Endosphere... | reverse complement strand
GCCAAGCGTTCCACCGGCGCGCACGTCATCGAGCAGCCGCGCAACGAGTCCGAGCAGTGGCTGGTCGCCACCGTGCGTCGCCAGGCCGAAGCGGCCGGTATCAAGATGCCGGAAGTGGCCATCTACGACGCGCCGGAAATCAACGCCTTCGCCACGGGCCCGAGCCGCAACAACTCGCTGGTCGCGGTCTCCACCGGCCTGCTTCGCGCGATGAACCGCGATGAAGCCGAAGCCGTGCTGGGCCATGAAGTCAGCCACGTCGCCAACGGCGACATGGTGACGATGGCGCTGATCCAGGGCGTGCTCAACACGTTCGTGATCGTGCTGGCGCGCGTGGTCGGCCGCGTGATCGACAGCTACCTCAGCGGCAACCGCGAGGGCGGCCCCGGCCTGGGCTACTTCGCCATCGTGTTCGTGCTGGACATGATCTTCGGCCTGTTCGCCAGCATGATCGCGATGTGGTTCTCGCGTCACCGCGAATTCCGCGCCGACGCGGGCGGTGCCCGCCTGGCCGGTCGCGAGAAGATGATCGCCGCGCTGCAGCGGCTGTCGATGACCTACGGCGAAAGCACGCTGCCCAAGACGGTGCAGGCGTTCGGCATCAGCGGCGCGGTGGGCCACGGCCTGCGCCGCCTGTTCCTGAGCCACCCGCCGCTGGAAGAGCGCATCCAGGCGCTGCAGAACGCGCCGGTGGAGCAGGTGCGCGGGACGGTCGTCAGCTGATCGTTCTTCGCTGAGGCGGTGACGCTCGCCAACGAAAAGCCCGCCGGAAGGCGGGCTTTTTTGTAGGTCCGATTGCGTGATCCGGAAGAAATCGGTGTCGTAGCCCGGGTAAGCCAAGCGCACCGCGCCTCCATGCAACTCGGACTAGATAGCGATGAACGCGCCGCAGCGCGCTGCAATGGTGACGTGCGGATCGGCTCATTCCCCGGGTGCGCTTCGCTTACCCGGGTTACAAAGTAACCAAAGCCCAACGACTCAGAACTCGTAATCCATCGCCGGCCCCGGCGGTGCCAGGAAGTTGCCCTGCGCATAGTCGATGCCGGCGCCGAACAGCGCGCTCATGCTTGCCGCGTCCTGCACGAATTCGGCGATGGTGGTCCTGCCCTGTTCGCGCGCCTTTTCGGCGATCTCGCGCAGGCGGGCCTGATGCTCGGTATTGCTGCCCAGCTCTTCCATGAAGCTGCGGTCGATCTTGAGCAGCGCGGCATTGAAGTGCGTGAGCAGCTGGAACGAGTTCAGGCCCACGCCGAACTGCTCCAGGCCCACGCGCACGCCGTGCTGCGCGACCTGCGCCTGGAAGTCCTGCGCCGCGCGCAGGTGCGTGAACACCTTCGATTCGGGCAACTGGAGCACCAGCAGGTTGCCGTCGGCGCCGTGCCTGGCAAGCATTTCCTGGATGAACTTCGCCAGCGAGTCGTCCTGCAACGACGCCTGCGTGATCTTCACCAGCACCGTCGTCGGGCGGCCGGCGCGCGATCGCTCGCCGATCACCGAGATCGCCTTGCCGACGACCCAGCGGTCGATTTCCCACAGCAGCCCGTGTTCCTCGGCGATCTGCAGGAACGCCAGCGGCGGCACGAGTTCGCCGTGCTCGCCCTGCAGGCGGAGGTAGGCCTCGTACATCTCCAGTGGTTCGCCGTGCAGGCCGATGAGGGGCTGGTATTCCATGACGAATCGATCGGCGTCGAGCGCATCGCGGATGCGCTGGACCCAGGCTTCGACGCGCTCTTCCTCGGCGCGGTCGGCCGCACCGGGGTCGAACAGTTCGGTGCGGTTGCCGCCCACGCCGCTGGCCGACTGCAGGCACTGGCTGGCCTTGCCGAGCACGGCGGTGATGCTGGCGATCTTCTCGCCGATCAGTACGCCGCCGATGCTGACGGTCATGCTGACCGAACGGTCCGCCGTTTCCAGTACGTGGCCGGCGAACGCGGTACGCAGCTTATCCGCCAGGCCCATGACCTGGCGATGATCCGCGTTGGGCACGAGCACGGCGAACTGGTGCTCGCCGAAGCGCGCCGCGACGTGCTCGGCGCCGAGCGCGCCGCGCAGGCGGTCGCCCATCGCCGATACCAGCGCGTCGGCGGCGTCCAGGCCGATGTCCTGCAACAGACGGTTGAAGTGGTCCGGCTCGATCAGCAGCAGGCCGTGGTGCGTGGCGCTCTGCGCGGCGGCGGCAACGGTGTCTTCCAGCGAGCGCAGGAACGTCGCGCGATTGAGCAGGCCGGTGACCTGGTCGCGCTGGCGCAGTTCCTCGACTTCGCGCGCGAGTTCGGGGTCGACCTCCTGCCGGCGCAGGATCACCTGCAGGCAGTGCTCGCCCTCGTAGGTCGCGGTGGTGAATTCCATGACGGCCGGAAAACCGCTGCCGTCGAGCGTGCGCGCCTCGGTCTCGTGGCGCGGCGGCGCTTCGCCCTTGCTGATCTGCTTGAGCAGCTGCTTGAAGCCTTCCACCTTCGACGGGGCGATCAGGTCCAGCAGCGACATGCCTTCGATGTCCTCGAAGGACTCGAAGCCGAAGATTTCCAGGTACGCCGGATTGGCGCGGATGTGCATGCCTTCGTGGATGTAGGCGATGGGCTCGCGCGAGGAGTCGATCAGCGCATCGCAGCGGCGCTCGGTCTCGCGGATCTGCGCTTCCAGCCGGCGCTGCGAACGGCGCGCCTCGAGGTCGGCCCATTCCTGCCGCACGCGTACCTGCACGTGCTCGCCACTGCGGCGCAGGAGGATGCCCCGCGCGCCGAGGGTGACCATTTCGAGCAGGCGCGCGTCGTCGACGGTGTCCAGCAGCATGAGGACCGGCAGGTCCTTGCCGCTGGCGTCCACCGCCTGCATGACCTTGGTGATCGGAACCAGCGTGGCCTCGCGCGCGGCGAGCACGAGGTCCGGCGCCTGGCTCGCGATGAGCGTGGCCAGTTCGTTCTCGTTTTCCGGTCGCGACGGGCGTACCGCAATGCCACTGTTGCGCAGCCCGCTGACGATGGCCTCGGCCGCTTCGACGCTGTCGTCGACGATCAAAAGGCGCAGCGCCGTGTCTTTCCCAAATTGCATTGCGTCACCTCCCCAAGCACGAGTTATGACATGAACAGGAGTGTTCAGTCCATTCGTGCAGGCTGGATTTGGGGGATATGACGGTTTAACGACGGCAGCGGAACAAACTTGAGACCGGCGTCGCGCGGGCGTTGCCAAATACGGCTCGTTGCCGCTGTCGACTAGAGAGGGCGCTTGCCCGGATCGCCGGCGACTTCGCGCACCAGCTTCGGCACTAGATAGCCCGACAGCCGCGCGGCCAGTTCGCGGTGCAGGGCGAGCGCGGTCTCGTCGGGAACCTCGAAATGCGCGGCGCCCTGGACCCGGTCGAGCTGGTGCAGGTAGTACGGCAGCACGCCGGCGGCATGGCCGCGTTCGCTCAATGCGGCCAGCGCCCCGACCGAGTCGTTGACCCCCCTCAGCAGGACGGCCTGGTTGAGCAGCAGCGCGCCGGCGTCGCGCAGGCGTGCCAGGGCAGCATCGACCGAGGCGTCGAACTCGTTCGCGTGATTGGCGTGCAGCACGACGGTGACCGGCCAGGGCAGGGCGGCGAGCCAGCTGACCAGGGCGTCGTCGACGCGTTCGGGCAGCACCACCGGCAGCCGCGTATGCACGCGCAGGCGCTTGAGGTGCGGGACCGTCGCCAGCGCTTCGGTGAGTTCGGCCAGCTTGGGCGTGGCCAGCGACCACGGATCGCCGCCGGAGAGGATCACCTCGTCGATCGAGGCATCGTTGCGGATCGCCTCCACCGCCTCGCGCCAGCCCGCGGCGGCTGCGGTTTCCTCGGCATAGGGGAAGTGGCGGCGGAAGCAGTAGCGGCAGTGGATCGCGCACGAGCCGGTGGCGATCAGGAGCGCCCGGCCGCTGTACTTCCGGATCACGCCGTGGCCGGCCTTGGCCGCGGCGTCGCCCACGGCGTCGAGCGTGAAGCCCGGCATCGGACGCATCTCGGCATCGAGCGGCAGGACCTGGCGCAGCAGCGGATCGTACGGGTCGCCGTGGCGCATGCGTGCGACGAACCCGTGCGGCACGCGAAGCGGGAACTGCGCGGCGGCCTCGTCGGAGAGGCCCAGTCCTGCCGCATCCAGCCCCAGCAACTCCAGCAGCTCGCGCGGATCGCGCACCGCGTCGCGCCACAACTGTTGCCAGCGCGGCGGGGCGGCGTGGGACGGGGCAGGGTGAAGAGGAGTGGGGGCAGCAGGTATCATGGCGGACCGGTTTTCCTTGCGCCGCGGCCATCGGCCGGGCGCAACAGCCCGACATTCTAGCCTCCCGCCCCGAACTCACCCACATGGGGCCGGTCGGGCGACACCTATTCACCTACGCAGGAGTTTCACTCATGGCCACCCTGGGCATGAACGACGTCAAGAACGGTCAGAAGATTCTGGTCAACAACGACCCGTGCATCATCACCGAGACCGAATACGTCAAGCCGGGCAAGGGCCAGGCCTTCACCCGCGTGAAGTACCGCAGCATCAAGTCCGGCCGCGTGGTCGAAATGACCATGAAGGCCACCGACAGCGTCGAGCAGGCCGACGTCGTCGACACCGACATGCAGTACCTGTACTCCGATGGCGAGTACTGGCACTTCATGAACCAGGAGTCGTTCGAGCAGGTGCAGGCCGACAAGGCCGGCATGGCGGGTGCCGAGAAGTGGCTCAAGGGCGAGGAAGAGTGCGTGGTCACGCTGTGGAACGGTTCGCCGATTTCCGTGCAGCCGCCGAACTTCGTCGAGCTGAAGATCACCGAGACCGACCCGGGCGTCCGTGGCGACACCTCGGGCGGCGGTGGCAAGCCGGCCACGCTGGAAACCGGCGCGGTGGTCCGCGTGCCGCTGTTCGTCGGCCAGGAAGAAATCATCAAGGTCGACACCCGCTCGGGCGAGTACGTCAGCCGGGTGAAGTGACGAATTTGGCCCGTGACCGCCCTGCGGCCACGGCTTCGCCAAATCGTCATCCCGGCGAAGGCCGGGATCCAGGCCATCAAGCGATCCGAAGGTCACCCTTCAGCCCGCGAGTCCGCTTCCCGCAACATCGGAAAGCGATCCTGGAACCACGCGAACCGCGACGCGGTTCGCGACCCCTCCCCAACCCTCCCCTGCAGGCAGGGGAGGGAGCCTAGAAAAGAGGCCGCATGACCCACGACCGCACTCCCGAAGCCTGCGACCTGTTGATTGAAGCTGGATGGGTGGTGCCCGTGGTGCCGCACGGCGTGGTCCTGGAGGATCACGCCGTCGCCGTGCGCGACGGTGCGATCGTCGCCGTGCTGCCGATCCGCGAGGCGCGCACCCGTTTCGCGGCGAAGGAGACCGTCTCGCGTCCCGACGCGGCGCTCATTCCCGGCCTGGTCAACGCGCACACGCACAACCCGATGACGCTGCTGCGCGGCATCGCCGACGACCTGCCGCTGATGGAATGGCTCCAGGGCCACATCTGGCCCGTCGAAGGCGCGGTGATGGGGCCGGAGTTCATCGAGGACGGCATCACGCTCGCGATCGCCGAAATGCTCCGCGGCGGCACCACCTGCGCCAACGAGAACTACTTCTTCCCCGACGTGCAGGCCGCCGTCTACAAGCAGCACGGCTTCCGTGCGCGCGTGGGCCTGCCGGTGATCGACTTCCCCACCGCATGGGCGAAGACGAGCGAGGAATATTTCGAGCGCGCCGGCGAAGTGCACGACCAGTGGCGCGACGATGCGCTGGTGGCGACGGCCTTCGCGCCGCACGCGCCGTACACCGTGTCCGACGAGAATTTCGAGCGCATCCGCATGTTGTCGGACCAGCTCGATATTCCCGTGCACCTGCACACGCACGAGACCGCGCATGAAGTCGTCGAGTCGCACGCAAAGCTCGGCCAGCGGCCGATCGCACGCCTGGATCGCCTGGGCCTGGTCAACGACCGCCTGATCGCCGTGCACATGACGCAGCTCACCGACGCCGAGATCGCGCTGTGCGCGCAGCGTGGCGTGAGCGTGGTGCATTGCCCGGAATCCAACCTCAAACTGGCTTCGGGTTTCTGCCCGGTCGGCAAGCTGGTGAAGGCCGGCGTGAACGTCGCCATCGGCACCGATGGCTGCGCGAGCAACAACGACCTGGACATGTTCGGCGAAACGCGCACCGCCGCGTTGCTGGCCAAGGCCGTGGCCGAAGACGCGTCCGCATTCGATGCCGCCACCGCGCTGCATGCGGCGACGCTCGGTGGCGCGCGCGCGCTGGGCTTCGAGACGCTGGTCGGTTCGATCGAAGCGGGCAAGCAGGCGGACCTGGTCTGCGTCGACCTGGGCCAGATCGAAACCCAGCCGCTGCACCACGTCGTTTCGCAACTGATCTACGCGACCGGTCGCCACCAGGTGAGCGACGTGTGGATCGCCGGCCGCGCGAAGCTGCGCGAACGCATGCTGGTCGACATGGATGCCGCCGCGCTCGTCGCCAACGCGCGGCAATGGCGCGAGCGGATCGCGGCGATCCGCCTGACGTGACTACGAGTTCCATCCGATTTTGTTCGTCATTCCCGCGAACGCGGGAGCCAGGCGACTTCCATCGCGGACGGCAACGTCCATGAATTCTCGCCGCGGCAGGGATGACGTTTCCGGAGACTTTGCATGACGACCCAAACCTCGAGCGATACCAACTTCACCCAGTCCGAACTCGACAAGTTCGGTGCGCTCGCGCAGCGCTGGTGGGATCCCGAAGGCCCGCAGAAGGCGCTGCACGCGCTCAATCCCGCACGCCTGGGTTATGTCGCCGCGCGAACGCCGCTGCGTGGCGCGCGCGTGCTCGACGTCGGTTGCGGCGCGGGGCTGCTGAGTGAAGCGATGGCGCGCGAAGGCGCGCAGGTCACCGCGCTCGACCTCGCGCCGGAGTTGGTGAAGGTCGCGCGCCTGCACGGGCTGGAGTCGGGCGTGAAGGTCGACTACCGCCTGCAGTCGGTGGAATCGCTTGCCGATGAAATGCAGGGGCAGTTCGACGCGATCACCTGCATGGAGATGCTCGAGCACGTGCCCGATCCGGGCTCGATCATCCGCGCTTGCGCGACGTTGCTGCGTCCGGGCGGAAAGCTGTTCCTGTCCACGTTGAACCGCACGCCCGCGGCGTTCGCGCTCGCCATCGTCGGCGCCGAATACATCGCCCGCCTTCTGCCGCGTGGCACGCACCAGTATCGCGACTTCATCAAGCCGCACGAACTGGGCGCATGGCTGCGCGAAGCGGGGCTGGCGCTGGAAGACGTAAGCGGCCTGATGTACGAGCCGTGGCGCAACAGTGCGCGCGTCATTTCGCGCACCGACGTGAACTACCTCGCCTGCGCGACGAAGCCGGACGCCGCGTGATGGCCGTTGCCGAAGCCGTGAAGTATCCGAAGGCGGTGCTGTTCGACCTCGATGGCACGCTGCTCGACAGCGCGCCCGACATGGTCGCGGCCGTCGATGCCATGCGCGCCGCCCGCGGTCGTCCGCCGATGGCGCTGGCCGACCTGCGTCCGCACGTCTCCAAAGGCGGGCTGGCGATGATCCGCGCGGCGTTTCCCGACATCGGCGAAGACGAACGCAAGCAGTGGTTGCCCGAGTTCCTCGACCACTACGAACGCGCGATTGGCCAGCACAGCGCGCTGTTCGAAGGCGTCGACGCGATGCTGTCGGCACTGGAAGCCAACGGCTGCGTGTGGGGCATCGTCACCAACAAGCCCGAATACCTCGCGCGCCAGATCATGCCCGTGCTGGGCTGGGAAGAACGTTGCGCCGTATTGATCGGCGGCGACACGCTGAGCGCGCGCAAACCCGATCCGCTACCGCTGCTCGTCGCGGCGGAGCGTATCGGCGTGGAACCGGCGCAGTGCGTCTATGTCGGCGACGACGAGCGCGACATCATCGCCGCGCGTGCGGCTGGCATGCCGTCGGTGGTCGCGCTGTGGGGCTATCGCCTCGACGAGGACAATCCGGTCGCCTGGCAGGGCGACGTGATGATCGACCTGCCGTCGCAGCTCATCCCCGCCGAAGCATGGCCGGGCCCGCGATGAGCGAAGCCGGAGACGAACGCCCCGGCCCCGCGCGAGACGAAGCGCTCGACAGCTTCCTCGACAAGTGGCGCGCGCGCTGGCCGGAGTGGGCCGTCGCGCAGGCCTTCGTGCCGATGCCGCAGCGCGACGTCGCACTCGCGTGGGCATCGTTGCAGCAGGAACTGACCGACGCCGCCTGGGGCGGCAGCGACGCGCGTCCGGGCGAGGCGAAACTCGCCTGGTGGATGGAAGAGCTGCAGGGCTGGTCGCGTGGCCTGCGCCGTCATCCGCTGGGACTGACGTTGCAGAAGCTCCCGGCGCCGTGGACGACGCTGGGCGCGGCGATCCCGTCGCTGCGCGAAAGCCGCGAACGGCCGCGTGATCGCGATGAGGCCTTCGCGGTGCTGGCGCCATTCGCGCAGGCGGTGGCGGAGATCGAAGCGGCGCTGTTCGACGCCACCGCCGCCGGCGCGCCCGCCGCGCAGGCCACGTTGTTGCACGCGCGCCTCGCACATACCGGCGAGGCGGCCGTGCCGATGAGCGTCATTGCCCGGGCGGGCGAGGGCGCGACGACCCGCGCCTGGGCTGCGGAACTGCTCGAACACTGGCCGGCGACAGGCGCGAGCCAACCGCGTCGCGTATGGAATGCCCTGGCGCGCCAACGCCTGCGTCGCGGCGATCCGGCCTTGCCGCTGCCGCCGTGGTCGGCGCTATGGAGCGCCTGGCGCGGTGCGCGCTCCTGAACGAGTGGATGCGGCTATCGTCGCGATAGCCGCCGTAACGGCCCGAAACTGACTGTTGCAGCCTGTCCGGCCGGCCGTCCGGATGCGGCCGCTACAATGGCCCGGCTTGCGCTCCCCCGCGCCAACCCCATCTCGTCCGCCGTGACCACGATTTCCTCCAATCCCCGCCGTCTTCCCGATGTCGCCTTCGATGCCGCCGCCGCGGCGCGACCGCTCGACTGGGTCGGCATGTCCAACATCGCCCTGCCGCTTCGCGTGGCCGGGCCCGATGGCGAGGCGATCACCGTCGCCGCCTCGGTCGACGTCAGCGTCGACCTGAAGGACGCCGACGCCCGCGGCATCCACATGTCGCGCATGTACCTGCAACTGCAGGACGCCTTCGCCAGCGAGACGGTGACGCCGGCAGGCCTGCGTCGCGTGTTGCAGACGCTGGTCGAGAAGCAGGGCGGCATCTCCACCGCCGCGCGGCTGGTGCTGCGGTACGAACAGCTCCTGCTGCGGCGTGCCCTTGCCAGCAACAACGCGGGCTGGAAGCGCTATCCGGTGGAGATCGACGCCACCCTGCGCGACGGCCACCTGCACCTGGCGCTCGGCTTCTCGGTCGAGTATTCGAGCACCTGCCCGGCATCGGCGGCGCTGTCCCGCCAGCTCAATGCGGAGCGTTTCGCCGAGGATTTCGCCGCGGCACGTCCGCTGTCGACAACGGTCGTGAGCGACTGGCTCGCCTCCGAACGCGGCCTGGCCGCGACGCCGCACGCCCAGCGTAGCCGCGCCGACGTACGCGTCGAACTGCGCCCGGCCTTCGACGAAGTGCCGTTGGCGTCGCTGATCGACGCCCTCGAAGCCGCGCTCGCAACGCCGGTGCAGACCGCGGTCAAGCGCGAAGACGAACAGGCTTTCGCTCGCCTCAATGCCGAAAACCTCATGTTCTGCGAGGACGCGGCCCGCCGCGTCGCCGCGACGCTCTCGGCCGACGCGCGAATCGAGCGCTTTGACGCCCAGGTGTCGCATTTCGAAAGCCTGCACGCGCACGACGCGGTGGCGCGGGTGACGGGGCAGGGCGCCCCGGTCTGACCTTCCGGGGCACCGTCGGCCCCGTCTTCGCCGCCCTTCGTCGGGCGGTTTCGCGACGTCGGTCTCATTACGCTATGCTCCGAGCCCTTGGCTAGGGGACCTAGACGGGTTATGGGGAAACCCTTTCGTCGGTGGTGGCAGGCCGCAATGGCAGCGGTCGGCATGCTGGTGGCGACGTCCGCGTCGGCGCAGCTGTTCGACGTGTCCCGCCTCGACGGCGACCCGGTCCCGCTCGAAGTCCTCTCCGGCCGGCACCAGGGCGAATTCGCCAGCGTCGAAGGCCAGGCCATCCATGAAACCAGCCGCCGCCCCCGCTGGTGGCGCCTCACCGCCCGGGAAGCCGTACAGCCGGCCGATGCGCCGAACCTGGTCCTGCGCTTCCCGTACCTCAACCATGTCGAAGTCTGGCGCCCCGGCGACGCGATCCCCTTGCGCCGTGGCCTGATCGGCAACGACGCCGACCCGGAATTCTCGACCCGCGCCCTCGTCATCCCGCTTCCGCAGGGTTTGGCGACCGGCGAATCGATCTACCTGCGCGTGACCGCGCTGACGCCGACCCCGATGTCGGTGGACGTCGAACCGCTGGCCGCCGTGCACCGGCAGGACCTGCGACACGTCGCGCTGCGCACGTTCGTGCTGGGGACGCTCGTGGTCCTGGCGCTGCTGGCGGTGGGCTTCTGGGTGGGGATTGGAGAACGGACCTACGCGTACCTCTCGCTGACGCTTGCCGCGCAGGCGCTGTACCTGGCGTGCGTGGGCGGTGAGGTGCGCGCAGTGCCGTGGCTGGCGGAACTCGTCGGCTCCGATCCACGCGTCGGCCGCATGTTCGGACTGCTCGGCGTGGTGGCGAGCAACAGCTTCGTGGCGCTCTATCTCAACCTGCCCGACCGCCACCCGCGTTTCATGCGCGTGCTGCACGGCTGCAATGCCGCGCTGCTGTTGCTGCTGCTGGCCAACCTCGGCACCGCCGCCGCCTGGCTGGCGTGGGTGGCCAATGCGGTGTTCCTGGTGTCGGCGGTGACGACGTTCTCCGTCAGCGTCACCGCGGCCGTGGGCCGCCAGCGCGAGGCGTATTTCATGGTGCTGTCGTGGGCGCCGATGATCGTGCTCGTGCTGCTGCGCCTGGGCGAGCTGCTGGGCGGCTGGCGGAACCCGGAGTGGATGGAGTACGCGTTCCCGATCGGCCTTGCGATGGGCGGCCTGGTGCTCACCATCGGCCTGACCGACCACATGCACCAGATGCGCCGCGACCGCGACCACGCGAGCCGGCTGGCGACTTACGACGTGCTCACCGGCGCGCTCACGCGTTCGGCGATCAACGAACGCCTGGAAGCGCTGGCCGAAGCGGCGCATCGCGGGCGTCGGCCGCTTTCGGTGGTGTTCTTCGACATCGACTACTTCAAGCGCATCAACGACGCGCACGGCCATCGCGTCGGCGACCAGACGCTGCGCATCGTCGCGCTGCGCACGCGTAACCGGCTGCGCACCTACGATCTGTTCGGGCGTTACGGCGGCGACGAAGTCCTGGTCGTATTGCCCGACACGCAACTGCGCGAAGCGCTGTGCGTCGCCGAAAACCTGCGCGCGGCGGTGAACTGCCGGCCGTTGTCGATCGAGAACCGCCTGTTCACCACGACCTTGAGCCTGGGCGTGGCGGAACTGCATTACGGCGAAACCGTCGAGAAACTCCTCGAGCGTGCCGACGCCGCGCTGTACGCGAGCAAGGCCGCCGGCCGCGACCGCGTCACCGGCTACACCGCCTCGCGCCTGCGCACGACCGCGGCGACGCCGGTGTCGAATACGGCGAACTCGCATGGTGCAAGCACGGTGGTTTGAGGGCGCTGAAACGCGGCAGCGGATGATCGTTCCGACATCGACGCGTCATCTACATCGTCATCCGCATCTACAGCGTCATCCCGGCGAAGGCCGGGACCCAGACTGTCACGCGTTCCGACGTGTATTCCTAGCGCAGGCATCGGCTCTTCAGGCGTTGCGAGCCTGGGTCCCGGCCTTCGCCGGGATGACGGAATTCCTGATTGCGCGGCGTGCGTGATGCCGCCTACTGCGTGCGCTCCAGCACCAGCAGCGGATCCACGCGCACGTCGAACCAGTTCATTCCCCAGTGCAGATGCGGTCCCGTTGCGCGACCGGTCGCGCCCACGGCGCCGATCACCTGTCCCTGTTGCACGCGATCGCCCACCTTCACGTCGATGCGCGACAGGTGCAGGAAATTCGAGCTCACGCCGTGTCCATGGTCGAGCAGCAGCGTGCCGCCGGTGAGATACAGGTCCGGCGCGGCGAAGGTGACCACGCCCGATGCCGGGGCCAGCACCGGCGTGCCGGTCGGCACGGCGATATCCATGCCCGAGTGCGGCGATTTCGGCACGCCGTTGTACACGCGCTGGTTGCCGAAACGTCCGCTGATGCGGCCCTTCACCGGCCACACGAACGCCTGCGCGAAGTCGGCGCGATCGTCGTCGCGGGCACGCGCGGCGACGACCTGCGCCTGCTCGCGTTCGATGCGCGCGTCGATGTCCGGCGGCGGTTCGACCGTCTTGGGTGGTACGCCGCTCACGTTCTCGACCGGCCAGTCGCGTGGCGTCACCGCGATGTGCGCGGTCTGCGTGCGGCCGTCGGCGGTGGTGATCTCGACGCTGACGGGGCCTGCCTCATCGCGACCGACGCCGAACACGACCGTGCCGTAATTCGTCGGACGCAACACGCGCGAGCCGTAGCGCACGGTCGCGTTCGCGGGCACTTTGCCGAGCACCAGCGAACCCTGCTGCACCGAGCTGGGAAACACCACGCGCGCATCGACGTTCGCCGTCGTCGCGGCCTGCGCAACCGTCGGGGCGACCTGCGACACCGGCGTTGCCGCGCAACCGGTCGACGCCGTCGCCAGCAGCGACAGCGCCACTACGTGAACCAATTTCATCGATCGAAGGCCAGTCGCTGCCCGCGCGGCTGTCCGACGAGCTGCCGGCCGTCCCACGCGAGTTCGCCATTGACCCAGGTCGAGGCGATGCGCGAGCGGAACGTCGTGCCTTCGAACGGCGACCAGGCGCACTTGGACAGCACGTCCTCGCGCTGCACGGTGAACGGCGTGTCGTCGATCAGCACCAGGTCCGCCGCGTAGCCTTCGCGAAGGAAACCGCGTTCCTTCACGTCGAACAGCTGCGCCGGCGCGTGCGCGAACTTCTGCACGACCTGCGACGTGGTGAGGCGGCCTTCGTGCACCAGTTCGAGCGCGGCGACCAGCGCGTACTGCACCAGCGGCAGGCCGCTGGGAGCGCCGGTGTACGGACGCGCCTTTTCTTCCAGCGTGTGCGGCGCATGGTCGGTGGCGAGCACGTCGATGACGTTGTCGGCCAGCGCCTGGATCAACGCTTCGCGATCGCTCGCGTCCTTGATCGCCGGATTGCATTTGATCAGGTGGCCCAGGCGCGCGTAATCGGCGCGATCGAAGCGCAGGAAATGGACGCAGGTTTCGGCGGTGATGCGCTTGCGGCTTCCGTCGGCGCGGATCAGCGGGCCTTGTTCGAACAACGCCAGTTCTTCCGCCGTGCTGATGTGCAGCACGTGCAGGCGCGTATCGTGCTTGCGCGCGAGCGACAGCGCGAGCTGCGTCGACTTCATGCACGCCTCGCGCGAACGGATGTCCGGATGGCACGCGGCCGGGATGTCGTCGCCGTACTTTGCCTTGTAGCGGGCGAGTTCGGCGTCGATCATCGGCGTGTCTTCGCAATGCGTGATGATCGGCGTCGGCGCGTCGCGGAAGATGCTGTCGAGGGTTGCGGGGTTATCGACCAGCATGTTGCCGGTGGAGGCGCCCATGAACACCTTGATGCCCGGCGCGGCGAGCGGATCCAGCGCCTGGATCGCGGCGAGGTTGTCGTTGCTCGCGCCCATGTAGAAGCCGAAGTTGCCCCACGCGCGGCCCGCCGCGCGGCGGTACTTGTTCTCCAGCGCTTCGGCGTCGAGCGTCGGCGGATTGGTGTTGGGCATGTCCATGAACGACGTCAGCCCGCCGGCCACCGCGGCGGCCGATTCGGTCGCGATGTCCGCCTTGTATTCCATGCCCGGTTCGCGGAAGTGCACCTGGTCGTCGATCATGCCCGGCAGCAGGCGACGGCCGCCGGCGTCGATCACCTGCTCGTTGGCGCGCGCGGACAGGCCTGTGCCGATCTGGGCGATCCGCCCGTCTTCGAAGCGCAGGTCGCCGTCGAACTCGCGACCTTCGTTGACCAGGCGGGCGTTGACGATCAGTGTCGATGGCATGTGGGTTTCCCGGAGGTAGGTTCCGGCACGGGATCTATCCCGCCCGGGTGAAGGGGATGGCACCGCAGGATGCGCCGAAATGCCAGCCAGCCGCCCTTGAACGCGCCGAAACGGGCGATGGCCTGCATGGCGTATTCCGAGCACGTGGGATGGAAACGGCAGCGCGGGCCAAGCAGCGGACTGATCCAGCGCTTGTAGCCTCGCAGCAGGACGATGAGCAGACGGTCGATCACGGTTCCTTAATGCGGACAGGCATCTGAATATGCGGTTGCCG